>Ga0068877_10004292_pt1 | contig 11152 bp, 7 predicted proteins | sample NOAtaG_FD_66437 | JGI IMG/M metagenome (GOLD analysis project Ga0068877, IMG submission 66437) | Freshwater lake microbial communities from Lake Erie, under a cyanobacterial bloom - NOAA_Erie_Diel6S_1000h metaG | ecosystem: Environmental > Aquatic > Freshwater > Lake | place: USA: Ohio, Lake... | reverse complement strand
ATTGCATACACCACTGATGTCAGGAGCCAATGCCATTCACGGTGTTGTTATTATTGGAGCAATCATTGTCATGGTGAAGCATCGCCGGATGATTACCTGGCATTAATACTAGGATTCCTTGCCGTAATCTTGGGTACCCTCAATGTAGTAGGTGGATTTGTGGTAACGGACCGTATGCTTGAAATGTTTAAGAAGAAAAAATAATTATCGCTCAACCCTCCATCTCGTTTTTATGTCGCACCAGATCGAAAACACTGTTTTAATTTTAATTTATCTGTTTGGTTCAATAACTTTTATATCAGGTTTAAAAATGCTGAGCAAACCGGATAGCGCCCGAAGAGGAAATATACTAGCCGCTGTAGGCATGGGGGCCGCCATTATAGGGACCATATTCTTTTACACCAATGCCACCGGCGAACATTTAAAAAATCATATTTGGATTTTTGGTGCCATTCTTATTGGAACGGCAATCGGAACACTAACAGCAAGGCGTGTAAAAATGACAGCAATGCCTCAGATGGTTTCACTGTTTAATGGAATGGGAGGTGCCTGTGCGGCAATGATATCCATAGTTGAATACAAGCATTATCACTTTTATTCCTGCAACAGCGGTGAATTATTTGCCATACTTTCCGGGTTATTGATAGGTGGGATATCCTTTTCAGGAAGTATGATTGCATTTGGTAAGTTGAATGGCAATATTGCCGACAAGCGTTTTAAAGGTCAATCGCTGATTAATTTGATTCTATTGGCTATTCCGGTTTTTATGGTAGTATTTATGTCTTATCAGCAGGAATACAATGGCCTGATGTTACTTAGCCTGATTGCCATTTGTCTATTGTACGGAATCACTTTTGTAATGCCAATTGGAGGAGCCGATATGCCTGTAGTTATTTCCCTGCTAAACTCCTTTACCGGCGTGGCGGCCGCCTGCGGCGGTTTTATATATGATAATCAGGTGATGCTTACGGGTGGCATTTTGGTTGGATCTGCCGGTACTATTCTTACAGTATTGATGTGCAACGCTATGAATCGGTCCTTGTTGAATGTTATTATTGGTTCTTTTGGAGGTGGCAGTAATGCAGGAACTGAAGCAGGCACGGTATCCGGAAGCATCAAGGAAATATCGTTGTCCGACACTGCCGTATTATTGAGTTATTCCAAAAAAGTATTCATTGTACCGGGTTATGGACTTGCGGTAGCTCAGGCCCAGCATACCTGTCACGAACTCGAAAAGATACTTGAGGAAAAGGGGGTGGATGTAAAATACGCCATTCATCCTGTTGCCGGACGTATGCCGGGCCATATGAATGTATTGCTTGCCGAAGCGGATGTACCCTATGATAAGTTGCTGGAGATGGAAGATGCAAATAATGAGTTCTCCGCTACCGATGTTGTAATGGTTATTGGCGCTAATGATGTTGTTAATCCCGCGGCGCGTAAAAATCCGGCCTCACCTATTTATGGTATGCCCATATTGGATGTAGATCTGGCACAAAATGTTATCGTGCTTAAACGAGGCATGGCAGCCGGATATGCCGGAATAGAAAATGAACTTTTCTACGACACAAAAACAAAGATGCTTTTCGGCGACGCCAAAGCATCCCTGCAAAAGCTGGTTAGCGAAGTAAAAAACGTATAATGCTCCCCGTTAACTCCTACTTAAAAATAAGCGTCCGGGTTTACCGATCTTGCCGATAAGCTGATCTTTTTACTTCAATTCAACGTGAGTACGTTAATAAACTACAGCGCCAAATTCTGTTTTATTTGTCCTTTAATACCCTATATTTGCGCACTATTTTCATTTTATGGTTATTAATATATTGTTAATGAGCCATTTAAAGAAAAGAGAACTTTAAAACATTAAACTAATCAGCATAAAAACCGCTACACCATAATGAAAGGAAAAGGTATCATTCAATTTTTTGCTATTGCCTTAGTGCTTGTGAGCATTTACCAGCTATCGTTCAATTTTATCACTTCAGGCGTTGAACGTAAGGCTGACGAGTACGCAGAAAGCCGCGTACTTTTGGGAAAAACGATAGAAAGTCTATTGCCCGGTGATAAGACTAAAGCCAAACTGGTTGAAGATTCACTTCGCAGTGCGCTCAAAAAATATCGTCTTCAGTACCTGGATTCAGTATCCAACGAAAATGTAGTTGATTTAGGAATTGTATCATTCACCTACCAAAAGTGTAAGGACCAACAGTTAAATCTTGGTCTCGATCTTCAGGGAGGTATGAACGTTATTTTACAGGTTTCAATGCGCGACCTTATTCGCTCACTTGCTGATAACTCAACTGATGAAACCTTTATCAAGGCATTGGATAAAGCCGATGAACGTCAACTGAAAGAATCACAAAAAGATTACGTGAGTCTATTTATCGAGTCCTACAAACAGATTGCACCGGACGCTAAACTGGCTACCCTGTTTGCAACCAAGGATAATGCGGAACGAATCAAGTATAACAGCAGCGATGCCGACGTTGAAAAAATAATCCGTGAAGAAGCCGCAAATGCATTTGATCGGACATTTAACATCCTGCGCAGCCGTATTGACCGTTTTGGAGTAACCTCTCCCGGCATCAACGCACAGGCTTCTACCGGTCGTATCAGCGTTGAGTTGCCCGGCGTTGATAACCCTTTGCGTGTACGTCGATTACTTCAGGCCTCTGCCAAACTTGAATTTTGGGAAACCTATTCAGCTACAGAATTATATCCGGTACTTGATAACATTAACAAGTTGATTGCCGTTCGAGTTACGAATACTACGAACAACGACTCAACCAAATTAACCACCGATTCCACCACGCTTAAAGGAGAAACAGCGCTTCAGGGTGAAAAATCCTTGCAGGATACTTCTGCGTTAAGCGGCACTTCAACAACCAAATCGGATTCAACTGCTCTTGCTCAAAAACAGCAAACCGAAAATCCACTTTTTGCTTTGATGTATGTTCCCAATTATAAGGATGAAGCGAGCGGTAAAGATATGGTTGCAAACGTTCCTGAAGTTGGTTATGTACTTGGTAAGGATACTTCTAAAATCAACCGTTACCTTTCTTATGACTTTATCAAAAATTCAATTCCGCGTAACATTAAATTCGTATGGGGAGCTAAGCCGGTTGAAGGCACTAAATCGAGTTATGCTCTTTATGCTCTAAAAAAACAAAACAACAGTGATGAAGCTCCACTGGATGGCTCGGTTGTAACCCAGGCGCGTAATGATATAAATCAAAATAACACGGTTGAAGTGGCCCTTACCATGAATGCCGAAGGTGCTAAAACCTGGAGATTACTTACCCAAAAGAACAAAGACCGTTTTATTGCAATTGTGCTCGATGATCAGGTTCGTTCTGCTCCACGTGTAAACGAAGAAATTCCAAATGGCCGCTCCTCAATATCCGGTTCATTTACTCAGGAAGAAGCAAAAGACCTGGCTAATATCTTACAAACCGGTAAACTTCCGGCTCCGGCAAAAATCATTGCCGAAGACCTTGTTGGTCCTTCGCTGGGTGCTGAGTCCATTCGCAATGGAATTCAATCTATGCTATTTGCCTTCCTTGCTATCCTTGGATTTATGGTGTTTTATTACAATACTTCCGGGCTGGTAGCCAACCTTTCCTTACTATTTAACTTACTCTTCATTATTGGTATACTGGCCTCTATATCTGCTACCCTAACACTCGCTGGTATTGCCGGTATCGTATTGACGATGGGTATTGCGGTGGATGCAAACGTATTAACCCACGAACGAATCAAGGAAGAACTGGCTCGTGGCTCTGCATTAATCAAAGCGGTTAATGACGGACACACGCGCTCCTACTCTGCGATTTTTGACTCGAATCTGACCACATTATTAACCGGAATTATCCTGGCCTACTTCGGTACGGGACCGGTTCTTGGTTATGCCACAACGCTGAACATTGGAATTTTAATGACCTTGTTCACTGCTGTATTTATGGCTCATATGTTTATGGAATGGTGGATAAAAAGCGGCCGTACAATCAAGTTTCACTCACCTACATTCCGCGATTTTTCAAAGTACAACATTCAGTTTGTCAACAAACGTAAATACTCTTACATCATTTCATCTATCCTCACAGTCATTTGCCTTGCGTCTATTTTCACTAAAGGTTTTCAATATGGCGTAGACTTCACCGGCGGCCGTACGTATGTAGTGCGTTTCGACCAATCTGTAAATACTGAAGATATCCGTAGATCCCTTGAAGTTACACTTGGTGGTACACCGATTGTTAAGACATATGGTTCTGATGACCAAATAAAAATTACGACTTCGTTCCAGTCTGAAAGCAACTCACCTCAGGCCGACAGTCTCTCTTCACATTCGGTATATGATGGCCTTAAAAAATATCTTGGGGCTGATGTTACCTATGAACAGTTCAGCTCTAACTATTTGCGAAGTTCCTCTGTTATTGGACCTACTATTTCGGATGACATCAAAACGAATTCGACTCTTGCGGTAATTTTTGCCATTATTGGTATAGGCATTTATATCCTTGTTCGATTCAGAAACTGGCGATACTCAATTGGTGCCATTGTTGCCTTGGTTCACGACGTAACTATTGTAATGGGTGTGTTCTCCCTGTTCAGTGGCATCTTGCCATTTACATTAGAGGTTGACGAACAATTCATAGCGGCCGCACTCACCGTGCTTGGTTATTCTGTAAACGATACGGTGATTATTTATGACCGTATACGTGAATACCTCCGCGAACATCCAAGTATGAATATGCAAAAATGTATCAACGATGCCTTGAATAGCACCTTAAACCGTACCATTACCACACACTTAACGGTATTTATCGTCGTGTTAATTCTCTTCATCTTTGCCGGTGAATCGGTTAGAGGATTTTCTTTCGCTATGTTAATCGGCGTTGTATTTGGAACCTATTCATCTATGTTTGTAGCGACACCGTTGGTCATTGATTTAGCAAAAGATGAAAACACGCTTCGATTAGTAAAAAGCGAATCTGCTTCAAAAAAATCAGCAGTGGCTAAATAAAAGTCATTTGATATAAAAAAAATCCCCGCCTTGGCGGGGATTTTTTTTGTCTATTTCTTAACGGGCAAAGCCAATAGTGGAATCTTAATAAGACCGGATACGTTCTCGGTTATGCTTGAATTAAAAATCTTTTGAAGCAAATTACGTTGATGCACAAACATCATTAACGCCGAATTTTTTCTTTTCGAGGTATACTTTACCAAATTTTCAGCCAGTGAGTTCAGGATGTCGGCCTTTACCAGCTTCAATTCGGGATATTTTTCTTTAATTTTTTTAAGTTGATCCTTGTCCGGTAAATAATAAAACTCAATCCATTCCTGATCACATTGAAATAGACCAGACCAATCTGATGCTATTTTTCTGTATTTAGAAATTTGATTACTCTCCGCTGCAATGATCACGTGCATAAGAGGCTTTGGCTTCCAATTCATTGGAATAGCCAATACGGGAATTAATGCCTGATTGATAATTGAAGAGGTATTACTTCCAAGCAGAACATCTGAGGCACCGGAGAAACCATGCGTTCCCATTACCAGTAAGCGAGCTTTACGATTAATCGCTCGTTTGATTATAGCTCCACTGATCATAACACTTTCTGTGACATAACATGTGTGCGTTACGGAATGATTCAAATTCAGCTTTTTAATACGTGCCTCTACAATCTGATTCATTTTATTTTCGAGATAGCGATCATCAAAACTGCTATAATTCCAAGTTCGAGGATATTCACGCACTGCCGCTCGGTTGGTAATATGTACCAGCTCAACAGTTAATCCGGAGGAACTTGACAGATAAAGCGCCTGATCCAGAGAAGTTATAGCTTTTTTTGAAAAATCAAATGGTACGATGATCATGGTTTATGAATGGTTTGATTTAAAACGATTTAATAGGGTGATAAGTTAATTAATACGTTGTGGCAAATAACAAATCAAGATCGGTGAACTTGAGTTTGAATTTGTTGCTCAAATGCAGGTTAGTACAAGCCCCTTTATAGACGTACACACCGTGTCGCAAATTGCTGTCATTATAAAGTAATTTATCAAATCCTCCTTGTTTGCCGGCTTCAATAATAATTGGAGTAATCACATTGCTGATGGCTGCACTTGCAGTTCGCGGCACTCTGGATGCAATATTGGGCACACAGTAATGGAGCACATCGTACTTCTTGAAGTATGGCTTATCGTGATTGGTGACTTCGCTGGTTTCAAAACAACCGCCCTGGTCAATACTCACATCGATGATGACACTACCTGCTTTCATGTGCGATACCATGTGTTCGGTAACCACAACGGGAGTTCGGCCCGATTTGGAATGGATGGCGCCAATAGTAATGTCTGCATTTTTAAGCTCATCAGACAAAATATCTTCACGTAACACACAAGTAAATACTCTGTGGCCAACCGCATTTTGCAATCGTTTTAATTTATAAATCGAATTATCAAAGACTCTCACTTCGGCACCTAATCCGAGTGCCGATTGGGCGGCAAATTCACCAACGGTTCCGGCGCCAAGTATGACCACCGTTGCCGGAGGCACTCCGGTAATTCCACCCAATAGGACTCCTTTACCGTTTTGCCTGTTACTGAGTAACTCCGAGCCAACGAGCACGGAAGCAATCCCTGCAATTTCACTCATGGAGCGAACTATTGGAAAAGTTCCTGCCGAGTCACGAATGTATTCCGTAGCCAAAGCTGTTATCCGCTTGGTCATGAGTTGATTGAGAATATCAACCTGAAGTGTTGGCAAGTGTATGGGCGTAATAAGCGTTTGATTCAAACTCATCAGCTTTATTTCATCAGCTGTTATTGGAGCGGACTTAATTATCACGTCGGCCTTAAAGACCTCCGCTTTGTCAAATACAATCTCTGCACCCACCTCGCTGTAATCCGTGTCGTAGTAATGTGACCCCTCGCCTGCTTTACTTTCAATAACAACCCGTGCACCGTTATTTATTAATAAATCAACTGCTTCGGGTGTTATCGGAATACGATTTTCCTGAAAAGTACTTTCCTTGGGAATACCGATGAATAAACGGGAAGGTTTATTAATCAGGGCCAAAGATTCCTCCTGTGGTGTGCGCTGAACAAGTTCTTTTGGTAACTTGATTGGTTTATCCTCACTCATACCGTTTCAATTTGATCTGTCGGTTATTATTATCTGCGTGCTCAATATACACACTTATGTATTTCTCTGCAATATAATCTTTGATTATTTGAGGCCATTCAATGAAACAATAATGTCCCGAATATAAATATTCATCTATGCCTATATCCAGAAGTTCTTCTCGACTCTGAACTCGATATAAATCCAGATGATATATTACCTGATTATTTATGGTACGGTATTCATTAACCAAAGCAAACGTAGGGCTTTGTACAACATCTATTACCTGAAGCTGCCTACAGCATGATTGAACCAATGTTGTTTTGCCTGAGCCCAGATCCCCCTCAATCAGAAACAACTTTACATCTACGGATTGTAATAACTCAGCGGTGAATGCATCAAGTTGATTAACAGTTGTAACCGTATAAACGCAGGGAAATTCCAATGCGTGTTACTTTAGTTTCTGCATCGATGTGATGATATTTTTCACCTCACCCAGATAAAAGTCCTTGCTGAGCGAACTCATCCATTCCTTGTTTCGCCTTACTTTACTGCTGTCAGCTCCAACCAGGTTAATGGAGTCACTTTTACAGTTGTATACCGAAAGTGGACTGATACTTTTTTTGAGCTCCTCAATTTCTTTTTCCTGTTTTTTGCTCTCAGCCAAACGATTCTGATAGGACTTAAGGTTAAGAGTTACTGCTGAATTTTCGGATTGAATTTTATATTCTGCAGACTGGGCATCTATGGTTTTAAATGTTGGATTGGCCTCTATGCGCTTCTTACTTTCTGTAATTACCTTATCGAAATAATCGCCAGTGTGTACTTTGCCATAATGTGCAGGTGCAATTTCATCCCAGGGCATAACAAAGTCTTCTTCTTTTTCTCCGTATTTAATCTTTGCGTAAAGATCAGGAACAATAATATCGGGTGTAACACCGCGTAGTTGTGTGGAACCACCGCTGACACGGTAAAATTTCTGCATAGTTATTTTCACCGAGCCTAATGGCTTGATCGCATCGTAAGCCGAACCCACCATATCATCCAGATTATAAATGCGTTGCACCGTACCTTTTCCAAAGGTTGTAGGACTTCCAATAATAATACCTCGTTTATAATCCTGTATAGCGGCGGCTAAAATCTCACTGGCTGAAGCACTGTTCTCGTTGACCATGACAACAAGTGGTCCATCGTAGGTAACAGCGGCATCAAAATCAGACATCATACCGGGATCTTCATTCTTAGATTTAACTTGTACAACGGGTCCAACCCGAATAAAAAGACCAACCATTCTTACAACACTTTCGAGTGAGCCTCCACCATTATCACGTAAATCCAGGACTACACCATCGATATTTTCTTTTTTCAGCTTAATCAGTTCATTCTTAACGTCATCAGCACAATCGCGACCACCTTTACCGAAATCAGAATAGAAGCCGGTCAACCGGATGTAACCAATTTTTTCTTTGCCATTGATTATAGCACTCTGTGCATAGGTTTCTTCTATAATCACTATGTCTCTGGTTAGTGTGATGTTGTCAATAGCCCCGTCAGGTTTCTTAATAGTGAGTGTTACCTTGGTGCCTTTCTTTCCGCGAATAAGCTGAACCGCTTTATCCAAACGCATTTCGGTTACCTCTACAGGTTCCTGGCCATCTTGGGCTACCTTGAGTATCAGATCACCTGCTTTCAGTCGTGCATCACGATAAGCCGGGCCTCCCGGAATAATGCTATTCACTTTAATAAATCCATCCTTTTCCTGAAGCTGAGCTCCTATACCCTGAAGCTGACCACTCATCGCGATATCAAAATTCTGCTTATCAGCCGGAGGAAAATATTCAGTATGTGTATCGTGAATATTAACCAACGTGTTCAGGAAGAGATTGTAACGATCGTCTTTATCAATTTCAAATAACCGCTTGAATCCGTCATCATTTGATTTTTTAACCTTTTCGCGTGCTGTTTTTTCTAATTCAGTAAGAGATTTCTCGGTGAAGGAGGTGTCTTTTCGTTCACGGGCATTATCCTGTTCTTCAATTAAATCATTTAACCGAATCAGTGTCTGATACTTCAGATACTTACGCCATTGTTCTTTGAGAGCGTTTGAATCTGCCGCAAATGAGGTTTTCTTGGAGTCATTCTCATAGTATTCGTCTACATTAAAATCAAAAGCTTCTGTTAGAATTGGTTTATAGTAGTTGGCGGCTTGTTTAGTGCGGGTTTCATATATGGCATTGGCGGCCTCAAAAAAATTGGTAGTACCGGCGTTGATTTCATTATCTATGTTAGTTTTAAAACGATTTAATGACTCTATATCCTTTTGAAGAAAGAATTTTTTATTGATATCTAATCGTTCGATGTACGTATTAAATACTTTTTCGGAGTACGAATCATTTAATTCGTGAGGAGCAAAATGCTGTGTCTTCATGCCATCTGTTAGCATACTCAATAATAACTGATCCTTCTCCTGTGTAGGCTTGAAGTACCAATGGTAAGAGGCAAATACGATTAACCCCACCAAAAAAACTGACAGTAAAAAGTATCCTGTTTTGCTCATGCGGTCGAATGATTGACTAAATGTTGATTTTGAAATGTTCATAATAACTATTGTTAACGCAATAATGATGCTACAAATATACTTACACGCTTATTGTAGGAATAAATATTATACACGTTAGAGTACAGGCATAAAAAAACCCCGTTTAATCGGGGTTTGTATGGTAAAAGATGAGTTAATGAATATTATTGAACGATCAGTCTTTTAGTAAGAGTTTCTTTTTCGCTGACAACTTCTACAAAATAGAAACCTTTGGGTTGGTTCGAAAAATCGATAGAGCGGATATAGTCGCCATTGTTCTGAATTTGATTTTCATTTAAAAGAATTCGTCCGTTGATGTCGTAAACACGTAGTGAAAATGCCGCACCCTCATAGACATAAAAATTAATGGTAGCTATATCTTCCGCTGGATTAGGGTATACTTCAAAACGGGAAGTAAAAGAAGCCTGACGCTTAGATTGCTCACTGTTGTTGAGGTCCGGTTGAGCTACATCGAAGCTAACTTCGATCTTACAGATTTTATTGGCATCGTGTATTGTAACCGTGTAACGACCTGAAGTGAGGTTATGTATGTCTTCATCGGTTGCGCCATTGCTCCACTCAAATGTATAGGGTGCAACACCGCCAACAATGTGCAAATCAATCCAGCCATCACTTGCGCCATAAGCCGAGCAATTGTAGGCTTTACTTTTTGTCTGAGCGGTAGCGAAAAAACACAAAGAAATTAGAATTGCTGACAGAGTTAGATGTTTCATTTTTTAAGGTTTAATACGCGGCAAATATATTAATAAGTGCTCTACAATGTATCTTAAAGAGCGTATTATTCATCGATAATAAGGATCATTTTAACGAATAAAACTTCAAATAAAATTATCGGTGCAGTTTGTTGTGACGGTTTACGGCTATGCTCGCATTTAATTCAAACCCTATCATCAATATCAGGGAGTTCCAGTAAAACCAGAACATAATGATAATTAGTGTACCAATAGATCCATAAATTTTATTCAGTTGGCTGAAATTTTCCATCAGGTATGAAAAACAAAGTGATGCCAATATGGATAACACAGTTGCAAAAATAGACCCCGGGTTAAAGAAACGCCACTTAACATGTGTTGCCGGACCGTAATAATAGATCAGTGAAATTCCGGTTAGTATACACAATAAGGTTACGATCCACTGAGCTACAGCAAAAAACAAATATGAGAAGGATGAGAAGAATGAAATGTTGTTAAATATTAAAGGAATAATCCATTTACCGGCAATGATCAGTGTTGCAGACACAATTAACAAAACGATGAGAAGGATATTGATTTTTAAGGCCACAAAAATTTTATTGATGAATTTTCGCTTTCTGAATGCCGGATACATTTTATTGAATGCATCAAGTAACCCAAGTACGCCGCTGGTGCTGTAATATAGAGACATGATCAAACCAATAGATAATAAGCTGTTGTTTTGGGTATTTAATA
>Ga0068877_10004288_pt1 | contig 11159 bp, 8 predicted proteins | sample NOAtaG_FD_66437 | JGI IMG/M metagenome (GOLD analysis project Ga0068877, IMG submission 66437) | Freshwater lake microbial communities from Lake Erie, under a cyanobacterial bloom - NOAA_Erie_Diel6S_1000h metaG | ecosystem: Environmental > Aquatic > Freshwater > Lake | place: USA: Ohio, Lake... | reverse complement strand
ACCAGGGTCCCCATGCCCTCCGCCGGGGCATCGCCCGTGACGCGGGCGAGGGTGCCCTGCAGCAGGAATCGCTGGTCGATGCTGTCGGCGCGCGCCCCGGGAATGGCCCACCGGCTGATGAGCAACGCCTGCAGGGTGAACGCCGCCCCACCGGCCACCAGCGCCAGCGCCAGTCGGCCACCCCAGTGCCAGGCGGTGTACCGGCTGAGCAGGTAGCCGGCGAGGCCGAAGCCCACGGCACACGCGGCGATGCTGGCCAGATTGAACAGGGGCGATGGTTCGGCGGCCGGGTCGTGCTCACTGCGGCGCTCGTGCGGCGCGACGGCCGACGCGATCGGGCGTTCGGTGCCGTAGAGCATGGCGAAGACGCCAAGGACGAGGCCGGTGACGAACAACGAAAGCGCAACCGCAGTCACGGGGGAGCAGGACGAAGGGTGTCAGGGGGCATGGAACAGGACGAACGTGCCGCCCCGCGGAAGCTAGGGTGCAACCGCAGCGTCGTGTAGCACGGGATGGAACGCGGAAAACCCTTGGCCAAGGAACTCGGCGGCCCGCCACTCGCCATAGTACCACGGCCGCCAGGGCGGGCCGGCGGTGAAGCCCACGTGGCCGCCGCGCCTGGGAAACTCGACCTCGACGAACGGGGTCCGTGCCACCTCGTTCCGCACCTCATCAAGCACCGACGGTGGCAGAAACGGGTCATCGACTGCGCTCAGGAGCAGCGTGGGGTGCGTGATCCGCGAGAGCACGGGCAGGGAGCTGGCCCGGGCGTAGTAGTCGGCGGCGTTGCGGAACCCGTGCAGGGGCGCGGTGAAGGCATCGTCGAATTCCCAGAGGGTTCGGGCGCGGGCCACGACGCGCAACGGGGCCAGCTCGGGGTGGCGGTCGATCTTGCGCAGCGCCTTGGGAATGAGCGAGCGGAGAAACGCCCGTTCGTAGACGGCCCCAACGCCGCGCCCGATGTGGCGCGAGGCGCGCGCGAGGTCGAATGGCACCGACATGGCGACCGCGCCGGTCACCTGCGGTGGGAGGCCGGGGCCGTGATCACCCAGGAGTTTGCAGAGCACATTGCCGCCCAGCGACACCCCCACCATCCCCAGAGGGGCGTCGGGAAAGGCGCGGGTGATCTGCTGGACTACCCACAATGGGTCGCTGGTCTCACCGGAGTGGTAGCTGCGGGGCAGGCGGTTTGGCTCCGAACCGCAGGTGCGGAACAGCAGCAGGTCGGCGGCCCACCCGCGGGCGCGCGCTTCGCGGAACATGGCCCTGGCATAGTGCGAGTGCATGCCGCCCTCGAGGCCGTGCAGCAGCAGAAGGCGGGGGCTCGTGGGCCCGTGGGCACCCGCAAGGCGGGCGACCTCCACGAAGTCACCGTCCGGGGTGTCCCAGCGTTCCACGGCCGTCGAGAGCGGTGGCTCACGGCGCCCCAGGCGCCCCCACAGCGTGGCGCTGTGCGGGTCGGGCAGCCACCAGGCGGCGCGGTAGCGGCGGGCGGAAGGTGTGCGGGACATGGACACAAAACATAAGTGTTATGCTTGGCGCACCTGTCCCCACCGGCCTCGGCCGGTCCCGTCGCCCTGGCCCCCCTCGTCGTGTTCACTCGCCTGATCCGCAACCTGACGTTTCAGGTGCTGGTGGCCGTCTCCTGCGGTGTCATGCTGGGCGTGGTCGCCCCCGACTTCGCCCGATCGCTCAAGCCCATTGGTGACACCTTCATCAATCTCGTGAAGATGGTGATCACCCCGATCATCTTCCTCACGATCGTGCACGGCATCGCCAGCATGGCCGATCTCAGCAGGCTGGGGCGCGTGGGTGGCAAGGCGCTGCTGTACTTCGAGGTCGTGTCCACCATTGCCCTCGCCATCGGGCTGGTGGTGGTGAATGTCACCAAGCCCGGCGTCGGCCTGGACATCGCCCTGCTCGCCAAGGGGGATGTGAGCAAGTACACCACCGCCGGCGAGCAGCAGAGCATGCTGGAGTTCTTCCTGCATATCGTGCCGAGCAACGTGGTCGCCGCTTTCGCGAGCGGCGACCTGCTGCCGGTGGTGTTCTTCTCGGTGCTCTTCGGCGTGGCGCTCACGGCCGTGGGTGACGCCGGGCGCGATCTCGCCGATCTGCTCGTGCGGCTGCAGGCGGTGTTCTTCCGCATCGTGGCCATCGTGATGAAGGTGGCGCCCATCGGCGCATTCGGCGCCATGGCGTACACCGTGGGCGCGTTCGGCCTCAGGACGCTGTTGCCGCTCGGGCGCCTGATGCTCGACGTGTACCTCACGATGGCGCTGTTCATCTTCGTGGTGCTGGGGCTGATCTGCCGAGCGTATGGATTCCGGCTGTGGCCGTTCCTGCGCTACATCAGGGAGGAAATCCTTCTGGTGCTTGGCACCTCCAGCAGCGAGCCGGCGCTGCCGCGGATGCTCGAGAAGCTGGAGCGCTACGGCTGCGCGAAGCCGGTGGTGGGGCTGGTGATTCCCACGGGATACTCGTTCAACCTCGACGGCACGAGCATCTACCTCAGCATGGCGGCGATCTTCATCGCGCAGGTGTACGGCATCGAGCTGCCGCTCGGGGAGCAGCTCACGCTGCTCGGCATTCTCATGCTCACGAGCAAGGGCGCGGCCGGCGTGACCGGCTCGGGCTTCATCGTGCTGGCCAGCACGCTGGCGGCCACGCGCACGGTACCGGTGGAAGGGGTGGCCCTGCTGCTGGGCGTGGATCGGTTCATGAGCGAGGCGCGCGCCGTCACGAACCTCATCGGCAACGGCGTGGCGACGCTGGTGGTCTCGCGCAGCGAAGGGGCGTTCGACGACGGCATGCGAGCAACCGCGGAGGCGGCGTCGGGGTAGCCGCCGGGGCCGTGGGGCCAGCCGCGCGCGAGTCCACCGGCGTCCACTGCGGTCCACTGCCGTCCACTGCCGTGGGCGGCGTGATGACGCCAGCTTTGACGTCATGCCGCCAGCCGACTTGCAGGTGCAGATCTTCGGCACCAAGAAGAGTGCCGACACGCGCAAGGCGCTCCGCTTTTTTGCGGAGCGCCGGGTGAAGACCCATTTCGTGGACCTCGCCGAACGGGCCGCGTCGCTCGGGGAGCTCAAGCGCTTTGCCCAGAAGTTCGGGGTGGAGGCCATCCTGGACCGGGAGTCGAAGCGCTTCGCCGACCTGGGATTGCGGACGGCGCTCTACGGCGAGGAGAAGTGGCTCTCGATCCTCGCCGATGAGCCGTTCCTGCTGCGGCAACCGCTGGTGCGGCTGCAGCACCAGCTGTGTGTGGGCGTGGACGAGCAGCGGTTCAAGGAGTGGTTGGGGTAGCGACCCGTTCCACCACCCGCATCACGTCGGCAAGTCGCGGCTGCTTCGTGCACCACAGCACCCGGTCACCGGCTGCCGCGGTCAGCGCATCGGCGCCCGCGCCGACGGCCAGCGCCTTCGCCACCACCAGCACCAGCGGCACGTCACCCACCCGCGCGACCATCGCCGCCTTCTCCTGCAGATACTCGGCCGTCCAGAATCCCACGAGTTCGACGCATGCTTCGCGACCATCGGTGTGGCGCAGCGTGAAGTCGGGGAGCGCCACCCGGCCGTCGGCCACGAGCGGGGTGTGCTCGCGCGCCAACGTCCACCCGGCCGTGAGCCCGTCACGCGCGGCGCGAAAGTCGCGGGCAAAGCGTCGCTCCCACGCGCTGTCGAAGCGGGCGCGTGACGGCTCGGGCCCGACGCGGCCGGTCGCTGCGCGCGCCCGCCCGCGCAGCACGAAGGTGCCCACCTGGTCGTCGCGGTGCACCGTGGCCCGCAGCTGCCATGCGGTGGCCCGCGAGAGCGCGGGGACGATGCGGGCAAAGCGGGACCCATAGCGCGACCGTCGGGCGACGAACGCGGCCGCTGGTCCGGTCAGCGTGAGGCGATAGCCTCGGCCCACGCGCTCCACGTGGTACATGAGCCGCGCCAGCTTGATCGACGCAAACAGCGCCCGCCAGCCGCCGCGCACCCGGATCTCCACCCGCTCGGCGTCACGCAGCACCGCCCGCCCGAGTTCGAGATGATACTGGGCCAACAGCTGGGCGCCGCTCCACGCCGGCGCCCCGCGCAGCGGCCACGCCGCCTGCCGATCGGCGTAGAATGTCTCGTACAGCGCCTGCGGTTCACCGTCGATGGCGTAGGGCAGCAGCGTGTCACCCGGCACCGGCGGCCACATGCCGCCACGGGCGCGAAACACGGCAGCCCGGCGCGCCGGCAACGCCTCCACATCAGCGGGCGGCTCGAATCGGCAGGCCATGAGCAGCGTGCCCGCCAGCCCGCCGAGTCGTGAGGTGTCGCGCACCCGCCGTTCCTGCCGGCGCAAGGCTTCCTCGACGGTGGCCCGCGGCCTGCCCTCGAGCTTGCGCACGAGGCGGCAGAGCCGGTCGGCGAACCGTGTGACGCGCCCGTCGGCATCGAGGAGGGGCTTCACGATGAGACGGCCCCGCTCCACGACCACGAACGGGTCGACGTCGGCGCGCTTCAGCATGGGGACGCCTGTGCCATCACAAGCCGAACCCGAGCTGCGGCTCCGACACCCGTCGTACGCCGGCCGATCGCTTCTGCGCGGCGTAAAACTCCCACGTTCCTGCCGCCACCACCTCGAACAGCGACGCGACCTGCTCACCCTGTCGTCGCAACAGCCGCCCCAGACGCTGCGTGTGCTGCCGCACACCGCCGCGGGTGGAATCGCCGAGCACGATGCCGAGCTTCGCATTGGGCACATCCCAGCCTTCATCGAGCACCTGCACCGTCGCGACGGCGCGGATGGTGCCATCGCGCATACCGTTCAACACGGCGTGGCGCTCCGATGCGGGCGTACTGGCGGTGATCATGGGCACCGCGAATCGGCGCGAGACCTCCATGGCCATGTCCACGCCGCCGCAGAAGAGCACCGACTGCTCACCCGGAAACAGCCGCAACAGGCGGGACGCCTCGTCGAACTTGGCATCTGCCATGCGCACGATGCGCTCCCGTTCGAGGAAGTCCAGCCAGGCGCGCCGAGCCGAGGGGTCGCGTCGGGTGCTGGCCACGAACCGCTTCCAGGCCTCGCGTGCCGTGGGGGCGCCCTCGCGCCACCTGGAGCGTTCGGCATGGGCCTCGAAGCGCGCCGTGCAGACGTCGTAGCGCGCGCGCTCGGCGCGCGTGAGATCGACGTAGCGGCGTTCGATGGCAAAGCGCGCCAGCTCGGCGTCGGTCATTTCGCCGATGGTACGTCGATACACCACCGGCCCGACGAGGCGCGTGAGCACCGTGTCGCGGCCGTCCGGGTAGGTGGCCGTGAGTCCAAGCCGCGCCGCGGCCGGGGCAATGGTGAGCGCGTCGTGCCAGCTGCGCGCGCCGCCCTCGGCGCTGTCAACGAGATGGTGCACTTCATCGCAGACCACGAGGCCGAAGCGTGCGCCGTCGCGCTCGAGCAGCGGAAAGGCCGAGTGATAGGTGGTGACGGTGATTGCGCGGCGCGTCTTCTCGTCACCGTAGTAGGCCCCGACGCGCTCGACGCCGAAGGCATCGGCGAGCTGGGTGAACCACTGCGTGACCAGCGCGCGCGTGGGGACGATGACGCACGTTTCGGAGGCGGTGGCGGCAATGGCCAGCATGGCCACGAACGTCTTGCCGGCCCCGGTGGGCAACACGACGGTGCCCCGCGAGCCTGCGGCCTGCCACCGCGTCAGGGCCTCGCGCTGCGCCTCGCGCGGGGCACGCCAGTCGAGTGCGGACGGCACGGGCAGCGCCGTGGGTGCGGACTGCTCGAGCAGGCCATGGGCGGCGGCCCAATCGCGGAGCAGCGGGTAGTGTACCCCTGCAGCCACGTGTGCATCGAGCCGCGGATCCCAGAGCAGGCAGGACGGGAGGGCAGGCAGCGCGGTGCCGCGTACCACGGCCAGGCCGTTCTCGAAGGCGAGGGTGGGGGCGGTCACGCGCGAGAGAGTCTGCGGCACACCACAGAAGGTAGCGCCTGGCGCTCCGTCGGGCGGGTCGCCGAGGGTGTCCGGGAGGGGAGTGGCGAGTATGGCCGCGCGCTGCGGGATTCGCCCTGCAAGGTCGGCGGGGCGCCGACGGCATACCCTAGCCTGGCGGCGGCGGTGGTGGCACACTCGTGGCATGGCTGGGTCGCACACAGATTGCCGGCCGTGTCCAACCATGCACGCGGTTCACTCGGTGACGACGATCGCGTCACCGTCACCATTCGATCTTCCGTTCTGTGACGAACTCCCTCGATACCTTGTCCCCCGTCGTGGCCGGTGTCTGGCGCATGGCGGCCTGGAACTGGACGCCGCAGGAGCGGTTGCGCTGGATCGAGGCTTGCCTCGACCTTGGGGTCACCAGCTTCGACCACGCCGACCTCTACGGCGGGTACACGGTGGAAGCGCTGTTCGGCGAGGCGCTTGCGCTCGCCCCCGGGCTGCGTCAGCAGATGCAACTGGTGACCAAGTGCGGCATCCAGCTGCGGGTCCCGGCTCGCCCCGGCACGCGCATCAAGCACTACGACACCTCGGCGGCGCACATCACGGCGAGCGTGGAACGGTCGCTGCGCGCGCTGCGCACCGACGCGATCGAACTGCTGCTGCTGCATCGGCCCGACCCGCTCATGGACGCCGACGAGGTGGCCGGGGCGTTCGAGCGCCTGTACGACGAGGGCAAGGTGCTGCGCTTCGGCGTGTCGAACTTCACGCCGGCGCAGTTCGAACTCCTGCATGCCCGCTATCCGCTGGTGACCAACCAGGTCGAGTGTCACCCGCTGCACCGGGCGCCGCTGCACGACGGGACGCTCGATCAGGCGCAGCGGCTCCGCGCGCGCCCCATGATTTGGTCGCCGCTGGCGGGCGGCCGGCTGTTCACGAGCGACGCGGACGACGCCATGCGTGTGCGTGGTACCTTGGCGGCCATTGGCGAGGCGCACGGCGTAAGTGCGGCCACGGTGGCCTTTGCGTGGCTGATGCGATTGCCCAGCCGGCCGCACCCCATCGCGGGGTCGCGGCGGATCGAAGCGATGCGGGAGGCGGTGGCGGCGACCCGGGTGCCGCTGGATTCGCAGGAGTGGACGGAGATCCTGGTGGCGGCCAGCGGGGAGGACGTGGCGTGAACACGACCGTGCTATGCGGCGCGTTGCTGCTGGGTGTGTCGGTCGTGCGCGCACAACAGGCCCCGCTCGGCGGCTGGCCGCAACACTCGCGGGCGCGGCCGACACCGGTGGTGGTCACGCCTGGCGCCCCGGTGTTCACGGCGCCGCCGAGCGATGCGGTGGTGCTGTTCGATGGGCGGTCGCTGGACGGGTGGATGCATGGCGACAGCACCCCCGCGAGGTGGCGCGTGGTGGACGGCGCCTTCGAAGTGACGCCGGGGACTGGCGGCCTCATGACGCGCGCCACGTTCGGCGACGTGCAGCTGCACATCGAGTGGATGGCGCCCAATCCGCCGCAGGGGCGCGACCAGGATCGCGGCAACAGCGGTGTCTTCTTCGGGGGCGGGCGCTACGAGGTGCAGGTGCTGGACTCGTATCGCAATCCCACCTACGCCGACGGGCAGGCGGCCGCGCTGTACGGGCAGTACCCGCCGCTGGTGAACGCGAGTCGTCCGCCGGGTGAGTGGCAGGCGTACGACATCACCTATCGTCGGCCACGTTTTGCCAACGGCAAGGTGGTGGCACCGGCGGTGTTCACCGTGTACCACAACGGCGTGCTGGTGCAGGATCATCGCGCGCTCATCGGCCCCACGGCCAACGGTGCGCGCCCCCCGTACGAGGGGCACGAGGACCGTCTGCCGATTTCGTTGCAGGACCATGATCACCCGGTGCGTTTTCGCAACGTGTGGCTGCGGCACCTGGAGCCGGTGCCGCAGGCGTCGGTGCAGTACCGGTCGCCCGAGGGGGAGACGTATCGTGCGCAGCCGGAGAATGCCGCGGTGGTGGCGGCGCGCGCGGCGCTGGGCGGCGACTATCGTGACGTGGCCAAGGTGATTGCGCTGGGCGTGGCGCAGAGTGGCGTCCTGCAATATCGCGAGGCGATCGCGACGTTCACGCGCGGCCTCGCGGCGCTTCCGGGAACCGCCGCGTCACGCCCGGTGACCGCGCGAAAGGACGAAGCCATGCTGCTGCGCTGGCGCGGACACCGGTACATCTCGGTGCGCGAGTTTGCCAGGGCCGATGCCGACCTCACGCGCGGGCTCGCGCTCGATGGCACCAATTACGGCGTGCTGTTCCACCTGGGGGTGCTGCGCTTTTCCCAAGGGCGCTTTGCCGACGCGGCGGCCCTGTTCGCGCGCGCGCAGCCGTTGGCGCCCGATGGCGGTGAGCGGGCGGGCAGCACCGACTGGCTGTGGATGTCGCTCGCGCGCGCCGGACGGCGTCCCGAGGCCGATGCCATGCTGGCGCAGCGTATCGACACATTGCCCGACCCCAAGCCGGCACCGCCGGGCTACGCGTACGTGACGCGGCTCACGCTGTATCGCGGTGAGATCACGCCGGAGCAGGTCGTGCCGCCGGGGGAAACCGACGCGACCACTCTGGCCACGCTCAACTACGGGCTGGGCAACTGGTACGTGGTGCGCGGCGACACCGCAAAGGCGCGCGACGCGTGGGAACGTGCCGTGCAGAGCGGTGGCTGGCCGGGGTTCGGATTCAACGTGGCGGAGGCGGAGCTGCGGCGGTTGCGGGGGCGACGGTGACCGGCGGGACGTCATCGGCCCGTGCCGTACGGCCGCATCTGTCCTCTCCGGGCCCAATACGTCCCATCAGCTCAGGACAGCGCTGAGGCGGATCCGCAGCCCCGGCAACACGGCACCACCATCGAGCGCACCCTCCTTACGGCTGGCGCCCTCTCGGCCATCGGCGAGGTGCATACGGGCCGTCCGGGATACCGGGTCGACGACCCATACGAGGTGTGTGCCGGCGCGCTGCCAATCGGCCACCGTGTCGCATACCTTGCCGGGACGCTCATCGGGTGACAGCAGTTCGACGACGAGATCGGGGGCACGTTCGGCGACGCGACGCGACGCGACGCGACGCCACGACGCGATCGACCGGCCGCGTCGTGGGTGGCCAGTGTGGCATGACTGACGAAGGCTACGTCGGGGGCGTGCACGGTGTCGGGGCGGCGGTGGAGGGTGACGCCGGTTTCGCCGGCCGGCCCCCGACCTGACCTGGTGGCCTGCACATGGTTGGCGCCACCCCGAGCGCGGCGCTACCGGGGCAATGCGAGCGCGGCGCGAATGCCCGTTTCGACCAGCGGTGCCATGACGCGATAGCCGGCTTCGTTGGGGTGTACGCCATCGTCGCCGTACTCGGCGCGCAGCCCCTGGCGCGCGTCGGCCATGGGCGTATGGAAGTCCACGAACACCGCGCCGCGCCGGGCCGCATACTCACGGATCCAGGCGTTGAGCGCGACGATTTTCGGAGCCGGCTCGAGCCCCGGCTTCCACGGGTAGTCGAACACCGGGAGCACCGCGCAGAGTACCACGCGGATGTCATTGGCCTGCGCCAGCTCGGTCATCGCCGCGAGGTTGTCCTGGATCATCGGCAGCGTGACGGGCCCCGTGTTGCCGGCAATGTCGTTGGTCCCGGCAAGGATCACCACCGCTGCTGGTCGCAGGGCGACGACATCCTGCCGGAAGCGCAGCAGCATCTGCGCGGTGGTCTGTCCGCTGATACCGCGCCCCACGTACGATTTACCGGGAAACTGCACGGCGAAGTACCGGGCCCAGCCCTCGGTGATGGAGTTGCCCATGAACACCACGCGCTGCTCGCCCGGGCGCGGCGCTGCGAGCTCGGCGTTCAGGGTGCGATAGCGGCCGAGGTTGGCGAACTCGGAGGCCGAGATCGGTTGGGCGGCGAGCGGCGTGGCGAACAAGAGTGCGGAGAGCGCGGCAGCAGTGGTCGTGGCGGCTGAAGTCATGGCGGCGAAGGTGCCGTGCCGCTGGCCGTCCCACAAGCGGCACGGCGCGTGAGCACCGAGTGCACACGTCACGCCTGTGGTCGCTGCCGCTGGTCGAGCGACCGCTCACCTGCGAGCCCGGAGTCGTTGTCCCGTACCGGGCGAATCGTTTTCTTTGCCCGCCATGTCCCGCCGACTCGTGTCCTGGGTAGCCGCCCGCTGCCTGCGCTGGTTCTACCGCGCGCATCGCATCATGGGGCGCGAGCGGGTGCCGGCAACCGGTCCCGTGCTGCTGATCGGGAATCACCCGAACGACCTGCCGGACGTGATCGCCGGGCTGTCCACCACGACGCGGCCGGTGCGGTACATCGCCACGGTGTCGGTGACGAGCTCCGCGGCGGCGCGGCGCACCTACGAGGCCATGGGGGTGATTCCGGTGGCCCGGGTGCGGGATGCCCGGGCCATGAAAGCGCGCGGGGTGGACATGGTGGCGGTGAATGCCGCGGCGGCGGCGTTGGTGGTGCAGGCGCTGGCAGGCGGCGACGTGGTGGGGGTGTTCCCGGAAGGCGGCGTGCACGACGTGCCGGAAATCGGGCGACTTCGCACTGGTGTCGCTGATATGGTCCTTCGCTATCTGCATGCTGACGCAAAAAACGATGTCCATATCGTGCCGTTCGGCCTGCAGTATGAGGCGCCGCGGACACCGGGGAGCGATGTGATCGTTCAGGTGGGGGAGCCCTTCTCGCTTCGGGCGTGGTTGCAGAGCCAGCCCGCGGGCCAGACCGGCGCTGCGGCGCTGACGGCCCGCTTTCGCGAGGCGCTGCGCGCGGTTACCCGAAACGCCGCGACCTGGGAGGAGGGAACAACGCGGGACGAACTGGTGGCGGCCCGTGCCGCACAGCTGGCGCCGTGCGACCCACTTGCAGCCGCGCCCGCGCTGGTGGCACACGCGCAGCGGGTGGCCGCTGCCGCCCACGCCGACGGTCCGGGCCCGCATGCGGTTCGTCTCCGAACGGTGGCCCATTCCTTGGCCCGCGCCGTGGAGCGTGCCGGCGGCATTGGCACCTCGGCGCTCGACCACGCCCGACTGCTGTATGCGCTCGACCTGCAGCGACAGCCCGATCCCGTGCCGAGGGGGGCACCGTGGACGGGGCTGCCCGCCGCACTGATCGGCGGCGTGATGCACGCGCCGGCGTGGTGGCTGGTCTGGCATCTGGCCCATCGGTCTGCGAAGGCCCGCGCCGACGTCGTGGCGCGCAGCTTCGTACCCGGGCT
>Ga0068877_10004287_pt1 | contig 11160 bp, 8 predicted proteins | sample NOAtaG_FD_66437 | JGI IMG/M metagenome (GOLD analysis project Ga0068877, IMG submission 66437) | Freshwater lake microbial communities from Lake Erie, under a cyanobacterial bloom - NOAA_Erie_Diel6S_1000h metaG | ecosystem: Environmental > Aquatic > Freshwater > Lake | place: USA: Ohio, Lake... | reverse complement strand
GCCCACCGCGGCGGCATTGTCGATGATGCCCATCCCGAAAACTCCCGCGCCTCCCTGCTCGCTGCCATCGCCCGCCATTACTGGATGATCGAAGTCGACGTCCGCGCCAGCAAGGACGGCGAACCGCTCCTCCACCACGACCCCACTCTCGAGCGCTTCTACGGCCTCCGCCAGCGCCCCGAAGACCTCTCCTGGCGCGAACTCTCCCGCCTCCGCTCCACTCCCGGCAACGAAGCCCCCCTCCACTTCGACGACCTCTGCCAGCTCTGCCGCGGCAAGACACGCCTCATGCTCGATATCAAGAACGCCCTCTTGCCCCCCGCCTTCTACGAACGCATGGCCAAAGCCATGAGCGATTCCGCCCTCCTCCACACCGCCTATATGCTCGGCGGAGACCGCTGGCGCCCCTTCTTCGGCCCCGGCGGCGTTCGCGAATCCACCAACCGCGCCACTCTCACCGCTGCCGCCAACCGCGGCGAAGACACCCCCAGCCGCTACTTCCTCTTCGAACTCCCCGCCGATCTCACTCCAGAATCCTTCCAACTCACTCGCCGCCTCAACGTCGATTGCGTCGCCGCCATCAATACCTTCCGCTACACCCTGGCCCGCCGCGATCCCTGGCTTGCTCCCGAGCAGGACATCTCCCGCCTCCTCGCTCTCGGTGTCCCCTGCTTTCAAATTGATTCCCGCTACGAACCTCTCCTAGCCCCATAATGTCAGCATGCTTCGTTTTGCCCTGCTTCTCCTGCTCGCCCTCTCCCTTCCCGCCGCCAGCCCCTTCCTCGGCCGCTGGAATTTCAACATCACCTCTCCCACCGGCGCCACCCGCGCCTCCTGGCTCGGCATCACCGAAAACAACGGCGCCCTCCAGGTCTGGTACCAACCGGCCGGCGGCAACGTCTACCAGCTCGAGGACGTCCGGGTCGAAGGCGCCAAGCTGCTGCTCACCCTCGGCCGCCCCGGCGGCAAGATGCCCCGCCCCACCCTCGAGCTCGAACGCGTCGGCAACTCCCTCAAAGGTTTCTCCCGCCAGGGCGACTCAAGCCAGGCCATCGAAGGCACTCCCGCCCCCACGCTCAACCGCCCCCTGCCCAAAGCCTGGTCCAAGCCCGAATCCCTCTTCAATGGCAAAGACCTCTCCGGCTGGGAACCCATCGGCAGGCCCGAAAACAACCACTGGATCGTCCGCGACGGCTATCTCGTCAATCAAGCCAAGGGCGCCAACCTCAAGTCCCTCCGCAAGTTCGACGACTTCAAGCTCCATTTTGAGGTCAACTACCCCGACCACGCCAACTCCGGCTTCTACCTCCGGGGCCGCTATGAGATCCAGCTCGAAAGCGAACCCCTCACCCAAAATCCCCCCGAACGCCGCATCGGCTCCATCTATGGCCGCATCGCCCCCACCCGCGATCTCCCTCGCAAAATCGAGGTATGGGATTCCTTCGACGTTACCCTCGTCGGCCGCACCCTCACCGTCGTCCGCAACGGTGTCACCACCATCGACCGCAAGGAAATCGAAGGCATCACCGGCGGCGCCCTCGACGCCAACGAAGCCGAACCCGGCCCCTTCTACATCCAGGGCGACCACACCGGCGGTCTCAAGTTCCGCAACATCACCGTCGCCCTGCCCAAGCCCTAGGCGTACTTGTGGCGCTCCGCCACAAACCCCACAGTCCCGTATTCGCCCAATCCCACTGAACCCCGGATCGTGGCTCCCTTCGCCTGGCCCGTGAATTCAAACACCAGCCGCGATCCGATCGTCGGCAACACCGACCGGAAATGCACTCTATCCCCCATCACCGTGCCGCTCAGGTTCCCCTGATCAAACTCACCCCGGTGCGTCCCCTTCAAAACTGCGCCGCTCTGCTCAAACACCACTTGATGCTCGGCCTCCCCCAGCGCAAAGCCCAGCTTCACCGTCCATACCCCACTCACGTTCACCCCCGCCTCCGTCTCGCCCCCCTCCCCCGCCATCGCCGGCGGCGCGCTCAACAACCGGTACAGCTTCTCCCCCACGATCTTCTCTTCCCCGTCCATCATCATGTAGGCCACAATGTTCACCGATTGCGCCCCCGGGTTCGCCACCACCACCCGCGGCTCCGTATCGAGCATCAGCTTCGCCATCTGCGCCCCGCTCAGCCCGATCCGGCTCCGGTCCCATTCCACCCGCAACAGCGGCGTCCGGTTCGACAAATCCGCGCTCGGTTGCCGCAATTCTGTCTTCACTCCCCCCACCCCGCTCAGCCGCTGCGCGATCAAGCCCAGCCGCGCCTCCCACATCTTCCATTCCCTTCCATGATCGCGCTTCGGCCAGGCCTCCACCGCCGCCAGCATCCCCATGATTTCCTCCTTGCCCACCTTCATCGACCGCCCAAACGCATGATGCGGCGCGCTATTCAACCACGCCGCCTCGAGCAGCTTTTTCTCTCCCAACAATAGCCCCGCCGCCTGCGGGCCCCGGATGCACTTTCCCCCGCTGTAGGCCACCGCCGTCGCCCCTTGCGTCAGATGCACGTTCGGAATCGTCAACACCTCCGCCGCCGCATCCACCAGCACCGGTATGCCCCGCTGCTGAGCCACTGCCGCCACCGCCTTTGTCCCCAGCGCCCCCGTATTCCGCGGTCCCGCCAGCAGGTAAACCAACGCCGTCCGCGGCCCCAGCGCCGCCTCCAGCTCCCGCCCCTCCCGCACTTCCACCACCTTCACACCCAGCATCCGAATCGCATGGTCATACTGATTGCGCGAGTGCGCCGGGATCACCACCTCGTTCTTCAACCCCGTCAGATCCGGTAGCCGCTGCATCCGCTCCGGGTTGAATCCCGCAATCGCCGCCGCCGTAAAATGCGTCAGCGCCGCACTGCATCCATTCGTCACGATCGCCCACGGCGCCCCCGTGATCTCCGCGATCCGCCGCCCCACCCCCTCCATCAGTTCATCGAGATGCACATAGTGCCGCGAGGCCTCCTCCATCGCCTGCTTCACCTCAGGCAACGACTGCGATCCCGTGATGATCGTAAACGTCCCCCGCGCATTGATCACCGGCTTCACCCCAATCGATTCATAGAGCTTCCGCTCCGCCCCCAGCGGCGCCGCCGCGGCCGCCGGCATCGCCGCCAGCCACCCTCCCTGCTTCATCATCTGCCTCCGCGAACGAAACGATTGCCACCAGCTCATGCCGTCATTTTACGCGACCCGCCCCACATCCCTTCGTCTCCATCGTGAAAGTCAGCGACACGATCTTCCATCCCCCCTCCGTCTTCACCAGATTCGCCTGATCCATCCCGCAGTGCGTTCTCTTCCCATCCCGCTCAAAGTCATACGGCGCCCACAGGCTCGCCAGCTTTCCCTTCACCTTCACCTCTACATCCCACATCCGCTCCCGCACCGCCGCTTTCATCTGCCCCATCCGCTCGGCAAACTGCTCCACCGTCTGATGCGTCACCTCCCCCGTCTCCCGGATAGCCGTCAGCCGCGCCCCAGCCACAAAGCACGCTTGAATCCCCGCCGCGTCATGCCCCGCCATCGCATCAAACGTCTTCTGCACCACCCCCGCGACGTCCTCCCGCTCCCCCGCCCACAAACCCATCACGCCCAGCGCCACAATCAGTGTTCTCATTGCTCCAGCCTATCCGTTTTCTTCCTCCTCTTCCTCCCCGGTGCTTCGCACCCATTCCCCAAATGGATCCTCCCACTGGCGCCACCCCGCCTCCCCCAGCGCCATCTCTTCCTCCGTCAACAAACACCCGTTCAACCGCTCCTCGATCTCCTCCCGCTTCAGATCGATCCCGATAAACACCAACTCCTGCATCCGGTCCCCATACGGCTCCACCCATAGCCGCTCAATCGCCTCCCGGCTCGCCTCGTCCTCCGGCCACTGCTCCTGCGGCAACGCCGCGTACCAAGGCCGCTGCGGCTCCGTGTTCACGCAATTCCCCGCCTGCGAATACACCCCGATCAGGTCGTGCTTCGTCGCCAGCCAGAAAAATCCCTTCGCCCGCAATACCCCCTCGAACACCTCGCCCAGCGCATCCCAAAACCGTTGCGGATGCAACGGTCTCCGCGCCCGCCACACAAAGCTCCCGATCCCGTACTCCTCCGTCTCCGGCGTGTGCCCACCCTGCAATTCCTTCAACCACCCCGGCATCACCGATGCTTTTTCCTCATCGTACAGGCCCGTGTTCAGAATCTCCCGCGCCGCTACTCGCCCCTTCTCCGTCCGCAGAATCTTCGCCTCCGGGTTCACACGCTTCAAGAACTTCTCCAGCCTCTCGGCCTCCCCCGCCTTCAGCCGGTCCATCTTGTTCAACACCAGCACATTGGCGAATTCCACCTGGTCCATCAGCAAGTCCGCCACGTTCCGCGTATCTTCCTCGCTCAGCCCCAGCCGCCGGTCCAGCAAATCGTCGTAGCTGTCCAGGTCCTCGAGAAACTTCTCCGAATCCACCACCGTCACCATCGTGTCCAGCCGCGCCACATCCATCAGGCTCCGGCCCTCTTCATCAGCAAAACTGAAGGTCGCCGCCACCGGCATCGGCTCGCTGATCCCCGTCGACTCGATCAGCAGATAATCAAACCGCTTCTCCGCCGCCAGCCCCGCTACCTCCTCGAGCAGATCCCCCCGCAGCGTGCAGCAGATACACCCGTTCGACATCTCCACCAGCTTCTCGTTTGACCGCACCAGCGAAGCGTCAATATTTACCTCGCTCATATCGTTCACAATCACCGCCACCCGCAGCCCTTCCCGGTTGTGCAGCACATGGTTCAGCAAAGTCGTCTTGCCCGCCCCCAAAAAGCCGGACAACACCGTTACAGGAAGTCTTTCGGTATCAATCATTCATTCTCAATAATAGCGCCCTACCATTCAGTCGGATCCTTGCTCAGCCGGTCCGCTCAACGTCTCATGCGCCTCGTCCACCTCAGCTAGCAACTCCACGTCCGCCACACTGTAGCGCAGCGCGATGCGCGGCCTCCGGTTATTGCCCAACCGCGGCTTCCCCTCAACCTCCCAGCGTCCGATCAGCCGCGTCAACTGCGCCCTGCTCCGCCCGCGCCTCACCAGACCCTTGTCCGCTTTGCCCAATCCCCAATACTGGAATTACTTCAACAACCCTTTCATCCAGGCTCAGGCCTCCTCCCGCTTCTGCACCTCAAACGCCTGTTTTTCCTGCCGCGCCAGAAGCTCCCGCATCGCTTCCAGGCTCTCCGCTCGCTCGATCTTCATGCAGACTTGCTATCTTCAGCACCGGTCCCTTTCAGGCTCATCTCGTCTTGCACGCGACTCCCGTTTGACGCCGTACTTGATCCGCATTAGTCTGGTTACGTAGGCACTTCGCGATGACTCGCTTCGCTCCCTCCAAGCATTTCGTTTACATGGCGGTCATTGCAGTCCTGCTGGGCCTCATGTGCGCCTACGCCGGTTGGCGCTGGACCCCCGCCATCCTTCCCGCTTCTCTCTTCTTCGCCACCGCTCTCGTTCTGCTTTGGCTCAGCTTCCGTCCCGTCATCGAACTCACCGACTGCGAACTCCTCATTGGCAAACGGTCGATTCCCTGGAGTTCCATCACCAACATCCGCACCACCAGATGGCTTACCCCCCTCTTGCTCCATCTCATCGTCGACGGCGGCCGCTCGGTGACCCTGATCTTCGCCGGCGATCTGGAATCCTCGGGCCGCCTCAAGGATATGATCCGCCAGTGCGCCCCCCACGCCCTTCTCAATGGCGCTTCCCAGCGAAAGCGTCAAGCCGTTCTCGCCGTGCGCAATGGCGCCACTTCGGAACTCGAACGCCACCCCATCCTCACCCAACAGGACGAAGCGGAAGTCGAGCGCATGTTCCAGCGCCTTCGTGAAGTCGGTCGCCTCGACGGCCCGAACAAGGACTGCTGAGCTTTGTTCCGCCTCAAACTCCTGGGCTCAATCTGCCTGCTCGCTCTCGTACTCTGGCTCGCTCGCGCACCGCTGGCCACCGCCGCCGCCTCCTACCTCGTAAATGCCCAAGCCCCCATGCCCGCCGACGTCATCCTCGTCCTCGGCGGGGATACCCGCGGCGAGCGCGCTACGACCGGCTGCAATCTCCTCCGCCAAGGCTATGCCTCCCAACTCTGGCTGAGCGGCAATCAGATTTTTTATGGCCAACACGAATCCGACTCCGCCCTCAATTGGCTCGTCGCCCGTGGCTGTCCCGCTTCCCAGCTCAGGGCCTTCCACCTCGACGTTGACTCCACCCGCGACGAAGCCATCGCCTTCGGTCACCTCTTCCGCCAAGCCGGCTTCAAACGCTACATCCTCGTTACCTCTAACTTCCATACCCGCCGCGCCGGCGCCACCTTCCGCCAGACCAATCCCTCCCTTGAGGCTATCGTCGTCGCTGCCGCTGGCGACCCCCTCCCCCTCCACTCCTGGTGGCAGCACCGCCGCCATCGCCGCACCTTCCTTACCGAGTGGCTCAAAACCGTCAGCTACTGGTTCAACCTCTAAATGCGATCTGCTTTCACTACTCTCTGGCCCTACCTCCGCCGTTACCGCCGCGGCCTCTCTCTCGGCTTCGGTTGCCTGCTCGGCAAAGTCGTCTTTGCCAGCATCAACCCCCTGCTCGTCCGCAACGGCTTCGACGCCCTCCTCACCAACCAGAACCTCTCCGGCCTCTGGGTCTTCGCCGTCCTCATCATCCTGTTCGGCCTCGCCCGCGGCGTTCTCCAATACCTCATGCGCCTCATCCTCGTCGGCATTTCCCGGGACGTGGAATTCGACATCCGCAACGATATCTTCTCCCACCTCCTCCGCCTCAGTCCCGCCTTCTACCAGACCATGCGCACCGGCGATCTCATGGCCCGCGCCACCAACGATCTCAACCAGGTCCGCATGATGCTCGGCCCCGGCGTCATGTACTGGGCCGAAACTTTCCTCACCACCCTGTTCGCCATCGCCGTCATGGCCACCGTCGACTGGCAACTCACCCTCATCGCCCTCATCCCCGCCCCCCTCGTCAGCCTCGCCGTTGTTTACTTCGGCCAGAAAATCCACAAGCGCTTCGAACTCATCCAGGCCCAGTTCAGCGATATTTCCAGCCGCGTCCAGGAAAATCTCAATGGCGTCCGCATCGTCCGTGCCTACGCCCAAGAACAACCCGAACTCAAAAAATTCGAAATCCTCAATCAGGACTACATCCGCTCCAATCTCGACCTCGCCCGCGATACCGGAATGTTCTACCCCCTCCTGCAGGCCCTCGTCGGATTCACCTTCCTCCTTGTCATGTGGGCTGGCGGTTGGCGGCTCTACACCGGCCAGATCACCCTCGGCTCCTTCGTCATGTTCCAGACCTACATGGGCATGCTCATCTGGCCCATGATCGCCTTCGGCTGGGTCATCAACCTCACCCAGCGCGGCACCGCCAGCCTCAAGCGCATCCGCGAAATCCTCGACGCGATCCCCTCCATCTCCTCACCCCCCTCACCCCAACTCCTCCAGCCCCTCCGTGGCGAAATTACCTTCGACCAGGTCAGCGTCCGCTTCGACGGCTCGACCGCCCTCGATCAGGTCTCATTCACCATCCCCGCCAGCGCCACCGCCGCCATCGTCGGCAAAACCGGCAGTGGCAAATCCACCCTCCTCAATCTCCTGCCCCGACTCCTCGACCCCACCTCCGGCCGCGTCCTCCTCGATGGCGTCGATTTGCGCGACCTCGACCTCAACCAGCTCCGCTCCGCCATCGGCTTCGTCCCCCAGGAAACCTTCCTCTTCAGTACCACCCTCGCTGAAAACATCGCCCTCGGCGTCCCTGGCGCATCCGCCGAAGCCATCGCCGAAGCCGCCGCCAAAAGCGGCCTCGCCGATGATATCACCGCCTTTCCCGCAGGCCTCCAAACCGAAATCGGCGAGCGCGGCGTCACCCTCTCCGGCGGCCAGAAACAACGCACCGCCATCGCCCGCGCCATCCTCCGCAACCCCGCCATCCTCATCCTCGACGATTCCCTCTCGAGCGTCGATACCGTCACCGAAGAGAAAATCCTCACCCACCTCGCCACCATCATGCGCGGCCGCACCGCCCTTTTCGTCTCCCACCGCGTCTCCACCGTCCGCAACGCTGACATCATCTTCGTTCTCGACCACGGCCGCATCGTCGAACAGGGCTCTCACCAACAGCTCATCGCCCGCGGCGGCTATTACGCCGATCTCCATCAGAAACAGACCCTCGAGGAAGAGCTCGAACATACCAGCTAGGCTATTCTGATCAAGTGCTTCACCTCCTGCTGCTAGCCGCTCTCTCCCTCCTCGCCCAAGTCCCCTCTTTTTCCCCGGCCCTCGCGGAGCACCCCGCCATGCGCAATGCCTTCGCCGAAGTCGACGCCCGCGCCTCTCAGATCGAACGCGAATGGATCACCCTAACGGAAATCCCCGCCCCCTCCAAACAGGAACAGCTCCGCATCGAGTACATGAAAAAGGCCATGGCCCGCATTGGCCTCACCAACATCGAGCAGGATGCCATCGGCAACGTCTGGGGCACCCTCAAGGGCACCGGCGGCGGCCCCCAACTCGTCTTCGCCGCCCACATGGACACCGTCTTCCCCCTCGATACCCAAATCAAGGTCCGCGAGGAAAACGGCCGCTACCACGCCCCCTCCATCGGTGACGATACCGGCGCCCTCGTCGCCCTCCTCCATGCCTTCGATATCCTCCGCCTCCAGAACATCCGCCCCAAGGGCGATGTCATGTTCCTCGCCACCGTCCAAGAAGAAATCGGCCTTCTCGGCGCTAAGTTCTGGCTCGAACACCGCGAACAAAAACCCGATCTCTTCGTCGCCGTCGATTCCCGCCTCGGCAGCGTCAGCTATGGCGCCCTCCTCATCGAACAATACCGCTTCCTCTTCGAGGGCCCCACCATGCACACCCTCGCCAGCCGCGGAAATGCCAATGCCTCCCGCGGCGCCGCCCGCTTCATCCTCGCTCTTAATGATATGGAAATGCCGCCCTCAGCCCCAGGTGGCAATCCCGCCCTCCCCGTCGCTAACGTCGGCACCCTCGGCGGCGGCACCGTCGTCAATGCCACACCCGGTCAGGTCTTCGTCACCGTCGACATCCGCGGCCAGCAGCCCCAAACCGAACAATTACTCGTCGAACAGGTCAAAACCCTCGCCCAGCGCGCCGCCAATCAGGAACGGCTCACCCTCCGTATCGAGAACATCAACCTCATCCACGATTACTCCAAGGCCCTCCCAAAAGACGTCCGCCTCAATCACCCCCTCGTCCAAACTACCCTCGCCGTCACCGATTACCTCCGCCTCAATGGCACGAATAAAACTCTTCCCGCTGACAGCGGCAGCGACGATCACAACATCGGCGTCGCCCTCGGCATCCCCTCCATCGGCATCGGCGCCATCATCGGCCACGCCGCCCACTCCACCGGGGAAAGTGCTGACAAAGCCTCCATCCTCCGCGGCACAAAATACCTCATACTGCTCACCACCGCCCTCGCCGGCTGGGACTATAGACCCGCTCCTCAAAAGTAAAATTTCAACGCAAACTGCACAATCCTTGGTTGAATCGTATTCGCGTTCATTCGCCCGAATCCCCCTTGTACATTCAAGGCCCGCGCCACGCAGGCCGGGCTCAGCGCCCGCGTCTGGTTCCCCGCCCCTAACTCCGCCGCGCTCGCCGGACAACCCACCCCGTTCGCCCCCGGCCCCGGCAGCGCCGCAATCGCCGCATCCACCGGTACCCCATTGAACTTCGCAATCACCGCATCCCAAACGCCCGGCGCTACCAGGTTGCGGAACCGGTTCTCCACTCCCTGCACCGCCGTGAAGTTCGGCGAAGTCCCCACCGTCAGCGGATTCTGCGCCCCGCCCGTCAGCAGCCCCGTAATGTTCGGGTTCGGGCTATACTGCTTCATGTTCAACGCGTTGAACATCTCCATCCGCAACTCAAAAAACCGCTTCTTGTTCTCAAACGGCGCGATCCGCTTGAATACACTCAAATCGAGCGTCCTCACCCAAGGAAACGTCGCATCCAGATTCCGCGGCGCATTCCCTCGTCTGCCCGGCTCCGGAAACGCAAACGCCCGCGGATTGATGTAAGGCACACCCCGCCACGCGTTCTCCCGCGTCCAGTCCGGGTTCACCACAGGCACTCCCGGAATCCGGTCCGGCCGCTGCGCCCCGCCCGGCGTGCCCAAATCAAATGAGTTCCCCACTCCCAGCGGCACCGAGAGCGGAAATCCCGCCCGCAGCCGTCCCAGTCCGTTTATGTTCCAGCCTCCAATAATGTGGTCCTTCCAGCCGCCCCCGTTCCATAGCTTCCGCCCCTTGCCGAATGGCAGATCGTACAGCGCCGTGATGTTGATGATGTGCGGCACATGCGTCGCCGATACGCTCTTGTCGTTCCGCGTATTGTACGGATCCTGCGACCGCAGCAGCGGCAAATCGAGCGAGGAGTTGTTGAAAGAATTATTCGGCACCGGAAAACGGATCCCCCCCGAGCTATCGTCCATGCTCTTGGAAAACGCATAGTTCACCCGAAACTGCAGCCCGCTTGCATACCGCCGCTCCGCCTCTATCACCAGCGCATTGTAGCTACTCGATGTGTTCGTCGGGTCCAGTACGAAGATCCCGCCCCCCAACCGTCCCGAAAACCCCGGATACGGCAGCCTTCCCGTAAACTGATCCAGCCGGTTGATGTTATAGCTCGGCCCGAACAGATTCCGACCAATCGAGCCCTGATACCCCACACGCAATACCGTATTCACGCTATCGCCAAAACCATACTCCAATTGCGCCGAATAGTTGTGCACTGTCGGCAACCGGTAATCGCTATTGATCACCACCCCCGTAGACTGATACAACACATTCTGCCGCAGCGTGCCCAGCGCCGTCGACCCCGCCGTATCACCCGGCCGGATCACCCCGCTCCGCGGAATCTGAAACAGCGTATTGTCCGAGGCCAGCACCGGATTGTTGAACCCAAACTGCATCGGTAACGCCGGCTGATTGCACCGCGCCAGTCCACAAGTCGGAACATTGCTCGGCGAAGGTATGTCGTTCGATCCCAGCAAATAGCTGATCTGCCGGAATCCCGTCCCCGTCTGCGAACCCAGATTCGGAACCGGCTCCCGGTCATTGCCCATCAGCACCCCATGCGTCATCCCGTAACCCCCGCGGAATACAA
>Ga0068877_10004285_pt1 | contig 11165 bp, 12 predicted proteins | sample NOAtaG_FD_66437 | JGI IMG/M metagenome (GOLD analysis project Ga0068877, IMG submission 66437) | Freshwater lake microbial communities from Lake Erie, under a cyanobacterial bloom - NOAA_Erie_Diel6S_1000h metaG | ecosystem: Environmental > Aquatic > Freshwater > Lake | place: USA: Ohio, Lake... | reverse complement strand
AGATACAAATTCAAGTCTGATACCACTTGGCGCTCTTTAGCCGCTAATGTTCCTTATAATCTTTCAACAGGGTGTTCAGCTACACTTTTAACTGCAAATCAATTATTCTGGAATGTAGATTTTGAAATCACAGCCAACACAGGAACAGTGGATTATTTCCTAGCCTATTCTAACTACGATTTCAAAGCCGGTTCTATTGGAGTAACTTCAATCGGAGGAAGTGGGTTATAAAAAAACCTCATGTAAAATGAGATTATGAGTTTCTGGTTAAACAGAATTGATAAGGTGTGAAATCAAAGACTCATTGTTAGTTTGAAGTTCTTGAAATTCAGCATCTACTAAAGCAAAATCAAAGTTTTTAATTTCAACGCTAAATTCATTTGCTAAACTATATAACAATATCGATGTGTTTATCACAAGTTCTATTCTTGGAATAAACACTATTATATAAACACCGTAAACTGATTCTATAACGTTAAAATGATATTTCGGCATTCTATCCTTAATGCTAAGGTGTATGTTACAAACATCTTTTTCAGTTTTGCCTGGGAAAAATAGGTAACTAACATAATGAGAGGTAGGCCACTCATTTTCTACAAAACTTGGAATATAGTATCCTATCCCTTTCGATTTCAACCAAAACTTTGGTGCTATACCAAAAAATGTCATAATTGCCTCTTTTGATCTACTTATGAACTGATTAATATTTATTAGTAAAATCATCTAAGTCAAACTTAACATATTAAGCCTGTGTAAGCTTGGGCTTTACTAAAAAGAATGTTAAGAAAATGTTTAAACAATGAACAAAACTTTGAACTGGCAAATTGGCATAGACGAGGTGGGTAGGGGCCCTGTGGCTGGTCCTGTTTGTGTGGGAATTGTGGCTTTACCAATGTCAGTTGGAATTTATACAAATTATTACCTAGAAAATAAATTTGATAAAATTGTAGACAAATGTGGGAAAGTACCCCTGGTAAGGGGTCAAGCCGAAGGCTTGGGGGTAGTCAAAGTCTTGGGGGTAGCAAGCGACGCTCATCAATCAAATATACTTCCAGATACACTCGGTCCAAAACTACGGGACAGCAAAAAAACCACAGCTAAATTTCGGTATCAAGTTTTTTCTAAAGTGGACGAGTTATCAGCAGAATACTTGATTCTGCAGGCTTCCCCAGAATTAATCGATAGTTTTGGAATAGCAGTTTGTATTCGGCATTTAATGCTGGTTAGTTTAATTGGTTTATCTATAAGTAATAGTGAGTTGATTAATGATTCACAAATATTTTTAGATGGAACTTTGAAATTTCAAGATGAATACAATTTAGAACTTTTGAATTCAATTTTGGATGAAAATAAAGAAGAATTTCGCAGACTTAATCTCGATTTAAAACTATTAGAGAAGAATTTAAAACCAGATAAAATTTTGGACTTTATAAAAAATATTTCAGGCGAAAATAATTCCTCCGAGAATATAAAAGCTAATCCTAGAATAATTATGGAGAACTTTGCCGATGATAAATATTTTGCTGTGGCCTTAGCTTCTAATTTAGCCAAATACTTTAGAGACGAAATTATGATTAAAGAAGGGTTGAAATATCCAAACTATTTTCTTGATAAAAACATGGGTTATGGAACGGCAAAACATATGCTAGCTATAAAGGAAAATGGGTTAAAAATGATACACAGGAAAAGCTTCCTTAAAAAATACTTGCCGGAAAATTAAATATGTGTTTTTAAATGAATGTTTGAGTTAAATTTATCTAATTTGAGAGGTGTTTATGATAGTTGCTGAAGAATTTTTCCCTGGAGATATTTTGGCAGAACTTAAAATTACAAACGATGTTAAAGAAGTAGCTGGTTTTGTTCCCCAGCGGGAAGTCAAGACTTGCCCAAATCCTATCAATCCATGGGATGAGCCTCTTCAATGTCCTGTCAACTGCAGGCATAGAGATGATTGTGAACGAGCATCAATTGTTCTATAACATAACAATTATTTTGTTTTAAATCTTACTGCCCTGTTGAATTATTCCAGGGCTAAATTTTTGGTCGAAAAATTTCCTATTTTATTTTGGATCCTGAAACGAGTTCAGGATGACAGTGTCGCATAAACTCTGGAATTTTTACTTACAACTCCGCACTTGGTATTTTAGCAACCTAAATTATTGCTTGCCAAGATTATAAAAATTTTTTAAGCTGGGAACATACTGCTTATCAAGAAAGATAATGTTTGGTATAATATAAAAATATAATATTTATTCTTTTTTAGAAAAGTTATACCATCTATTGGAATAATTAAACAACCCCGCACTTTATGTCTTCACCTTTACCAAAATTTGATTCCCGAGCTAAAAATGCTTTGGCCGTGGCTCAGCAAATTGCTATTCAATTAGGGCACAACTATATTGGAAGCGAACATGTTCTGTTTGGAATTCTATCTCAACCACAAGGTGATTTACCTTTTCAAATTTCCTTTATGGACAACATGTCTAACCAGGAATTGTTGGAAATTATACGCAGACAAGGCTTAGAAAGATTCCAAAATTACGCTAAAGGAAAAACTGAAACAAATTCTTGGCTTCCAGAAATTACTGAAGAACTTCAACAATGTATTGATTCAGCTTTAAAAGTAGCTGAAAGTTTTAGCTATAATTACATTGGTATTGAACATTTGGTGTTTGGAATTTTAGACACAAAAAATTCGCACGGAAGGGCTTTAATGAATTTAACCGATAATTCCAGCCAAAAATTAAAAGATATTTTGAATTCCCTGTTTATTAGTTACGGCAAAGGCGTAAAAAGCGAGGAAGTACGAAACAATGGCGGGGTTAAAAAACCAAAGAGGGGGAAAGATTCAGCATTAGAATTCTTCACCGTAGATTTAAACGCCAAAGTAGCTGCCGAAACTAGCTTTGAATTGGTAGAAAGAGAAAAGGAAATTGATAGGTTAATTCAAATTTTAAGTAGGAAGTTAAAAAATAATCCTTTACTATTAGGTGAGCCTGGAGTTGGAAAAACGGCTTTAATTGAAGGTTTAGCCAAAAGAATAAATAGCGATAAAGTACCAGACTGGCTGCATGATAAAAGGATTTTATCTTTAGATGTTGGTAATCTAATTGCCGGATCAGTTTTTAGGGGTGAATTTGAACAACGCGTAAAAGCCATTTTAGAGGAAGTTGTTGAAGCCAAAGATGTGATTTTGTTTATTGATGAAATTCACACAGCTTCAGGTGCTGGAAGTAGTGGCAACAGTTCAGGCCCAGATTTAATTCAAATGTTAAAACCTGCATTATCGCGTGGGGAAATTAGCATTATTGGGGCTACAACTGAAGATGAATATAGAACCATTGTTAAGAAAGACAAAGCTTTTGAAAGGCGTTTCCAGCCAATTCGCTTGGAAGAACCGGATGTTGCTCAGACTATAAATATTTTGCGTGGGGTTAAAAACATGTATGAAAATTTTCACAATTCAGTTTTCCCAGATGAATTAGTTCCAAAATTAGTAGAGCTAGCCGACAGGTTCGTTCCAGAAAGATATTTCCCAGACAAAGCCATAGATTTATTAGACGAATGTTTGGTTCGTTCCAGGATTACAGCTCACGGTGAGGGGCAATTAAATAAAGAGGCTGAAAATAGTTGGCTTACTGTTGAAAAGCAAATTTTAGATTTAATTAAGCAGAAAAACGAAGCTATTTTGAATCAGAATTTTGAATTGTCTGAAAAGTTTGAAGTTGATCAAAGAGAATTAGAGCAGAAACTAGCTAGCTTAAATGTGCAAAACAAAGAAGCTAAACAAAAAAGTATTGTCACTTTGGAATTAGTTGAAAAAGTTGTTTCTGAAATTTCTGGGGTTCCAATGGTTAGAATTAGCAATAATGTGTTTACCCAAATTAAAGACATGAAAAAAGCTTTAGATCAGCAAATTTTTGGTCAGGTTGAAGCTACGGCTGAAATTGCCTCGGCTTTGAAACGCTCTTATGCTGGGGTTTCTCCTCATACTGGGCCGATTGCTTCTTTCTTATTGCTTGGTCCTACGGGGGTTGGAAAAACTGAATTAGTAAAAATTCTAACTAAGGAATTATATGGTAACCCAGATAAATATCTGCTTAAAATAGATATGTCTGAATTCCGCGAAAAGCACTCTATGAGCAGGCTTTTAGGTGCTCCAGCAGGTTATGTTGGTTACGACGATGCGCCACAATTAACTGAATTTTTAAGGAAAAAACCATATTCAGTAATTTTGTTCGATGAAATTGAAAAAGCTCATCCTGAAGTTATGAATATTTTACTGCAAATGTTAGAAGACGGTAAAATAACCGATTCAAAAGGGGTTAGTGTGAATTGTAAGAACGCTTTAATTTTCTTAACTAGCAATTTAGGTAAAAATCAGTTAAACAAGTTTGCAGCTAAATTTGGGTTCACCGATTTCACAGATCAGGAAGAGGAAGATTATATCAGTTTGAAGAAACAAGTAATGGATACTGTGGAAAGAACCATTAAGCCAGAAATATTAGGTAGAATGACTGGAAAAGTTGTGTTCAGACCAATTTCAAAGTCTGTACTACACCAAATTATTTCCAAAGAACTTGGTTTGCTGCAAAGCCATCTTCTAAAACAAGGCAGAACTGTTTCATTTACCGATGAACTTGTTACATTTATTTCCACCAAAGCTACTACAAAATTGGAATATGGGGCTAGGGAAGTTAAAAGTTTAGTTGCTAGAATATTGCAAGATCCTTTAGCTGAATTCTTGCTAGATCATCCAACAACCATGAATTTGGTAGTAGATTTGAAAGGTGGGGAAATTAAGGTAAAAGCCAAAAAGATTGAGGTTCAAGTTGCGGTTAGCACTCAGGTGTAATAAACCAAAACAATACCGTAGCGGCGATCGCGGATCGCCATGGCACAAGGAAGTAGGGGCGATTTTCACAATCGCCAAAGGCAAAACGGGGAATTTTCCCCATTGTAAAGGGGGTGGCTCCGAAGGAGGCGGGGGTTAGAAGTGTGGGGAAGTGGGTTGCCAAAAATTAATTGGTTAATCAAGAATAAATTATAATGCATATCTTTGATAATCAAAAATTAAAAATCAGTTTAAAAGAAAACTTGGCCTTAGATGTTGCTAAATTTAAATCTGAATATGGTTGCAAACTTGTATTAAATATAGTGTTAATTGGGGATAATTTAAGTTCGGTAAAATATGTTAATTTGAAGAAAAAAATTGGTGCTCAAATTGGGGTTGAAGTTGTTATTCATAAATATTCAGGTGAGGAAAAAGACATCCACTTTCAACTTGAAAAATTGCTGGAGAAAGTAAATAATTCTAAAGAAAATTATGAAGGTCTTATTTTTCAATTACCCTTGGCCCCAGAATTTCAAATATATTTAGATCAAGTAAATGAATATTCTGACATCGATTTGTTATCTAATAAATGGCCTATTTTGTTGAATAAAGGAATTTTATGGCCAACAGTTCAAGCCATCCAGCTTTGTTTATACGAAATCATATATAATAAATTTGAAGAAAATATTATTAATTTAAAAGGGAAGACCGTAGCTGTTGTGGGGCAGGGGGTGTTGGTTGGTACACCTGTTTTAAACTGGCTTACTAAAACAGAAGCCACCATAATTTCAATAAACAAAGATACAAAAAATCCAGAACTATTAACAAACCAAGCCGACATTTTAATTTCTGGGGTTGGTGTTCCAAAATTAATTAATTCAAGTTGGATCAAGCCTGGTTCTATTCTGATTGACGCAGGTACTAGTGATGTTCAAGGAAGCTTGCAAGGAGATATTGACGGGGCAAATTTACCAGAAAATTCCATACTTTGCCCAAGCCCAGGCGGAATTGGCCCAATTACAGTACTTTCACTTTTTTGGAATGTATTACGTTTAGCTAAAATTAGCAGGATTGGCTAGACTAGTTTAATTCAAACTTAGCTATTCTCCTTAATCAAAACATCATTTGTAGTTACTTTTCCAATTGCATCAACAAGTTCGGGCTTTTCTAAAATACCAGCAACACCTTTCTGTTCCAACAATTGAACAATGTCATTAAAGGTATAAAGCTGATTTGTTTCAGGATTCCTAAGATCAATTTCACTTTGTTTAGTAGCAAGTAAATAAGCAAATTGTGGTACTAAATCAGACCTAGAAATACTATCTGATTTTAAATTATTGGTTAACTCATTTAAATAAGCTTCTCCAAAGGCTTGATTTCTTAATTCTGGATTTGAAGAATATTTAGTTTCAAAAAGTTTTGTATATTCTTTGTTGGTTTTATTGGCATGGTTAAAAGTATCTGCATTTTTAATTCCAAGCTGGAATATTGCAGCCAAATCTGGGTTTGATACAGAGTTTTCAATGTTGGGTTTTGTGTTGTTCATTTGATCCAAAATGCCTTCGTTGCTAATCAGTCCTAAAACGACAACGAAACCTAAAGCAACTTTTAAATTGGCTTTTTGCTCTTCTTCATCAAGACTTTGGTCTAATTCAATTCCTAAACTTTCATAAACCAACTCTGGGTTAATTTCTTCTAGTAATTCCTCAACGCATAAATTCACAGCCTCCGACATTTCTGAATGGTTCTGTATATCGTCATATAAAGATTGAGCTGAACTGAATAAGCCTGGAATATTATTGGCACTACCTTCTGGAAGTCTAGGTAAATTAAAACTTTCTCTGTTAGAAACCTCTTGAATAGCTGACGAAGTTCTAACCAAGCTAGATTCTGATGTTGGTAGAATATTTGTTTGAATAGACCTTTCAGATGAAAATAAAGTTGGTGCAGGCGTGTTTTGCCTGATACTTGCTAAACTTGCCCTTCCTGAATTTATACTTTCAACTTGTTGTGTGGGTGAAATTTCTGTGGAAGTTGAATTAACTGGGTCTTCCTGAATTGACTCTCTGGTTTGAGACCTTGAATTTTGGGCATAGACTCTCATAGCTTCCTTTAATTTATCAATCTCTAAAGTTGATAATCTTTGTGGTTGTTTAACTTGATTGATATTATCAAAAGGTTCTTCAGATGGTTTATTTCCAGTAAATTCTGGAGTTTGATTATCTATAAACCTAGTATTGGTTACTTTTAATTCTTCTCTTTCTGTAATTGAAGGATTAGCATTTTCTACTTCAGCATAATCAACATCAATAACTGGTAAATATTCTGGTTTTCCAGCAGCTAAGCCTCTCCAACTTGCTGTTCGTTCTATTGGCGATTCATTATTTGGTGAAAAAGAGTCACGGGCTTGTCTTCTTACATCTGAAGTTAGAGCTAACTCTTTACTTGCTAGCTTTGTTTTATCTATTTGCTGAATATCTTTAGCAGGTGGCAATAAACCTTTTATTTCTCTGGGCGTTTCTAGTTTTGGCTGAGTTGTTTCTTTTTGATTACTTGGTTCAAAATAAGTTTCTGTTTTATTGGAAGCATTAATTTTTTCCAAATTTTGTTTCGACATTAGTTCTATAACAGATTGGCCAACTTGTTCGGCTTTAACATCCAAAATTGTCGAGTCACCATCGCTTGGCTTAGCAAAACCATCAAAATTTTTTGCTGCATTCTCTGCTTTCGGAATAGTGGCAAGTTGCTCCGTTTTTGCTTCTGAATTCGAATTATTTTTCCGAATAAAATTTACAATATTGTTTGCACCTTTTGTTTCAATTTTTTGTATAGGATTAGCAGATTTTAATTCTGTGTTTCCCAATGGTTTTTCTAAGGTTGCGGGCATAATTAAATTGATTGGAAAAAGTGAATATAAGCATCGTCAAAAATATTACTTAGCTCTGGGAATTTTAAATAAAGTTTAGAATCGGAAAAAATTAAACCAGATTTTAATCGAATAAGTTCCTTTTTGCCATATACTTCTTCCACCCAAGCAAAAATAAAGTCTAAGAAAAACTTTACACAATAAACAGTAATGGCTGCTTTGTTTTCTTCTTGAATTTCCTCAATTTTATATCCTGTAATGGCCGGTACTAAAACTTCCTCGAATGACATATTACTGTCTTCAGTTTATCATCAATACTTAAAATTGTCGAAAAAAAAGTCTTCAAACATCTGCCTGAAGAACTAAACCGGAGTTAATGGTTATTAATTTAATTCTTATACAAAATAAATTGTCAAAAATTTAATGAACTAGTTATTATTCAATTAACAAAATGCCAGCCCAAGATTTCAAGGAAACTATAAAAAATCTGCCCTTAAAACCTGGGGTTTATAGGTTTTATGATAATAATGAAGGCTTATTGTACATTGGAAAGGCCAAGAATTTAAAAAATCGGGTTTCCAGTTATTTTCAAGAAGGAAGACCAAAGAACCAGCGTTTAACATTGATGATAAGCCGAATTGCCAGGTTGGAATATACAGTGGTGGCTTCGGAAAAAGAAAGCTTAATTTTGGAAGCGAATTTAATTCACAATCTTCAGCCTAAATATAATATTTTATTAAAAGATGATAAAAGTTATGTTTATATAAGAATAACTAACGATGTAATTCCGGGCATTTTTATTGTTCGAAAAAAGTATGATCCAGCCAGTTTGTATTTTGGGCCATATACCAAACAAGGCAGTATTTATAACACTTTACGAACTTTACGCACTATCTTTCCGTATTGCCAGGAAAAAAATCCTCAAAACAGGCCATGCAGTTACTATGGCATAAAACAGTGCGATGGAATATGTGTTGGTAAAGAAAGTTTAGCAGATTATTCCCAGAAAATTGAACAAATTAAATTGGTTTTAGAAGGAAAAACTGAATTAGTAGAAAAATTTATTAGTGGCAAAATTGCCTCCGCCGTGGAAAATTCTAACTATGCCTTAGCTGCCATGTGGCGTGATAGATTAACAACTTTGAAAGAAGTAATTGGAACCCAAAAAATTATTTTACCAAAACCTACCGATCTAGACATGATAACCTTGGTGGTAAGAACAGACACTGAAGGACTGGAATTAGGCTCGGTTTTTGTGCAAAATATTAGAGATGGAAAATTAATTAATGTAGCCAACTATATTCTGGCTGGAAGCGGACAAACTGAAGACAACAGCGAACTGGCCGAAGAATTTTTACAACGCTTTTTCCAAAGTTATTACATAATGAATACAGATAAAGCCCCAGTTTTGTTACAGGCTTTCAAAACCAGCTAAAAGTTGACATTTAGTCTAAACTATCTCACTTTTTTAACAAGACTAGACCCAACAGTTTAATCTTATCCCCATATTTTTACCAGAGTTGAACCACACACAACTCTGTTTTTTATTGCCTTAGAAATTTTACTTGCGCGAAATTAAAAAATATGTAAGAAAGATTTATTCCTATAATTTTTTACAAGGAAAAGGAAAGAATTGCATGTGCACTGATAAACCTAAAATAGGTGATTTGGTGAAGGTCGATGGTTGTCAGATTCTACCACATTCAACTGGTGTGATAACTGAAAATTCCGATAAGGCTAACTGGTTTGTGGTGTGTAAAATCACCGATAAAACAAAATGTGTCGATGTCCCGATTAGGATTATTACAATAGTCCAACCTGATTTTAGGAAAGATTAAGAATATTATTTTTGTCCCCATTATTTTATTTAATTTTGGGGCTTGCTTTTTGCCTAAATTTAGTTATTACTTGAACATAAAATAATTATGGAAGATTTAACCATACCTGAAGCCAAAGATTTACTGCATAGCCAAGCAGGTTTAACAAGGATTAATCTTAATTCTGCTCAAAAAGATAGTCTTTCCCAGCTTTCGGGTACCGAGGTTTATTTACGAAATGTAATGCAGGAAAACCAGTTGGAAATTTCCCAGTTACAAGATTTAGCCAAGCAAAATGCTTTTATTTATCTTCAACGGCAGCAATTAGGTCAGAAATTAAATATTTTTGAAGAGAATAATTTGTATGTTACCTTGGTTGAAATTCAACAAAAATTGGGCCTGAAAAAAGTTCCCAGAAGAATAGAATGTTATGATATTTCTCATCTTTCGGGCAAATTTGTTTATGGTTCAATGGTGGTTTTTAAAGACGGCAGGCCTTCCAGCAAAGATTATAGATTATTCAAAACCAAGGAACAAAACGACGATTTTGCAAACCATAAAGAAGTTTTAACCCGAAGGATTAAAAAATATTTTGAATTTCAAGAAAAGATTGATTTTAAGTTCAATGGTGGATTGGCTCCAGATGGTGTCGTTCCAGATTTGTCCGGCCAAGATATGTCTCAACAAGAAATGTCCATCCGCGATATGTCCATCCTTGATATGTCCATCCGCGATGGACGCTACGGTGGTGAGGTGTTGAACACGAACGGTAAAGTTAATCCTTGGGAATTGCCTGATTTAATTATTGTGGATGGTGGAAAAGGGCAGTTAAGTTCAGACGAAATGGTGCTTGCTGAATTTAATCTACTTGGAAAAATTGAAATTTGTTCATTGGCTAAAAAAGAAGAAGAAGTCTTTTTGCCTAATCAAACTGATCCAGTTTTGTTGGAAGGCCAGGCCCGTTTTATGGTTCAACGCATCCGCGACGAAGCCCATAGGTTTGCAATTACAAGCAATAGAAACGCTAGACTTAAAACTGCTTCAAAAAGCCAACTAGACGATATTGCAGGAGTTGGCCCTGTAACTAAACAAAAACTTTTAAGTACCTTCGGTTCGGTAACAGAAATAGCAGCAGCCATAGATAAAAACCCAGAGTTAATTCATGAACTTGTTGGGGCAAGCGTGTATTCTAAGTTGAAAAAGTTTTTTGGGGTTTAGGGGGATCGTTTACAGTTATTTTTGACCTTTGTTTTTTTATGTGCTTAAGTCAATTAGAGTATACGTAAGTTTGGTATTTTTTATGTCACAATATAGAAATGTAGATGATCATGTGTATTATTTGGTTGAGGATGGTAGAACCAATGAAGAAATTAAAAAAAATATTACAATAAATTGGGGTAATCAGTTTCGTTTGGACGAACTAATTCAAAAAAATCGGGATGAACATGCCCAATACCTTCGGGAGATTGAACAAGGTTCAAGCAAATAAGGCTACCACGAAAAAAGAGGCGTTTACAATTGTGACTCCTCTTATTTTTTTGGGAAATTTCTTGAACCTAAGGAAAGAATTGTTTACCTCTATAAACTTACAACCTAAAAATTGTTGACATAAACATTTACAAGACTTTTATACAAACTAGTTTTGGAA
>Ga0068877_10004281_pt1 | contig 11170 bp, 11 predicted proteins | sample NOAtaG_FD_66437 | JGI IMG/M metagenome (GOLD analysis project Ga0068877, IMG submission 66437) | Freshwater lake microbial communities from Lake Erie, under a cyanobacterial bloom - NOAA_Erie_Diel6S_1000h metaG | ecosystem: Environmental > Aquatic > Freshwater > Lake | place: USA: Ohio, Lake... | reverse complement strand
CCCCCAGCGGCGCAGCTGCTCGATGGCCGCAACCAGCGATTCTGGCGCACCGTCTCCCTGCACCTTCGCGGGGATGATCACGAGTTCGACATCGGCGCTCCGGTTCCGCGACACCGTGATGATGTCGTGCATCGCGGCGCCATCCGGGCTCGTGATCACGGCGACCCGACGCGGAAACGCCGGGAGCGGCCGCTTGCGCGACGGGTCGAGCAGGCCGTCCTTTTCGAGCCGCAGCCGGGTCTGCTCGAGCGCCTTGCGCCACAAGCCATCGCCAGCCGCCTCGAGCGCGCGCACCGAGAACTGTAGGTCACCGCGCACCGGCCACACGGTCATCTGGCCGAGCGCGAGCACTTCCATCCCGTCGTCGGGGGGCGCGGGAATACGCTTGGCGGCGGAGCTCCAGATGACGCAGTTGACCTGCGCCTCCCGGTCCTTCAGCGAGAAGTACCAGTGGCCGTTCCGGTGCGCCTTGAAGTTGCTGACCTCTCCACGCACCCAAAGCGGCGGAAAGGCGCCTTCGATGACGTCCTTGGCCGCCGCCGTGAGCGTGTGGACAGCGATCGCCGACTCCGGCGCGCTGCCCGGTGAGGCGTCGGCGGGCACCGACGGGCCGTAACCGCTGGTGCGACCCGAGGCCATCGTCAGCGGCTCCTCAGCGGGTGCTCAACGTGCGTTGGGCCGCGCGCACCGTGTTGCGCAGCAACATCGCGATGGTCATCGGGCCCACGCCGCCCGGAACGGGCGTGATCTTCGAGGCGACCTCGACCGCGCTGTCGAAATGCACATCGCCGCACAGCCGCGTGCCCTTGGCCTTCGTAGCATCCGGCTTCGTGTTCATTCCCACGTCGATCACGACGGCACCCGGCTTGATCATGTCACCCGTGATCATCTCCGCGCGACCGATGGCGGCAATGAGGATGTCGGCCCGCCGAGTATGAAAAGCGAGATCCTTCGTGCGGCTGTGGCACACCGTCACCGTCGCGTCGCCACCAGCCCGCCCCTGTACCAGCAACGCTGCCATCGGCTTGCCCACGATGTTGCTGCGCCCCACGATCACCGCTTCAGCACCACGGGTGTCCACACCGCTGCGCACCAGCAGTTCGATCACACCGGCCGGCGTGCAGGAGACGAAACCATCCGTGTGCCCGATGAGCAGTTTACCCACGTTCACGGGATGGAAGCCATCAACATCCTTCTCCGGAAGGATGTGGCGGATGACCGTGTCGGGGTCGATGTGCGTCGGCAACGGCATCTGCACGAGAATGCCATGCACCGACGTATCGGCGTTGAGCCGCTCGACGAGGGCGAGCAGTTCGTCCTGACTGGTGCTGGCCGACAAGCGGATCGTCTCGCCATTCATGCCGGCTGCCTTCGAGGCCTTCTCCTTGGCGCCCACGTAGGTGGCGCTCGCGGAGTCGTCGCCGACGAGGACCACCGTGAGCCCCGGCACCACGCCCCGCGAGGCCAGGGCCGCAACGTCGGCTGCCACTTCGTTGCGGATCGTTTCCGCAATCGCCTTGCCGTCGATCAGTTCAGCGCGCAAAGTCCACCGCCCGGCTTTCTCGGATAACCACGACCTTGATCTGGCCGGGGTACTGCAACTCGGATTCGATACGGCGCGCGATCTCTTCGCTCATCGCCGTCATGCGCACATCGTCCACCTGCTCCGGCGTCACCACCACGCGCACTTCGCGACCCGCCTGAATGGCGAAGACGCGTTCCACGCCGCGGTAGCTCGACGCGATTTTTTCGAGCCCTTCGAGGCGCTTCACGTACGTTTCGAACGCCTCGCGACGCGCTCCCGGGCGCGAGCCCGAGATGCCGTCAGCTGCCTGCACCAGCACCGAGACTTCGCTCTCGTGCGGCACATCATCGTGGTGCGCCGCAATGCAGTTCACGACCAGCGGGTTCTCGCCATACTTCGTGGCCACCTCCACACCCAGCTGCACGTGCGTCCCCTCATGCTCGTGCGTCAGCACCTTGCCGATGTCATGCAGCAGGGCGCCGCGCTTGGCGAGTGCCACGTCGAGGCCGAGCTCGGCCGCCATCATGCCGGCCAACCATGCGACTTCCTTGCTGTGCGCGAGGATGTTCTGGCCGTAGCTCGTCCGCCACTTCATGCGCCCGATGAGCTTGATGAGCTCAGGATGCAGCCCGGCGACGCCGACATCGTACGCGGCCTGCTCACCGGTTTCCACGATGGCGACGTCGACCTCCTTGCGCGCCTTGGCCACCACTTCCTCGATGCGCCCCGGATGGATACGCCCGTCGCTCACCAGTTTTTCGAGCGCCAAGCGCGCCGTTTCGCGACGCACGGGGTCGAAGCAGGACACGACGACCGTATCCGGCGTGTCGTCGATGATCACGTCGACACCGGTGGCCAACTCGAACGCGCGGATGTTGCGTCCCTCGCGCCCGATGATGCGCCCCTTCATTTCGTCATTCGGGAGAGAGACCGCGGACACGGTACTCTCGGCCGTCGTCTCGGCTGCCACGCGTTGCACGGCCAGCGCGACGATCTTCTTGGCTTCGCGCTCGGCGTTCCGCTTGGCCGTTTCACGGATTTCACGGAGACGGCTCGCCGCATCGGCCAACGCTTCATCTTCCAGCCGGCGCACGAGTTCCGCCTTCGCCTGATCGGCACTCAGCCCAGCCAGCTGTTCGAGGCGGCGGCGTTCATCGGCGATCAGACGCTCGAGCTCCAGCTCGCGCGCACCGGCCGCGCCCTCACGAGCCCCTAGCTCTCGGCCGCGCTGCTGCAGATCCTGCTCACGCCCCTCGAGCGATTCGCGGGCGCGATCCAGCTGCGCCTCTCGCTCCACGACCCGCTTTTCTTCACGTTCCACATCCAGACGGCGCTGCCGCACCTCCTGCTCCTGCGTCTCACGGAGCTGCAGCAACTCCTCGCGTCCGGAGACGACCGCACCCTTGCGGATATTCTCCGCCTCGCGGCCCGCCTCTTCGAGGATACGCGTCGCGGTCTCTTCAGCCGTGGCCTTGGCCCGCTGTTGCGCAACAATCTCGGCCTGTCGGCCCGACTTTCGCCCGAAGACGAAGCCGAGGACGGCCGCGATTACACCCAGGGCGCCGATAAGCGCCGCAAGGGGGAATTCTCCCATGGGGATCTATACTCCACCGCGCCAGCGCGGGTTGGATCGTGAACCGCAGGATCTATCGTTCTACAGCGCGTGGAAACCGACCAACGGGAACGTCAGCAGCGCCTCGGGGCGCGCATCCCGTCGGTGGTCAACCGTGAGCCATTGGACAGATAGTACGGACCAGCGGAAGGGCTCGCAACAGGGCCCTCTGCCACGACACCCGCCGCGCCCCCGGCTAGGCCGCCCCGGCCTCGTCGCCGCGCTTCGCCGGCGGCAGCAAGGGCCGGATATCGGAAGCCAGCTGCTTGATGTCCGCGGTCACGCCATCGAGCGCCGAACGCTCCCGGAACAGATCGTCCGTGATCTGGAGAGCCGCCAGAATGGCGGCTTTCTGGGTTTCCATCGTCGTGCTACCACTCATGATCGCCCGGATCGTCCGGTCGACATGCTCGGCCACCGCCTTGGTATGCTCAGGGGACGCCTCGGTGCGGAGGGTGTACTCGTCCCCCATGATGCGCACCTTCACGACCGTCCGTTGATCCATCATCGCTCGGCCCCCAGCTGGGTCTGTTGGCGGAGGAACCGGACACGCTCCGTCAGCTGGGTTGTCTTATCCCGCGCCTCGTCGAGACGGGCCCGGAGCCGCTCATTTTCCCGGAGCAGCTCCTGGTCGCGCGCCTCGGGGGTCGCCTTGGCCGAAACTTCGGCGAATGCCGCCTGGACCCGTTGCACCTCGCCGCGCGCCGTGAGGAGCTGAGCCTCCAGGGTGCGCGCCTGCACGAGCGCCGCATCACGCGATGCTTGGGTATCCTCGACCTGCTGCCGCACCTCATCGAGCTTTCCGTTCATCCCCGCGAGGATCTGTTCGAGCTCCCGTGAACGCGCCTCCGCGGCGAGCGCCCGTCGGCGGAACCCCGCCAGCTGGTCGCTCAGATTTCTGACGAGCGTGTCGAGCTCGCGAAAAGCCGCCGCTTCAGGACGCACGAGGACGGATACCCAATTCCTTGTCGAGAATTTCGAGGAGACGGGACCGGCGTCCCTCGATCTCCTTGTCACGCAGGGTGCGCTCCGGGTGTCGCCACGTCAACCGCCACGCGAGGCTTCGCACGCCGGCCGGGACGCCGGCCCCACGGAACTCATCGAACAATTCCACGCGCTCCAGCAGTTCCCCGCCGGCCGTCCGAATTGTCGCTTCGACGGTTGCCGACGACGTCCCATCGGGCACGAGCAGGGCAAGGTCGATTTCCGCCGCTGGCGTGGTGGGAAGCGGTGCGTAGCGCACCGCGCGCGTCGATCCCGACTCACGATCGGCGGGGGCGTGCGCGTGCGAGCGCGCCGGCGCGACATCATCACTCGACAGTTCACCCAGCGTGATCTCCACGCCCCACGCCTCGGTTGCCCACACGGGCTTATCGAGCGCCACCTGTTCTACCCGACCCACCGGCCCCAGCCCATCAACCTCGACAGTCCAGAGAGCGGGCGCCGCCGCGTCGGTCAATCGCATGGCGCGGCCCGGGAACGCTGCCGACGCAAGCCGCTCCGCGAGTTCCTTGGCGTCCCAGACATCGAAGGCCGGGGGATTGGGCTCGGTGAAGTGCGCCGGACGGCGGGCACCCATGAGCAACGCGCCAACGCGCATTTCCTCACGCGGCAGACGCGCGGCGCGCGGTACGAACACGTTGCCGATCTCGAACAAGCGCAGGTTGCCCTGCATGCGCGAGAGATTGTACTCCGCTCGACGCGCCAGTGTATCGAGCACCGACGCGCGCAGGAATGGTTCGTCCTCGGCGAGCGGATTACGCACGCGCGGACTGGTCTCATCGCCGTTCGCCGTGAACGGCATGGGACGGGTCTCGGCCAGCCCCAGCCCCACCAGCACATCGCGCACACGCCGCGAGGCAAGGTGCAGCGGATGGTCAGGCGCGGTCCCCGGACGGAACGGACGCAGCTCATCGGGGAGCGCGTCGAAGCCCACGAGGCGCGCGACCTCCTCGATAAGGTCGACTTCGAGTACGAGATCGTGGCGCCACGACGGGGCATGCACGGCCAACGCCTCGCCATCCCCCTGCACGACACATCCAAGCGACTCGAGCCGACGCACAACTTCTTCGGTGGGCACGGCCATGCCGAGCAGCCGAGCGAGGCGCGCCGGCCGCAACGCAACGGCAGCGCGCGGGGCCGGTGCGGTGCCCGCGTCGAGCACTTCGACGATATCGCCGCCCGCCACCTGCGTGATGAGGGCGGCCGCGAGCCTGGCCACGTCCTGGGTGTTTCCCGCATCGATGCCACGCTCGTAGCGATAGCTCGCATCGGTGTTGAGCCCCACGGCCTTCCGCACGGTGCGCACGAACCGGGGGTCGAACACGGCAACTTCGAGCAGGACATCAGTGGTGCCCTCCGTCACCTCACTGTGAAGCCCGCCCATCACCCCTGCGAGCGCCACCGGCGAAGACCCGTCGCAGATGCACACGGTTCCAGCGGCCAGCGTTCGTTCGGTCCCATCCAGCGTGACGATGCCTTCGCCCTCGCGGGTGGCACGCACCACGATGGACTTGTCAGCAAGCTTCGCCAGATCGAACGCATGCACCGGCTGACCGAGACCATGCAGCACGTAGTTGGTGGCGTCGACAACATTGCTGATGCTGCGCGCGCCAATGCCGTCGAGGCGCTGCTTGAGCCACTCAGGACTCGGCCCCACCTTCACACCCTTGATGATGACCGCGACGTAGCGCGGACACGCATGCGTATCAGCGAGCGTCACCGCCGCGTGCGTCCCCTGCACCGTCGTGTCGCCGCGCTTGGCTTCCTCCGCAGACGGCGCAACGGTAAGGTCGGACGGCACGCTGTGCATGGCCACACCGGTGATCGCACTCACTTCGCGGGCAACGCCCACGTGCGACAACAGATCCGGCCGATTGGGGAGCACGTCGAGATCGAGGCGCGCATCGGCGACCTGAATGACCTCGAGAATCGGCGTGCCCGGCGCCACCGGGGTATCGAGCGTGAGGATGCCGTCGTGCTCCTCGCCCAATCCCAACTCACGGGCGGAGCACAACATGCCGTTCGACGTTTCACCGCGGATCTTGCGCTTCTCGATCTTGAGCCCACCGGGCATGATGGTGCCGGTGCGAGCGAACGGATACTTGTTCCCCGCCACCACGTTGGGGGCACCGCACACCACGTCGAGCAGCGTCCCGCTGCCGTCATCCACCTTCGTTACCCACAGGTGATCCGAATTGGGATGGCGCCCCGCCTCCACCACCTGCGCCACGACGAACGCCGACAGGTGCGCACCGAGCGTCTCGATGTTGTCGAGCGTGACGCAGTGGCGGCTGAGCGCTTCGCCAACATCCTGCGCGCTGCGCGTGTGCGGAACGAACTGCTTGAGCCATTCGTGCGAGACGATCATCGAGCGAACTGCTCCAGGAAGCGGACGTCTGAGTCGTAGAGAATGCGGATGTCATTCACGCCGTAGCGCGACATGGCGATGCGCGCCGGGCCCATGCCGAAGGCCCATCCGGTGTACTTCTCGCTGTCGATGCCGGCGGCTTCGATGACGTTGGGGTGCACCATCCCGCAGCCGAGGATTTCCACCCAACGCAGCCCCTTGCCGTCACCAAGATCGACTTCGACATCCATCTGCGCGCCGGGTTCGACGAACGGGAAATACGAGGGACCGAATCGCACGCGGCGCGAGGCGCCATAGAAGCGGCGCGCGAACTCGGCGAGCGTGGCCTTGAGGTCCACGAAGCTCACCCCCTCGTCGATCGCGAGCCCTTCGAGCTGCATGAACGCCGGCGCGTGCGTCGCATCGAAGAAGTCGCGGCGATACACCTGTCCCGGCGCGAGGACGCGAACCGGCGGCGCGAAACGCTGCATGGTGCGCACCTGCACCGGCGACGTGTGCGTCCGCAGCAGGGTGTCTTCGCCGAGATAGAGCGTGTCGTGCAGCTCCATCGCCGGATGATCGGCCGGAAAGTTGAGCGCGCCGAAGTTGTACCACTCGGTTTCCGCTTCCGGTCCGAGCGCGATGGTGAAGCCGAGCTCGCGGAAGATCTCGCAGATCTCGTCGATGACCAGCGTGACCGGGTGAAGCGACCCACGCCACGCCCGACGCGCCGGCATCGTCCCGTCGAACGCCTGCGTGCCCGAGGCCGCCGCCTGACGGGCGCCGAACGCATCGAGCGCGTCCTGAATGGCGGTCTTGAGGGTGTTGAACGCGGTGCCGGCGGCGCGGCGATCCTCGGCCGGCAGCGCCCGCAGCGCGCCCTGCAGCGCGGCGAGACGATCGTCCTTGAGGGCGTTCAACTGGCCCTTGGCCACGTCGAGCCGTGTCGTGGGCTCGAGCCCATCGAGCAGCGCCCGGCACTCCTGCGCGAGCGCGTCAGCCTGAGCGAGGTAATCGGAAAGGATCACGAGGGGATTCGGAAACGGGAGCACGAAGGGCCGGCATCTTTCGACGCCGGCCCTCCAACTTAAACCAATCGGCGTGCCGCGGGGCGCGCTGACTCGCGGTGGCGGTTACGCCGCCGCGTTGGCTTCGAGCGCCTTGCGGGCCTGGGCCGCGATGGCCGCGAAGGCCTCGGGCTCACGCACGGCGAGGTCGGCGAGCACCTTGCGGTCGACTTCGAGACCGGCGGCGTGCAGGCCGTTGATGAACGCGCTGTACGACATGTCATGCATGCGCGCGGCGGCGTTGATACGCACGATCCAGAGGCGACGGAAGTCGCGCTTCTTGTTCTTGCGGTCGCGATACGCGTAGCGCCAGCCGCGCTCCACGGTTTCCTTCGCGGCCTTCCACAGCTTGGAGCGGCCACCAAAGGCGCCCTTCGCGTGCTTGAGGATCTGCTTCTTGCGCTTGAGACGAACGACGTTGGACTTGACGCGTGGCATAGTAGGAGATCCTCAGGCCAGGATGAGACGCTTGATACGCTTCGCTTCGCCGTTGGTCTCGACGATTGCCGGGCGGCGGAGATTACGCTTCCGCTTGGCGTCCTTCTTGGTCAGGATGTGGCTCTTGTACGCCTTCAGGCGCCGCACCTTCCCCGATCCCGTCACGGAGAAGCGCTTCTTGGCGCCGCTGTGGGTCTTCATCTTCGGCATGTTTTACTCACGTCAGCGGTCAACCACCCCGATGTGGGGCAGCGTGTTCTCGGTTCCCACGCCCATCACCCGAGGGTGATCACTTCGGCGCGAGAATCATCGTCATCGACTTTCCTTCCATGGTGGGCGCGCTCTCGACCTTCGCGAGGTCGGCCAGCTCCTGCGAGACCCGCTCGACCACCGCGCGTCCCAGTTCGGGATGGGCGATCTGTCGGCCGCGGAACATGAGCGTCACCTTCACCTTGTTGCCTTCTTCGAGGAATTTCCGCGCGTGGCGGGTCTTCGTGTCGAAGTCGTGATCATCGATCCCGGGACGGTACTTCACTTCCTTGAGATGGATGACATGCTGCTTCTTCTTCGCGAGTCGGGCCTGCTTGGCCTGTTCGAACTTGAACTTGCCGTAGTCCATGATGCGAACCACGGGAGGCCGAGCCGCCGCCGCCACTTCTACGAGATCGAGACCAAGCTCCTGCGCCATGGACAGTGCGGTGTCCACTTCGAGAATGCCCAGCTGGCTGCCATCGGCACCGATCACGCGAACGGGACTGATCCGGATCTGCCGGTTCACCCGTGGCGGACGCTTCGTCGAATCCTGAATAGTGCGTACTCCGGTAGAAGAAACAGAAAACGCGGACCCCAGTGAGGAGCCCGCGTCGCCAACGGCATGCCGCACGGTGCGTGCGCAAAACGCGCACGACCGAACCTGCCGATTTCGATGGACTCCAGCAGCACACCTCGGGAGGACAGAGCCTCGCGCAAGGGCCGAAGGGTGGGCGGGGCATCGAGGCCACGCCGCTTCTCGATTGTGTCTTGCAACACCAACAGGATAAACCTAGACGCCCCCAAGCGCAGGTCAAGGCCCGCCGGTCACTCCGCGAGCCGATAGGCCTTCCCGTCGTGCGCCACACGCCCAAATCCCACATGGGCGTCGTGTTCGAACACCACCTCCCACTCCTCGCGTACCGCCTCCGCCAGCAGCGCCCGCTTCGACTCCAGCGTGACGAGCGGCTCCACGTCGTAGCCCATGATCCACGGCAGCGGCAGGTGATGCGACGTCGCGACCAGGTCGCCGAGGAAGCACAGCGTCTCGCCCCCCGACCGAATCAGGATGCTTTGGTGATGCGGCGTGTGGCCGGGAGTGGGGCGCACCTCGATCCCGGGGACAATCTCCCGGGCCCCGGTGACGAAGTCGAAGCGCCCCGCCGCCACGATCGGCGCCCAGTTGGCCGGGAAATAGCTGGCCGTCGTACGCTCGTTCGGGTGCTCCGCATACGCGAGCTCCCCTGCCTGCACCACGTACCGGGCGTTGGGAAACGCGGGGAGCACCTCGCCCGACGGCGCGCGCCACGTGTTCCCGCCGGCGTGATCGAAGTGCAGGTGCGTGTTGATGACCAGCGTCACGTCCTCGGGGGTGAAGCCCGCAGCGCGAATGCCGTCTTCGAGCGCCGTCCGCCCCTCCGTCCCCCGATTCTCGATGGCATAGATGTCATGGAACTTGGGCGTTTCCTTATTACCCGAGCCCGTGTCCAGCAGCACCAGCCCATCCTCGTGCTCCACGAGCAGGCAGCGCATGCCGAGGGGAATGCGATTCTTCTCATCAGCCTCGATGCGCCTCGACCACAACGTCTTGGGCACCACCCCGAACATGGCCCCGCCGTCGAGCTGCTGCCCCCCGGCCTGAATGGCATGGACGCGGAGACGCCCCAGCGTTCGGGTCTCGAGCAGCGGCCCCGGGTACGCGTATTGTGAGTACACCTCGTTCACGCGATGTCGTCCTCGGAAACAGGGAGGGGAAACGCCCGCCGCCGCCGGTCGCTCGCCGTTCGGCGCGCACGTGGGCCGCGGGGGGCCAAGAGTGCCTCGAGCTCGGGCCACGTGCGAACGCCTTCGCCCTCGGCTACCCGGAGCATACGGCACAGCGCCTGTGCCGTGGCGATCGCGTCGCCGGCGGCGCGATGGCGCGCCTCGATCTCGATATTGAAGTAGCGGGAGAGATGATCGAGCGAACGTCGTGTCAGGTCGGGTAACAGCGCCTTGGCCAGCCGCACCGTACAGAGGCGCGGCCCAGACAGTTCATGGCCCACTCCCCGACGGAGCTCCTCGCTCACGAAGCGCCAGTCGAAGCTGGCATTGTGCGCCACGAACACCGTCCCGCTCAGCCGGTCGAGCACCTGCGGTGCCACCTGCCGGAAGCTGGGCTGGTCGCGAACCATCTCCCAGCTGATCTGCGTGAGCGCCGTGATGTACGGCGGGATGGGACGCTCGGGGTTCACGAGCTGGCTGAAGACCTCGCCGACCTCGCCGCCGCGTACCTCCACGATGGCGATCTCCGTGATGCGGTCGCCGCCGCTCGCCTGCGTCCCGGTGGTTTCCACATCCACCACCGAAAACGCAATGTCAGCCAGCCGTGGTCCCGCCGCCGGCGCGCCGCCCGCGAGTGATGGCGAGGACGAAGTACTGGCTTCGGTCAGCGCCCAGTGCCCACTTGGAAGGCGGACGAATTCGGGGTGGTGGCCCAGCAGGGCCTGCGCCATGCGCTCGGCTGCGTCGCCCTGCAGGCGCGCCACCTGACAGACGTCGCGCATGAGCGTGACGGCGTCGAGCGGCCCGTCGGCCAGCCGGCGAAGGGCGCGCGCGGAGAGCGTCGTGGGGCACGGTGCGGCCACCGTTCCGAACGGGCGCGAGGAGGAAGCGTTCACGGGAGGAAAGATAGTGGGGGCGCGGATCGCCCCGCTGGTATTGGCGCGGCGAGTGTCCTACCTTACACCCGTCTTTGTGAAGAATTTCACAAGCTCCCCAGACTCGTCTCGTGAAACGCATCGCCGACTCCACGGTTCGCCGCCTGTCGATGTACCTCCGCTATCTGGAGGATCTCGATACCCGCGGCCAGCAAACTGCTTCCAGCGACGAGCTCGCCCATCTGTGCGGCACCACCCCCGCGCAGGTTCGCAAGGACCTCTCGTTCTTCG
>Ga0068877_10004279_pt1 | contig 11175 bp, 14 predicted proteins | sample NOAtaG_FD_66437 | JGI IMG/M metagenome (GOLD analysis project Ga0068877, IMG submission 66437) | Freshwater lake microbial communities from Lake Erie, under a cyanobacterial bloom - NOAA_Erie_Diel6S_1000h metaG | ecosystem: Environmental > Aquatic > Freshwater > Lake | place: USA: Ohio, Lake... | reverse complement strand
TTTGGCTATTGGACCAGGCCAACGTGGCCCTCACCCCCGGTGGCGCCTTCGGCGCGCCCAACTATGTGCGCCTCTCCTATGCCACTAGCGAAGAAAAGATCACCGAAGCCGTACGTCGCATCGCTGCCGCGCTCGCCAAACTGAAGTGATGGATCTGCGCTCGCACCTCACCTTCGGCTTCGAGCAGACCTTCACTATCCCCGACTGGTGGACCGAGCCCGGCTTCGTGTCCACCTCGGACACGCCGCTCAAGCGCCAGAAGATGAAGGACTTCGCCGATGCGCTCGCCCTGGAGCTGAACGTTTCCGTGAGGGAGAGCGTCGATATTTGGAACCACCTGCAGTACGAGGTCGGTGGCTTTTTCGTCACGATGGATCCCGGATCGCTGGAGATCAAAACGCCGCCTTGCCTGCTCGCGGACGTGGAGCGAGTCAACGCACCGATGTTCGTCGCCGCTGAACGCAGCGGCATGGTTCCCTGGCGCACCTGGTGGTACGGCGTGAAGGGCGGCACCGAGGGCGGCTGCCACGTCAACATGGGTGGCTTCACGCCCGCGACCAATCCACTTAGAGCGCATCCCGAGTTGGTGGTGCGCTACTTCGCTTGGCTCCACAACCATCCCGAGTTTCACTTTCCCTTCATGGGCCCCGACGTAGGTCCTGGCGGCAACTGCCAGCGCATGGATGAGCAGGAAGTGGAGAATGCTCTCACTCCGTTGCAGCAACTCCTCGAGCAGAGAGAGATTTCGCCGGACGCTCCCCGCGAGGCCCTCAAAGAGACGACGCTCGTGAAGGAGAAGAGTTCCTTCCCATCGCTCACCAAGTTTAAGGCGCCGGACTATCTACTCGAGGATCGCGCACAGGAAGCGCCCCACACTGCCGCTGAGCTGCAGCTGGTGTGTGAGTGGCGCATGAAGCTATTGGAGTCGCTCCATGATCGGGAACCGGCGCCGCTCGAGCGCTATCCCCGTGGTCATTGGCACGGTCACCGTTTGAGCTCCACGCACTTGTGGGAGCGCTTCCGCAAAACTGCCATCATGCTGGGCCTCGACGTCGCTGCCTATCGCGTCTTCTTCGACCGTCAGTTCCCGCTGCTCCAGGGCGGCGTGAATGTTCCTGCGTCCGTAGAGATTCGCGAGGGCCGTCGTCCTCGCGTGATCACCGCCATCCAGACTCGGCCTGATGGCACGGTCATCAGCAAGACGCTCGATACCCGTCACAAGCGCCTTGAACTACACGTTCCCGCTGGTGGTTGGGTCGTGCGCTACGGGAAGGACATTCTTTCTCCCGACTGGCATCCGGAAGGGGAGGGGCACTACGCGTGCCTCGATCTGCTGGTGGAAGGCAAGGAGCGCGTCCTCGAGTTCACACTGGATGGGGTGCCTCAGGGGCGCTTTAGTCCGTTCAACATGACGTGGGAGTGAGAGTGACATCTCGCTGGGACTGTTGAAGTAGGTCTACTTCTCTAGCGGTGGATTCCCGCGCAAAGGTATTCCTAGGATTTGCCTAACTCCTTCCGCGTGCACCTTGGCCGGGCCCTGGCACTCTGCCAGCACATTCTTCTTCCCCGTCTTTTTGAGCGCTTCCACGCAGCCTAGGACGTAAGATTGGTAAATGTGTTCGAGAGTGGTCGCCACCGACACGGTTTCCTCTTCCGCCGGCACGCTGTCCGGGTTAGTTTTGGGGCGGCTTGCACAAGCCGCGAGTACCAGCAATACGATTAGGGTTTTCATTTCGCCATGCTAACACAATTCCAAGCGCCGGTTCGAGCGCTCTCCCATAAAGGCCTTGGTGTCGTGGATCATCCGGATGGTCGGGTGTTCTTCGTCCGCGGGGCCTGGCCCGGTGACGAGGGCACATTCGCGGTCAAGGAAAACGCCCGAAGTTATGAATCGGCCGCACTTGTTGAGTTGAGCAACCGTTCCGCTGATCGCGTCCCAGTGCCTGTCCCCACCGCTCCGACGACACCTGCGGCGGTTGTCCCTGGATGATGGTCAGCTACGAGGCGCAGTTACGCGCCAAGGAGCAGCGGGTCACCTTCCTCTTGAGCAAGAACGGCATCACGCCCGAGCAGCGGCATCCGCTCATCCCGTCACCCGATGTCTTCAGCTATCGCAATCGCGCGCAGTTCAAGACCGATGGCGAGCGGTTGGGCTACGTTACCGAGGGCACCAACACGTTGGCACCGATTGAAGATTGTCTGATCCTCAATCCACCGATGCGCACGCTGCTTGCCGATCTTCGCGGCACGCTACCCAATCCCGCTTGGAAGCCGGGCGAAGGCTTTCCCTGGAACTACCTCGACGTCGACGACCAGCAAACCCTCGCTGATGTCCAAGTCAATCGTCGTCGCCCCTTTCGCCAGGGCAACACTGCTCAGAACGCGGCGATGAAGGCGTGGATTATGAATGCGCTGGCGGACGTCCGCCGCGACTATCCTGTCCTCGAGGCCTTCTGCGGCTCAGGGAACTTCACCGAGGCGCTCTCCCTGGCCGGTTTCAGCAATATCGTCGCCGCGGAAGTGCGCGGCAGCGCCATCGAGGAACTCACCGCCAAGCAGTTGCCCGGCGTGCGTATCATGGAAATCGACATGACCGCCAAGGGCGTCTGGCAGCAGCTCGCCAAGCGGCAACCTCACGCCAAAGTCTTGCTGGTGGATCCGCCCCGCGAGGGTATGGAGAAGCGGCGAGGCATCCACAAGTACCTCGATAACCTCGAACTCATGATCTACATCTCCTGCGAGCCCACCACCTGGGCGCGGGACGTGAAGGACTTCCAGCAGAGCGGCTGGCGCGTCTCCCAGGTCACGCCGCTGGATATGTTTCCGCACACTCCACACGTTGAGATCCTGAGTGTCCTCAGGCGTTAAGCAACGTGCGACGTATGGATGACCTCACCTGGTGGGTGCACTCACGCGCACCAAGCGGGTCTTGCGAACCTTGGGGCGCGTGATGAGCTGCTTGAGGCTGGGGCGCGTCCCCTTCCTCACCGCATCGATCTTCACCGGTTGGCCGGTGCGTGCCGAGACCAACAGCGCCTCGATGACGGCCAGATCCGCTAGGCCTTCTTTACCTGAGGGCTCGGGGCCGCGGCCGTGCAGCAGGCAGTCGGAGAAGTAGATCAACTCTGGTGCGAACTGGTCGCGCTGCGGGTAGCGGCGGGTGCGTGTCTTCTCGCCCTTCTTGATGGTGAGCTTCATGGGACAGGCGTATTCGTAGGCGCTCTCGAGGCGCAGCCGGCCCGTGGTGCCGATGAGATCGTAATCGGCGGAGTGGCCGGCATCGAAACTGGTGACGAAGGTGGCAATGCGACCCTTGGGGAAACGGAGCATCGCCCCGGTGACCTCGTCGATATTCTTGGTGAGGCTACGGCCCGGAACGCTCATCGCGAAGACCTCCTCTGGCTCGTCGCCGAAGAGGTAGCGGGCGGCGTTGATGCAGTAGATGCCGATGTCGTGCAATGTTCCGCCGCCCTCACTGATGGGGTGCAGGCGGATGTTGCCCGGGTCGTCCACTTTCATGGTAAAGACGGAGTTGAAAATTAGCGGCTCACCGATGTCGCCGTTGCGGGCCGCCTCGATGGCGGCAAGGTTGGCGGCCTCGAAGTGGAGGCGATAGGCGGTCATGAGCTTCACGCCCTCTTCGGCGGCGACGCGCACCACTTCTTCCGCCTCCTCGTAGGTGTTGGCCAAGGGCTTCTCGCACAGCACGTGGACGCCCTGCTTGACCGCCTCCCCGATGATGCCGGCGTGGGTATCGTTGGGAGTGGCCACGTAAAGCACGTCCACGCCATCGGCTAGGCACTCGGCGAGCTGCGACTGCGCGTAGAGGCGCTTCACGCCGTACTTGCGGCCCAGCGCTTTGAGCTTGGTGGCGTCGTCGGACAGCAGCGCCACCAGCTGCGAATTGCCCCGCGCGTGGGCAAAGGCGGGCAGCACCGCCACCTGGGCGATGTGCCCCAGGCCTATGACGGCGTAGCGAATCTTTTTCTTGAGTTTAGAGGGCATGCGTCTCTCCTTGTGCGCGGTCCAGTTCCTACCACCGTAACCCGGGCACGCCGCGAGGCATGTCTTGCGCTGTTCAGATAATGGTGTAGATCCCTACACCTGAGAGCTTCGCCTGGGCCGCTGCTTGCGCCGATACGAGAGAAGCCCCATGGATATGACCCCGAGGGCGAAGGCGGAAAGGGATTCCTGAATGCCGCCGATGATGAGAAGCCCAATGGGGGCGAGGAATTCGAACGCGAGATCGGGATCGCTGAGCCAGGCGAAGCGGTTGTTGGGAGCCTTGATGATTTGCATGGGAGCCTCCTTGCTTCCCCTCAGCCTGCGCCCGGGCCCTAGGGGTTGGCCATCTTATTCACGTCCACCCAGCGGTCGAAGTCGGCGTCCTCAAGGTATCCCAACGATTGCGCAGCTTCGCGCAGGCCCGTGCCATCAACGTGTGCCTTCTTCGCGATCTTTGCGGCAATGTCGCCCATGCTGTCGGACTCGAGGCTCGTGGTTATGGGCCCTTCACGCCGGAGGAAGTGCGTCGATAGGCCGGCACCTCACCGGTGGCGCAGGGGACCTGTTCCATGGAGGTGAGCAACGGTGTGCCGCCAAGGGAAACATGTTGGACCACGCGAGCGACGTGCCGCTGGACTACGCAACTCTTGTACCAGTTCTGCGAGCGGGTCGTGCCGTCCTGACCTGTGTAGTAGATCCGCGTGGTGCCCTCGCGAAACTTGCCGCCCCAGTGGAGCGCCTCGACGAGGTCGCGCGGCGTGAAGGTCCCCCACGTACTAGCGGGGCCCTTGCGGTAGTGCTCGACCAGCTGACGCATGCTGGGGCCGGCGTTGTACATCGCCACCGCCATTAGCCAGCCGGTGTGCAGCGGCCACGCCTTCGAGATGTAGGGGGTCGCACAGGTACGGGGGAAGGTTTGACCCGCGGGGTATTGCTCGGCCGTCTTGAGTGGGGCGGGGACGTAGTTGTCGTAAAGAATACGCAGATTGCGTGCCTTGAAGCTAATCGAGCGCATGGCGTTCTGGCAGTGAAGCAAAAACGACGTGGCGGCTTGGTAGCGCGCGGCCTGCAGTGCGGGGCTGCCAGCGGGGAAACCGTGTTCAACCTGCGCCTGCGTGATGCCGGAGAAGTCACCGGCCATGATGCGATAGGAGGGGCGCTGCCCGAGCCGCGTTTCGGCGATCTCGTAAAAAGGCGCGATGAGAGAGCTGGGAAGTGCTCCGCAGGAGACCTGGTAGGTGGGCCAGCCCATGGAAGTGCGCTCAGAAGCGGGAAGGGTCATGATGCCCTGGCACCACTCACCGATGTTGAGTTGGCCCATGCCGCAGGAGTAGTTGCCGCCGTCGGGAGCGATGCCCAGGTTGGCGAGCAGCGACTCCTGGGTGATTGCACCGAGGAGCACGTGCGCGGGCATGTCATACTGGCGCGCGGCCGCCAGCAGGGCAGTTCTTTTCTCGGCAACCGCGAAGCCGCCATCCATGGTCATCCACGCCACCTGCACCTGCACGGGGGTGTAGCGGCCCGGTTGTTCGTTCTCCCGACGCAAGAGTTCCTGGGCGCGACAAAACTTTAGGTCGGGCGCCCATTCGTTTTGCCAGCGGCGCTGCTCTTCGTTGGTCAGTTCGACGGGCATTTCGGAGTAGAGGTTGACCACGCGGCTCAGATCCGGACAGACCAGGCCCTGTCGAAAGACATCTTCGATGCAGCGGACGGCTGGATGACTCCACTGTCCGAAGGCCAAAAAAGGGAAGAGCGCGATGCAAAAGATGGTTTTCATAGGGGCAGTGATAGGACGACTAACGCTTAGGGGCAAGAATTTCCCTTCTTAAAGAGCAAAACCCTCTGTGGCACAGTGCATAAATACCTTTTTTCTGAATAATTACGGGCCCCTGCAAATGGCCCACCCACCTCTTTCCAAGGAAGGGAAAATGCTCAAAAAGATGCTCACCATGGCGGTGATAGCCATGCTCAGTTACTCCTGCGGCGGTGGGGGCAGTGGGAGCAAGTCTCCGGCCGCCACCGTCCAGGCCAGTACCGGAGACGACGGGACCGTCGAAGGTGGCGATACCGTCGGCGACCCGGCCCCGGGCCCAATCGTGACTCCTTCGCAATCTACCGTGCTCACGGGCCTGGCCCAGTCCTTCGAAACCGCGGTGGATCTCATCAACTTCACCTCGCGCGAGGCGAAGATGCGTCAGGCGATCGCCATCGTGAAGATGGTGGTGGGCACGACAGAGTTCAAAAAGCGCGTGCTCAACCACACCTACCGGGGTGTGCGCACCTTCGTGGACAACCGCGGGTACAGCAATGCCCAGATCTACCAAATCATCCTCGAGGGCGCCGAAAAGTTACGACCGAAGAAGAACAACCAGATGGACCTCGAAGTCGAGCAGTATTACGCCAACAACAACGTCGTCGGATACACCTACCCGAACGTCTCCCAGATTTGGGTGAACACGAAGTTTTTCGACAAGTACACCGCAGCTGGCGTCGCCCGCAACCTCTTCCACGAGTGGCTGCACAAGCTCGGTTTCGGCCACTCCGCGAACTGGAACACGGCCCGCGACTACTCCGTTCCCTACGCGATCGGGGACATCGTCGGCGAAATTGGTAAGCAATTCCTCTGAACCTAAGGATCACCCATGAAAAGCCTAATGCCCCTGTTCTGCTTCTTCCTCACCATGCCCATGGCGCATGCCAATCTCGAGCACAAGTCCGGCCAGGAGGCCGAGCCGACAGCGAGCGAGGTGAACCTCCACCGAGGCTGCTTCCAGGCCGCCGCCGAGCTGGGCTGCGGACATCCGGAAAGCCAGGCAGAGTTCGGTCGCTGCATTCGGGATCACGCCGCCGACTTCACCGGCGACTGCCAGGCCATGTTCGTTAAGCTCTACGGGACCTCAAGCGCCGAATGAACTGATCTGATCGGCGGTCCACTGGGGATCGTCGAGCGCGAGGTCGTGGCCACCGGTGGGATGTTCATTGATCTCGGCGCCCCAGCGCGTGGCCAGCGCCTGCGAACACGTCGGTGCCACCATACGATCCCGCTGACCGATCAAGAGTCGCGTCGGACAAGACATCGCTTTCGGTGCCTCGTAGGCCAGCGCTGCTGCTAACTGCCGCAGGGACGTCGTCAAAGCGATGGGCCGCTCTTGGGCGAAGACCGCAAACTGCGGCGCCCATTCTTGAGAATCAACTGCTGTCATTTCCAGCACCAAACGCTCTTTTGCTTCGAGGTCGCTCGTCCGCGCAATGAGTGCTAATTGGCGCGCGGCCCAGGGTTGCATCCGTTGCCACGGCAGACCAGCGCCGCGGGCGGATGTGTTGATGAGCACGACGCGGGCGAAGTCCAGCGGATGGCGATGTGCCCACTCCATGGCGATCATTCCGCCCAAGGACATGCCTACCACGCCCCAATCTCCTGCTCCCTTCTTCGTCAAGAATTCTTCACGCACTTTTTCCGCCATACCCCGGACGCTCGCGGGAGAGGATTCGCGATATCTTTGACCCGTGCCGGGCAGATCAAGTGCTAATACCTCACCAACACTCGGTGATTTTTTTAATACCGTCACGAAGTCTCCCCAGTGACGGCTTTCGCGTCCCAGGCCTCGTAGTAAAACCCAGTTCATGTCCACGCCTCCATATTGCGGCTTGCACGGAAGAGAAAGTCGAGTAGGTGTAGGTGCCGGCGCATGGTGCGACCGTGTCGGTGGGGCTTGAGCGGATTAAAGAGCCCGCCGGAGGTGAGGAGCTGCAGAGGATTCTTGCGCACCCAATTCCAAGACCCCATTTCGAGGGCCCAGGGGATAAACACCCCCTCAGCCTCGCTGGCCGTCGCCTGGTGGAGATCATAGAGGTAGTCCCACATGTCTCCGCGAATGAGGTAGGCGTCGGCCTGCGACTCTACCTGGTAAACGTGATGTGGGAGCGTGTCGTCCAGCAGCGCCCGTAGCTTTCGCACGCGTTGAATGTCGGGGAACGGTGCAGAGGTCCGGGCGTAGGGGTACCATAATCGATCGCGCAGGCCAAAGCCGGAGTGGAGATCAATCGACAACGCACTCGAGGCGCCGAACATATGTGTCTGGACGAAATCCACCAGCACCTGGGCCTCGGTTTCAAACGGCGCGTTCTCGAGGCCGCGGTACCAGGGAAGCCAGGGCCCGAGTCGATGCCCCGAAACCAACGGGAGCGGCTTGGCGGTGACGTCAATGTCTTGGGGAGCGTTGCGCATAAGATCGACGCCGCGAGGGTTACTGCGCGTGTTGTGGGCCATCCCGCCCGGGTTGACCAACGGAATGGCGACCACGCGGCTGCGCTCAAGAACGGCGGCGAGGTCACGGTCCCACTCGGCCTGAGCGAGAACGTGGTGAAGAAAGGCGAGGGCGACGTGGGTGCCCACCTTCTCCAGGCCATGGACGCCGCCGAAGACGCCGAAGACGGGCGTCGTGGGATCGGTGGAGCCGATGGAGAATCCCAGCAGGGGATGATTGGTTTCCGCAACGCGACCCAACTCGAGGGTCCGTAGTCGCGAGTGTGGGCGATCGGCCAAACGAAAAACCGCGGCCTGTTCAGGGAAGTTCTTCATCATCCCATTATGGCCGCGGTGGCCCAGGAGTCAGGTGTGTTTATCGTGGGAATCGTATAGGGCGAATGATGACGGGGCGCGGAATCCGCACTGGCATCCGGCGACGCAAGCGGATGTAGGGCCCCGACGAGGTTGAGCAAGCCAGTTCCGGCGAAATGAACTCCACCTCTTCCATAGGACCGTCGGGGAGCCCATCTCCCATGTAGGAGCGAATGCGTACGGTGATAGCGTTGCTGCATTCCTCACTCACCTTGGGCCTGTGCTCCAAGGTCACGCGCGCCTCGGTGACCAGGTAGTCGGGGCAGCTGGCGCCGCCGCCGGCCCCTTCGAAGCTGCGGGCGTAGTCGACGATGGCGGTGGAGGTGACGCCGGTTAGCGCCAGGTCGTAGTAGCTCGCAGCGTGCGCGACCAGCAGGTTCTTCTGGTAGTTGTCGTTGACGCTGACGGAGCAAGCGTAGGCGTCGGCCAATCCGGTGACGGCGATGAAGGCGGCCAGCAGTGCGAATTTTTTTGAAGCTTGCATCTTGTGAGTCTCCCCCTATGGGACCCATCAACGGGTCCCATAGGTTCACTCTAGGCGAGGCATTTTGCCCGCCAAGGGGAGAAAATCAAAAATAAAATCCCGCATTTGCTGGGGGCACTTTGGTACTTACGGTGGTGACTCGCACCACGATGTGCGTCAGCGGTCCTTAGTCGAGGTGGATCGATTTGGCTTCGGCGGCGGCGACTGAACGCTTAGCGTTTGTGACCAGGCATTGCTGTCCGACGCGACCAGCGCAGTTAGAGAAGAGGCTAGTGGCGATCGTCGCAACGTTGCCCTTAGGGGTGATGGTTAAATCGAAGTCCTGCCAGGTGAGACCGCCGTTAGAGCCGAGAGAAGCCTCGGGGCCGAAGCCCACGATGAGGGCACCATTGCTCTGGGCGAACTTGATGCCATGGCTCGAAGAGGCGCGAGTAAGGCCGCCTCCGGCCACCACGATGCCAACGCTACGGATGGTACCTTGGTAGGTGGTGAAGAGATCACCGAGACGATGTCCGCTGAAATCTTTGAAGGCGCCGGTGGCGATGTCCAGGTCGCCGCTGCCGCCGGTTTGGTAGCTGCGAGCGATGCCATTGGCCTCGAAGTGCACGCTGACGGGGACGGTGATTTCACGGTTGACGCTCTTATCTGAGTCGACGGTTCCGTGACTCTTGATACGCAATACATAGCCTCGAGGACCATTCCAGATCTCCGCCGAGCGGTGTTTCCACGTTCGCACGCTGCTTTCGGCGCCATTCACCACACTGTTCGCCTGCGCGGCGAAGCTGAGGGAAAAGAGCAAGGTCGCGGCGAGGGTGCGGGCGTACATTGGGACCTCCGGGTGAGATCCACATTATTAGCTTGGGCAAACCTGGCACGTGACGAGCCGGCAAAGCTTACAGGGAAAGAGCCGCGAGGATCGGCTACTGCAAGTTGGCACGCCGGATGGCGTCCATCGCTACCGGACGCATGACTTCGTAACCTTCGGCATTGGGGTGGATGCCGTCGATGGCCAAGTGGCGCTGGAAGCCATCCTGCCCGTCGTGCAACACGGAGTAATAGTCGGCATAGGTGTGGCCGTTCTGGCCGGCGTAGGCGACGAGCCACTGGTTGAGCGCACGCACCGCGGGGACCGGGTCCACGCTGCGGTTCCAAGGAATGATCTTAGCGGGCAGCACGGACGCGAGGATCACGCGGATTCCGTGGGAGCGCGCCTGCTCGCACATGGACATCACCGCTTCCTGAATACGCGTGAGGGAGGTGGGGCCCTTGTTCCCAGCGATGTCGTTGGTGCCGACCATGAGGTGCACGATGCGGGGGCGCAGGTTGAGCACGTCGGCGCGAAAGCGCACGAGCATCTGGGCGGTGGTCTGGCCGCCGATGCCTCGATTGTGCGTGTCGGAGGCGTCGAGGCCGACAATGTTGCGCAGCCAACCTTCGGTGAGCGAATCACCAAAGTACACCACCCGGCGCGGGCCAGCGGGAGGCAGGGCCGCGTTGGCGGCCTCGTACTTACAGAACTCGCCGAAGTCGAATCTCGTGTGTTGCTCGTAGGGGATGGTCACCGCGCAGGGATTAGTGCGCACGCCGGTGGGAATGTTTTGCGCGAGCACCGCCTGAAGCATAAAAACGATGACGAGCATGATGCCTCTCTTGGTATGAGAGAGGAATAATCCCTTCCATCCTGCAGGAAGGTCAACTCGGTTCCCACCGTGCGAGCAGGGATTCATTTCACTGCGTTTCAAAGGACTTGGATGCTCTACGTAATTGTGCATGGGGCAAGCTAATCTTTGAAAGCGGGGCTAACCGAAAAATATTCAGGACACGGCCAATGGTCAAACTGCTGCAAACCTTTATCCCCTATATTCGCCTTCACGTCTTTGCGGTCCTAGCTGCATTGGCAACATCAAGAGAGGCTAAAGCATGAAGCAGTTTGTTCTTTTTTTGATTTTATCCGGCATGACAAATCTATCGCTGGCCCAGCATCTCTCGGCCAAGGCCTGCGTGGAAGAGGCCACAAGCTACAGTGGGCTGAACATGTCTATCTACGAGGCTCGAAGCTACTGCA
>Ga0068877_10004278_pt1 | contig 11175 bp, 12 predicted proteins | sample NOAtaG_FD_66437 | JGI IMG/M metagenome (GOLD analysis project Ga0068877, IMG submission 66437) | Freshwater lake microbial communities from Lake Erie, under a cyanobacterial bloom - NOAA_Erie_Diel6S_1000h metaG | ecosystem: Environmental > Aquatic > Freshwater > Lake | place: USA: Ohio, Lake... | reverse complement strand
GGAATTTGGAAGACAACGTGGTACAACAGGCATACAAGGATTTGAACAAATAAAAAAACCTTCCGGTTAGGGAAGGTTTTCCTGATTCTTAAAAATCAATTATTTAGTTTGTACGGAATCTTTCTTGGCAGTATCCGCAGCAGCGTTAGCAGTATTGATAGAATCTTGCTTCGCCATATCTTCCATTGCTTTCATCAATGAATCAGTAGTGTTGTTCATCAAAGCAGACAGAGAATCCTGAAGCTTCTTTTCTTCTTCAGCAGAAGGACCGCATGCAGTAAATGATGCAGCGATCATAGCCATTGCGGCGAAAGTCAATAATTTTTTCATGTCGTTTTAGTTAAATGGAAGACGAATTTAATTAAAAATAGATAAGCACTGCCTTTCTCTGCCCTGATAGCCCTATATTTGAGTACTGTTAATCTATAAAAGAAATATAATTATGGCATTCGAATTACCAAAACTGGATTACGCGTATAACGCACTGGAACCGCATATCGACGCACGTACGATGGAAATTCATCACACGAAGCATCATCAGGCGTATGTAACTAATTTGAATAACGCATTGGCCGGCACTGATGGTGAAGGAAAATCGTTGGAAGATATTTGCAAAAACATTTCGAAGTATCCGATGGCTGTGCGCAATAATGGTGGCGGACATTTCAATCACGATTTATTTTGGAAAGTTATTGGTCCTAACGGCGGTGGGGCTCCAACCGGAGATGTAGCCGCTGCTATTGATGCTGCTTTCGGAAATTTCGACACCTTTAAACAGCAGTTTGCCAACGCAGGTGCAACTCGTTTCGGTTCGGGATGGGCTTGGTTATCAGTAGCTGACGGCAAATTGGTGATCAGTTCAACTCCTAATCAGGACAACCCGTTAATGGATGTGGCTGAGGTGAAAGGAACTCCAATTCTTGGTTTGGACGTATGGGAACATGCTTATTATTTGCATTACCAAAATCGTCGTCCGGACTATATTGCGGCATTCTGGAATGTTGTGAACTGGGACGAAGTGGCACGTCGTTTGAAAGCTGCTATGTAGTATATTTAATATCTAAATCACTCCTATCATGAAAAAGTTAATTATTGCATGCACTTTAGCTCTTAGCACTATTGCGGGAACTTTAAGCGCTCAGAAGTACGCCGGACAATTAAACGTAACGGCAGGTGCTTCATTCAGTATGACCGGTTTAATTTTCACTTCGCTGAATAATTCAATTGGCAACAATACAACGGTAAATACCACTTCGCTTCCGGGCTTAAACGGGATGATCGATTACGGTATTTCTGATCGTTTTTCTGTTGGCGCTGCGTATTATTATCAGAGTTGGAGTGGAGATTGGAGTGAAGTAGATTCCAACGGCGTAAATCAAAACTTTGATTACAGCATTAAACGTCAGAATGTAGGTCTTCGTGCATTGTTCCATTTTGGTGATAACGAAAATCTGGATACCTACGCAGGTGCGCGTTTCGGTTATTCCTTTTGGTCTACCAAAACGAACTCTACCGGTAACTTAGATTTTGGAAGATTTACCAGCCGTTTGTGGCCACAGGCAATTTTCGGCATGCGTTATTTCTTCTCCGATTTTATCGGTGTTAACGCGGAATTCGCAGTTGGGCCTCCATACTACATGATGTTCGGCTTGAACGCACGTTTCGGAGGAAACTAATCTTTCAACTAATTTTTCAAAGGGTTGCATTCGCAGAGTGCAGCCCTTTATTTTTGATGATATGCGAAAAGCAATCGTGCTTATAGTAATGATAGCGTTCGGTATAATTACCTGCCGGGCGGAATCATTCGTATTGCTTGAAAATACAAGTAGTAAAAAGCAAACTGTAAGCGCGGTTATGGATTCAACGCAAATTATTGATGTTGTTGTAAATGATACCGGTCGCGGAGAAAATCAAAAGTTAATTGCGGCGATTCTTGCATTTCCTGTTCCATTTGGAATGCTCGGTATGCATAGAATTTATTTAGGTTGCGAACCTTATGTGCCTATTGTTTATGTCGTGAGTGCAGGCGGTGGTTGCGGGATCATTCCGCTCATTGATTTTATTTATATCATTGCTGCCGATGAACAACAACTCCGCGAATTCAAAGAGAACCGCGGAGTGTTTATGTGGCCTAAAAAATAAAATCTTATTCTACCGTAACTGATTTTGCCAGGTTTCTTGGCTGATCGACATTACAACCGCGTAATACGGCAATGTGATACGCCAGTAATTGCAACGGCACAACAGCCAACAACGGAATGAATTGATCAGCAGTAGCAGGAATTTCAATAGCATAGTCTGCCATACCTTTCACATCTTCATCACCTTCTGTAACTACTGCAATAATTTTTCCTTTACGTGCTTTTACTTCCTGAATATTGCTCACCACCTTTTCGTAAGAAGCACCTTTTGTAGCAATAACCACAACAGGCATTTCTTCGTCAATCAATGCAATCGGACCGTGTTTCATTTCAGCAGCAGGATAACCTTCCGCGTGGATGTATGAAATTTCTTTCAGCTTTAATGCACCTTCCAATGCAACAGGGAAGGAATAACTGCGTCCCAGATACAGAAAATTGCGCGCATCCTTAAACAACGACGCGAGGTATTTGATCTGATCATTCAGGTGCAACAACTTTTCTACTTTGTCCGGAATGGATTCCAGTTCGCTCAACATAGTGTGATACGTACTTTCGTTGATCGTGCCGCGCTTGTGACCAATCATTAAGGCCATTAACGTAAGTACTGTTACCTGAGCCGTAAACGCTTTTGTAGAGGCAACTCCAATTTCAGGACCCGCATGTGTGTATGAACCCGCATGTGTAGCACGTGCGATGGATGATCCTACCACATTGCATACACCAAAAATAGTAGCACCTTTTGATTTAGCAAGTTCAATGGCCGCAAGTGTATCGGCTGTTTCGCCGGATTGTGAAATGGCGATCACAACATCGTTCTCATCAATTACCGGATTGCGGTAACGGAACTCCGATGCGTATTCTACCTCAACAGGAATACGTGCCAGATCTTCAAATAAATATTCTGCTACCAATCCTGCGTGCCATGATGTTCCACAACCAATGATGATGATGCGTCGCGTGTTGGCAAATTTCTGAATGTAATCGCGAATACCGCCTAAAGCTAAAACTCCTTCGCGTGCATTGATGCGCCCACGCATACTGTCTTTGATGGAACGCGGCTGTTCGAAGATTTCCTTCAACATGAAATGATCGTAACCGCCTTTTTCAATCGACTCCAGTTGCAATTGCAATTCCTGGATATATGGTGTAATGCGCTTGTTCTTGATGGTCTTAATTACCAATTCGCCCTTGCGTGGTAGAATCGCAATTTGCTCATCATCCAGATACACCACATTCTTGGTGTACTCCACAATTGGTGTTGCGTCAGAGGCAATAAAAAATTCATCCTGACCAATTCCGATTACTAAGGGAGAACTTTTACGTGCAGCAATTAACTGATCCGGATTGTCTTTCGCGATCACAACAATGGCGTAAGCACCAACAACGCCATTCAGCGCTACACGAACCGCTTCAAACAATTCGAGATTTTCACGTGTTTGAATGTCTTCAATCAGATGCACCAAAACTTCTGTATCTGTCTCGCTTTCGAACACGTGTCCGCGATTAATCAACTCTGCTTTTAATGAAGCATAGTTTTCAATGATGCCGTTGTGAATCAACACCATTTTTTTGTTGCCGGAATAATGCGGATGTGCGTTCACATCACTTGGAGGTCCGTGTGTTGCCCAGCGTGTGTGCCCGATGCCGATCGTGCCCGAAATGTCTTTACCTGATGCATGATTCACTAGATCATCTACTTTCCCCTTGCACTTGTACACGGCAAGATCTTTATTGATTAAGGCAACACCTGCGCTGTCATAGCCGCGGTATTCCAGACGATGAAGTCCTTTAATAAGGATGGGCCACGCTTCACGCTGACCGATATAAGCAACAATTCCACACATGGTATAGAATGTTTTAATTAATAACCGTGTAAACTAATCGGATGTGCATTTTGTAAGTAGGTGATGTCGGACTGCCCAACACACCGCGTCTTCCGCTTTCCGACGGAAAAATTTCTTTTAAGAAAATACCGTAGTTGTCTGTATTACCGTTGATCACGGATTGAAAATGTCGCGCCAGATTAATCTTATACTCGTTGGCTGTTGTATTTAACGAACCTCCATAATAAGCTGATGACTCAAAGAAATCCAGTGTAAGCGATTGTTTGCCCGCAGAATCTACGGATGTAACGTAAAGCTGTTTATTCAGAGGCAAATTATCCGTTGAGAATGAAGGATCTGCTTTAATGATTAATTCCGCTTTGTTGATGGCAACTTTATATCCTAAGTTTTTCCAGTTTTCCAAAAACGGGAATTCAATTTTAGTTTTTACGCCGGCCAACGACTGCACATACACATAATCGGATGTGGTGTTGTTGTTCATTTGACTTTGCAAGTCGGGAGATGCGTTTTGAAAGTTGTGTTTGTAGTACGAGTAATACGGAGTAGTATTGTTCACTACGAAACTAAACTTAGTCGTGTCAGTTGGCGTATGGTAAAATAATGTCAATCGTGTTAACGTGTCCTTAGGATTAATGTAAATCAATCCTCCTCCCGGGCTTCCGCTTGGCGCGATATATAAGCCTTTCATGAAATTGATCCAGTTGGCGTTGGAGCTTAAATTGGTTCCTCCGCTTTGACTAAAAATAATTTGTCCGAATGTTGGATCCAGTTTAATACGCAAGTGAGCAGGTACAGTATCCTGACCTAAAACCACTTTAGTTCGTGGTCGCGGGGCAAACGTAACACTACCTACCGGCGAAGGATAATAGCTTTTCGTTTGATGACTGTAATACACACTATCCTTGTAAATCGATTCGGTCATCTGGTAGACGCTCAGTGTTTGCGACACAGTGGTATCACCGTAAAAGTCGAAATTATAACCTAGCGTCAACACGGTTGAGTCCAAAACAGCGCCTGCTCCGAAGTTGATATTCAGAGCAGCATTCGCGATATGGAATTGTGTAAACATCGAGGCTGCTGTATATCCGAATACAGGATCTTGATAATGGCCAAGAACTGCAATTGGTGTTTCGTCTGTTCGCAACGAATCCTCGGCAACGGAATACGCTACCAGTGTCAGCGTATCTGTTGTCCGCACATCCAACGCTTCGTTAGGTGGCATTAAGTCTTCACCCAATTCACTTTCTTTTTTACAGCCGGCAATTGCGATAGCAAGAACCATAACCGTAAAAAATTTTGCCCCGAAGAGTCGGGGCGAAATTTTATTCCACATAAGGAAATTCGATATGCTCATAAACAGCTTAAACCAACGAAGGCACTTCTGCCAAAACGGCGTCGTAAAATTCGGAATACGCATCAATATAATCCTCTTTAGAGTGATACTCGAGCGATGGTTTTCCTGACTTCTTAATGTATTTTTCTACATCACTATCAATGTCCGCCGCCCCTTTAATTACGGCATCCGAATGATCAATGGCTAATTTCGTAAGGTTGGCAAAAGTAGGAGCCTTCGCTACTACATCCGCATCCTTCTTGTCCACGCCATCGATAACCACTTTTTTGTGGAAATCTTTGTGCAGCGGATTCGTGAATTGATCATCATACACCGAGTATATGACGCGTGTATCTGCAAAAAGTGGGTTGTCGCGGAACGCTTTTTTCAAATAAAGTGGCATAAGCGCCGTAAACCAACCGTGGCAATGCACGATATCCGGTGCCCAACCTAATTTTTTTACCGTTTCGATAACGCCACGCGCAAAGAAAATCATGCGCTCGTCGTTGTCTGCGAAATATTCGCCCTTTTTATCAGTAAGAATAAACTTGCGCTGGAAAAACTCTTCATTATCAATGAAATACACCTGCATGCGGGCGGCCTGAATGGAAGCAACCTTGATAATCAGCGGATGATCGGTATCGTTAATGATCAAATTCATGCCGGAAAGGCGAATTACTTCGTGCAACTGATTGCGGCGCTCGTTGATGCAGCCGTAACGGGGCATGAAGGTTCGGATTTCTTTTCCTCGCTCCTGAATGCCCTGCGGCAAATAGCGAGCAATGTGTCCCATCGGTGTTTCATCCAGGTAGGGAGTTATTTCCTGGGAAACGTAAAGAACTCTTGCTTTTTTCATGTAATCGGGAACTAGTTTTCAAAAAGAGTACAAAAATAATAAAAAAAATCCGCGAATTCAACAAAAACAGTAGCTTCGTCGGCTTAAAGTCTTGTCAATCGGGCATTTGAAGTGAAAACGATAACCACTAAAACGATATTGCGAGAAACGCTGGATGCAAACCGAAATTCCGGGAAACGCGTCGGGTTTGTACCTACTATGGGTGCGTTGCATGCGGGCCATATTGCTCTGGTGGAGCGAGCTCGTGCAGAAAATGATGTGGTGGTGGTGAGCATTTTTGTGAATCCAACTCAGTTTAATGATCCGTCCGATTTAAAGAATTATCCCCGTACTCCGGAAGCAGATGCCGAGATGTTGGAAGCGGCACATTGTGATATTTTGTTTCTTCCGGAAGTGGAAGAAATGTATCCGAATGCTGAAAACGGCAGTTCGCCGGCGGTTCAGTTGAACGGATTAGATGAAGTGATGGAAGGACGTTTTCGACCCGGACACTTTAACGGCGTGATGAATATTGTGAGTCGTTTGTTTAATGCCGTAGGCGAATGTCGTGCGTATTTCGGCGAGAAAGATTTTCAGCAGTTGGCGGTAGTGCGAAAGATGACGCAGGAGTTGTCGCTTCCCGTTGACGTTGTTGGTTGCCCTATCGTGCGGGAATCTAACGGGCTAGCGATGTCATCCCGTAACGTTCGTTTAACGCCCGAAGAACGAAGTATTGCACCTTTTATTTACACTACTTTACAAAAGGCAAAACAGCTTTGGACAGGAAATAATGCAGAAGACGTGAAAGGTTGGGTAGCAGAAGCCTTTGCGGCACAACCGGAATTCAAGTTGGATTATTTCGAAATCGCGGATCGGGATACGTTGCAGCCGGCAACGCAGCGTCGCGCGGTGGCGTGTATCGCAGTGTTTCTGGGTAAAGTGCGGTTAATTGATAATGTGTTGTTGGATTAGGTCAATGGCATTCAAGGTTTTTTGATGTTGCCATGTAGAAGAATGTCATTGTAAAAAAGTTCCGAGAGTTATTGGTAATTGGGAATGGTTTCACCCCTACAGGGTGAGGATAGCGCGTTCGCGGCCGTGTGTTACACGGCTGTCACCGCGCTGCGGTGAGTGGAACAAGCTTTCCAAAGTTCAAAACTTTGGAAAGCTTGTTAGCTACCCTTTTAGCTTGCTACATTCAGACTCCGCTAGGAGTCCAACACGAGATTAGATAATCGCTTAGCTTCTTACACACGGACTCCGCTAGGAGTCGCACAATACCATCTTCTTACTCCAACGTCACACCAATCATCACATCAACAGTAGCGCGTTTTTTGCCGGGATTCCAAGATGGCAACAACTGCATCACCCGCAACAATTCGGCATCCACTTCAGGAGATAGCGGATACGTTTGTTCTATCGATTTAATTGCTCCTGTTTTAGCATTTATTTGAACCATAAAGCCGGTTGAGTATCGCTTCAGCTGACCATTAGGCAAAACAGGTGCTTTATAATTCGCAAGAATAAATTTCTTCAATGCTTCATTTCCTCCCGGGTAGGTGGGCATTTCATCCAACTCTAATCCTTTACTACCGGAATTACTTCCACCCAATTGTCCATCAGTACCTCCGCTTCTTTTTCCCCCTTCCACATGTGTTACGGGAGGATAAATCAATACCGATTTAATTCGAATCGGTTGATTGCCAGCTGCGCGTGTGCTAGGTGTTTCGTCGGGAGGATTATTATTTGCCGGCGAAGAAGATGGATTGGTAACCGCGCTTACTATTGGCGGTGTAGTTGTTGCTACGCGTAAAGTTGAATCGCTCTTGGGATTAGAAGTTTGTTGTATTTCATCCGCTTGTGTTTCCGAAGTTTCATTCAACGCAGAAGGTGTTGCAGTCGCGGAGTTTTGCGTGTTGTTGTCGTCAGGTTGAACAGTAGAAACTGATTTCGGTGCTAATGGTTGCGGCGCTTGTTGTGCTGTGTCATTAGCGGGTTTCGAAGAGGTTGCATACCAAATGCCTGCAGTTCCTCCAATTACAATTACACTCGCGATAATTATCAGCGCGCCAAAACGCTGCATAAATGTTGGAGCAGGAGGCGTGTTCATGTACACTCCCAATCGTCGATGAATGTTCGCAGTAACTTTATTGATGTCAATGACTTTTTTCGTGGCATTACCGTCCATGGCGGCTGCGCACAACGTACACTCCAGGACATGCTTCTCTACCTCATGCGCACTCTTGGAATTGAGTTTACCTTCATGATAAAGGCGCATAGTTTCGAGAGAGAGGCATTCTCCTCGCCGGAAAATTTCACGGAGTTCTTTCTCAGTCATTCTCTACGGTTACCAGGTAACCCTTGAGGTTGCGTTTCCCGTTCTGTAAGTAGCTTTTTACTTCATTCACGGAGAAACCGGTCAGGTCAGATACTTCTTTGTAACTCTTTTGCTCCATGTAGAACAACTCGATGCAGCGTTTTTGTTCCTGCGAGAGTTTGTCTACAGCATCCTGAAGTTTTTGCAGCTGATTTTCACGCTGAATAGCTTCAGTTCTGGAACTTTCATCAGCAGCCATGTTACGCAACGCCTGATCGACGTCGATCGCTTCCATGCTGTCTTGTTTGAGTTTTTTCAGGCAGTGGTGCTTAGTAACGCTAAATACCCACGTTTTAAAATTGTTAACCTCGTGCTGTTGCAAGTCGCGCAAAATAATTTCGAAGACTTCCATAACAGCGTCCTCGGTATCTACATTATTTTGCAAATAGTTGTAAGCAACCGCAGAAATCAACTGTGTGTACCTGCGAAACAATTCGCCCGCGTACCAGGTGTTAGAGGTACGACGATACTGTTCGATCAATTCTTGATCGCTCAGATCCGTTTCTTTTTTTGACCAGAGAAAGCGTAAACGCACTATAAATGCGGTTTATACAAGTGATACAATAAAATGTGTTTGCCGAATCCAAATTACGATACAACTTCCAATTCTGCAACTTTCGGGTCAGGTTATTGGTACCGTTTCGGATGTTAACATAATTAAGACGCACAAAAGTGGCTCAGGATGCCCGTGGAATATAATTCCACACAAATTAAAGGCACTGAAAATCAATTAGTTGAGAAATATCTAGAAAATAATTGCCACCCTGCGTGTGGAATTTTGTGAATTCCTGCCCTATTACTCAGAAACGCATTAAAAACGTCTAAAAACGAGAAGCATGAAAAAAGTAATCGCAACAGTAGCCGTAGTAGCATTCGTGGTAGCATTGTTACCTTCTTGCAAGCATCAAGGTTCTTGCGACGCTTATCAAGGTTCTCATAAAAGTTCACGTTCTCACAAGAAGCGTCATGCTGAAGTAGTTCGTGTTACTCCTGAACGTTTCAAAGCGTAATTGAAATCGTACTCCTGAGGGGCGAGTTTAAATAGCCGTTCTTCAAAATATACATGTGTTTCATGTGTTTGCCACAAAATGTCCCGGTTAATCCGGGATATTTTGTTTTATAACGTTTGCGCTGTTTTGCTAAATTGCGCTGCATTAAACAAACCTATTGTATCATGAAAACAAACCTGATTGCAATCGCGCTGATTGCATCTTTAGTAATGGCTTCCTGCGGAGGCGGTGAAAATTCAACGCTCACGGAAGGACTGTCAGCTTTGAATAAGGAGCTCGATAGTATTTCCAAGGCGGAAGAAGAAAAAAAGAATGCGCCTGCTGTGGCAATTGACTGGACAAAATTATCTGACTCCACATTACACGAAACCAACGTAGAATTGATTGGTTATGTGGCGTTGCCGGGAACATCGTATCAGTCTAGCACTGCACAAATCGGGTTGTATGAGCGTCCGGCACAATTTCAGGCAACGGAAAGTTTTATAGTAACCGTTGATGTGGGAACCGGCAATAACACCATGGTTACATTACCTGAAAAATACAAGGAAGAAGATTTGAAAATTACAGGAAATAAGGGAGAAGCTATCACAGCCGGCGATCGCGTAAAAATTACAGGGCGTTTCAGCAACAAGTACGGTTACTATTCTCTGGATTGTAAAAGCATTGAAAAGCTGGAAGCCGCTCCGGTAGATTATGGCACGCTCAACGCTACCAAGTTGACTTCGACTAATATAAAAGACACCACGCTTTTCGGGAAACTGGTTATGGCTGAAGGCGTATTTGAAATGCCGATGATGACCATGAGCGGAGCATATACTTTCGTTTACCTTAAAAAAGCAGGATTAGGCGATGATTTTATGGTGAATATTCAATACGGAAGTAAGCCCGGGCAATTAGGTCCATTGCCTGATAATTATACCGATGCCGATGTGAAGATTATGGGAGCTGACGGAACGCCGATTAATTTCAAGAAGAAAGTCCGTGTTTACGGTGTGTTTAAGAACGATGCTATTTATGTAGAGCACGTCCGGAATTTATAATACGCTACCACAATCAATACAGAATCCTCGCACTTGCGGGGATTTTTTTTGCATTAACATGTACCTTTTCATGATTTGGCACGTTATGTGTTATATATTAAGTACGATGAAACAACACTACTTCACTTTAAAACGCTTAGGTTATGAAGACTGCGGTTCGTGTATTCGTCGTGTTACTATTTTTAGGTAACAACACTAGAGCTCAGGCCAACAATCAAGTTGCTGATGCCGGAGGTTTAAAACAAATCATTCTACAATCTGAACGGGATTCTATTTTGCAGATCGAGCGATTGGCTGCACTATATTTTCACGAAATGCTTAACGCTTATCGTAAGGATAGTGGTCAACATGCATTGGGCTGGAGTGATACACTGTGGCTGGCTTCCCGCAATCACACCATTTGGATGTTGGACAATAATGAATTGTCTCATAGTGAGAAGCCGAATACCAAATCATTTACAGGAAAAGATCCCGGCGATCGTGAGACTTATGTGACCAAACGTATGTCTTTTTGGTCAGGTGAGAATTGTTTGTACAACTATAGCGGTAACGGGAAGACAATTCAAGAAAAGGCAAAGCATATTGCGTTGTACAG
>Ga0068877_10004277_pt1 | contig 11175 bp, 7 predicted proteins | sample NOAtaG_FD_66437 | JGI IMG/M metagenome (GOLD analysis project Ga0068877, IMG submission 66437) | Freshwater lake microbial communities from Lake Erie, under a cyanobacterial bloom - NOAA_Erie_Diel6S_1000h metaG | ecosystem: Environmental > Aquatic > Freshwater > Lake | place: USA: Ohio, Lake... | reverse complement strand
GTAGTACTTCAGCGAGAAGGTGTCGCGGCGGCTGTCGAGGATGTCGCCCGTGTAGCACAGCGCGCCCTCGCACAGGGCGTGGGTGTCCTGCACGGCATCCATCGCCACGCGCAGGTTGGGCAGGTAGTTGAGGGAGTCGAAGATGCGGAAGATGTCCATGCCCGAGGCGGCCGCGTGCTTCACGAAGCCGGCCACCACATGGTCGGGGTAGTTGGAGTAGCCCACCGCGTTGGAGCCCCGGAAGAGCATCTGGAAGCAGATGTTCGGGATCTTCTCGCGCAGCTGGCGCAGGCGCTCCCACGGATCCTCGCTGAGGAAACGCATGGCCGTGTCGAAGGTGGCCCCGCCCCACATCTCCAGCGAGAACAGGCCGGTCTTGGCGTCGCCGACGCTGCGGGCCAGCGCGTCGGAGCAGGCGAGCATGTCGAAGCTGCGCACGCGCGTGGCCATGAGCGACTGGTGGGCGTCGCGGAAGGTCGTGTCGGTGATGAGCAGGCGCTTCTGCTTCAGCGTCCACTCGGCGAATTTCTTCGGGCCCAGCTCCAGCAGCAGGTCACGCGTGCCCTTGGGCAGCGGGGCGGCCAGGTCGGTCTTGGGCAGCGGCGCCGGGTCGAAGGCCTTGGCCGGCTTGTATCCCTTGGAGTGCGGGTTGCCGTTGACGATGACGTTGCCGAGGAAGTTCAGCAGCTTCGTGGCCCGGTCTTTCCGGCTGCGGAAGGCGAAGAGCTCCGGCGTGGTGTCGATGAGCGTCGTGGTGGCCTGGCCGCTGCGGAACTGCGGGTGCAGGATGACGTTCTCGAGGAAGGGGATGTTGGTCTTGACCCCGCGGATCCGGAACTCCGACAGCGCCCGGTCCATGCGGTTCATGGCGATCTCGTAGGACTGCCCGGAGGCGATGACCTTCACGAGCATCGAGTCGTAGAAGGGCGTGATGACCGAGCCCGAGTAGCCCATGCCGCCGTCGAGGCGGATGCCGAAGCCTCCGGGCGAGCGGTAGGCGAGGATCTTGCCGTAGTCGGGGGTGAACTTGTTCTCGGGATCCTCGGTGGTGACGCGGCACTGGATGGCGTAGCCGTTGCGGGGCACCTGATTCTGCACCGGCATGCCCACTTCCTTGGAATGGAGGGCGTGCCCCTGGGCGATGAGGATCTGGGCCCGCACGAGGTCCAGGCCGGTGATGACCTCGGTCACCGTGTGCTCGACCTGGATGCGCGGGTTCATCTCGATGAAGAACCACTCGTGGCGGTCGAGGTCGTAGAGGAACTCCACCGTGCCCGCGTTGTTGTAGCGGATCTCGCGGGCCAGCCGGGCGGCCGCGTCGCAGAGCTCCTGGATGACGTTCTCGGGCAGGCCGAACGACGGGGCCACCTCGACGACCTTCTGGTGGCGGCGCTGCACCGAGCAGTCGCGCTCGAAGAGGTGGATGACGTTGCCGTGGCTGTCGCCGAGCACCTGCACCTCGATGTGCTTGGCCCGGGGGATGTACTTCTCGAGGAAGACCGCCGGGTTGCCGAAGGCGCGCTCGGCCTCGCCCTGGGCCTCGTCGAGCAGGCCCGACAGCTCCGACTCCTTCTTCACCACCCGCATGCCGCGGCCGCCCCCGCCGAAGGCCGCCTTGATGATGAGCGGGAAGCCGATCTTGCGGGCGGCCTTCATCGCCTCGTCGCGGTCGGAGATGGGGTCGTCCGTGCCGGGCAGGGTGGGCACGCCGATGCGCTGGGCCACGGCCCGGGCCGCGGTCTTGTCACCCATCATGTCGAGCAGCTCGGGGCTCGGGCCCACGAAGGTGATGCCCGCCTTGGCGCAGGCGCGGGCGAAGGCCGGGTTCTCGCTCAGGAACCCGTAGCCCGGGTGGATGGCGTCGACCCCCTTGGCCTTGGCCGTCGCCACGATGCTCTCGATGTCGAGGTAGGCGGCCACCGGGCCCTTGCCCTGGCCGATGAGGTACGATTCATCGGCCTTGAAGCGGTGGATGCAGAAGCGGTCCTCCTGCGCGTAGATGGCCACGGTGCGCAGGTTCAGTTCGGTCGCCGCCCGGAAAATGCGGACGGCGATCTCGGAGCGGTTGGCCGCCAGGAGCTTCCGGAACGGGCGGACGGCCTGCGGGGCGGTATCGGTGGGATTTCGGGACGGCATGGTGCGCGGCGGTCATTCTATGGTGAAACCCGGGCGTCCTGACAAAGAAAACTCATGGACGGCATGACCAGAATCCACCCGGATCCACCCGGAGGCGTTCGCCTTTGATGGGGCTTCGCCAACGGGAGACCTCGGCCGTCCGGTTGGGCGGCCCCGGTCGGTGTCGCTTGGCCGGAGGAAGATTCCGGCCGGGGAGATATCCGGGGCCGGACAGGCGGGGATACGCCCATCCGGCCCCTTCGGTCCGTCCACTCGGGCGGACCCGGGAAGGTCGTCCCGGGATATCGGCCGATCTGGCGTTCCCTTGAGGGATTGCCGCCAACTAGCCGCCGTGGCGTACCCGCCGGAAGCTGGCCGCGATGTACAGGGCGGTCTCCTGGGGGCTGCGGAAATCGACCCCGACGAGGATGTCCGCCTGCTGGTAGGCCGGTTTGCGCTGCTCGAGCAGTTCGTGGATCCGGGCCAGGGGGTCCGGGGTCGAGAGCAGCGGTCGGTGTCCCTGGTGGCGCACCCGCTCGTGGATCACCGAGGGTGAGGCCCAGAGACAGACCACCAGCGCATGGGTCCGCAGGGACTCGAGGTTTTCCGGGCGGACCACCAGCCCTCCGCCGGTCGAGAGGACGAGCCGCTGCCGGGTCTCGTATTCCCGGATGAGCCCGGTCTCGAGGTTCCGGAAATGACCCTCGCCCTCCTTGGCGAAGATCTCGGAGATCCGCCTCCCCTCCCGGGCCTCGATCACCCGGTCGGTGTCGATGAACTCGAAGTCCAGCATCGAGGCGAGGATCTGCCCCACGGTGGACTTGCCGACACCCATGAACCCCACGAGGGCGATGTTGTGGTACTGGCGCGGCGCTTGCACGGGCCCGAGTAGAGCCCGGGGCCGGCCGGCAAGGGAACCCCGGAATCGATCCCGGATCACCGGTCGATCCCGGGCGGGAAGGGCCCGGGCGCCCTGTTCCGGGCTTGTTGGCGGGCCCGGGACCCCGCAGTCTGGCCCCAGTCACCGACCATGCTGCCGAGGTTCCTCCAGCGATTGAGACACCGCCTTTTCGGCGGGGACACCAGCTACGATGCCGGCCTGGAGAACGAGGCCGTCTTCTGGCGTCGGGCGCTGGCCGACGGAGGCCGCCGGTGGAATCCCGAGGCATTCCGCCAACGGATGGATCCCGGTTTCGCCTTCCCGCCCCACCTCCAGGAACTCGTCGCCGCATCGCCGGCGGCGGCTTCCGACCCGGTCCAGGTGCTGGACGTCGGGGCCGGCCCGCTCAGCGCGGTGGGTTTCCACTGGCCGGGCCGCCGCGTGGAGTTGACGGCGGTGGATCCCCTGGCCGAGGTGTTCGACCGCATCCTCGACGACCTGCGCCTGGCCCCTCCGACCCGGACCCGCAAGGCGGCCGGCGAGGACCTGCTGTCGGTCTTCCCCGCCGACCGCTTCGACATCGTCGTCTGCTCCAACGCGCTCGACCACAGCCGGGATCCGCTCCAGTGCATCCGGCAGATGTACGCGGTGACGCGCCCCGGTGGCTGGGTCTTCCTGTGGCACTACCGCAACGAGGCCGAGGAGGAGGGATATTCCGGGCTCCACCAGTGGAACCTCGACGAGGACTCCGGCGACATGGTCCTGTGGAACCGGTCGGCGCGACATTCCACCCGGGCCGAGCTCGGCCCCGGGGCCGAGGTGGACACCCGGTCCGATCCGGCGGTCCCACGGGCCATCGTCACCCGGATCCGGAAACCGTTGGCCTAGCCGGCGGTCCGGTGCTCCCTTGCCGCCGTGAATCGAATCGCCGTCCTCAACGTCGTCGGCCTCAGCGACCGGCACATCGGCCCGCAGACACCCCGCTTGTCGGCGCTGCGCCAGCGCTGGCGGTGCGCCACGATCGACCCCGCCCTCCCGGCCGTCACCTGCACCGCCCAGGCCAACTACCTCACCGGGCGGCGACCCGCGGAGCACGGCATCGTGGCCAACGGCTGGTACGACCGGTCGCTCTGCGAAGTGCACTTCTGGAGGCAGTCCAACCACCTGGTGCAGGCCCCCAAGATCTGGGACGAACTCAAGGCCCGCGACCCGCGCTTCACCTGCGCCAAGATGTTCTGGTGGTACAACATGTACTCCGGGGCCGACTGGTCGGTCACACCCCGGCCGATGTATCCGGCCGACGGGCGCAAGTTCTTCGACATCTACAGCTGGCCCTATGACCTGCGGCCCGCCCTGAAGGAGGCCCTGGGAGACTTTCCGTTCCCCACCTTCTGGGGGCCGGCGGCCGGGGTGAAGACGCCCCAGGGTGCCCCGGATGCGGCCACGCGCTGGATCGCCGAGTCGGCCAAGTGGGTCGAGTTGCGGCATGCGCCGACCCTGAACCTGGTCTACCTGCCGCACCTCGACTACAACCTGCAGCGGCTGGGTCCGGCTCACCCGGCCGTCGCCGCCGACCTCGCACGCATCGACGCCATCGTCGGCGACCTGGTCGACTTCTTCGCAAGCCGGGGGGTGCGGTCGATCGTGCTCAGCGAGTATGGCATCACTCCGGTGTCGCGACCGGTCCACCTCAACCGCGTGTTCCGCCAACGGGGGTGGCTCACCCTCAAGGAGGAGCTGGGTCTCGAACTGCCGGACATCGGCAACTCGCGTGCCTTCGCCGTGGCCGACCACCAGGTGGCCCACATCGTGGTCAATGACCCATCGCTGCACGAGGAGGTCCGTCGGGTCACGCTGGAGACGCCCGGGGTCGCCGAGGTCTACGGTCTGGCCGACCAACGCATCCTCGGCCTGAACCACCCGAGGTCCGGCGACCTCGTCGCGGTCGCGCACGAGGACTCCTGGTTCACCTACTACCACTGGCTCGACGACTCCAGGGCGCCCGATTTCGCCCGGTGCGTGGACATCCACCGCAAGCCCGGCTACGACCCGGTGGAGCTGTTCCTCGATCCGGCCATCCCTGCCGTGAAGCTGAAGATCCTGGGGCGCCTGCTCCAGAAGAAGCTCGGGTTCCGGATGCTCATGGATGTCATCCCGCTGGATGCGACGCTCGTGAAGGGATCCCACGGCGCCCGGCCTGCCTCGCCGCTGGATTGGCCGCTGATCCTGGCCGAGCAGCCCCTGCCCGCCTCCACCCTCCGTTCCACCGACGTCTACGGGGTGATCCGCTCGGCGGTGGTGGGCTGATGCGGTCCCGGGCAACCGCATCCCGGATTCAGGCAATCGCCGATGAGTAGGGATGGCGGATCCGACGTCTGATGGGGCATCCATGATGCCCGCCAGAAAAACCCTCTCCGGACCGGCCGTCCGGATCCTCGTGCCTCTGTTGGTGGGCCTCGATGGTCTCGCCGCCGAGGCCGCCTCCGCGATGGCCGATCCGATCCCGGCCACCGGGCTGGCCTCGGGGGCGGCCTTCCTCGGGCCCTTCCACATGGTGGTGCTGCATTTTCCGATCGGACTCTTCAGCTTCGCCGCCTTGCTCGAACTGGTGGCCTGGTTCCGGCCGTTCGACGGCCTGCGTCGGGTGCTGGCGACCACCCTCGGTCTCGGGGTGGCCACCGCGGTGCTGGCCTCGGTGCTGGGCCTGTACCGGTCGGCCGCCGGGGATTACGACCCGGGGATCCTCACCGCCCACCGCAATGGCGGGATCGCCCTGACCGTCGTGGCGGGGGTGACGCTGCTCCTTCACCGGGCCGTCCTGCGCTCGGGACCTGAATGGCTCGGTTGGTATCGGGGCGCGCTCGGGGCGACCCTGGCCTTGCTGCTCATGGCCAGCCATCACGGCGGCAGCCTGACCCACGGTCAGGGGTTCCTCACCCGCAACGCCCCGCAACCGATCCGGGAATGGATGGCCCGGTGGGATGGCGCGGCAACCGGCGTGGCGCCCGGGGGCGCGGGTTCGCTCCAGGGTGTCCAGGTCGCCCGCCTGCTCGGGTCCAAATGCCTCGCCTGCCATGGGCCCGAGAAGCAGAAGGGCGGTTTCCGGGTCGACCGGCGCGAGTCGTTGCTCCGGGGTGGCGACAGCGGGGTGCCGGCGGTCGTGCCGGGCGATCCGGGCCGTTCGGCGATGGTACGGCTGATCCTGCTGCCCGGGGACCACGACGACGTCATGCCCCCGTCAGGCAAGCCGCCGCTGACCGACGCCGAGATCCTCGAGGTCTGCCGGTGGATCCGGTCGGGGGCCCGCTGATTGCCGTGGATCGGCGCGCGTCGATCCCGCTCAGGGATCGGTCGGCGCGGGAGCCGAGGTCGGGGGGTAGACCCCTTCCCAGCGGGCCACCACCGCGGTCGCGAGGCAGTTGCCGACGAGGTTCACGGTCGTCCGGGCCATGTCCATGAGTTCATCGACACCGATGATGAGCAGCACGCCCTCGAGCGGCAGGTCGAAGCTCACGAGCGTGCCCGCCAGGATCACCTGCGAGGCCCGGGGGATGCCGGCCATGCCCTTGCTGGTGAGCATCAGGGTCAGCAGGATCACCAACTGCTGGGAGAGCGTCAGTGGGACTCCCGCCGCCTGGGCGACGAAGATCGAGGCCACGGCGAGGTACAGCGTGGAGCCGTCCAGGTTGAACGAATAGCCCAGCGGCATGACGAAGCTCACGATCCGCTTGGGGACCCCGAGCACGGCCAGTCGCTTCATGGCGTCGGGCATGGCCGCGTCGGACGAGGTCGTGGTGAAGGCCAGCAGGATGGGCTCGCGCAGTTCGGCCAGGAAGCGGCGCACCGGCACCCTGGCCCAGAGGGCCATGGGCAGCAGCACGGTCACGGCGAACACCGCCAGCGCGAGGTAGAGCGTGCCGATGAGCTTGGCGAGGTTGGCGAGCACGCCCAGACCGCTGTGCCCGACGGTGTAGGCCATCGCTGCACCGATGCCGACGGGGGCGAACTTCATCACCACGCCGGTGAACTTGAACATCACCTCGGTGAGCGACTCGCAGAAACGGAGCATCGGCATCCGCTGGGCCTCGGGGGTCTGGACCAGGGCGATGCCGAAGAACACGGCGAAGAAGACCACCTGGAGGACGTCGTTGGCGGCGGCGGCCTCGAAGAAGCTCTTGGGCACGATGTGCTCGAGGATGCCGCCGAAGGTCACCTTGGTCGCGGCGACCCCGCCGTTCCCGGAATTGGCCGCCGGCAAAGCCACGCCCACGCCCGGTTGGAAGACGTTCACGGCCACCAGGCCGATGGCCAGCGCCAGGGTGGTGACCACCTCGAAGTAGAGGATGGATTTCCAGGCCAGCCTGCCCACCGACTTCAGGTCCTGGCTATGACCGGCGATCCCCACCACCAGCGTCCCGAAGACCAGCGGCACCAGGATGCACTTGATCATCTTCAGGAACATGTTCGACACCACCTTGAGGTGCTGGGACTCGGCGGGCAGTGCCCAGCCGAGCAACAACCCGCCCGCCATGGCCAGGAAGATCCAGTGGGTGAGGGAGAGGTTCCTCAGGAGACGGATCATGGTGCTGCGGAGGGTCCGCCGAACCGGATCCGGAGACAAGGCCGGAGGGATGGGCCTGCCTGCGGACGGTGCCTGTCGAATGGCCTCGGACCCGTTCAGGCCAGGGCGCGGCACACGGCGACCGCCGCGACCGCCCCGGCGAGGTCGGCGGCCAGCCCGGCGAGGACCGCGTGCCGGGTGCGGCGGATGCCGACGGACCCGAAGTAGACCGCCAGGACGTAGAAGGTGGTCTCGGTGCTGCCGAAGAGCGTGCCCCCCATCCGCGCCAGCAGGCTGTCGGCGCCGTGGGTCTTCACCAGGTCGGTGAAGGCCGCCAGCGTGCCGCTGCCGGTCAGCGGTCGGAGCAGGGTCATCGGCACCAATTCCGCCGGGTAGCCTACGACGGCGAGCGCCGGCTCAAGCCATCGGGTCAACCCCTCGATGCCGCCGGCCCCCCGGAGGCATCCGATGGCGACGAGCATCGCCACGAGGTGCGGAATGATCCGGACCGACGTCTCGAATCCCTCGCGGGCGCCGGCCACGAACTGCTCGTGGACGGCGATGCCCCGCAGGGCCGCGTAGACCGGAAGAGCCACCAGCAGGAAGGGCAGGGCCACCAGCGACAGGGCGCCAAGGGCCCGGATCGCGATCGAGGTGGTCCCCGCGGCCACCTCGCCTCCAGCCGGTGGGTGGATCGTGGCCTGGACCGCGAAACCGGCGAAGGCCAGCAGGAGCCCCGCCAGGGCCACCCGGCCCATCCGGCTCAGCGGTCTGGGAGCGGGCGCATCCGGGGCGGCCTCGGACGGGTCCGAGTCCGGTCCGGGGTGGCGGGCCGATGACCGGGCCGCCGGGTCGGTTGGCAGGATTGTCGGGAGTCCGTTGGAGGCAACGTCCGGCAGCCGGAACCATCGCAACCGCTGGGCGGCCTTGACCACGGCCAACCCGGTGAGGGACGAGCATGCCGTGGCCAGCAGGGTGGTGCCGACGATCGCCGTGGGATTCCTGGACCCGTGGGCGGCCAGCACCGCAATCGCCGTCATGGGGATGAGCTGGACCGAACCGGTGTTGATCGCCAGGAAGGTGCACATGGCGTCGGTCGCCGTGTCCGGGCGCGGGTTCAGGCGTTGCAGATCCCGCATGGCCCGGAGACCCATCGGCGTGGCCGCGTTGGTCAGTCCGAGGGCGTTGGCGGCCACGTTGAGGACCATCGACCCGAGCGCCGGGTGACCGGGGGGGATGTCCGGGAACAGCCGTCCGAGCATCGGTTCGAGCAGGCGGGAGAGGGAGGTCACCAGGCCTGCCTGCTCGGCCAATCGCAGCATGCCCAGCCACAGCGCCATGATCCCGACCAGCCCCAGTGACACAGTCACCGCTGTGCCGGCGCCTTGGATGGCCCCGTCGGTCATCCCGGCCAGGCGCCCCGTCATCCCCGCCAACAGGGCGGAGATCACGAGCAGTCCAAGCCAGATCGCATTCAACATCCCGGTGAGAGCCTGCCGATGTCGCCACGGAATTTCGATCCCGGAGTTGTGTGCCGCTCCGTCGCTGTCATCGCGGGCGTGCCCCATGGCCGCGGCGGTGGTTGGTTCATGCCCTGGCCACCTGCGCACGGATGGCCAAAAAGGATGGACAATGAGGGTGTTTTCCAGATCTTTTGACGTCTGTCATCGAAGTGGAATCTGATGCAGCAACCAGCCGGCATTCCGACCGGAGCCTACCAGCTCCTGCGAATCGCGACTCCGTTGGATCCGGAACCCAAGGGGCCGGTCTACGACGGCGGCCTTCTCGTGGCCGAGGGGCACCCGGCGGTGATCGAATCCTCCCGGGTGCGGCAATTCGGATCCGATGTCGGGCTGGGTTCTTCGGGTGATTCCTCCCCGCGTTCCGAGGCGACGACCCCGGACGAACTCCGGAACAAGTACCTCTTCATCGACCTTCGGAAGGAGTCGGTGGCCCTGCTCACGCTGCCGGAACGACACAGCCGGGGCGACCTCCTCATCGAATGCCAGCAGGTCCGATCGAATCGGGGGTTGGCTGCTCCGTTGAGCCAGGAGACCTTGTCCCGTCTGATGGAGGACCGGCGCTTCCGCGACCCCGTCTACACCTCCACCGATGTCCGGGTCTGCGGTCTGGTGCCCGGCACGGCTGGCCTGATGAAGGCGCCGATGGATCGGGTTCTGGCGCAGCGTGGAATCCGCCTGCCGTCGATCGAGGACCTCGTTGCGGCCTGCGCCATCCACTATGCCACCACCGGCCGCCACCTCGTGCCCCTGGGGCGCACCGTCCGGGCGGCCGACGGGATCGTGAGGACCGCCCTCAACGGAGGTCAGCTCCGGGTGGTGTTGGACTCGGTGGATGACTACGCCAACGATCCCTGGTTGGTCGCCTCGGGATGGGTGCCTCCGGGTGCCAAGTCGGTGGGCGCCCGTCGACAGGATGGATTCTTCGGGCGGATCGCCCGCCTCGCCGGCTTTTAGTTCCGCAACCGGGGGGATACCAGGGGGCTTCCCATGGACGGCAACCCCGGGAAGATCGTCCGGCAAGACCTTCCAGGAGTGGGCGCCTGAGATCCTCCGGCACCGCCCGGAATTCCTCCTGCTGCACACTTTGTTGCTGAAACCGTCCGGCCGGACCCGGGAGACTCCGAATCCATGACCTCCCTGCCGATGATTCGCCGATTCGGGTCCACGATCCTCATCGCCTGTCTGGGCACCGCTTCGGCCGCGCCGCTCGAACCCCGGTTCCGCCCGGTGACCATCGACACCAACGTGGCCGTCGGCTATGGCGTGGCCGTGGCCGATGTCGACGGCGACGGCGGTCCGGACCTCGTCCTCTGCGATGCCAAACAGATCGCCTGGTACCGGCACCCGAAGTGGGAGAAACATGTCATCGCCGAGAACCTGACGCCGCAGGATCACGTCTGCGTGGCCGCCGCCGACATCGATGGCGACGGCAAGGCGGAGATCGCGGTGGGGGCCGGTTGGAATCCCGGCGACACGGTCAACAGCGGGGCGCTCTTCTATCTGGAACCGCCTGCCGATCGCACCGCGCGATGGACTCCCATCCGGTTGCCGCATGAACCCACGATGCACCGCATCCGCTGGGTGAAGGAACCTCAGGGCTGGGCGCTGTGGTCGGTGCCCTTGCACGGGCGCGGCAACAAGGACGGGCAAGGGGTTGGGGCCCGCGTCCAGCGCTACCTGCTTCTGCCAGATCGCCGGGGACCGTGGACGGTCGAAACGGTCGCCGACCAGTGGCACAAGACCCACAACTTCGATCCCGTGGCCCGCTCCGGCGCGAACGTGGTGACCGAAGTCCTGGTGGGTTCGGCCGAGGGGGCGTTCCGGGGGGTGCTGCCCGGGCCGGGCGCCGCCCGCGGACCGGTGTCATGGACCCAGGTGGGAGGGCCGGAGAATGGCGGCGTGGGCGAGATCCGCTCGCTGGGCGATGCACAAGGTTCGGTCGTCGCCATCTCACCGATGCACGGCAACCAGTTGGTGATCTTCCATCCGCCCGTGCCGGGAGCCGGTGTGACGGCCGCCGCACCGGGACTGGGACGGCGGGAGGTCGTCGACGACGGGTTGATCGACGGCCACGCCCTGGCCTGCGGCGACCTGCT
>Ga0068877_10004276_pt1 | contig 11180 bp, 13 predicted proteins | sample NOAtaG_FD_66437 | JGI IMG/M metagenome (GOLD analysis project Ga0068877, IMG submission 66437) | Freshwater lake microbial communities from Lake Erie, under a cyanobacterial bloom - NOAA_Erie_Diel6S_1000h metaG | ecosystem: Environmental > Aquatic > Freshwater > Lake | place: USA: Ohio, Lake... | reverse complement strand
AACCTGAACGCCCGCGAGCAGGACAAGATTGACTCGTCCGTCGAGCGCATCATCCAGACCGCCAAGATCTCTGACCTGTGCGGCGCCGAGAGCATGACCTTCCACGCCGCCTTCTATATGAAGGACTCGCCTTACGACGTCTTCGACCTCGTGGAAAAGAGCCTGAACGTGATCGAAGAGCGCCTCTCGCGTTTGGACATCGAGATCGAACTGCGCCCCGAGCTCACCGGTAAAACGAGCCAGTTCGGCTCCCTCGAGGAACTCATCAGCCTCTCGAAGAGTGTGGCCAGCTGCAAGCCCTGCATGGACTTCTCGCACCTCTACGCTCGCACCGGCGAAGTGAATACCTACGACGGGTTCAGCAAGGTCCTGGAGACCCTGAAGAGCGAGATCGGGCCTCAGGCGCTGAAGGAGATGCACATCCACATCTCTGGGATCTCGAGCAACTCCAAGGGCGACTTGAAGCACCTGAACCTGGAGAAGTCGAAGTTCAACTGGAAGGACCTGATGAAGGCCCTGAAGGACCAGGACTGCCGCGGTTATGTCGTCTGCAACAGCCCCAATCTCGAGGCGGACGCGGCGATGCTCAAGCAGTACTACGCGGCCCTCTAGCTAAAACAAAACATTTCTAGAAAGGCCCCGCCTCGAGCGGGGCTTTTTTTTAGGCAGCGGACCGCAGGTCGGGGGCGGCGTGGAGCGCCCGCAGGTGGGCGACGAGCCCCGGCGCCTGCGCCTCTTCCCAGAACACCATCCAGGCATGGCCGTCGTCGGCCACACAGATATAGAACCGGTCCACTTCGCCAGTCAGTGGAGCGAGCGCTTGGAAGAAGGCGGGGTCGTCCTCAAGCGAACACTCCCCTTGGCCGCCGACGAGGAAGCGCGCGGGGCCGAAGCCAAGCGGGATATCAAGAAGTTGTCCTTGGATGGTAAAGCGGACCAGGTCTGCGCCGATTAAGTGGCCCTGTCCGTAGCACACGGGCCACTTCGCCAAATGGCGACGGAAATGAAATCCCGTTGTCCCCACGGTGAGCGGGGTCTGGCGCATGGTTTCCGTGACTAGCCGGGCGAGTAACCGTTCGTCCATGGATGGCCTCCGCCATCTTGATCGGTCGGCTTAGCTGTCGGACTTAGGGCGTGACGTCGATGTTCTGAGAAGTTTCGTGATAGGTTTTGATATTACTGACATCCGCGATCAACCATTGGCCGTCCACCCATTGAATTTCCACGATTTTTTTGACCTCGGTGGCCCAATCGCCCCCGCCGACGTCCGCGGCCTTGTGGTAGCCCAGGGCATAAGTGACGTAGCACTTCTTCTCTTGGCAGGACTTCGAGATCACGCGGTAGGAATCGCGTTTGTACTGGCGGAGGTCCGCGAAGCGATCGAAGTCCTTGTCGTCCATGGATTCGACGGAGAGGCGCATCTTTCCGGTGGTGCGGGCGATGACGTCCGCGCGCGTGACCACGCCGTTAAGACGGGATTCGACGAAGTCCTTGAGGGCACTCTCCGGAGTATTGCCTCCGTCGAAGCAGGCAGCGGCGAAGATGGCCAATACGATATATCTCACGTTCACCTCAATAGTCCGGGCCGGTTGCCGTAGTCTTCAAACAGGGCAACGAGTTCCGCCCAGCCGCCGTCCGCATTTAGTTGATCCTGCCATTCTATCCCGATTCCGCGCCCATCCCAAGTCTCGGCGACCACGGCGCCTTTTGCCTTGAATGGTCGCCCCTCCCAAATGACTGCCAGCTCGCCGACCACCGCGCCCGGCGGGAGTGAGACATCGAGGTGCACGAAGGCCCCCTGGCGATCCCAGTTGGTGAGACGACCGGTTAGCGGAGCGGATCCGGTGATAGTGAAGACGGCGGGAACCTTAAGTCCCATTGGAGGGTGCTGGGTATCCGCTTGGTAGTTGGGTGAAAAGAACGCAAGCCCGAAGGTCCAGGTGAGCAGCTGATAGAAAGCGTAGGAGAACACGACCTGGAAAAACAGCACGACGAGCACCATCTTGTCGAAGTTCAGGAAGAGGCCCTCCATGCCCTTGAAGGCGACCCAGGTGCAGAAGACGGCGAAGGCGGTTCGGCTCCAGGTGCGGTGGCGCCAGCAACCGTAGAGGACCGGAAGCGCCAGCACGGCGAGCGGCCACTCGTCGCGCGCCACGCCCATAAGAAACACGCTGTTCATGAAGGGCAGGCCCGACTGCAGCGAGCGCTGCAGGACGATGAACGCCATGGAGAGCAGCACGAAAACCATGGCATTTCGCAGGGTGGGATGAAACGTCCGCACTTTTAAATTTTGCATCGCGGCCTTATCCTTGGAGGATGGTCACCCTAGAGATCACATCCGTCTGCGTCTCGTGCGACAATTGTAGATTGGTTTGCCCGGAACGGGCAATCGTCACCGATGGCAAGCAGTACTTCGTGGAGAGCTGGAGCTGCACGCTATGTGGACTTTGCATGGAGGTTTGCCCGGTCGACTGCATCAAGCAAGTGGAATCTCCTCAATCCACTGCCTGAATCGTCCCCTCGTAACAGAGCTGAGTTCCTGTTGTGCCGGACCGAGCGCCAGGGCCACTGAGCACGACGCCCGGTGGGTGGCCCAGAGGTAGCGCTTTTCCACCTAGGTTTATTACGCCGGGGGCGGCCGTGCCATAGGACATCGCAGCGGCATCGAAGAGCGCGAGGTCGAACGTTCCGGTCGAGAGCAGGAAAGCGATGAAGGGATCTGCATCGCCGCGGGCGACCACCTCGAGCACCCCCCGCATGGAACTCCAGTAGCGGGAAGCCGTGCCGAAGTCCCAGTAGCGGCCACCGGTCACACGGGCCGTGCGGCAGGCGCGCTCAGCGGGCACACAAATGCTTTCGAAGAAGGCACTGGGGCCCCTGGTGGGTTTTAGCGCTGCGAGGTCCACCAAACCGTTTCCGGTGTAGGTTTCCATGCGCGTGCCGCGCGGAACCTGGGCGTTGGGAACGACCCGAAGAAACCGGCGGACATCGTCAGAGAGCACCTGGTTGTATCCTTCGTCGCTACCCACTTCGCGGTTAAGTAGCAACACCTGCCAGTCAGGCACGTTGCGCTTCCACGCCTCCAGCTCCTGGGCTGTGAACCACTGGAACTGGTCAGCGTTGAGCACCAGCAACTCTCCCCGATAGTTCACGTCCGGCTGAGAAGCCAAGTTGTGGATGCCGCCGCCGATATCGAGGATGTCCGGGCGTTCCTCGAGCCAGCGGACATCACGGAAGGCCGCCAGGCCCTCGCACAGCGACCGGATCTCCGCGGCCTGGTGATGGAGGTTGATCCAGATCTCGTCGCGCCCGAGCGAACGCGCGAAACGAACCTGGGTTTCGAGTAGCGTGCGACCGAAGACGGGCCAGGCGACCTTGGGCAACACCTGACCGATCGGACCCATACGCGTACCGAAGCCCGCCGCGAGAACGAGGCAACGCCGCTCAGCTGGCATAGTAAATGGCGAAGAGTTCGTGGCGCAGCGCTTGGTAGCGCTCGTTGCGCATGAGCGTGCGACGGATCTTCTCCATGCCGAAGCCGATGTACTTAAGGTAGCGCGCGTCCTGGCGAGTGGCGTAGATGTAGGAGAAGCTCCCTACCGCCTTGAAGACGCGCTGGAAGAGCATGTCGTCGTAGAGGTCGCAGAAGGTCGCCCACTCCCCTTGACCGTGTGCCTGCGCCGGGAGGTTTTCGAAGTAGCGACGCTTGAGCTTCTCGCGGTTTTCGGGTGAGAGTTCGTAGTAACAGTCCTCGAGAAGCGAGACCAGATCGTACTGCGGGATCCCCCAGCGCGCGTCCTGGAAGTCGATGAACACTAATTCGTCGTTCTTCACCATGATGTTGCGCGAGTGGAAATCCCGGTGGGTGGGAACCATGGGTTGCGCCGCTAGGCGGGTACAGATCTTGTCGACCTCGGCGCGTACGCGCGCAGTCGACTCGGCATCAGTGTGTTTGAGAAAGTGGCCGAAGAAGAACTTGAAGGTGAAGTCCATCTCCTGCATGTACTTCTCGTGGTCAAATGAGAGTTCGAAGAGGCCGCTACTGTCCACGACGGTGCGCTGCAGGCGATGGAGCGCCAGCAGCTGGTCTACCACCTGGGAGTAGAGCGCCCACTCCTGGCGCTCGTCGCGCGCCTTTGCCAAGTGCGCCAGTAACGTCACATCGCCGAGGTCCTCCTCGAGGAGGTAGCCGCGGGAAAGGTTCATGTCCAGGATCGCCGGTACGCGCACACCGGCCTCGCGGAAGAAGGCCTGCTTACTGGCGAAGGGATGAGGGATCGCAGAGTCGGTCTGGGGGTTGTCCAGGCATACCACGTAAGAATTGCGGTCGGTGTAGAGGCGGAAGTAGCGCCGTGTGGAGGCGTCGCCGGTCAGTCGATCCACGAGGTCGAGCTTCTCACCAGGACAGGCCCCCTTCTCACGCGATTGGGCAAAGAGGTCTTCGATGTAGAAGAGTTCGGCCTGTTCGGGTTTCATGTGCGGTCCTTAACGTAGAAGATGAAGCGGTAGAATTCGCGGGAGGAGTCGCGGCGGGCGACCGCGCGCGCGTCCTCAGTTTTGGTGCGCTTGATGAGAAAGGCCTTGAAGAGCGCCTCTTCCTGGGAGATGGCGTCGGCGTCCCCTAGCATGGGGAGAAACTCGGCGGTGTTGCGGTTCATGAGCTGCAGCCACGAGAGGTAGTACTCGCCGTCGAAGCCGGCGCGGCGGACAGCGTGGTAAGCCCACTTATGAATCTCAGCCTTTTCGTCGACGTTGAGGCGGGTGAGACCGAGCATCCGTTCGAGCGGCATGAAGCCGAGGGGAACGACGATGTGCTGGGGATAGAGCGCGCGCTCGCTGCGCACCAGCTCGTAACTGACGATGGAGGCAAGCACCGCCTCGTGCTTCACGTGGCGGTTCACCAGCGCGGTAGAGAGAAAGATGATGCGGCCCGGGAGCGAGAAGTGGAACGGCACCGGTGAAGACACCAGATGGAATCGCGGCGGGGTGGCCTCGCGAAAGAAGAGCTCGTTGTTCTGGAGTATCTTCACCGCCAGGTTATTGAGAAAGTGGCCATCGTCGCGCAACAGCGGTACCTCCCGCACGCCCACCGAGACCAGGAAGCTGCGTTCGTGGGAGGTGAGCTGGGCGCGGTAGTCCCTGGCGGCGTAGGGCCGCCATACCTTAAGGGGCTCAATCGCTTTCTCGCTGCCCACTAGGGGTATGCGAAACTGCGCGCAGGACGCGAGCAGGACGAGGAGGCTGAGGGACAACAGGGGCATGGGGCGGTGGGGGGCACGGACCCCCCCCTCTGTCAGAGTTCGGCGCTGGCGACCTTGCCGAGCTCCGTCCAGTAGAGCGTGAAGCCGGCGAAGATTCGGTTGGGGTCTTTGATCAGCGGGCGATTGTTATCCCACAGGTTCTTCCACTTGCGGGTGGTGCCGTAGACTTCGCCGGAGATCTTCCCTAGGGTGTCGCCGGTGCGGATGAGGCGGGGGTTACCCTCGGGATTCCAGGAGAACGGTTCCGCAGGGGGCAAGTAGCTGAGCTTCATCCCCGGGCGAGTTTGGCCTTTGACGAGCACTTTTTGATTGCGATTAGCGAGGTCACGCCACTTGGCATAGTCGCCGTAGAGCTTAAAGGCGATCATCATCAACGTTTCGTTCTTCTGTACGACGTATTCTCCGGGCGTGTCCGACAGCGCTACCGGGGCGGTCTCAAGCGCTCCGACTTCGGGCGACATGCTGTCATCCGATAGGGCGGTGGGCTCGGTGCCGGGAGTGACCTCGGTCAACGCAGGGGCCTCTTCTACCGGAGCTTCGCTGAATTCGTCGGTGGTGTCGCTCAGTTCGATCTGGGGAGTTTCCTGGGCGACGTCCTGCGCGGCTTTATTGCGGCTGCATGAAGTCACGCCCAAAAGTAGAACAAGCATCCATACTGTATTGCGCATCATCACTCCCTTGATGACTGAGACATAATGTCCTTAGTATAGCGGGACAACAGCACAGCGGGAGGAAAAAATCTTGCCGCTCAGAAAGTGGAGAAGAGGTCCTTCTGGTCGAGGGAGTCCCAGATTCGCTTCACCAGCTTCTCGAAGTGCGCCTCGTTCTCGAGAAAATCCAGATCGTCGGTGTCGACGATCAGCGATTTGCCCAGGTCGTACTTGGCGTACCACTCGTCGTAATACTGGTTCAGGCGAGTCAGGTAGTCGACGGGGATGGCCTGTTCGTAGTCGCGGCCACGCTGCTGGATACGCTCCACGAGCTTAGGCACCGAACGGCGCAGGAAGATCATCAGGCTAGGCGGATTCAGGTAGGCAGTCATGCTCTCGTAGAGCACGCGGTAATTGTTGTAGTCGCGCTGATCGAGGGTGCCCTGATCGTAGAGCGCGCGAGCGAAGATGTTGGCGTCCTCGTAGATGGAGCGGTCCTGGACGCTGGAGGCGTGGGAGCCCTCGATGTGCTTGTGCGTGTTGAAGCGATGGGTGAGGAAGTACACTTGAAGCGGAAAGGCCCAGCGAGACATGTCGCCGTAGAAGTCGGCGAGGTAGGGATTGTCTTGGACGGATTCGAAGTGGGGCTTCCAGCCCAGACGCTCGGAGAGCTTGTTGGTGAGCGTGGTTTTACCGCTTCCGATGTTGCCGGCCACCACCACGAACAGGCTGTTGTTGTTAGACAAATTCCGGAAAGCCTCGACGGCCATGAAGAATACTCCTTACGTTTAAAGGGGCCCAGGTTAGCCGCAGGCAAGGTGAAAAGCTTGACTCGCCCGCTCAGATCCAGCTGCCTATTTACGCGTGGCAAACGCTCCCGTAAGCTCATTTTCATGGGTTGGCATCGCTCCGGGGTTTTCCTCGTGACCTTACTTTTTCTCACTAGTGTGGGTTACGCCCAAACATTGGCCGATGAGGTCAAAGAACCTCTCGATGGTCCTGCGACTCTCCCCGGCGCCACCTTCGCCGAGACAATAAAAATTATTTCTCCCTCTCGCAAAATCTTCATCCTCTCCAACAACAATCAGCAGCTCGCGCCGGGCGATTTCGTCACCCTGGTGCTAGACGACGAGCGCGCCATCCGCGCAGTCGTGGCGAAGTCTCACGACGGGAACGTCGGCATCAAAGTCCTGCGCATCTATTCGCTCGCGCGCTGGGGCCGTCTACGCAAGGGCACCGAAGTGCGTGTGCTCCGTGGCGACGACGCCATGTTCGGAAAGAAGGAGGAGCCCAAGGCCGTCGATGCATCGGAGGAGCCTCCCAAAATTCGTGACGAGGACGACCTCTTCAATAAGAACGTGGTGGTTGACGACGAAACCGAAATCGGTGACGTCGAAGATACCAAGCGACACATCAAGCCCGACAACGTCGTAGGCATCGGCTTCGGCATGATAAACCAAAAGGACGCGGTCGGCGGCAGTCAGCGCGCCACTCAGCTCTCCTTCAACTGGGGCTATCAGTTCGCGGACAACTGGTTCGCCGAGTTTACCTACGCGCGCCAGTCCTACGAGGACTACCCCGGCCCGCAGATCGCCACGGTGGTGAACGACGGCATCGGCCGCATTAAGTACAACTTCAAGGCCCCGCTCTACTCCTTCATCATGCCCTACGTGGGTTTCCGCGGTCGGCAAGTTTCGAGCCCCAATGCCGGCACCAAGACCACTGCCGCCCAAAAAGAAAAGGAACTCCAGCTCATAGACAAGCTCGAGAAAGACGGCAACGGCCCGGTTGTGGGCGTGACCCTCCTACGCCGACTCGTACCGGGCTGGTTCCTACGCGCCGATCTGGGCACCGACGTGCTCAACCTCGGGGTCGCCATTGAGTTCTAACGCACTCATCCTACTACTGGTGGCATGGTGTGCGTCCTGCGGGGTGAAGAATGCTCCCGTCGCGCCCAGCAGTTCGACGGTGCCGACTCTCGAAGAGGGGCATCCCGAAATCACCCCCAACACCATCCCGCTGAAGAAGTCCCGTTAGTGGCCTTGATTATCGCGACCGGTTCGAACCTCGGTGATCGCCATGCGCGGCTCGCCGAGGCCAAGGCGCGCATCGCCCAAGAATGGCCCTTGATCGCAGAGAGCCGAGTGTATCAATCCGCCGCGGTGGACTACGCCGCTCAACCGGACTTCTCCAATCAGGTTCTCCAGCTCGCACTTCCGTGGCAGCGGCCGGAAGTCGTGATGGAAATGCTTCTGGAAATCGAGCGGTCCATGGGTCGCACGCGCGACGTGCCGCGCGGCCCCCGCACCATCGACATAGATATCCTATTCTGGGGACTAGACCGGGTCACTTCACCTGGCCTGATTGTGCCGCACCCCCGCTGGAGAGAAAGAAGTTTCGTCGTACGGCCCCTCGCCGAGCTGCCGTTCTTCCATGCCATCCAAAAATGTTTTACAATTCCCAGCACCTTCGACATTGAAGCGATCGCACAGCCCAAGGAGAGCGCATGAACATTTTCGTTTGCGTCAAACAGGTCCCCGACACGGAGACCAAAGTGACGCCTACCGCGGACGGTACCTTCATCGAGACCGCAGCCATCAAATGGATTATGAACCCGTACGACGAATTCGCGGTTGAGCAGGCCCTGCTCATCAAGCAAGCGAACGCCGCCGCCAACGTCACCGTCGTGCGCGTGGGTTCAGTCAAAGACACCGAGGCCCTGCGGACCGCCATGGCCATGGGCGCCGACGACGGCGCACTGGTGGAGGCCAACGACAACCTCGACTCCTACAGCATCGCCAAGGCGCTCAGGGGCGCCATCGAGAAGTCCGGCAAAAAACCCGACCTCATCCTCGCCGGCAAACAAGCGATCGACGACGACTGCTTGCAGGTGCCACAGATCCTCGCCCAGATGCTAGGCCTGCCATCCATCGCCGTGGTCGTGGGCTTCGAGCTCAACGGCACCACCGTGAAGGCCAAGCGCGAAGTCGAGGGCGGCGCGCTCGAAATCTACGAAGTCGCCACCCCCTGCATGATCGCCTGTAACAAAGGCCTTAATACTCCCCGCTACGCTTCTCTTCCTGGCATCATGAAAGCAAAGAAGAAACCCATGGCCCAGTACTCTCTGGCCGACGTGGGGGTAAGCGACGCCGACCGGCGCGTAAAGTACTCCCAGTTCCGCTCGCCACCCGAGAAGCCCGCCGGGAAAAAGTTCGACGCCAGCGATGCGGCCAAGCAACGCGAAGTCGTCGCCCAAGTTGTGGGCCTGCTGCGCACCGAAGCCAAAGCGATTTGATTAAAAGGAATACCCATGGCCAACGTATTGGTTTTCACTGAAACGAACGACGGCAAAATTAAGCCCGTCACTCTCGAGATCCTCGGCAAGCTCGGCGGCCAGGCCGCTGACGTAGCAGTCTTCGGCGACTTAGCTGCAGACCAGGTCCAGCTGCTTGCTCAGCATGGCGCCGCCAACGTCCACAAACTCAAGGGCGGCAACCTCGATAAGTACACGCCGGAAGGCTACAGCAACGCGCTCTCAGGCTTCATCAAGTCCAAGAGCTACGACTACGTCCTCGGCGGCGCGACTTCCACAGGGAAAGACCTCTTCCCCCGTCTGGCCGCCAGCTTCGACGCCGGCTGCGCCTCCGACTGCACGCAGATCAGCTTCGAGGGCGGTAGCTTCGCAGGAACGCGTCCGCTCTTTGCGGGCAAATGCCTCGCCAAGGTCGAGCTGACGGGCCCCAAACCCCACTTCGCCACCGTCCGTCCCAACGCCCTCGGCCTCAATCCCTCACCGACCGCCGGTGCGGGTGCCGCCGCGGACGCCAACGTCGACGCCGGCCAGATCCGCGCCATGGTGAAGGAAATCGTGAAAGCGGCCTCCGCCAAGGTCGACCTTACCGAGGCGAACATCATCGTCTCCGGCGGCCGTGCTATGAAGAACGCGGAGAACTTCAAAATCCTCAACGAACTCGCTGACGTCATCGGTGCCACGGTGGGTGCCTCCCGCGCGGCGGTCGACTCGGGCTTCGCTCCCCACGCCATGCAGGTGGGCCAAACCGGCAAGACGGTCGCACCCACGCTTTACATCGCCTGCGGTATCTCCGGCGCGATCCAGCACTTGGCGGGCATGCGCACCTCGAAGGTCATCGTTGCCATCAACACAGATCCCGACGCCCCGATTTTCACCAAGGCGGACTACGGGATCGTGGGCGACCTCTTTCAGATCGTTCCCATCCTCACCGAAGAGTTTAAAAAGCTGCTCGGAAAATAAGCTCCATGGGGGGGTGCCTGCGGGCACCCCTTTTTTTTGATGTTGCCCCAGACGTTCGCCGGCCTACTCATCGGTTTCATCTATAAAGCGTGGTCGTCTACGTTCCGTTACCACGTGTCTTTCGAGAACGAGGCGGATCGCAAGCTGGTCTTCGAGGACCTCTTCTCCCATCGCCCTCACCCCGGCAAGAATCTCATTTACGCCTGCTTCCACCAGGACGACATGAGCTGTATCCCCTACTTCCGCGACCACAACATCGGTGTGCTCGTGTCCGCCTCCAAGGATGGCCGCATGCTCGCCACCGCGCTGGAGCACTTCGGCTATCAAACAGTGAAGGGTTCCTCTCATCGTCGCGCGGTCGCGGGCCTGCTTGCCTCCATCCGTCTGGTGCAAGAGGGCCACAATTTCACTATCGCGGTAGATGGCCCCCGGGGACCACTGTTCGAAGTGAAGGAGGGGATCACGCATCTCTCGCAGAAAACCGGTCGCCCCATCGTTCCCGTAAAAGCGCATCCAAGGTGCGCCTTCATCTTCAAGAAAAGCTGGAGCCGAACGGCGCTCCCACTGCCCTTCTCCCGCGTCGATATTTCCATGGGTACCATCGGTTACTACGACGCCACGGACCTGGAAGCGAAGATGCGCTCTCTGGCGGCGAATACCTGACTATATAATTCTTAATTGTCAGGAAATAACAAAAGGCTCGTTTGTCCACCTCACGATTGAATGGCTAAGCTGAGTTCCACTTCTCGGCCACCAATCACGGAGGATCAATGAAATTTGTCACACTCGCCATCCTGGCTATCGCCGCTCCCGCACTGGCTGGTACGACTTTCTTTCCCTCGCTCGACGTGAACAAGATGCACAAGGCGGAACTCCGTCGGGAACGCAAAGGCGTGGCCCCCCACTTCGCAGTCGCCCGCCAGGTTCGCATCAACGCCCTCCAAGACCAGGCCTGGACCGAAGAAGGCGACATGATGGTTTGGCGCCACGAAGTGA
>Ga0068877_10004274_pt1 | contig 11181 bp, 8 predicted proteins | sample NOAtaG_FD_66437 | JGI IMG/M metagenome (GOLD analysis project Ga0068877, IMG submission 66437) | Freshwater lake microbial communities from Lake Erie, under a cyanobacterial bloom - NOAA_Erie_Diel6S_1000h metaG | ecosystem: Environmental > Aquatic > Freshwater > Lake | place: USA: Ohio, Lake... | reverse complement strand
GGAAAGGATAAACGCTGAAAGCATCTAAGCGTGAAGCCCTCTCCAAGACTAGGTTTCGTAGCTACTTGTAGCGAGAGTCCCCTGGTAGACTACCAGGTTGATAGGACAGATGTGTACGCACCGTAAGGTGTTGAGCTAACTGTTACTAACGGACGAACGCTTGACCATCGGTATCTTGCACTTGACTGTGCATCGATATTCGATGATGACTATTCTAAAGACGCGACATTTACCAATCCAACATGGGTCACGGGTGGCTACCGCCCTCGTGACTCCCTACCGGTGACTATATCGAAAAGGCCCACCTGTTCCCATACCGAACACAGTAGTTAAGCTTTTCGAGCCGATGATAGTGCATACCAGTGCGAAAGTAGGTACTGCCGGTTTTTAAAAACCCTTTTCAGATCAGTCTGAGAAGGGTTTTTTTTACGTACCTACGTTACTCGGTGGTGTGTTCATCGCTTAGTGTCTGTCCTTACGAAGCAATTGAACGTTCAGGTTGCTGGGTTCGGGTTCGTGTTATTTGCTTCATTCGTAGGTAGATGCTTGTGGTTCTTTTGGTAAATAGGTCCACTTCTCGATAGCAATGGAAGAGGCCGCTTCAAGGTGGCGTTGTTTTGGTACGAACGTTTCGTTCTTGATCCACTATGCCTTGAAGGCACCAAGCTTTTCCATGAGTGCGTCGATGGCTGGCTTCAGAATTTCCTGTACACCGGGGATCGCCATGATCTTTTCGAGCATTGGCTTTAGTTCTCCGAGGGACGATTCGAAGATTCCAGCGACTGCTGTTTTCGCTGCTGCTGGCAAACCGCCAAACTTGTCTGTCATACCGCCGAAAGTTTCTGCAAGCTTCGATAGTTGTGGAAGAGCTGCGGTTGCTGTCGCTTCGTCCCTGACAGTTCCCAGCGTTTTGGTGATTTCGCCGAAAGAATCCGTGATTCCCTTCAGCATGTCCGCACCACCTTCGACGGAGGAAAGAGATTCGGTAGCTTTACTAAGAAGGTCCTTCATTCCCGTTGCTTCTATAGCCTTGCTGCCCATTTCCTTGGCAGAGTTAGCCATGTCCGAGGGGCTAGGCATGGGCTTGGTTTCTGGGGTGCATCCTAGAAAAACAGATGAAAGAGCTAGTGCTGCCAAAGTAAGTGACGAGCGTCGCATAACGAGAGTCCTTTTTTGAGGGTAATCGAAATTGAGAAACGGAATATCGCGAAGGAAAACCCGATCGCGTTCGATTCTTTGGCCTGTATCATCAGTGATTGATCGCCACTTTGCAATGAGCCAAGAGTGGAATGATTGAGGCTTCGCGATGGTTTTATTTGTTCAACGACATGAATGGCGGATGGCCACAAATTTCTATTGTTTTTAAGCTGATTTACATGGGTGGTTTGGTTAGCTTTTCGGACAGTTCGAATCTTTCCTACCGGTCGCCCATACTGCGTTTTCATGCTCGACTCTAGAAAAGATTTTCCTTACAATTCGATTTTCCTTTCGACTCTTGAGTACGTACTTGGCTTTGGAGCGGGTGTTGTTGCGAAAGAAAGGAACCGCAATAACGGCGAGTAGCGTCGTTCGTTCGGCTATTTCTTTGTTTCTTGTTAGCACATAGGGCATGCTGTATCCAATGAACATCGTTCTTCTCGTCTTCGTGTTGCTCTATTTGGTCGGAACATTAGGGATTGGCGTGTGGGCTGGTTCCAGAATCAAGAATACCGAAGATTTTGCGGTAGCTGGGCATAGCTTGCCGCTCTACATGGTGATCACAACCAGTTTTGCGACTTGGTTTGGTGCGGAAACTGTGATGGGGATCCCCGCGAAGTTTGTTGGTGGCGGATTGCGCGAAGTGGTGGAAGATCCGTTCGGTGCATCGATGTGTTTGGTTTTGGTCGGGGCATTTTTTGCAAGCCGGCTTTATAAAATGAAATTACTTACGATCGGAGACTTCTATCGTAAAAGATTTGGAGTTCCGGTCGAGATTCTTTGTTCGATTATCATCATTCTCAGCTACCTCGGTTGGGTTGGTGCTCAGATCACGGCACTTGGCTTGGTTTTTTCTATTCTTTCAGGTGGAGCGATTACTCCGGCGGTAGGTATGTTCATCGGAACCGTTTTGGTTTTGGTTTACGTGATGGTCGGAGGGATGATGGCTGTTGCTTACACCGATTTTGTTCAGATGATTGTTCTGGTGATCGGGATGTCGTACATTGCTTATTATTCGGCAAGCTTGGTGGGGGGGGCGGATAAGGTGTTCAATCTGGCGACTGAGCGAGAGTGGTTCCGCATTTTGCCCGAACATACTCCTAAAGATTGGGCCTTTTTTATTGCAGCGGCCATAACCATGATGTTAGGCTCCATTCCGCAACAAGACGTTTTTCAGCGTGTGATGTCGGCTAAATCGGAGAATGCCGCAAAGTACGGTGCGATCATTGGTGGGCTTTGTTATTTGGCCTTTGCGTTTGTACCGATGTTTATCGTTGCTTCCTCGATTTTGGTTATGCCGGAACATGCTGAAGAGTTGCTTAAGAACGACGCACAGCAAGTTCTTCCTAAGATGATCATGGATCACATGCCATTGATGGTGCAGATCCTCTTTTTCGGTGCGTTGGTATCAGCTATTAAATCATGTTCGTCCGCCACGTTGCTCGCGCCGTCTACTAGTTTCGTAGAGAACATCTTGCGGCACTTGGTACCAGGTTTGTCGGACAAGCAATTGTTGTTGGCGATGCGAATATCGATATTCACCTTTACAGGCATGGTTTTGACGTACGCGATAATGAGCCAGGGGACATCGATTTACGAACTGGTTTCGAGTGCTTATCAGATCACGTTGGTCGGTTCTTTTGTACCGTTAACTTTTGGACTTTATTGGAAACGCTCGACCACACAAGGTGCGATCTGCTCGATTGTGTTGGGTATTGCGTGCTGGATTCCGTTTATGTTCGCACCTCAGTTGGGCGAGTTCATTCCAATCTTGAAAGGAATCGACGAAGTGTATCCGCCGCAGCTGATCGGACTTGGTGCAGCACTTTTGGGGATGATCGCAGGTTCCCTAGGTCCGCAGCTCATTCTTAACCAATGCAATTTGCAATCGGAAGCTGAATAAGGCGAATTGTTGATCTCGCAATTCGATTCTGATTTGATTCTACTCCTTTCGTATCCGTATTCGATCTGCGGACATACGTGACTAAAGAAAGGATCTCGAAAGCCAGTCAAGGATTTACATGGATCTTCGTGGACGCGAGCCAAGTAGTATCTCAGGCTTGTTCACGTTGCCCAATCAGCAATCTTCGCTTGACGGTTTATCCACATCCTGAACGATTAGCAAGAAAATCGTGTCTCGAAGAAATGCTGCTACCAAATGTTGTACCAGCATTTAGCGGCTCGTCACTATATGCATCCTGGTTAGCTGGTCACACCCCTGGCCAATTCGACCCCCTTGGGTAGAAGAGATCATTGGACTTCCGATTCAAATCATGCATCGAACTGACAGGATGTAATCTTGCCAGTTCGGTGAGATACTTCAATTGCTATCTACACTTGTTCCGGGACCACAAATGGAGCGCGGTATTCGCGTTTCAAGAATCGATTCGCTTGCTCCGAGCCTTCCCCAACAAATCGCTCTGAAACTGGGTCGATGAGAAGCATCTTGCTCAGCTTAAGATTCGCTTGGTTGATGTCCATCGAATGAGCCTTGAGCAAGTCGGTCATTTCGCCCAAGACGACGTTCCATTCCTTCATGTTCACACTCTTCGCATCCGAAAGCGAAAACGCTTGACCGCTTTGGAATGCGATGTTGGCCATGTTGCACCAACCGGTCGAGTCATGTCCCACTTGGACGTCGGTGTTCAGGATGGATGACTTTCGTGCGCGAACCGCTTCGATAAAATTCTTTTGGTGCAGTTGACCACCACTGTTACCTGAAAACTTCTTGATCAGTTTTCCTTCGTTGTCGTACGCAGCGCCGCGGCCTCGCTGTCCTTCGAATCGACCGCCTTCACAATAGGCGATGTAACCACTGCCTGGGCCGGGGATTTCGGGTGATTTATCGCTCTTCGGATTGGCAGGAAGATTGGTCAATCCGATCACGACAGGAATCGAGCCTGTATCGAAATAGACAAAGTGCACATTCGGTGTTTCCCCTGCATCATTCCAAACGACGCGTCCACCGCCACCGAAGATGCGTTTGGGTAGAGCGACTTTGTCGAGGAAGACATTGTTTCGCAAATCGTCGAGGACGTGAACGCCCCAATTCCCCATTTCCCCCGAGCCGGTGTTAAAGTCCCAGTGCCAATCGTAGTGGAATTTTTCGCGCATGATCGGTCGCTCTTGGGCCGGGCCGAGCCATAGGTTGTAATCGATCTTTGGATCGATCGGCAACGGCGTGGTGCGCAATCCGATTGACTGCCGGACGCCATAACGATTCACGCGTGCGGACAAGATTTTGCCCAGTGCTTTTTCTTCATGCAGAAACTTCTTAATCTCCGCTTGCATGGGGTCCGAGCGTTGTTGCGTTCCCACTTGGCAGATGCGGTTGTATTTTCTTGCGGCCAGAATCGTTTGCTTTCCTTCCCATTGGCTATGGGAGAGGGGCTTTTCGACGTAGACATCTTTCCCAGCTTGCATGGCCCAAATAGCGGCGAGGCAATGCCAATGATTGCAGGCTGCCACGACGACTGCGTCGATATCTTTGTCATCGATAAGTTTTCGCAGATCTGCGTACTCTTTCCCGTCTGCGTTGTAGTTCTTCTTCGCATTGGCCGTTTTGCTGGCGTCTGGATCGCAAAACGCAGTCATCTTGACGCCGGGCAATTTGGAGAAGGTGGACATATGTTCGCCCGCCCGGCCGCCGCAGCCGATAAATCCTAGTCGGATATCATCATTGGCCATGCCGAAAGAGCTGCCAGGGTGAATCGCCATCGCAGTGCTCGCGATAGCGGTTGACTTTACAAAGTTGCGACGAGTAAGTTTCAAGATTTGGTACCGTGAAAAAGTGGGAGGGATAGATGGGAGGACTAATTCCGCATTATAACTACAATTTTACACGCTTGGTAAATCGACGCTAACGGAACGGATGTTCCGAAGCAAGAATATGAATGGATGACGAACTAGAAAAAACGACGTACCACGAGGCAGGACATTGCGTCATGGCCGTCCTGTGCGGTGCCAAAGTTGGGCGAGCGACGATTGCACCGGAGGAAGATGGATTTCATGGGATTGTCGAGATTTACTGGCCGAGCGGCTTCTCCATGGCAGACCAACTCTCCGTAGCCATGGCTGGTCCGGTGGCGGAAATGATTTTTTCCGGGGAACCGTATCACCCCGGTTTTGTGCCGGAATGGGCCCACGATTGGAAGCAAGCTTGGAAAATCTGCCGCCCCAGGACTCGCAATGATAGAGAGTGCCTCCAACTGCTAGAGCAGTCTGTTGCTAAACTCTATAAAACGTTCTCGATGGATCATTGGTGGGCCGCGATCGCTGCTGTTAGCGATCTCCTGGCGGCGCATGATGAAATCGAGCATGCTGATATCGCTTACGAAGTTCACCATTGGATCAAAGGATAATCGATGCCAAAGTTAGCCGCATTCCCAAAAGCCTACATGCAAGCTCTCTGCAAAGATGGGACCATGAAATTGGCGGAGTGGTTTCAACTCGCGAGCGGATTAGGGGTCGATGGCATCGAGTTCTACGCTGGGTTCCTCGAGATGCAAGATCGAGCAAACTGGCACAACGTACGCCAACAAGTGGATCAATTGGGGCTGCGAGTCCCGATGATGTGTTGCTCCCCGGACTTCACCCATCCGGATCGTCATTTTCGTGAGGAGCAGATTGCAAAGCAACGTTATTGGATTGATATGACGTCCGTCATGGGAGGCCAGTTCTGTCGAGTCTTAAGCGGACAACGAAGACCTGAGCTGTCGATAGAGCATGGCGTCAAGTTAGCAGCCGAATGCATTCTGGAGTGTTTGCCGTATGCTGAAGAGAGAGGCATCACGCTTATCATCGAGAACCATTACAAAGATGATTTCTGGGAGTATCCAGAGTTCGCCCAGAAGATGGACGTCTTTTGTTCGTTGGTGAATGCAGTCCAGCATCCTCACTTTGGAGTGAACTACGATCCGAGCAATGCATACATCGCAGGGGACGATCCGATCGAGCTTCTCAAGCGGGTCTCGCACAGGGTCGTTACGATGCATGCCAGCGATCGTTACTTGATCGAGGGAACGCTTGAGGATTTGCGACGAGAAGAGTCAGGTTCCGCGGGCTATGTGAAACGATTGCGTCACGGTGAAATTGGGAAAGGGCTCAACGACTACGACGCGATCTTTACGGAGTTGAAGCGAGTCGGATTTGACGGCTGGATCAGCATTGAAGATGGAGTCGAGGGGATTGAGCAGCTCGCTCGAAGCGCGGAGTTTCTTCGGAAGAAGATCAAAAAATACTGGCCGTGAAGTCGGGACGGATTAGCCATCGATTGGATACGGATCTCCTGGGAGCGATTGTGTCGATTCGACCGATTGCAAAGGTGCGGTAGTATGTGAGTTCTGGTAATGACGGTGGGCTCACGGTGGATTAGTTGATTTTTTGCATCATTTCGTTTGCGCAAGAAGTTCTCCTCTATTTCGCAAGCTACGTTATCCCACTATTCCTTAGTTCTGATTCCCAGCGGAAGCTTAATTGCAATGAGTTCCGGCCTTAACTCCAACAACAATCAAACCAATCTATCGCTCGAAACAGGCGTCATTCCTGCCGACCTTTATATTCCAGCATTGGAACTGAGGCGAGTCGAGGATTCTTGCAGTGGAGCCCAAGAGATCGATCAATTGCTATCTCACTTGGAAGCTCCTCTGTCTACAGCGGCTGATGAGTTAACCAACAAGATTGCGCCAAGTACGGAAGAAGAGATAATCCGCCAAGAGTTGGATTACTTCAAACGCAAAGCCATCGAGCAAGACATCGAGATCTTTGAGATGCGGGCGTTGCTACAGTCTGGTAAGGGTTTGAGCAATATTCTCAATCTCAAGCAATTGCTCGATACATTTATGGCGGTTGTCCGGGAAAAGTATAGCGCCGTAAATACGGCGGTATTGCTCAAAGACGATTTAGAAAACGCGGAGCACTGCTTTCGTGTGAAAGCACACTTTGGCCTCGAAGAAAAATTCCGACACCCATCGGGATTGGAAGAGTCCATTTACATGTACAAGTTTCCGAAGAACAACGGTTTGCTCTGGCAGTTGATTCAACAAGGAAACGTGTTCAGCGTTCGCGATATGCAACGTGGACCGAGATTCAAGCATGCATGGAAGCAGTGGAACATGAATATCCTCAAGTCCGATGTCTGGTGTCCGTTAATTAAGAGCGGTGAAGTGCTGGGCATTTTAACCATCGGCGAGCGAGAGGATGGTTCGCAGATTCCTGAGAGCGATTATGCATTCATTCAGGAATTAGCTTCGATCGCAATTACAAACATCGATTCCACGCTCAAGTATGAAAAGAATGAGCGAATCCTGAAAAACATTCAAACGCTGTACGATGTCAATCAGCAAATCGCTAATGTAAATGACTTTAAGAAACTCTGTATTGAAACGCTCAGCAAAGCGGTTGATGTTCTGATGACTCAGAAGGGCAATTTGATGATCTACAACAAGATCACACGCAAATTGGAAATTCGAGTAGTCTGGGGCAACATACCTATTGGCGTTCGTGATGAGATCAACAATGGACTTGTGGAGACTAAATCATTTGACTTAGGAGAGGGTGTGGCTGGTATTTGTGCAGAAACCAAAAAGCCGATCCGCGTGAACGATCGCATGCTCATTCCGCAAGTGGGGCAACACGAAGTGTTCTGCATGGCCAGCGTTCCTATCTTGTACGGTAATGAGCTAGAAGGGGTCATCAACATGACCAATAAAGTCATGATCGACGAAGAAGGGAACAAAGTCCTCGATCCGCTCGGTCGATTTACCGAGGAAGATGTTTCGCTCTTGCTGGGGCTCGCTGACCAAGCTGCCGTGAATTTGAACAAGACTCGAATCTACAGCCAGTCAATCACGGACCGAATGACAGGGCTCCACAACAGTCGACACTTCGAACAAGTGTTCTTCGACCACACTAGCGAGTCTATTCAAACGAACAAACCGATGGCACTTGCGATTGTTGATATCGATCGGTTCAAACAGTTCAACGATCAGCATGGACACTCTGCTGGTGATGAAGTTTTAAAACACGTGGCCAAGATTTTCGAATCATGCACACGCTCCGGAACAGGAGACATTGCATTCCGCTACGGCGGTGAAGAATTCTGTATGCTGCTGCCAGACACGTCACCTGTTGATGCAATGAATGTATTGGAGGCATTCCGTGCGAAAGTTGAGGCTACGAAATTGCAGCACGGTGAGAAAACTCTCGAGGTAACCGTTTCAGTTGGTCTGGCATCGTCGGTTCTGGATGGCACCGAGACAAAAGATCTATTCGAACGAGCTGATGAAACTCTGTACGCATGTAAGAATGGTGGACGTAACCAAATTCGGCACTTTGCGGCCGGTCGTATGGTCCGCTTCCAGCCAACCAACCTTGCCGCAGAAATCGACAATGCGTACTCTGGGACAAATCAATCCAGTTAAGTTCTGATGTCTCAAACATAATCGCTTCTTTCGAAGACGCGAATATGACTGTTTCTGAGAATTGCATAGAGTGCGATCAAGCCTTTAAGCGATCCCTGCCTTCCTCTTGTTCTTGTTCACAAGCTTCATAAAATCTTTGTTGCTGAGAAGGTCAGGCTTTGCGGCGAGTAGCCAATCAAAAGTCGCAGCAGCATCGGTGTACTGCTTGGCTGCTGTTTGAATATCGACTAGCTCTAAGCGAAGTTGGTACTCGATGTCTGGTGTCGAACAAGCGATGGCCGATCGATAGGCTTCGATACACTCGATCGTTTTCTTTCGAGCCGCTAGCAGCAGTCCCCTCGCATGATGAGGCTGAAACGACTGCTGCTGAATCTGGCTCGCTTCCCGATATGTATTGATGGCATCGTCCGGTTTGCCACGATATGTTTCGAGCGCTGCGCGAAGCATCGTTTGAGCATATCTGCATTCAGGTTCCGTCAATTGAGAAAGCATACTTTCACAAAATGCTACGTTATTGGATGCATAAAGCCAATCTACCACGCTATGTAAGAACGGGACGCATTCAATCGGAGCTTCGTTGGGATCATCGCTATCGAATGTTGTATCGCCACTCTTCAATGCAACGATAGCGTCGGCGGACTGGTCCTTTAACCGCGTGATGATACTGTCAAATACCGCAGGTTCGAATGCCTGGCACTGGTTGCATTTGCCACAGAGCTTATGACTGCGTTTTCTCGACCCGATGGGAATGACAGGTATGAAGTAAAGATGTAAAAATGGCATCGCAGTAAAGCTTCGCATTTTTGCGTAGCTGTTGCACAAACTGCAAAATCCATGCTGCGTGACCTTATTCGAACGAAAGTAGGTATTCGTACCATAGATAAGCATATCGGCGTCCGGCGAAGTGTTGAAAAGACCGCTGTGTCAGGAAGTTCGCTTCGTCAAGCAGCGCTTCTGAATCAATTATAGCTAGAGACTCTTGATGCAAACAAGCCAACGGACGGCACACCGCTACATCGCGAATGCTTCTGCGTCTTCGTCAGGAGCTACTTGATAACCACTCGGTTCCATCGAACAACCTGCTCGACCTTGACTCAGTGATCGAATGGCGCTCGAGTATCCGAATAGCTCCTTCAGCGGAGCCAATGCCCATACGCTCGTCACAGCGCCGCGAGACTCGGTACGTTCGATCAAGCCTCGACGTTGCTGCAAATCGCCAACGATTTCACCGAGATAATCTGGAGGAGTCGTGATGTCCATTTTCATGACAGGCTCCAGCAATGTTGGAGTCCCCTGCTTGAGGCCTTCGTCAAACGCGTCGTTCGCTGCAATTCGAAATGCAACTTCGTCCGAGCCGGTTTCGGCTATCTCCGCACCCAAAATGCTAATACGAATTCCTGTCAATGGGAACGAGCCGATCAACCCGCCGCCTTCGGCGCGATTGCGTAACTCCTCTAACGCTACTTGACGCAAATTCTCTGGAAGCATCTTCTCCACAGGAGTTCGGTCGAGAACGATCACTTTGGCAGAACGATCCTCCAGAGGCTCGAATCGAACTTGCAAGCGTGCAAAAAGTTGATTTGCACCCACCTGACGATTACATTCCCCAACGACTTCGGCCATACGGTTGATCGTTTCACGATAACTCACTCTCGGCTTGTAGAACTTCACTGCTAGTTTGAAATCGCGGACCAACCGGTTCTTGATCACTTCTAGATGCAACTCGCCCATCCCGCTGATCAGCGTTTGACCGGATTCGGAATTCTCCGAAGCATGGAATGTCGGATCTTGACGCTTCAGCATATCGAGAACCTCTGCAAGCTTCTTGCGTTCGGTCGTGTTCTCTGGCTCGATCGCCATGGAAATCACAGACTGTGCGAATTGGATGGAAGGCAATTCGATCATTTCGCGAGTGTCGCAGAGCGTATCTCCGGTGATAGAATCGCGAGGACCTATGGCGCATGCGATGTCGCCGCACTCCAGTGCATCAATTTGTCCTTGTTTTTCACGTTTGGTCGCGTGAATTTGCCAAAGCTGTGCTACGTTTTCTTTTTTGTCACGGTTGGGATTGTATACCCGCGAATTCGAATCCAAACGACCAGAGTAAACTCGAATCCAGAACATATCCCCTGTTTTCGCCGGCAACACCTTGAATACCAGCCCACAAAAAGGCTCTTTTGCACTCGGCTTTCGCTCCAGAGTTTTCTCTGGCTTCTTCGGGTCGATTCCTGTCACCGCAGGGCGATCGATCGGGCATGGCAGATACGAACCCACCCCATCGAGCAACGGTTGAACACCAGCACCATGCAACGCCGAGCCGCATAAAACGGGTTGAATCTTCAATGCGATACACGCATCGCGAAGCGCTGCACGAATCATCTCGCTTGGGATGGGTTTCTCTTCCATCGCCAGTTCCATCATCTCACTACTATGCAAGTAAAGTTTTTCCAACATGACATTTCGCCAATCCATGGCGTCCGCTAGAAGTTCTTCGGGAATGTCCTCCACGAAGATCGTTTTCCCAGCATCTTCGCGACTGAACTTGAGAAACTTCAGGTCGATC
>Ga0068877_10004273_pt1 | contig 11191 bp, 8 predicted proteins | sample NOAtaG_FD_66437 | JGI IMG/M metagenome (GOLD analysis project Ga0068877, IMG submission 66437) | Freshwater lake microbial communities from Lake Erie, under a cyanobacterial bloom - NOAA_Erie_Diel6S_1000h metaG | ecosystem: Environmental > Aquatic > Freshwater > Lake | place: USA: Ohio, Lake... | reverse complement strand
CCCGGCTTCCCGGATGACCGTGGCCCAGCGGCGCGCCTCCTCGGCGAGAAACGCGGCAAAGCCCTCGGTCTCGGCGGCGGTGGCGGGATCGGCGCCCAGCGCGCCCAGTCGTTCGCGGACCTCGGGATGCTGCACCGTTCGCGACAACTCGCGGCTCAACGTGGCCAGGATCGGCCTCGGGATCGCCGCGGGCGCCATCACGCCGTAGAAGCCCACCGACAGGAAACCGGGGAACCCCGATTCGGACAGCGTGGGCACGTCGGGCAGCGAGGGCAGGCGCTGCGCCGAGCCGGTGGCCACCATCGCGAGCTTGCCCGCCCGCGCCAGCGGGGCTGCGGCCGGGTAATTGACGAAGAGGTAGTCGACCCGTCCCGCCATCAGTTCGTTCAGGGCGGCCGTGCTGCCGTTGTACGGGACGTGGGTGGCACGGACCCCTGCCATGCGGTTGAACATCTCGCCGGACAGGTGGGGTGTCGAGCCGACACCGACCGAGGCGAGGTTGGCGGCGCCCTCGCGTGCGCGCAGCCACGCGACGAGATCCTTCACGCCGCGTCCGGGTACCCGGGGCGAGGCCACCAGCACGTTGGGCGCAGTGGCCACCGGTCCGACCGGCACGTAGTCGGCCAGCCGGTACTGGGGCTTGGCGTGCAGGCTGACCAGCACCACGAAGGGTGCGCTCGCGAACGAGACCGTGTAGCCGTCGGGCGCGGCCCGGGCCCCGAGCCCGTAGGCCAGCATGCCGCCACCCCCCGGCCGCGGGTCGACCACCAGTGGTTGCCCCAGTGCCTCGCCCCAGCGGGGCGCGACCACGCGGGCCATCACGTCGGAGATGCCGCCAGCCGGGGAGTTGACGATCCAGCGGATGGGCTTCTGAGGCCAGTTGCGCGCCTCGGCCGCGAGCCCTCCCGAGGGAACCAGCAGTGCCGCGCACGCCATGGCACATCCGGCCAGGGCCACCGGCGCATGCTGCCCCGGAGGATGAGATGGGGTGCGATGCGGCTGGTGTGGGCGTGGCCTCCCTGCCGGCGTGCGAGAGGGAGCGCGGGTGGCAGGGTCGCGCGCTCCGACCCTGGCGCCGGACGCCGCTGGCGGCGACCGGACGATCAGGTGGCCGCGGATGCCCGCGCTCATTCGACCGTACCGATCTGGCGCGCGAGCTTGCGCATCGCGGCCATGTCGGTCTCGACGAAGCGACCGAACTCCGCCGGTCGGGTGGCAGGCATCGGCTCGAAGCCGAATTCGTCGAAGCGCGTTCGGACGTCGGGCTGTCCAAGCGCCCGGTTGACCTCGGCGTGCACCCGCTCGACGATCGCGGGGGGCACGGCTGCGGGCGCCCACATCCCGTACCAGGTGAAGTAGTCGAAACCCTTCACCCCGGACTCGGCGATGGTGGGGACTTCGGGCAACTTGTTCCAGCGGCTGCGACCGCTGAAGCCGATCGCTCGCATGCGCCCGCTGCGCACGAAATCGAGCGAGCTGGCCGGGACCACGAAGGCGGTCTCGATCTGCCCGCTCATCAGGTCGATCGACAGCGGCGGTGCGCCCTTGTAGAGCACGTGGGTCATCTGCGTGCCGGTGGCGATGTTGAAGAGGGCCATCGCCAGGTGCTGCACGCCGCCGGTGCCCGAGGAGCCGTAATTGAGCTTCCCCGGGTGCGTCTTCGCGAGCCGGATCAGGTCCTGCACGGTCTTGACCGGCAGCGACGGGTGCACCGCCAGCAGGAAGCCCGGGATACGGGCCACCGAGGAGACCGGCGCGAAGTCGCGCGCGGGATCGTAGGGCAACTTCGGCGTGAAGGCCGGCAGCGCGGTGAAGTTCCCCGAGGTGAGCAGCAGCACGTGGCCGTCCGGCGGCGACTTCGCCACCAGCTCCATCGCGACGATGCCGCTCGCGCCGGGCCGGTTGTCGAGCAGCACGTTGTGGCCGAACGCCGGCGCCATGTGCTGGGCGAGCGCGCGGCCGAGCACGTCCACCGGGCCGCCGGGTGCGAAGGGCACGATGAGGCGTACCGGCTTGACCGGATAGTCCTGTGCGCAGGCGAGCGAGGCGCCGACCAGCAGACCGGCGCACGCCATCAGGCCAGTGCGGGCGGTTCCTGCGATCAGCGGCGCTCGCGTGGACGGCCCGAGCGTGCCCGCGCAAGCCATCGGCAGCGATGGCGTTTCGATCGCTCGCAAGCGAGGCGATCGCGGAACAGCCTGCGGGGCAGGCGCGGTGAGAGGGTATTTGCGATCCACGATCAGAACTCCGGCTCTTCGGGTTTGTCCCAGCCCTCGACCACGGCCATGCCCTCGATCGACAGGCCATAGCCCAGCGTCTCGTGGAAGGAGCGCTTGAGCTGCTGCACCAGCAGTGCCTTGGTGAAGCGGCGAACCAGCGGGGGCTGGCGCAGCATCAGCGCGGCCAGTTCCCGGGCGCGCGCGAGCAGCCGCTCGCGAGGCAGCAGTTCGCACACCAGCCCGAGGTTCAGCGCCTCCTGTGCATCGATGCGCTGGCCGGTCATCAGGAAGTACCGCCCCCGGTTCAGGCCCAGCAGCGTCGGGTAGATCACGTGCACGCCATCGCCGGGTACCAGCCCCGTCATGAAGTGGCCGGTATCCTGGAAGGCGACCGTGTCCGAGCCGATGACCAGATCGCACAGCAGCGGCAATTCGCTGTGGCGGAAGGCCGGGCCATTGATCGCGGCGATGGTCGGCACCTCGATGTCGAGGAGGTTGGAGACCAGCCGCTTGCCGCCCCAGTATTCGTTGTACCAGCCCGACGGCGTCTTGCGCGGGCGGTGATTGGACGGGTTGCCGGGCGGGCCGGAGAAGTCGTCGCCTGCACCGGTGAAGATCACCACCTTGTTTCCGCGGTCGTTGCCGATGTCCGCGAAGCAGCGCGGAAACTCCTGGTAGGGGCCCGGACCCCACTGCAGCGTGCCGCCATCGGTATGGAAGGTGGCGACCAGAACGCCGTCCTCGTCACGCTCGAGGCGGATGTGGCGGTAGCGGGTCGCGTACTCGGCGAACGTGGACATCGGGCTCCTCCTTCGATGGGTTCTTTGCGCAGCGCCCGAGGGACGCGCTCCGGGCGTTGTATGGCGATTCTTCGATCGCACGAAGCCAGTCTACGCCGGTGGTAACGCAACCGACAATCGCCCAGGGGGAAAGGGTGCCCACGCCGCGGGGCGCGCCACTGGTCACCGCCCGATGCAGGGATGGGTCAGCCATCTGCCGCCAGGGGGTGAGTCCCGGGCTCGCGGCCGGTGGCGACCCGGGCTGTCGAGGCCGTCATCCCAATGCCGGCCGGTGTAACCTCGTGCGGGCAGGAGTCGAGTCGCGCGCGGGAGGTCGCACCGACACCGCGCGTGGCATCGGCATCCAGCCCCATCACCCGCCCGTCGGCCCCGGTGACCCACGCCACCCATCGACGCTGGAGGAGAGACCGCATGATCACGTCCACCCGCTTGGCCACCGCCACAGCCCTGTTCCTGGCGGCGTCGGTTGCGGCCGCGCAGTCCTATCCCTCGCGCAGCGTGCGCATGGTGGTGCATTTCCCGCCCGGAGGGCCTACCGATCTGGTCGGTCGCGCGCTGGGGCAGAGGCTGTCCGAGTACTGGAAGCAGCCGGTGGTCATCGAGAATCGCCCCGGGGCCGGCGGTGTACTGGGAGTGGAGACGGTGCTGCGCGCGCCGGCCGATGGCCATACCCTGCTCTTCGGCACGTCCGGGTCTCTGGCGCTGGCGCCAGCGCTGCAGAAGCTGCCCTACAACGTCTTCACCGATCTGGCCCCGATCACGCTGGCGGTGATCAACCCGCAGATCCTCGTGGTGCATCCCTCCCTGCCGGTGAAGAGCGTGCAGGACCTCATTCGCCTCGCGAAGTCGCGCCCCGGGCAGATCAACTACGCCTCCGTCGGCCCCGGAAGCCCCAACCACATGGGCATGGAACTGTTGAAGTCCATGACCGGCATCGACATGGTGCACATCCCCTACAAGGGCACCGCGCCGGCCATGGCCGACGTGATCGCGGGCCAGGTCTCGCTGCTGTTCAACAGCATGCCGGCCGTGCTGCCGCACGTGCAGTCGGGACGGTTGCGTGGCATCGCGGTGGGCAGCGCAAAGCGCTCCCCAGCCGCCCCCGACATTCCCACCGTCGCCGAGTCCGGCGTGCCGGGGTTCCAGTACACCACCTGGTATGCGCTGCTCGCCCCGGCCGCCACGCCGAAGGAGGTCATCGCCCGCATCAACGCCGACTCGGTGAAGGCCCTCTCGCAGCCCGACATGGTCCAGTCGCTGGCGAGCCAGGGTGCCGAGCCCGCTCCCACCTCGCCCGAGGGGCTGGCGAAGTTCATGCGCGAGGAGTTCGAGGCCTGGCGCAAGGTCATCAAGGCGGCGGGCATCCGGCTGGAATGATGCGCGTGAGTCCGCTGGGCGCGGCCACGGTCTTGACGTCGCGCGACGCGTGTATCAGTCTGCGCGTGTCACGCGTGCGACACGCGGGGATTCCGGCCCGGTGCGGGCCCGCCGAGGAGGCATGATGGCTCGAGGAGCAGCCCTGTTCGTTGTGTCCGCCCTGGTCGTCGCGGGTACCCCCGCGACGTCCGAGGCGCAGGCCTGGCCGGCCAAGCCGATCCGCCTCGTCGCCGCGTTCGCGCCCGGCGGCGGCGCCGACTTCATGGCACGCCTGATCGCCCCCCCGCTGTCGCAGGCCCTGGGGCAGACGGTGATCGTGGAGAACCGCGTCGGTGCCTCCGGCATCATCGGCTACGACTTCGTCGCCAAGTCGGCGCCGGACGGCCACACGCTGGGCATCCTGTCGACCACGTACGCGATCCTGCCCAGCCTGTTCAAGCTGCCCTACGATCCGCTCAAGGACCTGCAACCGGTCTCGCTGCTGTCACGGGGGCCCTACGTGGTGGCCGTCCACCCCTCGCTGCCGGCGCGCGACATCCGCGGCCTGCTGTCGCTCGCGCGCGCGAACCCCGGCGCCATCCCCTACGCCTCGAGCGGCACCGGCGCCAACCTGCACCTGGCGACCGAGATCTTCGCGCACATGAGCGGCATCCGGCTGCTGCATGTGCCGTTCAAGGGGACCGGTCCGGCGATCTCGGCCACGCTGGCTGGCGAGACGGCGATCGTGTTCGGCAGCATGTATTCCGCGCTCCCGCTCGTGCGCGCCGGCCGGCTTCGCGCGCTCGCGGTCTCCACCGCCCAGCGCAACCCGGCGGCCCCCGACCTCCCGACCGTCTCGGAGTCGGGCGTGCCGGGCTACGACACCTTCGACTGGCAGGGGCTCGCCGCGCCGCGCGCGATTCCGCGTGCGGTGCTCGACCGGCTGAACGCGGAGGTGGTGCGCATCCTGCAGTCGCGCGAGGTGTCCGAACGGCTGGTCCGCGATGGCGTGGTCCCGTCGGCCGGCACGCCGGAGGAGTTCGCCGCCCTGATCGGGCGCGACATCGAGACCGTGCGCAACATCGTCGCGCGCGTGGGCATCAAGGCCGACTGACCGACGCTAGTCGGCGTCCAGCCTCGCCTCGCGACGGTCCAGCGCGAGCGCGGCGGGGTCGCGTTCAGCGGCGGGGCCGTAGCCGGCGCCCCCGGGGGTGCAGATCCTGAGCACGCTGCCGCGCGGCAGGGGGACGTCGGCCGCCGCCGAGGGCAGTTGCCGCTCATCGGGCTGGCCCGGGTTGTAGACGAAGAGCCCCCGCGCGCCCTCGCCCCCGCCCTCGAGGCCGCGCGCGGCCACATGCTGGCGCTCGGAGGAGAGGCTCACGACGATGTCGTCGGCGAGGATGCGGTAGTCGCGCACGACTCCCATGCCGCCCCGGTACCGACCGGCTCCGGCCGAGCCGTTGCGAAGCGCGTAGCGCTCCACGCGCAGCGGGTAGACGTGCTCGAGCGCCTCGATGGGCAGGTTCGAGGCACCGGAGGCGTGCACCCGCACCGCGTCCATGCCGTCGCGGCGGGCGCGTGCGCCCATGCCGCCAGCGAGGGTCTCGTAGTCGACGAAGTAGGCGCCGGTGCGGGGATCGGTACCCGAGAAGATGAACAGGTGGTGCGGACCACTGCCGGCGAGCGCCTTGTCGGGGAGTGCCTGGGTGAGCGCCGCGGCGACCACGTCGCCGAGCACCGCGCAGGACACCGAACGACAGCCGATGGCCGCCGGTGCAACCGGGTTGACCACCGTGCCCTCGGGGGCGCGGAAGCGGATCGTGCGGTAGAAGCCCGCGTTGGCGGGGATGCCCGGGTCGAGCAGGCTCTGCGCGACGGTGTAGATCGTGGCGAGGACCGCGCGCGCGGGGATGTTGCGCGAGGAGCGGATCTGCCGGTCGGTGCCGGAGAAGTCGAAGTCGAGCGTGCCGTCGCCCACCTCGAGTCGCAGCCGGATGCGGGCGAGTTCGCCTTCGCGGTCGCCGTCGATGCTGTCCTCGGCGACGAAACGGCCGCGGGGCAGCTTGCGGATCGCCGCGGCGAAGCGCCGCTCGGTGAAGTCCATGTAGGAGGCGATCGTGCGCTCGGTGCGCTCGACGCCATAGCGCGAGAACAGCATCTCGACGCCGCGCGTGCCCACCACGTTCGCGGCGAACTGCGCCTGCAGGTCGCCCACGCGCTCGTCGGGCGTGCGCGAATTGAGCAGCACCATGTCGAGCAGGTCGCGATTGAGCCGGCCGGCGGTCATGATGCGAACCGGCGGGATGCGCACGCCCTCCTGGTAGATCGAATTGCAGACGGCCGCCTCCGACCCGGGCACCATGCCGCCGACATCGGCGTGGTGCGCGATGTTCGCGACGAAGGCCACCACCCGGTCCTCGACGAACACCGGCGCGACCACGTTGATGTCCGGCAGGTGGGTGCCCCCCCCGTTGTACGGGTCGTTCGCCATGAACATGTCGCCGGGGCGGATGTCCTCGAGCCGGTGGCGCTGGAGGATCTCCGCGACCGCGCCCACCATCGAGCCCAGGTGCATCGGGATGCGGTGCGCGAGGGCCGTGATCTCGCCGTGGCGATCGAAGATCGCGGTGGAGCAGTCGCCCCGCTCCTTGATGTTGGGCGAGAACGCGGTGCGCATCAGCGTCGCGGCCATCTCCTCGGAGGTGGCGAGCAGGTGGCGCGCCATCACTTCGGCCTCGATCGGATCGACGACCGTCGAGGGCGCCGGACGCGCGGCGCGGCCGCGTGCGGGGCGGGTCTTGGCCGGGGCGCGGGCGGGCGCGCGCGGGCGGGAAGCAGGCATGGGATCAGCCTCCGGAGGAGCCACGCCCTCGCGGGAGCGCGAGGTGCAGGTAGCCGAGACGGTCGTTGTGGACCCGGGTGCCGGGAGGCACCACGGTGGTGGTGTCCATCTGCTCGATGATCGCCGGGCCGCTGAAGCGCGCATCGCGCGGCAGGCGATCGCGGGCCATCACCGGCGTGTCGACGTAGCCGGTATCGGGGAACCACACCGCCCGCCGCTCGACGATGGCGTCGCGCACGCTGCCGCGGCCGAAACGGCGTCGCTCGGCGGGCGGCGCCTTGCGATTCACCGACACGGTCAGCCTCAGGTTGACCAGTTCGACCGTCTGCCCGGGCATGTCGTAGCCGTAGAACTCGCGGTGGCGGGCGTGGAACGCCTCGACGAGCGCGCGCAACCCCGGTCTCGAGACCCGGCCCGAGGGCAGCGGCAGGGAGAGCTCGGAGTTCTGGCCGACGTATCGCAGGTCGGCCGCCCAGGTGCGCTCGGCGCGGGCGCGCGCGTGCGCCTCTCCGGCGAGCCAGGCGTCGCCGCGCGCGCGAAGCTGGCCAAGCGCCGCGTTTGCCGTCGGCAGGCTGCCCGCGGTGGCGGCGATGAGGCAGGTCTGGCTGAAATCGCCTCGAACGTCGGCGTGCAGAAGCCCCAGGGCGGAGAGCAGCCCCGGCCGCGGAGGCACCAGCACGCGGGTGATGCCCATGTCGAGCGCGACGTCGGCCGCATGCAGGGGCCCGGCGCCCCCGAAGGCGACCAGGGTGAAGTCGCGCGCATCCACGCCCTGCTCGATGGAGATCACGCGTACCGCGCCCATCATGTTGACGTTGATGATCTCGAGGATGCCGGCAGCGGCGCGCACGGTGTCCACGCCCAGGCGAGGTACCAGCGCGGTGTCGATCGCCGCGCGGGCGAGGTCGGGATGCATCGCCATCCGCCCGCCGAGCAGCGAACGGGGGCTGAGCCGCCCCAGCAGCACGTTGGCGTCGGTGACGGTGGGCAGGGTGCCGCCGCGCCCGTAGGCGGCGGGACCCGGGTAGGCGCCCGCGCTCATCGGGCCGACCTTGAGCAGTCCGCCCCCGTCCACCCAGGCGATGCTGCCGCCGCCCGCGCCGATGGTGTGCAGGTCGATCGTGCGGGTGCGAACCGGGTAGCCAGCCATCTCGCGCTGGTCCTTCTTGGCGGGCTGGCCATCGCGGATCAGGCACACGTCGGTGCTCGTGCCACCCATGTCGAAGGTGATCTGGTTGCGTACGCCGATCTCGTTGCCCAGCCCCGTGCAGCCCACCACGCCGCCGGCCGGTCCCGAGAAGAAGGTGTTGACCGGGACGCGGCGCACCGCGAGCGGCGTGACTGCGCCCCCGTTGGACTGCATCACCCGCGGGGGCACCGGGATGCCCTGGTCGCTCACGCCGCGCTCGAAGGTCTCGAGGTAGCGGTCCATCACCGGCATCAGGCTGGCATTGATCGCCGTGGTGGCGAAGCGCTCGAACTCGCGGAACTCGGGCAGCACGTCGGAGGACGCACACAGGTAGGCGCCGCGCCAGGCAGCGCGAGCGATCTCGGCGGCGCGCCGCTCGTGCGCGGGATTCGCGTAGGAATGCATCATGCAGATGGCGATCGCCTCCGCGCCCTGCTCGCGCAGCGATTTCACCGCGGCGCGGACCTGCGCCTCGTCGAGCGGCTCGACCTCGCTGCCGTCGTGCGCGATGCGACCGCCGACCTCGATGCGACGCTCACGGCTGGCCGGGGGCGCCGGCTTGGCGATGTCGAGGTTGAACGTGTGCGGCCTGCGCTGGCGAGCGAGCTCGAGCACGTCGCCGAAGCCGCGCGTCGTGATCATGCCCGTGCGTGCGCACTTGCCCTCGAGGACCGCGTTCGTGCCCAGCGTGGTGCCCAGCACGAGGAAGCCCACGCGCGAGGGAGGGAGGCCCGCCAGCTGGAGGATCTCGGCGATGCCGTCGAGGACCGCGCGCGCCGGCTCGCCCGTGGAGGTGGGCAGCTTGTGGTACGTGTAGCGGCCGCTTGCCGTATCGCAGAGCACGAGGTCGGTGAACGTGCCGCCCGTGTCGATGCCGATCAGTAGGGTGTCCACTCGAATCCTCCGGCGTGCGCGGTCGGCTGCGCGCACCTCGATGCGTCACGCCGTTCGCGGCCATTCTAAGTCGGCTTCCTCGAGCGCCGCAACGAGGGCGAAAGGCCAGTGCCACCACCACGCCGAGGCGCGTATAGTGCGAATCGGTTATCAGGATGTGCTGCCTGTCGGCACGTGCCCGCCACGGTGGGTCGAGGCGGGGCGGGGCAGACGGGCGGCGGCAGGCGCGAAGGAGGAGTGATGAGCGATGCGAGCGCGCAGGTGACGAGCGAACTGGCCCCCGGCGGCGTGATGCGGGTCGGTTTCAACTTCCGCAACGAGCTGCTGACCGGTCGCGACGCGAGCGGCCAGCCCACGGGCGTGGCGCTCGACCTGGGGCGCGAACTCGCGCGCCGCCTGGGCGCGCGCTTCGAGATCGTCGAGTACCCCGACCCCGGCGCGCTGGCCGAGAGCGCCGGGGCCGACCAGTGGGATGTGGGTTTCCTCGGCGCCGAGCCGGCGCGGGCGAAGCTCATCGACTTCACCGCCGCGTATGTCGAGATCGAGGCTACCTACCTCGTCCGGTCCGACTCGCCGCTGCGCGCGGTCGCCGACGTCGACCGCCCCGGCCTGCGGGTCATCGCGCCTGGCAAGGCGGCCTACGGCCTGTGGCTCACCGAGAACCTGAAGCACGCGGCATTCACCGGCGTGGACGATGCGACGATCGCCGCGCGCCGCTTCGCCGAGGAGGGCTTCGATGCGCTGGGTGGGCTGAAGGACCGGCTGGTCAAGGACTGCGCCCGCCTTCCGGGCACCCGCGTGCTGGACGGACAGTTCGCCGCCGTGCAGCAGGCCGTCGGGGTGCCCCGGGGGCGCGCCGCGGGACTCGCGTATCTCAAGGGCTTCGTCGAGGACGCCAAGGCCGGAGGCCTCGTGGCGCGGCTGATCGCGAAGCACGGCGTCGGTCACAGCCTGAGCGTCGCACCCCTGGTGGGGTGACGGGTTCGGGATCGGCGGCGCGAGGCGGGGCGCGGGCCTCGCCCGCGCCCCGCGAGCGGAGGAGGGGACACATGGGCTGGCGTTCGCAGCGGGTGGGCAGCATCACGGCATCGGCAACGGTGTCGATGACCGATCGCGTGAAGCAATTGCGCGCCGAGGGCAGGAACATCATCGGGCTCGCCACCGGTACACCCGACTTCGACACGCCCGCCCACATCAAGGAGGCGGGCAAGGCGGCCATCGATGTCGATCTCGCCTACATCACCTATACGCACAGCGCCGGTCTGCCCGAGCTGCGCGAGGCGGTTGTCGCGAAGCTCGCCCGCGAGAACGATGTCCGGGCCAGCGTGGAAGAGGTGCTGGTGACGATCGGCGTCAAGCAGGGTCTGTTCACGGCGGCACAGGCCTGCTTCGACCCTGGCGACGAGGTGCTCATCCCGACCCCGACGTGGGTGACCTACGAGGCCTGCTTTCGGCTGGCCGGGGCCGTGCCGGTGTTCGTCGCCTGCCGGCCCGAGGACGGATTTCGAGCCGACCCCGAGCGACTGGCCGCTGCGATCACCCCTCGCACCCGGGCGATCATGCTCAATTCGCCCGGCAATCCGGCCGGAGGCGTGATCCCGGCCGACTCGCTGGCGGCGATCGCCCGGCTGGCCGAGCGGCACGACCTGCTGGTGTTCTCCGACGAGATCTACGAGCACATGGTCTACGACGGGCACCGGCACGTGAGCATCGCTTCCTTGCCGGGCATGTTCGAGCGCACGCTGACGTTCAACGGGTTGTCCAAGACTTACGCGATGACCGGATGGCGGGTCGGGTACGTCGCCGGGCCGCGCACGATACTGCGCGACATGCAGAAGATCCATACGCACTCCGTCACCTGCGCGGCGGCGTTCGCACAGAAGGCCGCGGC
>Ga0068877_10004271_pt1 | contig 11191 bp, 8 predicted proteins | sample NOAtaG_FD_66437 | JGI IMG/M metagenome (GOLD analysis project Ga0068877, IMG submission 66437) | Freshwater lake microbial communities from Lake Erie, under a cyanobacterial bloom - NOAA_Erie_Diel6S_1000h metaG | ecosystem: Environmental > Aquatic > Freshwater > Lake | place: USA: Ohio, Lake... | reverse complement strand
CTTTCCACCACTGACTACAAGGCGTTGTCCATCGGCATGGCGATTGGCCGCAGGAATAGCGTGTCGCCGACGGCTTTCCGCCCGCCCGGCCTGCTCGGTCCCGGTCTGCTTTGGGTCGATCTGAGCCGGTCGCAGTCGGCAGAAGCCGTCGGTCGCGTCGGACCTCCACGGTGGCAGGGGTTGGACGACCGGAGTCGGAAGTGAAGCAGTCGGTCGATGCCACCGACTATCAGTGACCGGTGCTGGTGGAAGCGGTCGCTCGGGACCCCGGCCACGACTGACTCAGATCAGTCTGAAGCTGCCTTCCAGCAGCCATGCAACACCTGGAGCCGCTCCCACGGTGCCCAGGAATAGCGCCCTTTGTTCCGACAGGCGCCGCTGCGTGTACGGCAGTCGATCGGGGGCGCGTCTCGGAGAGCAGCGAGCCGCCGCGCCTGGGCGCTTGCGGTCAGGCGCTGGCAAGTGGACGATCGGCTGGCCGACGCGTGCCGCCGCGGCGAACGCTCGTCGCATCCGCGGGTTCAGCGCTGCGTGCCGATCAGCAGCCCGAGGAACCGGTCGTCGGCCGACACCGCCGGGTCGGCGGGATCGCGCCCGCCCATGCGCACGGCCACCAGGCGCAGGCTCGGGATCACGTACAGCCGGTAGCCCCCGAAGCCTGCGGCCATGTACATGTCTGCCGGCACGCTGGGCGCCAGACGGCCGCCGGTGGACCATCCCAGGGCCCGCGTGACGTCGACCGAGTCCTGCCCCGGCTGGTACGTGGACCCGACCTCCCGGTTCAGCCACCAAGACAGGCCGTAGCCCCAGAAGGCATCGGTGCGGTAGGCGGCGCAACGCGACAGCAGGCCGGCGGGCAGCAGCTGCACCCCGTTCCATGCGCCGTCGTCCAGCATCAGCTGCCCGAACTTCGCCCACTCGCGCGCGGTGAGCGACGCCCCTCCCCCGAAGTTCGGCTTGCCGTTCAGGTCGCGCTGCCAGCTGCCCACGGCCAGGCCGATCGGGTCGAGCACGCGCCGGGTCAGGTACTCCAGCGGGTCCGTCCCGCCGCTGACAACGCCCTGCGGGTTGTAGCTGCCGCCGGTGGACAGCTCGAAGATCGCGGCCACGGCCTGGAAGCTGTTGGGGGTGTAGATTGCCGCCACCCCGGGGTCGAAGACCGAGGGGGCGGCCACCGCCTGCGCGTAGCTGTCGACGTTGTTCAACGCGCCACCCGACACGCCGGAGGCCCGCAGCCCGGCGCTGATCGACAGCAGGTCCTTCAGCAGGATCTTCGATTTCGAGGCCGCCTGGGGCGCGCTGCCCCCGGAGGCCCAGGCGGGGATCCGGCTCGCGGCCTGCAGGTCGGGCGTCAGCAGGCCATCGGCCTCGGCGGCGGCGACGAGGGCACAGGTGAAGCTCTTCGTGCCGCTGGCGATGGGCTTGGCGGTCGTGCCGTTCCACCCGTTCATGTAGGCCTCGTGGACGAGGCGTCCGTCCTGCAGCACGACCATGCCCGCACCGCCGATGGACCGCAGGAAGTCGGCCGCTGCCGCGAAGTTCAGCGTCGATGACGACGGTGGCGGGGTGGGCGTGGTGTCGGAGCCGCGTCCCAGCCGGGCGACGAACGAGGACGGCCCGCCCGCGCTGCCCAGCGTGGTGCCGCCGAACGCGATCGAGCCGCCGGCATTGCCGCCATAGGTGCCCACCAGCGTCACCGCGCCGTCCAGCCCGACCGAAAGCGCATAGTTGACGTCGTCGCCGGTGCCAGGCGAGGTGGCGAACCACTCGACCGACCCGCCGGCGCCGATGCGCGCCGCGAACATCTCGCGCGCAGCCGGGCTGGCGACGATCGCCTGGCCCCAGGGCAGCGACGCCGCGCCGCCGAACTGGGCCGCCAGCACGACCGTGCCGTCGTCGGCGACCTCGATCTCGCTGCCTTCGTCGCTGCCGTTGCTGCCGAAGGCCTGCACCCCGATCGGCTGGCCCCCGGGATCCAGGCGCGCCAGGAACAGGTTCGACGCACCCGCGCTCGCCAGCGTCTGGGCGCCGAAGCGCACGCTGCCGCTGAAGGTGCCGGCCAGCACCACGTTGCCGCCGGCGTCGCCGCCGATCCCCCGGCACTTGTCGTCGCCGCTGCCGCCGAAGGCGCGCGCCCACTGGAGCCGGCCGTCGGGATCGTAGGCGGCCGCGAAACAGTCGGTGCCGCCGGCCGACACCAGGTCGACGACGCCGCCCGCGCCATCGTCGACACCGATGCTGCCGCTGAACTCGCCGGCCACCAGCACGCGGTTGCCGCCGTCGCGCCCGATGCCGCGTCCGGCGAGCACGCCCGCTCCGGTGATGGCGCGCGCCCACAGCGCGGCGCCCTGGCCGTCGAGCTTGACGACGAAGACCTGATCGCCGGCGAGCCCGCCCGGCGCGGTCAGCGTCCGCACGCCGAAACTGATCTGGTTGCGGAACACGCCAATCGCCAGCACGTTGCCGGCGGCGTCCACCGCCACCTCGTTGCCGTAGGCACGGCCGGCACCGCTGCCGGTGGTCAGCCAGCGGAGCGCGCCGCTGCCGTCGATACGGGCGACGAAGGCGTCCGGGTTCGGGCCGGCGATGTCGACCGCCACGCCGCCGAAGCTGAACCGTCCCGAGACCTGTCCGACGACGATGGCATCGCCGTCCGGGGTGGCCGCGACATCGAAGGCGTAGTCCTCGCCGCTGCCACCGAACGTGCGCAGCCACTGCGGCTGCCCGCCCGCCGACAGCGACGCGACGAAGATGTCCGTGCCCTTGCCCTGGGTGTCGGCGCCCTGTGTCCCGAGCTGCAGTGCGCTTGCCGGCCCGGCCGAGCCGACGACGACGCTGCTGCCGTCCTCGCGGGTGCTGACCCCGCGCGCCACCGCCGGGCCTCCGGTGATGGCCAGCGCCCACGAGAAACCGGGGGGCGGTGCAGGGGCGGGCGCCGGCGTGGGGGAAGGCGCCGGAGCGGGGGACGGAACCGGGGACGGAGCGGGGACTGGGGCGGGCCCGGGGGACGGCGGTGCCGCCGGCGCGGCCGGTGCGGCCGGTGCGGCTCCGCCGCCGCCGCCGCCGCCGCAGGCCGCAGCGGCGCAGACCGTCGCGGCCAGCAGCGCCAGCCGGCCAAGCCGGCGGCCCCGGCCGGCCGGGCCGGGCGTTCTCGTCTGCCAGGCGAAGGAAGTCATGACGTATCCTTGCAGGGCATGTCTGATTCATGATCGTTGAATTTCTTTCATGTCAGATTTCCTGCCGGATCGCGTTCAGCACTTCACGATCCACCCATGGAACTGCGCGACCTCCGCTACTTCCTGACCCTCGCCTCGGAGGCCAGTCTCAGCAAGGCGGCCCAGCGTCTGGGCCTGTCGCAATCCACGCTGTCCAAGTCGCTCGCGCGGCTGGAGTCGTCCTGTGGCGCGACGCTCGTGCAGCGGATGCAGCGCGGGGTGGAGCTCACCGAGCAGGGCCAGATCGTGCTGCGGCATGCCGAGCGAGTGGCCGTGATGACCGCCGACGTCCACTCGGCGCTCGGCGCCTCGCGACGGCTGCCCCAGCCCTTCGTCCGCCTCGGCGTCGGGCTGGGTGACCTCGGCGACGCCGAGACGCTGGCCCTGGCCCGCTTCGTCGCCCGGGTGCCCGATACGCGCATCGACATCGTGCAGTCGTCCGCCGAGGCGCTCTCCGCGGCGCTGTCCCGCGGGGAGGTGGACTGCGTGCTCGGCCCGCCCCCGCAGGTCGTGCCGCCGGACCACGCGGTGACTCCGCTGGGATCCGAGACCTACGCCGCCGTTTGCAGCCGGCAGCACCCGCGCCGCCGGCAACTGCGCTCGCTGGCAGCGCTGGTGCAGGAGCGCTGGGTCGTGGCGGCGGCGACGACGCGGGTGGGGCTCTGGCTCGCGGGCCTGGCGCAACAGCGGGGCCTGCCGCTGCCGCAGGTGGCGCTGCGCTGCGACGGCGTGCCCACGCTGCTGTCGACCATCGCGCACACGGACTGCGTCGGCTACCTGTCGCACGCCATGGTGCGGGCCCACCCGCTGCGCTCGCGGCTGGCGGTGCTGCAGATCGAGGAGATCCGCCACGTGAAGACGATGGCCTTCATCAGCCGCACGCACAACGCGGATCTTCCGGCGGTGCGCACCCTGCGCGAGCTCGCCGCGGCGGCTGCCGGCTCATCGGCCCCGGCGGTCCGGTCCGCGGCCGGGGCGCCGCCACACCGGCGCAAGAACGCGGCGCTCCCGGCCGGCGGCAGGTGATCGTCCGCGAAGTCGGGCCTGCAGCGCCGCCACGTCCGGCGCGATCGTCGCGCGGCTGCAGCAGGGGCTGAACAAGGCGCCGGGTCGCGCTCTCGAGGCCGTTGGAGTGGCCGATGCACCCGCCTCAGGCCGGCTGCACCCTCACCGGCAGCGCCTTCATGCCGCGGAACACGAGGGAGTCGATCCACTCCGGCGGCCCGCCGTCGAGCTCGATGGAGCGGTAGCGCGCCAGCAGCGCCGGGATCGCGACCTGGCCCTCGGTGCGCGCCAGCGGAAAGCCCAGGCAGATGTGGATGCCGAAGCCGAAGGCCAGGTGCGGCAGGCCGTCGCGGTCGAGGTCGAGGCGGTCGGGCTCGGGGTAGGCGCGCGGGTCGCGGTTGGCCGCGTTGAGCATGATGAAGACGCGCTGGCCTTCCTCCAGACGCCGGCCGTGGAGCTCGTGCGTGCGGGCGACCACGCGCACCTGCGCCCCGGACGGACCGTCGTAGCGCAGCAGTTCCTCCACCGCCGCGGCCGCCAGCCCCGGGTCGGCGCGCAGCCGCTGCGCCTCGCCCGGAAAGCGCAACAGCGCATGCACGCCGTTGGCGATGTGGTTGGTGGTGGTCTCGTGGCCGGCAAACAGCAGCATGATGCAGGTGCCGATCAGCTCGTCGTCGGCCAGCCGGTCGCCGTCGTCGTCGCGCAGGTGCACGAGCTCGCTCAGCAGGTCGGCCTCGGGCCGCGCGCGGCGCGCGTCGATCAGGCGCGCGAAGAAGGCGGCCATCTCGCGCGTGGCGGCCTCGGCGGTGTCGTACTTCTCGGGCGAGGTGCGCGACGAGCCGATGAACAGCGCCATCTCGTCGCTCATCCGCTTGACCTCGGCGAGGTCGGCGCGCGGCACCCCGAGCAGGGCCATGATCACCAGGCAGGGCAGCGGCCCGGCGAAGTCGGCCACCACGTCGATGCGGTCGCGCCCGGCCAGCCGGTCGAGCAGCCAGCGCGCGATGTCCTCCACCCGCGGGCGCATCGCCTGCATCGAGCGGGCGTGGAACACGCGGCTGACGAGGCGGCGCAGCCGCGTGTGGTCGGGCGGGTCCTTGAACACCATCCACTGCGCCAGGTAGCGCACGATGTGGCCGATGCGGCCCGACTCGGCGGCCGGCAGGCTGGCGAAGTACGGGCGCAGCCGGTCGGACGACAGCCGCTCGCGGTCCAGGCACACGGCGCGCACGTCGTCGTAGCGCGTCAGCACCCAGCTGCGCAGGCGCGGGCTCCAGTGGCAGGGGTCCTCGTCGCGCATGCGCGCGAAGACCGCGTAGGGGTCGGCGAGCGTGGCCGGGTCCTCGGGCCGCCAGTCGATCGGTCCGGACGCGGCCTGGCGCGCTGGCGGACTCACCGCAGGCTGCCCTGCCGCGCGCGGGGTGGGTGAGGAATCGTCGCCCGCCATCGCCCGCTACCGGCTCTTCTGGAGGATGTGCACCGCGCACGCAGCCTCGTCGAAGCCCATCACGCCGCCGCCGTTCTCGACCAGGCCGAGCTCGGCGCCGGGCACCTGGCGCGCGCCGGCCTCGCCGCGCAGCTGCAGCACCACCTCGTGCACCATCGACAGCCCCGTGGCACCGACCGGGTGGCCCTTGGAGACGAGGCCGCCGGACACGTTGACCGGCAATCGGCCTCCGAGCGCCGTGGCGCCCGACTCGACGAACGGGCCGCCCCGCCCCTCCGGACACAGGCGCAGCATCTCGAGCTGGTAGAGCTCGCAGAAGGACGTGGCGTCGTGCAGTTCGACGACGTCGATGTCGGCCGGCGCCAGCCCCGTGCGCGCCCAGGCCTTGTCGGCGGCCACGCGCGACAGGCCGGGCTCGTCGAGCCGCCGGTACTTGCCGCCGGCGAGTTGGCTGGTGCGGACGCGCACCGCGCGCGCCCGCGCCGCGGCCGGGAAGTCGGCCAGCGCGTCCTCGCTGCAAAGCAGCGCGGCGGCAGCCCCGTCGCCCAGCGGCGAGCACATCGCGCGCGTCAGCGGCCAGCTCACCTCGCGGTCGGCCAGCACCTCGTCCACCGACAGCTCGAAGCGGTACTGCGCGAGCGGGTTCAGGCTGCCGTGGCGGTGGTTCTTGGACGCGGCCGCGGCGATCTGGCGCTGCGTCGTGCCGTGCCTGCGCATGTGCCAGGCCGCCTGCATCGCGTAGGTGTCCATGAACACGGTGCGGCCGGCCGCGGTCTCGAATGGCTTGCCCGCCTCCTGGCCGGCGCGCTCGTAGTAGGCACGCCAGCGCGCGGGCTCGAGCTGGTCGATCGCGGTGGCGAAGATGGCCGCGGTGCGCGCCGGGTCGTCGGGGCTGACGAGCTTCTCGACGCCGATCGCCAGGCTCACGCGCGACTGCCCGGACAGCACGTCCTTCCAGGCGCCGTGGAAGGCGAACGACGCGGTGGCGCAGCCGCCCTCGACGTTGATCATCGGCACGCGCTCGGGGAACAGCCCCTCCTCGACGAGCGGCGTGAAGCACACCTGCCCGCGGATGCCGCCCTGGCCCCACTGCCCCATGCCGCAGTTGCCGAACCAGGCCTGCTCCACCAGCGCGGCGTCGCCGGCACCGAGGCCGCCGTCGTCGAGCAACGCGAGCCAGGCCTCGCGCGCGAGATCGGCGAAGCTGCGGCCGGCGTGCTTGCCGAAGGCCGTGCACGACGTGGCGATGACGTAGACGTCGCTGCCCACCGGCCGATTGTTCGGCAGCGGCGGCGCTCGCCCTATGGTCGTCAACCCGGATGGCCTGCCGCCGATGCCGAGGGCGGTTCGACTATCCTGCCCGGGTCGTTCGCGCCGCGGCCCGCGTCGGGCGCCGCGGCGGTGGGCAGACTCGAGGAGGCACCCGGTGGGCGATCGATCCAACGCACCCGTGCGACCGCGGACTTGCGTGGCGGGGCTGGGCCTGCTGCTGGCGCTCGCCGCCGGCTCCGCGGGCGCGCAGTCCGCGGCCGGCGGCCCGGGCGCGGCGGCAGGCGGTGCAGCGGCCCCGGCCGCAGGCGCCACGCCGGCACCGGCTGCAGCGGCAGGCTGCACGGCCCGGCCTCTGCCGATGGACGGCAAGGCACCGCCCTGGGGGCACGCGCCGCTGTCGCGCCTGAAGAAGGACACGCGCTACGAGCTGACGACGCAGGAGGGCCGGCAGGTGCTGATGGCGCAGGCCGACGGCTCGGCGTCGCTGTACGGAACGTCGTTCCGGCCGGCGCGCGGGTCCGGCGGCTGGCTGCGCTGGTCGTGGAAGACCGACGCCCTGGTGCCCGACGCCGACAATGCCGACCCGCGGCGCGAGGACGCGCCGCTGCGCGTGGTGGTGGCCTTCGACGGCGACGCCGCCAAGCTGCCTCTGGGCGAACGCGCGCGGCGCAAGATGGCCGAGACGATGACGGGCCGGCCGCCGCCGTACGCCGCGCTGATCTACATCTGGGGCAGCCGCGAGGCGCCCGGCACCGTGATCCCGTCGGCCCACACGTCGCAGATCAAGATGATCGTGGTGCAGTCGGGCACCGAGGGGCTCGGCCGCTGGCACGACGTGCGGCGCAACCTGCGCGAGGACTACCGGCGCGCCTTCAGCAGCGCCGCCGGCCCGGTGGTGGCGGTGGCCGTGATGACCGACACCGACAACACGGGCAAGCAGGCCGCGGGCATGTACTCGGGCTTCGGCTTCGATTGCGCCGCGCGGTGACACCGCGGGCGGGCCACCGCGCCGATGCGGGTGCTGGCGCCGGGCGCGACGCCGACAGCAGCGCCGACGCCGACGCCGACGCCGGCAGCGCGGCCCGCGAGCGCACGTCGGGGCGCGCTGCGCGCCCCTGGCGCTGGCTCGCCCTGGCGCTGGCGGCCGGCGCCGCCGCCGGGCTGACCGGCTGCTGGAACCGGCTGCCGCCGCTGCCCGAGCGCGCGCCGTCGACCGTGCTCGTCGCGGGGGCCGACAGCGCGCTCGCGCGGGTGGCCGCCGACCCGGCCGGATCCGAGGGACGCAGCGGCACCGTGCCGCTGCGCGAGCCCGTCCAGGCGCTGGCCGCGCGCCTTTGGCTGGTGCGCACCGCGGAGCGCTCGCTGGACGTGCAGGTCTACATCTGGCACGACGACGCCTCGGGCCGCCTGCTGCTGCACGAGCTGTGGCGCGCCGCCGCGCGCGGCGTGCGCGTGCGGCTGCTGCTCGACGACAACGGCATCGACGGCATGGACCCCTGGCTGCAGGCGCTGGCCAGCCAGCGCGGCGTCGAGGTCCGGCTGTTCAACCCGTTCGTCCAGCGCAACCTGAAGGCGCTGGGCTACCTGACCGACTTCGCGCGGCTGAACCGCCGCATGCACAACAAGTCGTTCACGGCCGACGGCCTGGCCACGATCGTCGGCGGGCGCAACGTCGGCGACGTCTACTTCGGCGTGGACGCATCGCTGCAGTTCGCCGACCTGGACCTGCTCGCGCTGGGGCCCGCCGCACGGGACACGGCGCAGCACTTCGACGGTTTCTGGAACAGCACGCTGGCCTATCCGCTGCCCGTGCTGCTCGGCCCGCCCGACGCGGCGCTGCTGCAACGCCACCGCGCCGAGCTCGCCGACCCGTCGGCCACGCGGGAGGTGGCGGCGCTGCGCGCGCTGCTGCAGAAGACGCCGTGGCTCGCCGCGGCACCGGGCTCGCTGCAGCCGCCGCAGCCCCTGCAGTGGGTGCCGGTGCAGGTGCTGTCCGATCCGCCGGCCAAGCCCGCGGGCCCGCCCGTGTCGCCCGCCGCCGGCAGCGGCACGGCGGACGCCGGGCGCACCGCCGGCGGCGCCGGCATCACCGAGCCGCTGCTCGCTGCGCTGTCCGCGGCGCGCGTCTCGCTCGACCTGGTCTCGCCCTACTTCGTGCCCGGCGACGCCGGCGTGCGGCGCCTGGCCGACCTCGCGCGCCGCGGCGTCACGGTGCGCATCGTCACCAACTCCCTTGCGGCCACCGACGTCGTCGCGGTGCACGCCGGCTACGCGCGCCACCGGCGCGAACTGCTGGCCGCGGGCATCGAGGTGCACGAACTCAAGCCCGATGCCGCCGCCCGCGCCGCTGCCGGCAGCTGGCTGGCACGGCTTGGCCTGTCCTCGGGCGCGAGCCTGCACGGCAAGCTGTTCGTGGTGGACGGCCAGCGCCTGTTCGCGGGCTCGTTCAACCTCGACCCGCGCTCGGCCTACCTGAACACCGAGATGGGGCTGCTCGTCGACAGCGAGGAGATGGCCGGCGCGATGAGCGCCGGCATCGTGCGCGACCTGCCGTCGGCCACCTACCGGCTGGCGCTGGCCGACGACGGCGCGCTGCGCTGGCTGGAGACCGGCGTCGACGGCCAGACCGTGCACACTGGCGAGCCGCGCTCGGGATGGCTGCGCCGCGCGGGGGCGCGGGTGCTGTCGTGGCTGCCGATCGAGGGCCTGCTCTGACCCGCCCGCGCGCACCCCGCAGCCGGCGCCCAACTGGAGGAAAGACATCGTGTGCACGGGCATCTCGCTGCAGGCCGCCGACGGCAGCGTCGTCGTGGCGCGCACGGTCGAGTGGGCGCTGGGCGACGCGCACGACGCGGTGTTCGAGGCCTTCCGCATCGTCGACAGCTTCAACAACCCGGTCGGCGTCACCGCGCCGGCCGGCCGCACCGCCGGCGACATCGTCAGCGCGACCCAGGTGACGACCGCGTGCGACCTGGCCCACCGCGCCGTCTACTTCCACACGATGGCCAACCGCCAGGTGCGCCGCATCGACCTGCGGCGCATCGACTTCGCCACCGTCGCCCCGCAGGTGCTCGAGTCGGGCGCCGGCCGCGAGCAGGCGGTGCTGGACGTGCTGCCCGAGGGCTGAGACACCATGAGCGCAGCCGCTGCGCCGACGCTGCGGTCGCTGCCGTGGTGGCCGCTGCTGGCCGCGGCGCTGATCGCCGGCTGCGCATCGCGCCCGCCCGAGCGTGACGGGCCCGGCCCCAACCCGCCGCCGGGCCTGGAGCGCACGCCCGATGCCGTGCCCCGCATCGAGCCCATCCGCGCCGGCGGCCCGAACAAGCCCTACGACGTGTTCGGACAGCGCTACGTGCCGCACGCGTCCGATGTGCCGCTGGCCGAGCGCGGCCTGGCGTCGTGGTACGGCGTCAAGTTCCACGGCCGGCCGACCTCTCTCGGCGAGCCCTACGACATGTACGCGATGACGGCGGCGCACAAGACGATGCCGCTGCCGAGCTACGCCCGCGTGCGCAACCCGGCCAACGGCCGCGAGGTGATCGTCCGCATCAACGACCGCGGCCCCTTCGTGGCCGGCCGCGTGATCGACCTCAGCTACACCGCGGCGCTGCGCCTGGGGCTGCTGGCAGGCGTGGCGCCGGTGGAGGTGCGGCGCATCACGCACGACGAGATCCGCCGCGGCGGCTGGGCCGTGGCCCCGGCGGCAGGGCCCGCGGCCGCGGGCGCTGCGCTGCCAGCCCCGCCAACCCCGCCCACTCCGCCAAGCCCGTCGACCCCACCGGACGACCCCGTGCCCGGCGACGTCGTCGCCGTGGCCGGCACCTGGCTGCAGCTCGGCGCGTTCCGCCAGCGCGAGGGCGCCGCGGCCCTGCGCGACCGCGTGCAGCGAACCGCCGCCGCGCAGGCGCCGGGGCTGGTGCCGATGCTGCGCCTGAGCGACGAGGCGGGCACCGTGCGGCTGCACGCCGGGCCGTACGGCAGCCGCGCCGAGGCGCTGGCGGCCGCCGCGCGCCTGCGCGAGCTGCTCGGCATCGACGCGCTGCCGGTCGAGCTGCGCTGAGCGGCGCGCAGCCCGGCGCTGCGCGGCGCGGCGGCAGCCGGCGCCGCCCGACGCCGCCTCAGCGGCCGCCGGTCACGTCGATCACCGAACCGGTGGTGTAGCTGGCCTCGTCCGACAGCAGCCAGACGATCGCCGCCGCCACCTCCTCGGCCGTGCCGGCGCGCTGCATCGGCACCAGTGGTGCCATCTGGC
>Ga0068877_10004269_pt1 | contig 11192 bp, 9 predicted proteins | sample NOAtaG_FD_66437 | JGI IMG/M metagenome (GOLD analysis project Ga0068877, IMG submission 66437) | Freshwater lake microbial communities from Lake Erie, under a cyanobacterial bloom - NOAA_Erie_Diel6S_1000h metaG | ecosystem: Environmental > Aquatic > Freshwater > Lake | place: USA: Ohio, Lake... | reverse complement strand
AGGCGGTCCCGGGTCAGCACCAGTTCGATGTTGTCGGCGGCAAGGGAACTCCCGTTCGTTTCATTCAGCGCGGTCAACTCAAGAATCACCTTCACCTGGGTCACGTTGGGCAGCAGATAGCCTGAGATCGAGCGCGGCTGCAACCCGCCTGGAATGCCGTAGTCCACCGCGGTATCCGGGCCATTGATCGTCGTTTCCTGAATCGTCTGGCCTCTGTCGTCCTGAAACGTTGCCGTCAGCTTCACGTCCTTCGGATTCTGGTTGCCGTAGTTCTTGCCCATGAAGGCAGTCATGTGGAATTTCGCTCCCGGAGTCACGCCGTTCAGGGCGATCACCTGCTCGGCATAGGAGCGGCCGGCATTTCTGCCGCCGATGAAAAGTTGCTTTCCGCGATCCGCCGGCCCATCGTCCTCCATGGTGATCCCGTCCGGGTTGTAGGTCGTCACGGTAAAGCCACCGTAGGCCCTCCATCCGGGCAGGTTCGAGACGGACTGTTCCGTGCTGGGGGCCGCGGGTCCGGCCTCCGCGCCTCCATTTACGACCAGGTTCCGGTGATACAGATCCTGCGCCTCCGCCGGCAACACGGCGGCGCAGACCAACAGAGCGAGCAACTTCACGGCAAACTTTCTACCAGGCATAGCGGGTCCCTCATTCTTTTGACAGATTTTCAGATGTGAACTGATGAGTGTAGAATAGCCGAAGTCAACCTTGAAGATAGGCGGAAAGACGCTGTTCGCGTGGTCTTGGCGCGGGGGGAGGTTGCGGGGCCACGCCGAGGGTGCATCAAATTTCATGACACAGTAGAAACAAGAAGTAGAACTGGATCCATGTGGGAAGCGTGGAGGAGGGACCGAAGGTGGCGGCGATTCTGAGAGTCATCGAGACTTACCGGAGGGTGAGGATGGTCTTACGGATACGCTTTAGACGGGCTGCTTGAGGCTCTTCCAATAGCTGCGGCTGACATTCAGCTTAAGACCGCCCTCCAGCGCGACAAAAGCATCGCCGCGCGGCCGCGGTTCGATGGCGGCGATGCGGCCGATATTGACAATCGCGCCGCGATGGATGCGGCGAAAACGATGTGGATCCAGTTTCGCCTCCATCGCCCTCATTGATTCACGGACCAGATGTCCTCCCCGCCTGGTGTGAAGCAGCACATGGTTGTGCTTTGCTTCCACCCAATCGACTTCCTCCGGCTGGAGAAACAGAATGCGGCCCTTGGAGCGAACGGCAAGCGGGGCAGATTCCGCAGCTTGCCTGATTTGAGTCTTCAAACCAGCGATGTGCGCCATCAACAGGTGAGACGGCGAGGCCAGGGAACCGTTAGCAGTCCCAGCGATTGCAGGGCCGCCGAGGGGCTCGCAAGCCCCCAACGCCAGGGGGTACTTTTGCGGAATGGGCGGCAATTCTTAAGACAACCGGGATCACTTGGCCCGGGCCGGATTCATGGCGAGGTTCGATTGAGGGGGTTTGGGCATGGCTGGCGGCCGCGCCAGGAGAAATCATTCCTGACTTAGGTTGCGGCGAGGGATCGCTCACGGCGCCAATCGTGGAGACGGGAGCAGAAGTCCTGGTGCTGAACAGATCCGCATGGATGACCGCGGCGACCCGCCACCGGTGTCCCGACTTTATCGAATCCGACATGGTTGACGTCGCGCTCCCGCGCCGCTGCGAAGCCGTATTCAGGAACGCCATGCCGCAAGGATCTACCGATATTGAAGCGGTGATTCAAAGAGTGAGAGAACATCTCCAACCGGGGTGCCAGTTTGCCTGGGAATTCGTTGTTTTGGCAATGCGGCGGCGTTCACGGTGGCCGTCTAGGCAGCTCTCCAATTCAAGGATGGGAGGAAAATGGCTTCCGCTGGTACTCCCTAACCCAGAAGGAATTTCCGCAAGGGTTGGAAGAAAGCAGATCCCTCCTTGAGCGGCGTAAGGTCTTCCTGATCGCTACGAATCTGTTGCGCCGAGTTCTGAGCGGCGGCCAGAGCCGCTGGCAGGCAGACTACTGGGGGCTGCGCTTCCAGGCCACCTTGCGCCCAGCGGCACAGGACTGAAGCAGCGACCGCACGCGATCGAGCGTCATGGATGCAATCAAATTCAAGAAGAGCGCGTCATCTTCGCGGACCGCCGGGCGGGAACGGTCCAGTTGCCGGAAATCCAACTCAGCCAGATCGGAAAAGCTGGTGGAGTCCAGACCGTAGGCGGCGTTGAGCCGGGCGATGTTGTAATCGTAACGGTCCTTGAGCCAAGCAACATAGAACTGCTTGGAGTCGCTGGCGGAAGGTTGCGCGGCAAGCAAGGCAGCCGACACTTCCCCGCCCCAAACCAACTCAAGGTGTGCCTCGGGAGACTGCCTTAGAGCCTTACAGGATCTCTCAACGCGTTCGCGGACAGACGCCTGGACATCCGCATCGAGCAGCCTTGGCGCCGTGGTCGCGTCGAGCAAACTGAGAGTGAGCCAAATCTCAGCAAGATCAATCACTTGAGCCCAAGACCCCCTTGTTTCGATTTCTTCATTTTCATAGAATGACGATTGGCCGGAACCTGTCTTTAATAGAACGTATCATGCGCGCCCTACTTGCCTTAACCCTAAGCCTCAATCTGACGGGAGCCAACATCGCTCCGCTGGGAAAATACACGGTCGCCGAACGGCGGCATTGGGCCTTTCAACCGCGGTCGAATCCAGTCGTACCCGGCTTTGAATCCCCGGCTGACCAAGCCTTCGCTACCACTCCCATCGATGCCTTCGTGTTGGCTCGCTTGAAGAAGGCGGAATTGGCTCCATCACCAACGGCAGCAAAAACCATTCTGGTTCGGCGGTTGTACTTTGACCTGACCGGCCTGCCCCCCAGCCCCGAACAAGTGGATGCGTTCCTGCGGGACCGTCGCCCCGACGCCTGGCAGCGGCTCGTGGACCAATTGCTCGAAAATCCGCACTACGGTGAGCGTTGGGCCCAACACTGGCTTGATGTCGTGCGTTTTGCCGAAACCGATGGCTTCGAATACGACACCCACCGCACGGAGGCCTACCGTTACCGGGACTACGTCGTGCGGGCGTTTCAAAACGACAAGCCCTATGATCGCTTTCTGCTGGAGCAATTAGCTGGCGATGAAGTCGCTCCCCAGGAGCAGGAAACACTAATCGCCTCGGGCTTCAATCGCCTTGGGCCGCTGCGCAAAAACGCCGGCAATCAGGAAGTCGCCTCCAGCCGCAACGAAGTATTGACCGAGATGACCAACGCGGTGGGGGCTGCCTTTCTTGGCGTGACGCTGGGTTGCGCCCGGTGCCACGATCACAAGTTTGACCCAATCCGGCAAAGCGACTATTACCGCATGCAAGCTTATTTCGCCGGCACGCTTGAGCATGACTTTCCACTCTCTAGCCGCGAAGAACGCAGCGCCTGGGAAGAGACGATCAAGCCGATCGATGCCCGGATCAAGAAAATGCAGGGTGAAATGGCAAAAGCCGATGGCCCCCGCAAGGAAGAACTGGAAAAGGAGATTCTGAAGCTGGAGTCGAGTAAGCCAGCTCCGCCGCCCACGCTCTACAGCGTTAAAACGGACCTGGAGAAGCGCTCCCCGATTCATCTGCTGACGCGAGGCGAGTATACGGCCAAGGGGGATTCCGTGGGGATGAGGCCGATGGGCGTGTTGTTGCCTGACGGCGCGGCCGAGATAACGGCCGTCGACAAGCCGAGAACCAAGCTGGCCGAATGGATCAATTCCAAAGACAACCCCTTGACGGCGCGGGTCATGGTAAACCGTATCTGGCAGTACCACTTCGGACAGGGCATCGTGGTCACCCCAAATGACTTTGGCCGCATGGGGGGCCGCCCCTCCCATCCGGAACTGCTCGATTATCTGGCCAATGAATTTGTCCAAAGCGGCTACAGCGTGAAGCATATGCACCGCTTGATTCTGAATACCAATACCTGGAAGCAGGCAAGCGACACCATCAGCGCCAAGGCGGCGGAAAAGGATCCCGACAATCGCCTCTTGTGGAAGTTCAGCCGGCGGCGCCTGAGCGCGGAAGAATTGCGCGATGCCGTGCTTAGCGTCTCCGGCAGCTTGAACCCGAAGATGGGCGGCCCAAGTATCATGATCCCCATCGAGCGGGAACTCGTGGATGCTCTCTACAAGCCAACACAGTGGCAGGTTCACCCCGATCCGGCCGAGCACCGGCGGCGGAGCATTTACCTGATAGCGAAGCGGAATCTGCACCTGCCCATGATGGAAGTTTTCGATGCGCCTGACGGCTTGGTGAGTTGTCCGCGCCGGGAAACCTCGACTCACGCCCCACAGGCACTGGAATTGCTCAATGGCCGGTTTAGCAACGAACAGGCCGAGGTGCTGGCGGCCAAGCTCAACAAGCTGAGCGGAGGCAAACCGGAACGAATGGTCGAACAAGCTTATCGATTGCTCGCTGGACGCCGTCCGAGCCCCAAGGAGCGGCAAGTCGGAATTGAGTTCGCCCGGCAGGTCGGCGCGAAGGAATTCGCCCTGGGGATGCTCAATCTGAATGCATTTCTGTATGTCAACTAGAGAGGTTCCGCATGAGTGAACATATACGCTACACAAGGAACCGCCGGGAGTTTCTCACGGAAGCGTTTTGCGGCTTTGGAGCGCTGGCCTATGGAGCGCTGCAAGCTCAAGGGGCGACCGTCAACCCGCTAGCGGCCAAGGCCCCGCACCATCCCGCCAAGGCCAAGAGCGTCATCTTCCTGTTCATGGCCGGTGGCCCAAGCCACATGGAGACCTTCGACCCCAAGCCCCTCTTAAACGAGTTGCACGGGCAAAAGCGTCCCGCTGAATTCGGCGAGGCGAAGTATCAATTTGTTGCCCCCAACGCCAAGCTTCTCGGCACGAAACGGACCTTCAAGAAGTATGGCAAGAGCGGCATCGATGTCAGCGATCTGCTGCCATGCACGGCGGAGTGCGTTGACGATCTGGCTGTGATCCGAAGCTGCCATGGGGATATGGTGGTCCATTCGGCGGCCCAGTACCAGATGATGACGGGCCGCATCATACCCGGCTTTCCGTCCATGGGGTCCTGGACCGTGTATGGACTGGGCACGGAGAGCGATTCCCTTCCCGCTTATTGCGTCTTGCCCGATCCCCACGGTGCGCTCGAAGCAGGCCAGCCCATGTACATGCATGGCTTCTTGCCCGCCGTTTATCAGCCGACAATGATGCGGCCGGGCAACAAGCCGGTACTGAATCTCGGACTGCCGCCAGGAGTCCAATTGGAGGAACGGCGCAAGACAATTCAATATCTGAAGGCCCTCAATCGGGCTGGGATTGCCGGAGAGGATACGGAATTAGAAGCACGCATTTCCGCCTATGATCTCGCCTTCAAGATGCAAATGGAGGCGCCCGAGGTTTTCGATCTCTCCCGTGAGGACGACAAGACCAAGGAAATGTACGGCATTGGGCAGCAACCGACGGACGATTACGGACGCCGCTGCCTGCTCGCGCGGCGCCTTGTCGAAAAAGGTGTGCGCTTCGTGTGTGTCACCTCCGGTGGAGGGCCTGGAAATCTTCAGTGGGATGCCCACGACGACATCGAGGAAAACCACCAGCGGATGGCCCGGCAGACCGACCAGCCCGTGGCAGCCTTATTGAAGGATCTCAAGCGGCGCGGCTTGCTCGATCAAACTTTGGTGCTGTGGGGCGGCGAGTTCGGCCGGAGCCCGGAATCCCAGGGCTCAAAGGGCCGCGACCACCATAACCTCGGCTTTACGATGTGGATGGCCGGCGGTGGAATCAAGGGCGGCACCGTCGTCGGGGCCACCGACGCGATCGGATTACGCGCCGTCGAGAAGCCTTATCATTTCCGTGATATCCACACCACCTTGCTGCACCAGTTGGGCCTCAACCAGCATGCCCTCAGCTTCATGCACCTCGGCCGAAAAGAAAGGCTAACCGAGATCGAGGGAATGGTGATAAAAGAGATCGTTTGATCTCATGACCACCACCGACACACTTACCGCCCGTCAACGAAGCCAGCTCTTTCACGGCAGCTCCGTCGCCTTGATTGCGACCGCTCTCTGCTTTGCCATCCGGGGCGACGTCCTCGACGCCCAGGCAGCGGACTTCGCCCTCACCAAGGAGGAGATCGGCTGGACCGCCTCGACTGCCTTCTGGGGATTCACCGTGGCGATGATCCTCGGCGGGCCCCTTTGCGATCGCGTCGGCATGAAGCCACTGCTTGGCGCGGCATTCGTGATGCATCTGGCAGGAGTTCTTGGAACGGCTTTATCGCAAGGGTTTTGGAGCCTATACGGCGCCACCCTGGCCATCGGCATCGCGAACGGCTTTGTCGAGGCAGCCATCAATCCTTTGGCCGCCACCCTGTATCCAGAAAAAAAAGTTGAAAAGTTGAACCTGCTGCATTTGTGGTTCCCTGGCGGGATCGTCATTGGCGGTCTGATCGCCTGGTGGCTCACCGGAATCGAGATTGGATGGCGTTGGAAGACCATGGTCATCCTCGCACCGACGCTGGTTTACGCTGGCATGCTCTTCCGCTTGCCCTTCCCCGCCACGGAGGCCGTGGCTCAAGGTGTACCGTTGAACGAGATTTACAGTGAAGCGCTGCGGCCCCTGTTCATTCTTCTCTTTGGCGCGATGATCTTAACGGCGGCAACGGAATTGGGGCCAAATCAGTGGGTGCCGTCGATCCTGTCGAAGACGACGGGCTTACCGGGAATTGCCCTCCTGGTCTGGATCAGCGGCATCATGGCACTAGGACGGGGATTCAGCGAATCCGTTTTCGCGCGCTTAAGCGCCGTTCCGCTGATGATGGTCAGCACGCTGACAGCAGGTATCGGGCTCTATGCCTTGAGTTATGCCCAAGGGATGGCCGAGGCGCTGGCGGCCTCGGCGGTCTTCGCGGCGGGCGTGACCTTCCTCTGGCCGACCATGCTCGGGCTCACGGCGGAACGCTTTCCGCGCGGCGGCGGATTTCTGCTCGCTTTAATGGGGGGCGTGGGAATGCTCAGCGACAGTTTCGCTGTGCCGCTGATTGGAAGGGTTTATGACGCGTCGGGACCTGCCGCGGCCTTGCGTATGGTAACCATACTGCCGCTGATTGTCTGTGTCCTGTTTGCTGGATTATGGTGGCGGGAAAGGATGGTGACGAATGCTCAGGCGTAGTTTTCTGGGAACGATGGCGGGATCGTTGCTGGCGCAACCATCGGCGCCGAAGATGAATGTGCTGCTGGTGGTGGCCGACGATTTGAATACGGCGCTCGGCTGCTACGGCCATCCCCTTGTCAAGACACCCAATGTCGACAGTCTGGCGCGGCGCGGCGTCCGTTTTGACCGGGCCTATTGCCAGGTGCCTTTGTGCTGCCCAAGCCGGGCCAGTTTTCTGACTGGTATGCGGCCGGAGAAGACCGGTATTTGGGACAACGACATGGACATCCGCGTCCAGCATCCTGATGTCGTCACTCTGCCGCAGCAGTTTCGCAACAACGGCTGGTATTCGGCGCGCGAAGGAAAGATGTTCCACATGAACGTGCCGATGGGTGTCGGCACGCCCGATTTCCAGGATCCGCCCAGTTGGGACCATAATGGCAGCCCACAAGGCCTCGAAGACAACAGCCCAGGCCAGTTGCATCAATTGACGCCCAAAACGCGGCGCGGGGCCGCGATCGACTGGATGAGCGTGGCGGAGGCCAAAGGCCAAGCCGACGAAGACGCCGCAAGCCGGGCGATTTCCCTGCTCGAGCAGCGGCAGGGGAAGCCCTGGTTTCTCGGCCTTGGCTTTGTGCGCCCACATGTCCCCTTGGTGGCCCCAGCGAAATTTTTCGATATGTACCCGCTCGCCAAGTGCGAGCCGGTCAACAACCCGCCGGGAGACGAGGAAGATCTGTCGCGCTTGTTCCGGGCTATCCGCCCCGACTTATGGAACAACATGGACATGGACGAGGCCAAACAGCGAGAGGCGCTGCGCGGCTACTATGCGAGTACCTCCTTCATGGACGAGCAGTTGGGCCGCGTGCTCGGAGCGCTCGACCGCATGAAGATGAGAGAAAACACGATCGTTGTTTTCACAAGCGACCACGGCTGGCATCTCGGCGAACATACGCGTTGGCAGAAGCGCAGCCTGCTTGAGGAATCGGCGCGTGTCCCGTTGATTGTAGTCGACCCCCGAACCCGGGTAAGTGGACGCTCTTCGATGGCCTTGGTGGAGTCGGTCGATTTGTATCCGACGCTCTGCGAACTCGCCGGCCTGCCAGCGCCGGCACACCTGGAGGGTCAAAGCTTCGCGCCGCTGCTGCGAACTCCCAAACGCCGCTGGAAGCGGGCGGCCTTTACCCAGTTCCGTACTGATGGGGCTTGGGGCACGGGAGTCCGGGCGCCGAATTGGCACTACATTGAGTGGCGCAGTCCGGACGGCAAGACCGTTGAAGAAGAACTTTATGATTCACGGCGGGACCCGCGCCAGTTCCACAACGTCGTTGCCGATCCGGCTTATGCAAATCAGCGCGAACAAGGCCGTGTTCTGTTGGCGGAGGGATGGAAGGGGGCAAAGGCATGAAGCGCAGGGAATTGCTGGGTCTGGCGCCCCTCCTGCTGAATGGGGCCGGCTCCCCGCGGGCCGGCTTCGCGGAAACTGACATCACACCTCCCATCGGAAGCGAAATTCCGGGAAACTACCTCAAGCAGTATCACAAGGCATTGCACGACCCTTGCAAGGTCCGCGCCGGCTATTTTGAACAGGGAGCGAAGGCAGTCTGCCTGGTTGGTCTCGATGCGCTCATGGTTCCCCGGCATCTGGTGCAAAAGATTCGCGCCAGAGTGCCTGGCGTGGAGGTGATGATCGGCGCTTCCCACTCCCACTCCTCCGGTCCCGTGGGGATGGTGCAGCCAGGTGAATATGACCACGCACCGGCTGAAGTGCGCGAATTGGCATATCAACTGAGCTCCGGCGCCGATTCGGCCTATCTGCAACTGGTCGAAGACCAGACGGTGCGCGCCATCGAACAGGCCCGCCGCAATGCCACCGGCAGCTTGTGGGGCTTCGGTGCGGGAGAGGAAAAAAGCACCATCTTCAACCGCCGGTTTCGCATGAAGAACGGCAAAGTGATGACGCATCCCCGTGCGGGTAATCCGGATATTGTCGAGGCCGCGGGACCCGTGGATGGAACTGTTACCGTAGTGGGAGTCTTCAACGAGTCGCGGCAATTGACCGGCTGTGTCGTGAATTATTCCTGCCATGCGACGACGAGCCCGCGCGGGATCTCAGCCAACTGGATCTACTTCATGGAGCGGGTGATTCGTGGCACTTTCGGCGAAGGGGTGGTGGTGGTCTTCTTGCAGGGATTCTCCGGCGACGTGACGCAAGTCGACAACCTCGACCGCGGCCCGGCGCCAACCGGTTTGGAATCCGCCCGGCTCGTTGGCGGACGCGTCGGCGCCGAAGCCGTCAAAGTGCTGCTGTCGATGAAGCCCGGCCAGCCACAGGCTGTTCAAGTCGCTGCCCGGATTTTTGTGGAGGGCCGCAGAATTCCCGGCGAGGAACGCGTCACCGCCGCCTGGAAGACGGTCCGCGACCCTGGCATCAAGCGCAACACGGCGGAATGGGTATTCGCCAAGGAAGTTATCCTGCTCGACGCATTGTTGGCCAACCAGCGCAGTGTTGAAGTCGAGCTGCAAGTGATCGCCATCGGACCCGCGGTCTTTGTCAGCGCTCCCGGCGAGATGTTCGTCGAATTGGGGCTTGCCATCCGCAAGGGCAGCCCGTTCCCCTTCACCGCGCCGGTCAGTCTGGCGAACGGCTGCGTAGGATACGTTCCAACTCCGGAGGCACTCAGCGAAACCGGTGGCGGCTATGAACAACGGCTCAGCAGCTACACCAACCTCGTGCCCGACGCGGGGCCGCGCATGGTGCGCGAAGCCTTGCGCCTGCTTCGTTCGCTCACTCCCATGGAATTGAACGCGGCGCCCACGGGGCCAGACTTCACCGCCCCATGGGACTACGGCAGCGTGCCAGGCGACAATCCCGCCCTTACCGTCACGAAGCCCTTGGTTCTGTTCAACGGGCGCGACCTGACGAATTTCTATCACTACACACGCGAGAGTAAAAGGGAAGATCCGAATCGCGTCTTCACCGTAATCGGCGGGTTGCTGCGCATCTCAGGTGAGGAATGGGGCGGCATCACAACGAAGGAAGTTTTTCGTGACTACCGGCTGATCGTCGAATGGAGGTGGGGTCAAAAGACTTGGCGCGAACGCGAAAAGCGCGCCCGGGACAGTGGAATCCTGATTCATGGCCACGGGCCCGACGGAGGCTACAATGGCATCTGGCTCGAAAGCTTTGAGTCCCAGATCATCGAGGGGGGATCGGGTGACATCTTGGTCGTTGCCAAGGATACTCCCATGTCGGCTTCCTGCCTTTGCCTCGAGGAGGGCAAGGAAATGTACTACACGCCGAAGGGTAAGGTCATGACACGGACCAAAGGCCGGATCAACTGGCATGGCCGCAGCCGCGATTGGAAGGATGAACTGGGCGTGAGAGGAAAGGCGGATGTGGAAAAAGCAGTCGGGCAGTGGAACCGGCAGGAAGTAATTGCTGCCGGAGACAGGATGGTAAATCTGCTAAACGGAAAAGTCGTCAGCGCAGCCTTCGATTTGTCACACACACAGGGCAAAATTCAGGTACAGAGTGAGCTAGCGGAAATCTACGTGCGCCGTATTGAACTGCAACCACTAACGCCAAAAGATTGGAAGCTCGCTGAATCGGTATCAGCATGACGCCGGGCCGCCTTTCCCAAACCAATCCACCAACTGGAACCGCGCTGATTTGTCACCTTGCGCCGGCTCATGTGTAGACTCTCCACCGCATTAGTGGTGTAGATGATCTTGCGCACCACCTCCCTTTGGTGGCGCAACGACGTTACCGGAAGACCACAGGGAATTGAAGCCTCCATCGAGTACTTGCCAGGTGAAGTTATGGTTATTGAGCCAGCCGGCAATGCGAAAATCGAGAATAGAGACCTTGAATCCAGGGTCGGCATTAAAGCGAAACCCAAGATGCGGCTTGTCTCGATCGCCGAAGACGACGTTTGAGCCTAAATTCGGCATTTGACAGCCACCAGCGCCCCCTTTTTGGGGTCTGACTGGAAGGCAAACCTACCAAAGTCCTCGAAGATCCTACGCAGCATGAGGCCCCATCTGCTTGAGTCCGGCAA
>Ga0068877_10004260_pt1 | contig 11207 bp, 10 predicted proteins | sample NOAtaG_FD_66437 | JGI IMG/M metagenome (GOLD analysis project Ga0068877, IMG submission 66437) | Freshwater lake microbial communities from Lake Erie, under a cyanobacterial bloom - NOAA_Erie_Diel6S_1000h metaG | ecosystem: Environmental > Aquatic > Freshwater > Lake | place: USA: Ohio, Lake... | reverse complement strand
GCTCCGCCCCGCCGGCAGGCGCTGGCCCAAGGCGAGCGGCGGCAGCAGCAGCGTCACCACGGTCGCGATCACACTCACGAACAACACCCCAAACAGCATCGGTACCGCCCGGTTGATCTTGTAGTCCGCGTTCGCCTGCGACGCCGCCATCACAAAGCTCACAATGTCGCGTGGCTGCACCGTGTAAAAGAAGAAGGGCCGGTTATCGTTCACCGGCGTCACATCGTACTGGTATTGAGCATGGAAGCGTTCCCGGTCCGTTGTCGTCAGCAGTTCCTGAAACGGGTTCCGCCGCTCTGTCCCTGGCGTGTACACCACCTCCATGTTGCTTTCCTTCATCGCCCCCAGGGCCCGCTCCACCATTTCCGCGCTCATCGGCTTGCGCGAAAAAATCACTGTGTCCGTCGCTCCCCAACCCGCGATCTGGTTCGAACCCTCGCGCGCCACCACCACGTGCCGCGCCGGGTCCTTCTCCCCCAGCCGGTCCAGTGCTTCGATGGCCAGCGACAGCAGCCGCAGCGATTCCCGCGGCGGATCAAAGCCCCAACGGGTAAACGCCAGAATGCCGTCATCCGTCAAATGACTTAGATAGTCGTAGAACGCATCCGCCGTGTATAGATTGTTCTCGCTCAGGCTGAACGCGCCCGCCGCTGTCGAAGCCCAGGTATCCACCAGCGTCGCCTGGATCACCTGATACCGCTCCGGGCTGCGCCGCACAAAGCTGCGCCCGTCCTCGACATGGATGCGGATCTCCGGCCGCAGGTACAGGTTGTGGCTCAGTTGCGCGAACTTTTCCCGCATCACCGTCGTCGCGATGATCGGGTTGATCTCCACCCCCGTAATGTCCTTGCTGCCGCTTGCCAGCGCCCGTGAGATGTCCCATCCCCCCCCCGGTCCGATCACCAGCGTCTTGCCCGCCGGCCGCAACTGATAAGGCAAGCCCGGCCCCCCCCGTAGAATCCCCTTCTTTTCCTGCTCGCTCATCCGCTCGTGATCCCGCGTGAAGATACCCGTCGCCGCATCGGCGTCGATGACGATGTTCGGCAGGTTCGTGCCCGATTCCTTCGATACCGCGATGCGCGAAAACGAATTCCACTTCACGAACTGTTCATTGGCCAGCGTCGTTCCTTTCGCGTACCGGACATCGATCCAGTTGGCGCGGATGTTGAAGACGAACAAGCCCGTCAGCGCCAGCGCCAGCATCACCGCCGCCACCCGCCCGCTGAACTCCCGTGCCACGTTATACCAGATCGCCGAGGTCGCCGCGAATACCACCGCTACCGCGATTACCGTATTCGGCCCGCCAAAGGTTTCGAGCAGTGGGATCAGCAACAGACAGCCCCCCGCCGCTCCGATCAGATCGAAAAAATACACGGTCTCCACCCGCTCGATCGTCTCCCCGATCAGCAGCGAAACGATCGCCCCAGCCAACACAAACGGCAGCGCCGAAAAGAAATAGATCACCAGCAACTCAACGTTTCCCGGCGCGCCCTGTCGCGTCAGCAGAAACACAAGGGATGACACCACCGCCAGCGAGTTCAGCGCCGCCAGTCTTCCCAGCTTCTGGTACAGCCCGCCGCTCCAGCCCTGCACAAGGTAGCTGAATACGCCTCCTGCCCCCAGACCGAATAGCGCCACCGAGATGGCCAGAAAGGTAAAGTGATAGTAAAAGATCACGCTGTAGATGCGCGTCAGCGTCAGCTCGAGCAGCAGCGTCGCCATCGTCGTCATGGCCACGCCCGTATAGATCGTGGGCCATTGTGTGCCCCGGGCGGCAGGGTGTGAGGTAGAAATGCGAGTCAACTTTACATCATAGCCGCCGGAGGCGCCGGCTCATCGGGCCGCCCTGCCGCCCCGAGCGGAATCCGCACCAGCAGCACCCCGAGCAACACCAGCACGGCCAGCCCCGTCACATAGCTCGGCTCGGTGAAAAACTCCCAGGTCTTGATCTCCTGCCAGGCGAAATAAGCCGTGATCAAGCCGCAGAGCGCCTCTCCCGCGATCAGCCCTGAGCTCACCAGTACTCCCGCGTTCTCGACGCGCGCCCGTTGCGCCTCGTTCAGTCCCCGCCGCGCCGCCAGCGAATCGCTAATCCAGCGGATGATCCCCCCGGCAAAGATCGCGAAGGTCGTCGCAAAGGGCAGATACATTCCCACCGCCACCAGCATCGGGCTCTTCACCTGCACCATGATCAGCGCGATGCCGAAGAAGATGCCCGTCAGAATCAGGGGCCAGGCCATCTCCCCGCCGACAATGCCCTGCGCCAGCGAGGCCATCAGCCCCGCCTGCGGCGCCGGTAGCGCCTTGTCGCCAAAGCCCATCCCGCCTGCCTTGATATTGCCTTCGTTCAGAATCCACAACGGCCAGTACATCGCCGCGCTGGCCACCACCACCGCCACCAGTTCCACTAGTTGGATCGTGCGCGGCGTACCCCCGAGCAGCCAGCCCACTTTGAAATCTTGCAGCAACTCGCCCGCCACCGCCGAACTCACGCATACCACGCTGGCCACTCCCAGTACCGCCGTCACCCCCTGCGGTCCGGTCACCCCCAGCGCCACCATCAGCAGCGCCGCGATGATCAGCGTCGAAAGCGTCAGCCCCGAAACCGGATTATTCGACGAGCCGATCACCCCCACTAGAAATCCGGAAATCGTAGCGAAGAAAAATCCCACGATCAACATCACCACCGCCGCCGTCACGCCCCCGCCGATGCTCTCGGCCAGGTAAGAATAAACCACGCACAGCACGGCAAACAAGACTCCGATCAGCATCAGCACTACCTTCGAGCTCATATAGCGCTCCGTCCGGCTGAGCTTCTCTAATTCCACTTTCGGCCCTGTCAATTCGCCAAAGGCCCGCGCCAGCCCCAAGCCCAGATTGCTGCGCATCTTGAACATCGTGTACGCCGCTCCCACCAGCATGCCGCCGATCGCCACCGGCCGCACAATGTAGCGCCATACCGCCGCGGCCAGACCCGCCCAGCTCTCATCGTGTGCGTTCGGCGGCAAAAACTCCTGCACCCTCGGCCCCAGCAGATAGAGAAATAGCGGCACAAACACGCCCCAGGCCAGAACGCCGCCGGAAAACTGCAGAGCCGCCAGTCGCGGGCCGATGATGTAGCCCACGCCAAGATACGCCGGGCTGACCGACGGCGCCGACACCATCGTCGTCGCCCCCACCGGTATCGCCTGCGTGCTGCCCGCCGGACCCAGCCGCAACACACTCCGGCCCAACTCCCCCACTTTCAGAAAAAACTCTTTCTCCACCGCGAAGGCCTTGAAAACACCGAGCAGATATACCAGTCCGCCCGTTCCGATGTTCCAGAACAAATACTTCGCCGCTCCCGAGCCCTGTTGCCCCGCCTTGTGGATCTCACTCGCCGCCACCGATTCCGGAAACGGCAGTTCCGGGTCTTCCACCAGCGCCCGCCGCACCAGGCTCACAAACAGCACACCCAACAAGCTGCCGATGATCATCAACAGCGTCGACTTCCAATAAGCCTCAGCTCCCGAAAAGCTCGGCCACACCTTCGCAATCACAAAGGCTGGCAATGTGAAGATCGCCCCCGCCGCCACGCTCTCGCCGATCGACCCGGCTGTCCGCGCAATGTTCTCCTCGAGAATCGTGCCCCGCCACAGCCGGATCACCGCCATGCCAATCACCGCCGCCGGATACGTCGCGGCGATCGTAATCCCCGCGCGCAACCCCAGATAGGCGTTTGCCGCCCCCAACACCACTGTCATTACCAGGCCCAATAACAGCGCGGCCCAGGAGAACTCCTTCATCTTCAGGTGTTCCGGTACGTAGGGTGTATGCTTTGCACTCATTGCAATAGACTATAACCAACCCTCTCCGTTTTGCGCGGATCCAGTTGGGCCCGTCTTCCATGTTCTGGAAAATTTGTCCTCAAAAGCGATAGCCGCCACCTTACTCACGTTCCCAAAAACTGTCTTCCCCAAAACGTTCCCGCGCCACTACAGCCCGCTTCGCCACAGCTCCATCGCCTTTGTTGGCGATTCCCGCAGCCAGATTTCGAACCGGCGCCTTGATTGCTCAGGATTTTCAACATAGTTCATTTGGAAAACAGTTTCACAAGCGCTCAGCGGTTGGGTTGTCTCTCGCTCACCTTCCTTTGTTTCCACGCGTTTGTAGAATGCCACGGCAGCTGCCAGAATGCCTCGATACTCCGATCCAATGCCGTGAAAGGAAACGAGGATTTCCGACTGTTCATCGGTTCGAAGAATGAGTCGCGTCCAGTCGTGATAAAGGCTCATGTTCGCGAGGTAGTCGAGCGCTTTCGCTGCTTCACTGACTTGGCCCTTGAAGTAATGGCGGCGAGCTCCTTCATTGGCCTCCGAGTCAACTCGGAAGTGAAAATCCGCCGACAGGGGCCCAAGGTCCGCGGTCAACTTTTGTGCCAGCGCTTCCAGGGTCGATGCGGCGATACCGTGAAGTTCTCGGGCGGTGCGCTTTGCCTGCTCCAGTTCTCAAACCCGCGCCTCCTTCCTCGAGGCGAGGGCGTGGCGCGCGGCGACAATGATTTGCCCCAGTCCTTGTGCTTCCTGAACCTTGCTTGCCATCCCCAACACCTTCACGAATGTTCTTCTTTGAACTGCACGGAAGAGTTTGATCAGCGGGCGAAGATCCCCCGCATCCGCTTGCTCCAGACAGGCAATATAGCGATCCCGATCCTGGTCGTTGACTAACGCGAGAGAAAAGTAATGGTTCTGGATGAGCACGTAGCTGGCGATCAGCCTGGCAATGCTGCCGTTCCCGTCTGCCGTTCCCGTCTTGAAATGGATGGATCTGCGTGAAAGCATGGTGAAGTCAGGCAGCCTCCACTTCTGCTGCGACTTGCTCTTTCTCATGTCTGGCGTGAGCCTCGATCAGCCGGTCCATCTCCGAGGCGACGTGCTCTGGGCGGCAATACTCATGGATCAGGCCATCCTTGCGCAATGGATTGTTGGGCATCGTTTTGTAAGCGCCATGAAGCAGCGGAAAGCTGAACTCGCGGCCCAACAGGTCCACCGCTAACGTCGTGCTCTCGTGCCTGAGAAGAGCGGCATGCATCTGCTTAATCACCCCAACACTCAGCGGACGCCCACCCTTCACAAGATCGAATACGTCTTCAACGGCCGATTGGTGGGCTTGGATGTTGAGCGCGACTTGATTTCGGTCCCGGTCGGTTTTGCTTTGCGGGATCAGGCTGGCGTCGATCCCCGATCGAGGGTGTAAGCACGCTCGATGATCCCACCCTCAATGGCGTACTCACGGATCAACCGCTCCGTAAAAAGAGAAACCAGGCCCTGCGCCTCCAGCTCGTCCTTTTGCTCAAGCCAGACGCTACGAAGGGTTCCAAGCTCTGCATCCGTAAGACTGGCAGCATCTACCGGCAAGTCCTGGAACTGGCTCCACCGATACGAGCAGGAAATCGACTCTGGCTTCACAACCATGATTGTGACTCATCGCCCAGGACAAAAAGCGACGCCGGAAGGGCAGCCCAATAATCTCCCTAATGAACCCAAACCCTCTTCACAACGATTCCAACCCACAGACCGATTGCCGGAGACTCGCCAAGGATGACTCAGCGCACTTTCCCAAAAAATACCGTCGCGCTGGTCCTCGCCCGCTGGATTCATCCAGATCTAGCGGATGTCCAACGGTTCCACCACCCATCTGAAATGGAAGTTCTTGACAGCTTCACGCCCTCGAATCGCTCGCTAGGGCAGCCGCGACTTCACCAGCTCGCTCAGCGCCTTGCCGTCCACATTTTTCCCCGTCAGTCGCGCCTGCGCCGCCTTCATCACCAACCCCATCTGCGCCTTGCCCGTGGCGCCGGTTTCTCCGATCGCCGCCGTCACGGCCGCCTCCATCTCCTCCACACTCGCCTTTTGCGGCAGATAGCTCTCAATGATCGCCAACTCGGCTGCTTCCTTTTCCGCCAGCTCCGTCCGCCCCGCATTGCGAAACTGCTCGATGGAATCCATTCGCTGCTTGGCCAGTGTCTTCAAAATACCCTGCTCGGCGGCTTCATCGGCCTCCTTCATATTGTCGGCTTTGTATTTGAGCAGCGCCGTCTTGATTGCCCGCACCGTGCTCAGCTTCAGCTCCGCCTTGGCCTTCATCGCCTCGACCATGTCCTTCTGGATTCGTTCAGTTAAACTCATGCTGTTTGCTATTCTAGTGGCATTACCCCCCGCTCAACAGCATGTACATTAAGAAACAACGCTTACTAACGCCGGGGCCCACGCCACTGTTGCCGCAGGCGCTTCACGCGATGATGGGTTCCGATATCCATCACCGCACTGAAGACTTCCGTAAAGTCTACAAGTCGGTGCTCTCGGGCCTCAGGGAAGTCATGCAGACCTCCCACGATGTGATTGTCCTCGTCGCATCTGGTTCCGGCGCCATGGAAGCCTCCATCCAGAATTGCTTCTCCTGTGGAGATGAGGTCCTGGTTCTCACGGCGGGCAAATTCGGTGAACGCTGGGTCGCCCTCACCAAGGCTTTTGGCCTCAAACCCACGGTGATCGAAGAACCTTACGGCAGCTCCGTTCGCCCCGACCAAGTCGCCGCCGCTCTCGCCGCTAACCCCAACATCCGCGGCGTTTTCGTTCAGGCTTCCGAGACTTCCACCGGCGCCGCCCACGACATCGAAGGTATGGCGAAAGTCATCCGTCAGCATGACGTACTCTTTGTCATCGACGCCATCACCGGTCTCGGCACCATGCCGCTCAAGATCGACGAGTGGGGGCTAGACATCGTCATCGGAGGCTCGCAGAAAGCCTTCATGATCCCCCCCGGCCTCGCCTTCCTCTCGGTCAGCGAAAAAGCCTGGAAGCGCATGGACGAAGCCAAAAACGCCCGTTTCTACTTCGATCTCAAGCGCGAGCGCAAGAACGCCCTCAATGGCGAAAGCGCCTGGACGCCCGCCGTCAGCCTCCTGCTTGCCATGGATGAGGCCCTCAAATACATCCGCAACCTCGGCATGGACAACCTTGTCGCCAATGCCCAGTTGCTCGCCCGCGCCACTCGCGCCGCTGCCGCCGCTCTCGGCCTCGAACTGTTCTCCCCCACTTGTCCCGGCTCCTCCGTCACCGCCATCCGCGCCCCCCAAGGTATGGATTCCGGCGTCATCGTCAAGGAGTTTCGCACCCGTTTCGGCTCCATCATCGCCAACGGCCAAGGCTCGATGAAAGGCCAGATTTTCCGGGTCGCCCACCTCGGTTACTTCGACTTTGCCGACCTCTTCGCCATGGTCGCCGAGCTGGAAATCATTCTCGCCGCCAATGGCCACCCGGTTGAGTTCGGCCGCGGCGTCGCCGCCGTCCAAAATATCTACGCCGATGCCGCCCTCCTCAAGAAAGACATAAAGGAAGCTGTCGCTGTCTGACATCGCATGAAGATTCTCGTTGCTGAACCCATCGCGCAGGCTGGTCTCGACCTGCTCGCCCAGGAACCCGGCTGGAACGTGGTCCAGGCCGACCCAAAGACCTACCAGGAACACCTCGCCGATTGTGACGCCCTGATCGTTCGCTCCGCCGTCAAAGTCAACACCGACCTCCTCCGCAAGGCCCCGCGCCTCCGCGTCGTCGGCCGCGCCGGAGTCGGTGTCGACAATGTCGACCTGCCGGCCGCCACCAACAATGGCGTTCTCGTCATGAACACCCCGGGCGGCAATGCCATCTCCGTGGCCGAGCACACCCTCGGCCTCATGCTCGCCATGGCCCGCGCCATTCCCAACGCCAGTGTCTCCACCAAGGCCGGCAAGTGGGAGAAACGCAAGTTTATCGGTACCGAACTGCGCGGCAAGACCCTTGGCGTCGCTGGTCTCGGCTCCATCGGCCGCGAGGTCGTCCTGCGCGCCAAAAACTTCGGCATGCGCATCGTCGCCAGCGACCCCTACGTCAATGCCCAGCAGGCCGATGACCTCGGTGTCGCCCTCGTCGACCTGCCCACTCTGTTCGCCAGTAGCGACTACATCACGCTCCACGTGGCGCTCACCCCCGAGACCACCCGCATGATCAACCGTGACACCATTGCCCGCATGAAAGACGGCGCCCGCGTCGTCAATTGCGCCCGCGGCGAACTCATCGATATTGACGCCCTCGTCGAGGGCCTGGCCAGCGGAAAACTCTCTGGCGCCGCCCTCGACGTCTTCGACCCCGAACCCCTCCCCTCCGGCCATCCTCTCTTTGCGCAGCCCAATCTCATCGCCACCCCCCACATCGGCGGCTCCACGGAAGAAGCCCAGGAAATCGTCGGCATCCGCATCGCCGAACAAATCGCCGAATACCTCAAGAATGGTGTTGCCATCAATGCCGTCAACATGCCGGCCCTGTCTCCGGAACAGTACCGCGCCCTCGGGCCCTACATCGCTCTGGCCGAACGCCTAGGCACCTTCGCTTCCTTTATCAGCGATTCGAACCCCGTCACGGTGCGCTTTACCTACACCGGCAAGATCGCCGAGTCCAATACCTCTCTGGTCCGTAACGCCGGCTTGAGCGGTCTTCTCGCCCGCTCCCTGGCCAGCCGCGCCAACCTCATCAACGCCATGCAGATCGCCGCTGACCGCGGCCTCAATATCAACGAAAGCCACCTCCACCGCAACGGCCATATCGATTCCATCCGCATAGAAGTTGAAACTTCGGCCGGCAAAACCAGCGTCGAAGGCGCGATGATCCTCAACAAACCTCGCCTGCTCAGCGTGGACAACATCTACTGTGAGGCCCCCCTCGACGGCCACCTGCTCTATCTAAAAAATCTCGACGTTCCTGGTGTCATCGGATATATAGGAACGGTCATGGGGAAAAATGGCATCAACATTGCCAACTTCTCTCTCGGCCGGGAAGACGCGGCCCCGGAGCATGGCCCGGCCAAGGCGACGGCCATTATTTCCTGTGATGGCGCCGTGCCGGATCATGTGATCTCGCAACTGCTCGAGAATCCCAACATCCGTCAGGCACGCAACGTCGAGTTCTAAAGCTCTCGCTTCCCGCCCCTTCCTGGTTTGAAGGAGCGGCAATGCAAGGCGTAAAAAAACAAAATCTACCCGTCAAAACCTGTCTGGTCTGTCAGCGCCCTTTTGTCTGGCGCAAGAAGTGGCAGCGCGTCTGGAACGAAGTGCTCTATTGCAGCGATCGTTGCCGTGGCAACAAAACGCGGCGTCAGCCGGAGCGCCCGCAATGAACCGCGATTTCGCCTCCCGTCAGGAACTCGCCGCCTACCTCAGCGCCGAATTTCCGCTTGCTGCCGCCCGTGACCCTCAACTCAGCCCCATGCGCGGCGGCGCCCAAGCCGCCCGCGTGCGCCTCGAGGCGATCGACCCCGCCAAGTACGGCTTCAACCGAAACTATCTCGACGGCAGCGTTTCCCGGCTTTCTCCCTATATCCGCCACGGCTTGCTCACCCTCGGCGAGGCTCGCGAAGCCGCCTTCGCCCGCGTTAAGGACCGGTTTCATGCCGCCAAATTCGTCACCGAACTGGCTTGGCGCGATTACTGGCAGCGTCTTTACGCCACGCTTGGCTCTGGCGTCTGGCAGGACCGTGAGCCATCGAAGACCGGCCTTGCCCCCGAGGCGTACCGGGCGGATCTTCCCGCCGACATTGCCCAGGGCCGCACGGGCCTCGCCTGTATCGACAGCTTCGTCACGGAACTGCGCGCCACCGGCTATCTCCACAATCATGCCCGCATGTGGTTTGCCGCCTATGTTGTTCATTTCCGCCGTGTCCGCTGGCAGGCTGGCGCTCTCTTCTTCCTCTCCCATCTGCTCGATGGCGACCCTGCCTCGAACAACCTTAGCTGGCAATGGGTCGCCAGCACCTTCGCCCACAAGCCCTACTTCTTCAATCGTGAAAACCTCGAAAAATATACCGGCGGCACTCACTGCCGCGCCTGCCCCGCCCGGGGCCGCTGCGATTTCGAGGGCTCCTATGAACAACTCGAAGACCGCCTCTTCCGGATCAAATTGACATGACCCCGCTGCTCTGGCTCCACCCCGATTGCCTCTCGCTGTCCTCGCCTGCTTGGGTCCGCTATCCGGGCGCACCCGCGCTCTTTGTCTTCGACGAAGCGGAAATCGAAGCTGAGCAGTGGACGCTCAAGCGCATCGCCTTCCTTTACGAAACTCTCCTCGAGCTGCCCTGCGAAATCGAGCGCGGCAGTGTCGTCGAACGCCTTCTGGCCCGCCGCCCCGCCCGCATCGTCACCGTCGGTAGCGTTAATCCCCGCTTCCGCGATGCCGTCCGCCAGCTCGAGCGCGCCGTCCCTGTCGAGGTCCTCCCCGCGGTCCCCTTCGTCGATTACCGCGGCACGCTCGACCTCAAGCGCTTCGCCCGCTACTGGAAGCGCGTGGAACCCATCCTCTTTGATTCCTAATGTTTCAGGTTGTTTGGTTCAAGCGCGATCTGCGCATCCGCGATCATCGCCCGCTGGCCGAAGCCGCCCGCCGCGGCCCCGTTCTGCCCCTCTACCTGATCGAGCCCGAGCTTCTGTCGGCCCCCGACTTCGATCCCTCCCACTGGGCCTTTGTCGAAGCCAGTCTGCGCGAGCTCGACCACCATTTGCGGCTCCTCGGCCAGGGCCTCGTCGTGCGCACCGGTGAAGCCGTCGAGGTCTTGCGCTCCCTGCCCATCGCCCACCTCTGGGCCCATGAGGAGACGGGTAACTTCATCAGCTACCAGCGCGACCGCCGCGTGCGACGCTGGGCCCGCGAGACGCAGACCCCCTTTACCGAATTCCCCTCGGGCGGCGTGGTCCGGCTTCTCCCCTCCCGCGATGGCTGGGCGAAGAATTGGGAAAAACGCATGAACGAACACATCGTCGAGGCTCCCGGCCGGCTTCAGCCCTCGATTTCCCCCACCGCGATCCCCACAGCCCGCGACCTCGCCCTCCCTCCCAGCCGCCGCCTCGTGCAACCGGGCGGAGAATCCGCCGCCCAAGACACCCTCGACAGCTTCCTATCGGCCCGCGGCCGCCGCTACCACCTTGAAATGTCCAGCCCCGTCACCGCCGGGGAGAGTTGCAGCCGCTTGTCTTCCTACCTCGCCTACGACAATCTCTCCACCCGCCAGGTGCTCCAAGCCACCCGCGCCCGCCTCCTCACGCTAAACGAACCCGACGCCGCCCTCTGGCGCCGTGCCTTGCGCGCCTTCGACGCCCGGCTGCACTGGCGCTGCCACTTCATGCAGAAGCTCGAGGACGAGCC
>Ga0068877_10004258_pt1 | contig 11211 bp, 9 predicted proteins | sample NOAtaG_FD_66437 | JGI IMG/M metagenome (GOLD analysis project Ga0068877, IMG submission 66437) | Freshwater lake microbial communities from Lake Erie, under a cyanobacterial bloom - NOAA_Erie_Diel6S_1000h metaG | ecosystem: Environmental > Aquatic > Freshwater > Lake | place: USA: Ohio, Lake... | reverse complement strand
AAGAACGGTTTGCTAAACAGATTGCAGCAGCGATTGTTGCAGCTCGGGCGCGGGGGCCTGTTGACACCACACGAAAACTTGCCGCGCTCGTGGCAGAAGCCGTTCCCGCGCGCGAGCCACGCCAGGATCCGGCGACGCGCACGTTTCAGGCTCTACGGATTCACCTCAATCAGGAGCTCGAGGAGCTATCGCTAGTGCTGCCGCAGTGCGTTGCCCTGCTGCGCGCGGGCGGAAGGCTCGTCGTGATCAGCTTCCACTCCCTTGAGGACCGCATCGTGAAAAGATTCATGCGCGCGCAGTCCACGGCTGACGCGTTGCCGGAGCGCCTGCCGGTGCGTGCGGCCGAGCTGCCGCAGCCGCCGCTGCGCCTCGTGGGCCGCGCGCAGCGCGCCACCGCGGACGAGGTGGCGCGCAATCCCCGCGCGCGCAGCGCGGTGCTGCGCGTGGCCGAGCGCACGGAGGCGCCGGCACGATGAGCCTGCGCATCACGCTGCTGTTGCTGGCTGCGCTCATCGCATGCGCGATGGTGGCGGTCACTACGCAGCACAAGGCACGCAAGCTCTTCGTCGAACTGGAGCGCGAGCGGGCCAAGGCCAAGCAGCTGGAGGTGGAATGGGGCCAGCTCCAGCTCGAGCAGGGCACCTGGGCGACTCACGCCCGGGTAGAACGCATCGCCACGCGTGAACTCAACATGAAGCTGCCGGTCGCGACCCGCATCGAAGTGGTTGCCCCCGTCGCCCCGGGAGCCCGCCCATGAGACCCTCGATTGCCCGCGCCGCCACGCCGGAGTTGCCGCGCTGGCGCGCGCGCCTGGTTCTGTTCGGCGTTGCGGCCGCTTTCGTTGTCCTCGCTGGCCGCGCACTTTGGCTGCAGGCCCTCAACGACGATTTCCTGCAGCGCAAGGGGGAGTCACGCTATTCGCGGGTGCTCGAGATCGGCGCGAGCCGCGGCATGATTGTCGACCGCAACAACGAACCGCTGGCGATCTCGACCCCGGTGGAATCGGTGGCGGCGAGACCCGCAGACGTCGAGGCGCAACCCGCAGACCTGCGCCGCCTCGCGCTCCTGCTGGGCGTCAGCCAGGAGGAATTGCGCGAAAAGCTTGCCGATACCCGGCGTGATCATGTCTACCTCAAGCGCCAGCTGCCGCCGGAACAGGCCGAGCGGGTGGTGCAGCTCGGAATCCCCGGGGTGTTCCTGCAGCGCGAGCACCGCCGTTACTATCCGGCGGGCGAGGTGATGGCTCACATCGTCGGTTTCACCAACATCGACAACAAGGGCCAGGAGGCGATCGAGCTCGCCTTCGAGGACCGCCTCGCCGGCAGGCCCGGCAGCCGCCGCGTGATCCGCGACCGGCTCGGCCGCGTGGTCGAGGACGTGGAGAGCATCCGCGCGCCGCAGAACGGTGAGAAGCTGATACTGTCGATCGACGCACGCATCCAGAATCTGGCTTTCCGCGAGCTGCGCGATGCGGTCGCCGCCCATCGCGCCAAGGCCGGTGGCATTGTCGTGCTTGACGCGCAGAGCGGTGAAGTGCTGGCCATGGCCAACCTGCCCACCTACAACCCCAACAACCGCGGCAAGCTCGACGCGCAGCGCACCCGCAACCGGGTCATCACCGACCTGTTCGAGCCAGGCTCGACCCTGAAGCCCTTCACTGCAGCCGCGGCAATCGAGGCCGGCCTGTACCAGGCCGGCACCGTGATCCAGACCGCGCCAGGGCGCATGACGATCGGCAGCCACACCATCAACGATGTGCATCCCCAGGGTGCGCTGACCGTTGCCCAGGTGATCCAGAAATCCTCCAACGTCGGCACGGCGAAGATGGGGCTGGCGATGCCCTCGGAAACGCTGTGGGACATGTTCCATCGCACCGGCTTCGGCGCGCCGCCGCGCTCCGGCTTTCCGGGCGAGGTCTCGGGCCGGCTGCGCGCGCACAGCAGCTGGAGACCGATCGAGCAGGCAACGATGTCCTATGGCTATGGCATCTCGGTATCGCTGATGCAGCTGGCGCGTGCCTATACGGTTTTTTCGTCAGACGGTAAGCTGTATCCGGTAAGCCTGCTCAGGCGCGACGGCCCTCCCGAGGGCACGCAGGTGATTTCCGCGCAGACGGCACAGGCCGTGCGGCACATGCTGGAGATGGCGGCACAGCCCGGCGGTACCGCCCCCGGGGCGCAGGTCGCAGGCTATACCGTGGCCGGCAAGACCGGCACCGCACGCAAGCTCGAAGGCAAGGGTTACGCCACCAACCGTTACGTTGCCTCATTCGTCGGTTTTGCGCCGGCAACTAGGCCCCGCATCATCATCGCGGTGATGATTGACGAACCCTCCGCCGGACAGCATTACGGCGGTGCGGTGGCAGCGCCGGTCTTCAGCCTGGTTGCCGCCGGTGCGCTGCGCATGCTTGCGGTGCCGCCGGATGCGCCGGGCCGCACCACGGTTCTGGCGCCTGCCGACGCGCCGCTGATCAAGGAGGATGTGTGAGCGCGCCGCGTTTCGATGCCGCGGTACTGCACCGTCTTGGCGTGCGGCGGCTGACGCTCGACAGCCGCACGGTGCGCCCCGGTGATGCGTTCCTGGCCTGCAGCGGCGAGACCCGAGACGGCCGTGATTTCATCGCCGATGCGGTCGGCAGAGGGGCCTCCGCCGTGCTGTGGGAGGCCGAGAGCCATGCCTGGAACCGGCGCTGGCGCGTGCCGCACTTCGCCGTGCCCGGACTGCGCCGCTGCGCCGGGGAAATCGCCGCCGATTTTCACGGCAGGCCAAGTGCGCGGCTGTGGACTATCGGGGTCACCGGCACCAACGGCAAAACCTCCTGCAGCCAGTGGATTGCGCAGGCCCTGACCTGTTCCCGGCGCAAGTGTGCGGTGATCGGGACCCTCGGCAGTGGATTCCCGGGGCGCCTCAGCGCGGCGGTGAACACCACGCCGGACGCGGTGAGCCTGCAGGCGCGGTTGCGCGACTTCGAGCGTGCCGGCGCGAAGGCGGTATGCATGGAGGCCTCGTCGCACGGGCTGGTGCAGGACCGCCTTGCCGGTGTCGAGTTCGATGTTGCGCTGCTTACCAATCTCAGCCGCGATCACCTCGACTATCACGGCACGATGCGCCGTTACAAGGCGGCCAAGGCGCGCCTGTTCCGCTGGCCGACGCTGCGTCATGCCATCGTCAATCTGGACGACGGTTTCGGGCGTGAAATCGCGCAGCGCTGGAAGCATCGCCGCGCCAGCCTGTTCGGCTACGGTTTCGGCCGCCGTGGATCACGCCAGTGTGCCGGCCGTATCGAAGGCAGCAATCTTGAACTGGGTGCCGCCGGTATCGCATTCGACGTCACGAGCCCCTGGGGCCATGCGGCGGTGCGCAGCCCGCTGCTCGGCGCTTTTAATGCGGCCAACCTGCTCGCGACGCTCAGCGTGCTGCTCGCGAGTGGCGTCGAAATCGGGGCCGCTGCCGCGGTGCTGGAGCGGCTGGCACCGGCGCCTGGCCGCATGGCCCGCTACGGTGGTGGCGACAGGCCATTGGTGGTCGTCGATTACGCACATACGCCGGATGCCCTGGAAAAGGTTCTGCTTGCCCTGCGTCCGCTGCGTGCGCCCCGCGGGCGGCTGCTCTGCGTGTTCGGTTGCGGTGGTGAGCGCGATGCCGGCAAACGGCCGCTGATGGGTGCGGTCGCAGCCTGCCTCGCCGACCACGTGGTGCTGACCAGCGACAACCCGCGCAGCGAGGATCCGCGCGCGATCATTGCCGACATTGCCGCAGGCACCGCAGGTGCACACGAGGAGATCGCCGATCGCCGTCGCGCCATCCTGTCCGCGGTTGCCGCGGCGCGCCGCGGCGATATCGTGCTGGTCGCGGGCAAGGGGCACGAAAATTACCAGGAAATTGGTGGGTTGCGGCGGCGTTTCGATGATGCCGCGGTGGTGAAGGCGGCGCTGGCCGGGAGGACACGGTGATGTCACTCGCCCAGACTGCGGCGGCGATCGGCGCCGAAATGAGCGGCCCCGACGTGATCTGGCATGACGTGTGCACCGACAGCCGGACCCTGAAAAGCGGCGATCTGTTCGTCGCGCTGCGCGGCGGTCGTTTCGACGGCCACGATTTTGTGGCCCACGCTGCCGCTGCCGGTGCTGTGGCGGCGCTGGTGGCGCGCGATTATCAGGGCCCCGCGCCGCTGCCGCTGGCACGCGTTGCAGACACCACCCTGGGCCTTGCCGACCTGGCGGCCCACTGGCGCCGGCGTTTCACGCTGCCGCTGATCGCGGTGACCGGATCCAACGGCAAGACCACGGTCAAGGAAATGATCGCGGCATGCCTGCGTGCCCATTACGGTGATGAGGCGGTGCTTGCGACCCGCGGCAACCTCAACAACCATATCGGGCTGCCGCTGACCCTGCTGCGCCTGCGCGACTCGCACCGTGCCGCCGTGGTCGAGCTGGGCATGAATCACAGGGGCGAGACCGCGCAACTGGCGCGCATCGCGACGCCCACCATCGGTGTGATCAACAACGCGCAGCGTGAGCATCAGGAGTTCATGGGTTCGGTGGATGAAGTTGCGGTCGAGCATGCCGACCTGCTGGCGGCACTGATGCCGCAAGGATGCGCGGTGATCAATGCCGATGACGCGCATGCCGGGCTGTGGCGTGCCGCAGCCGGCCGCGCGCGGGTGCTCGACTTCGGTTTGGGCGAAGCGGCCGTACGCGGGGAATGCCGCCTGCAGCCGGCAACGAGCCGCCTGAGCGTGTCGGCAGGCGGCGAGACCGCAGCTTTCGATTTGCCGCTGGCCGGTGAGCACAATGCGCGCAATGCCCTGGCCGCAATCGCCGCCGCCACCGCCGCCGGCGTGCCGCTGGCCACCTGCGCGCTGGCACTGACCGGATTTGCCGCGGTCAAGGGAAGGCTGCAGGAGAGGCCCGGACTGCGCGGGTCGCGCCTGATCGACGACAGTTACAACGCCAATCCGGATTCGGTGCGCGCTGCGATCGACGTTCTCGCGCAGGCGCCGGGCCGCCGGCTGCTTGCACTGGGCGACATGGGCGAGGTCGGCGAGAAGGGCGAGGCCTTTCACCGCGAAATCGGTGAATACGCCCGCAGCCACGGTGTGCATGTCCTGTTCACCACCGGTGAACTAGCCCGCCACGCTGCGGCGGCTTACGGCGCCGGCGCCAGCCATCACGAAAGCGCAGAGGCTCTTGCCGCTGCTGCCGCCAAGCTGCTCGACGCCGATGCCACGGTTCTGGTCAAAGGCTCGCGCTTCATGCGCATGGAGCGGGTGGTCGAAGCGCTTGAGGCCGCTGCGGTCGCCGCGGCCGGAAAGAAGGAGGGCTGACGCATGCTGCTCGAACTCGCTCAATGGCTGGAGCAGTACGTGCGGGCGTTCAACGTGTTCAGCTACCTCACGCTGCGCGCCGTGCTCGCCTGCCTGACCGCGCTGCTGATCTCGTTCATGGTCGGGCCGACCCTGATCCGCAAGCTCACCGCGTACAAGATCGGGCAGGCGGTGCGCGACGACGGGCCGCAGACCCACCTGGCCAAGGCCGGCACACCGACCATGGGCGGCGCGCTGATCCTGGTGGCGATCATCGTCACCACGCTGCTGTGGGCGGACCTGCAGAACCGTTTTGTCTGGGTGGTGCTGGTCGTCACCGTCGGGTTCGGTGCCATCGGCTGGGTTGATGATTACCGCAAGGTCGTGCACCGCAACCCGAAGGGGCTCTCGGCAAAGGCCAAGTTTTTCTGGCAGTCGGTGCTCGGACTCGGCGCCGCAGTGTTCATCGCCTATTCGACCAACCTGCCCGCGCAGACCCAGTTCATCGTGCCCTTTTTCAAGGAAGTGGCCTATCCCCTGGGCGCGATCGGATTCATCGTGATGACCTATTTCGTCATCGTCGGCACCAGCAACGCGGTGAACCTGACCGACGGCCTTGATGGCCTCGCGATCATGCCGACGGTAATGGTGGGCAGCGCCCTGGGCGTGTTTGCCTACGTTGCCGGCAATGCGGTGTTCGCCAAATACCTCGGGTTTCCGTACATCCCGGGTGCCGGCGAACTGATCGTGATCTGCGGCGCGCTTGCCGGCGCGGGCCTTGCCTTTCTGTGGTTCAACGCCTATCCAGCCGAAGTGTTCATGGGTGACGTCGGCGCCCTGGCGCTGGGCGCGGCACTGGGCACCATCGCTGTGATCGTGCGCCAGGAGATCGTGCTGTTCATCATGGGCGGGGTATTCGTGGTCGAGACGCTGTCGGTGATGCTGCAGGTGGCGTCCTACAAGCTCACCGGCAAGCGCATTTTCCGCATGGCGCCGCTGCACCACCACTACGAACTGAAGGGCTGGAAAGAGAACCAGGTGGTCGTCCGCTTCTGGATCATCACGATGATGCTGGTGCTGATCGGACTGTCGACGCTGAAGTTGCGATGAAATGCACGCTGCCACGCTTACTGCCGCCGGTCCTGCCCCCGCTACTCTGGGGGGGCTGCTGATGCTTGCGCTGCGTGGCGCGCGCGTTGCCGTGATCGGGCTGGGTGACACCGGGCTTTCACTGGCGTGCTGGCTTGCCGGGCATGGTGCCCTGGTCGAGGTCAGCGACACACGCGCCGAGCCGCCCGGGCTGGCCGCGCTGCGGCGCGAACTGTCGCAGGCGAAGCTTGCGCTTGGCGCCGCGCCCGATGCTGCGGTGGCGCGTGCCGATATCGTCGCAGTCAGCCCCGGAGTGGACCGTCGCCGCGGCGCGGTCAGCGAGGCCGCGCGGCGCGGGGTGCCGGTGGTCGGCGATGTCGAGCTGTTTGCGCAATCGCTGGCCGCCCGCAACGATGCCGCGCCGGTCATTGCGATCACCGGTTCCAACGGCAAAAGCACGGTGACCGCCATGGCCGGCGGGATCTGCGCCGCCGCCGGGCTGCACCCGGTCGTGGCCGGCAACATCGGTCTGCCGGTACTGGATGCGTGGTCGAAGATAGAGGCCGGTGCCGCGATGCCCGGAGCTTTCGTGCTCGAGCTGTCGAGTTTCCAGCTCGAAAGCACGGTGTCGCTCAATGCCCGTGCGGCGACCGTGCTCAACCTGTCCGAGGACCACCTCGACCGCTATGACGGCATGGCTGAATACGCCGCCGCGAAAGCACGGATTTATGCGGGCGATGGTGTGCAGGTCTTCAATCGCAACGATGCCTGGAGCCGTGGCATGGCGCTGCCCGGGCGCCGTCATGCCAGCTTCGGCATGGATGCGGCTACCGCCGATGGCGATTGGGGATTGGCCGGCGATGCGGATGGCGCCGGCCTGTGCCGTGGCGGAAACAGGCTGATGGATGCGCAGCGGCTCCGCGTTGCCGGGCAGCACAATGCCGTGAACGCGCTAGCAGCCGGTGCGCTGTGTCATCTCATTGGTGTTTCTGATGCCGCTATCGTGGCGGGTTGGACAGACTTTGAAGGGCTGCCGCACAGGGTAAAATTAATCAATAGAATCAATAACATAGAATTCTATGATGACTCCAAGGGTACCAATGTAGGGGCCACGGTCGCGGCTCTGAACGGCTTTGCCTCGCCGGTGGTGCTGATCGCAGGCGGCGACGGCAAGGGCCAGGATTTTTCGCCGTTGGCGGATGCGGCGCGCGGCCGGGCCCGCGCGGTGGTGCTGATCGGCCGCGATGCCCCGCTGATTGCGGCCGCGATCGGTGATGCCGCGCCGTTGCTGCATGCGGGCGACATGAACGAAGCGGTGCAGCTGGCGAGCGCCACTGCCCGTCCCGGCGATGCGGTGCTGTTGTCGCCAGCCTGCGCGAGTTACGACATGTTCCGCAACTATGTGCATCGGGCCGAAGTGTTCGCTGCCGCAGTGGCGGCGCTGCAGCGGAGCCGGGCATGAGCACCCACACCATGAGCGCCGGCGCGCGCGCGGCCCCAGCGGAATACGATCATTGCCTGCTCTGGGTGACAGCCCTGCTGCTTTCGATCGGACTGGTGATGGTGTATTCGGCGTCGATTGCGATCGCTGAAGGCAGCCGCATGACCGGCAACAACGCGACCTATTACCTGACCCGCCACGCGGTGTTTGTGCTGGTCAGCCTGGTCGCCGCGACAGTGGTGTTCCAGGTGCCGCTGCGAGTGTGGCAGCAGCTCGCCCCCTTCCTTTTCCTCGGCGGGCTGGGCCTGCTCGCGCTGGTGCTGATTCCGGGCATTGGTCGCGAGGTCAACGGCAGCCGGCGCTGGCTGTCGCTGTATGTGGTCAACCTCCAGCCCTCGGAGCTGGTGAAGGTGGCAGTGGTGCTCTATGCCGCCGACTACACCGTACGCAAGGCCGCCTTCATGCACAGCCTGCGCAAGGGCTTTCTGCCGATGTTCGCGGTGATGATGCTGGCCGGCGGCCTGCTGCTGATGGAGCCCGATTTCGGCGCCTTTGCGGTCATCACGGTGATCGCGATGGGCATCCTCTTCCTCGGCGGCATGAACTGGCGGCTGTTTGCAGGGCTGATCGTGATGCTGGTGATCGGCTTCCTGCTGCTGATCTGGACCAGTCCCTACCGCATGCAGCGCGTGATCGGATTCATGGACCCCTGGGCCGATCCCTACGGCAAGGGTTACCAACTGTCGCATGCGCTGATCGCCTTCGGCCGCGGCGAATGGTTTGGCGTAGGCCTTGGCGCCAGCGTGGAAAAGCTGTTCTACCTGCCCGAAGCCTATACCGATTTCCTGCTCGCGGTGATTGCCGAGGAGCTCGGATTCGCCGGCGTGTTGCTCATCATCGTGCTGTTTACGCTACTGGTGTGGCGCGCCTTCGTCATCGGCCGCCGCGCCTGCGAACTGGAACGCTACTACGCCGCGCTGGTCGCGCAGGGCGTGGGCCTTTGGATCGGCGTGCAGGCGATCATCAATATGGGCGTCAACATGGGGTTGCTGCCGACCAAGGGCCTCACCCTGCCGCTGCTGTCCTTCGGTGGCAGCGCGATCCTCGCGACCTGCTGTGCGATCGCCATACTGCTGCGCGTGGACTGGGAAAACCGGCAGCAGGCACGGGGGTTCACGGTATGACGCGCACGCTGATGGTGATGGCGGGCGGCACCGGTGGCCACATCTTTCCGGCGCTGGCTGTGGCCGAGGTGCTGAGCAAACGGGGCTGGCGCGTGGTCTGGCTGGGCGCGCGTGGCGGCATGGAGGAGCGGCTGGTACCGGCGCGCGGCTATGCCACCGAGTGGATCCGCATCGGCGGCGTCCGCGGCAAGGGTTTGCTGCGCAAGCTGCTGTTGCCGCTGACTCTGCTGATTGCGTTCTGGCAGAGCGCGGCGGCGATTTTCCGCCAGCGCCCTGACGTGGTGCTTGGCATGGGCGGTTACGCCGCTTTCCCCGGGGGGATGATGGCCGCGCTGTTCGGCCGGCCGCTGCTGATCCACGAGCAGAACGCAATACCGGGCCTGACCAACCGCGTACTGGCCGGTGTTGCGGACCGTGTGCTTTCGGCATTTCCCGATGCTTTCGAGGGCCGCGTCGACGTGATCTGGTCGGGTAATCCGGTGCGCAGCGAGATCGTCGATCTTGCCCCGCCTGAAGCGCGATTCGCAGGCCGCAGCGGTCCGCTGCGCCTGCTGGTGGTCGGCGGCAGCCTTGGAGCGCGGGCGCTCAACGAGATCCTGCCGCAGGCGCTGGCGCTGCTGGAGCCCGGGCAGCGTCCAGTGGTCACGCACCAGGCTGGCAATGACCATGCCGAAGCGGTGCGCCAGCGCTATCGCGAACTCGGAGTGGAGGCCGAAGTGCTGGCTTTCGTTGACGACATGGCTGCGCGTTACGGCGAGGCCGACCTGATTGTGTGCCGTTCCGGCGCAACCACCGTGACTGAACTGGCGGTGGCCGGCATCGGCAGCCTCCTGGTGCCGTTCCCCCATGCGGTGGATGACCACCAGACGCGCAATGCCCGTTATCTCTCCGACCGCGGCGCCGCGCTGCTGATGCCGCAGCAGGAGCTCACGCCAGAGTCGCTGGCGCGCGTGATGCGTGGACTGGACCGTGAAAAGCTGCTGGAGATGGCACGCGCCGCCCGGGCGGTCGGCAAGCCGGATGCGGCCGAGAAAGTGGCGGGCCTGTGCATGGAGCTTGCCGCATGAGAGACCTGGCATGAAACACAAGGTCAAAAACATCCACTTCGTCGGCATAGGCGGCGCCGGGATGAGCGGCATCGCCGAGGTGCTGCTGAATCTGGGCTATGCGGTCAGCGGTTCCGATCTCGCCGAGAGCAATGCCACGCGCCGCCTGGCCGGACTTGGTGCGATGGTGCGCATCGGCCATGCGGCAGAACATGTCAGCAGCGCCGACGTGGTGGTGATTTCGAGCGCAGTCAGGGCGGACAATCCGGAGGTTGTGGCTGCCCGTGCCCGCCATGTGCCTGTGGTGCCGCGCGCGCTGATGCTGGCCGAACTGATGCGCCTGAAGCAGGGCATCGCGGTGGCCGGCACCCACGGCAAGACGACGACGACCAGCCTTGTCGCCAGCATCCTCGCCGAAGGCGGGCTTGATCCGACATTCGTGATCGGCGGCCGCCTTGAAAGTGCCGGCACCCACGCCCGGCTCGGCGCCGGTGAATTCATTGTCGCCGAGGCCGACGAATCCGATGCCTCGTTCCTGCATCTGCAGCCGGTGATCTCCGTGGTGACCAACATCGACGCCGATCACATGGAAACCTACGGTCACTCGCTGGACCGCCTGCGCCAGGCGTTCGTCGATTTCGTCGAGCGGCTGCCGTTCTACGGCGTGGCTGTCCTTTGCAACGACGATGTGAATGTGCGCTCGATCATGCCGCGGCTGACCAAGGCGGTGGTGACCTATGGCCTGGGCGAGGGCGCCGATGTGCGCGGCATCGCGGTCAGTGCCGCAGCAGGCGCAATGCATTTCCGCGTGCAGCGCAAGAACGGCCGGCGGCTGCCGGATCTCGACATCCGGCTCAACCTTGCAGGCGTGCACAACGTGCTCAACGCGCTGGCGGCGATTGCGGTGGGCACTGAAGTCGGTGTTGCCGACGGGCGTATCGTCAAGGCGCTGGGGGAGTTCAAGGGCGTCGGCCGGCGTTTCCAGCGTTACGGTGCACTGCCCCTGCCGGGCGGCGGCAGTTTCGAATTGATTGATGACTATGGCCATCATCCGGTGGAAATGGCGGCAACCATCGCGGCCGCGCGTGGCGCGTTTCCGGGCCGTCGCCTGGTGCTGGCGTTCCAGCCGCACCGCTACACGCGCAC
>Ga0068877_10004249_pt1 | contig 11224 bp, 9 predicted proteins | sample NOAtaG_FD_66437 | JGI IMG/M metagenome (GOLD analysis project Ga0068877, IMG submission 66437) | Freshwater lake microbial communities from Lake Erie, under a cyanobacterial bloom - NOAA_Erie_Diel6S_1000h metaG | ecosystem: Environmental > Aquatic > Freshwater > Lake | place: USA: Ohio, Lake... | reverse complement strand
TTCGTCCAGCGTGTAGCCGACCGCCAGCTTGGCGGCGATCTTGGCGATCGGGAAACCGGTCGCCTTGGAGGCCAGCGCGGAGGAGCGCGACACCCGCGGGTTCATCTCGATGACGATCATGCGCCCGTCCTTCGGGTTGATCGCGTACTGGACGTTGGACCCGCCGGTGTCGACTCCGATCTCGCGCAGCACCGCGAAGGAGGCGTTGCGCATCATCTGGTACTCGCGGTCGGTGAGGGTCTGGGCCGGGGCCACCGTGATGGAGTCGCCGGTATGCACGCCCATCGGATCGAGATTCTCGATGGAGCATACGATGATGCAGTTATCGGCCCGGTCGCGCACGACCTCCATCTCGAACTCTTTCCAGCCCAGGAGCGATTCCTCGATCAGCAGTTCGCGCGTCGGGCTGGCGTCGAGCCCGCGCCGGCAGATGGTCTCGAACTCCTCCGGGTTGTAGGCGATGCCGCCACCGGTGCCGCCGAGCGTGAACGACGGCCGGATCACCACGGGAAAGCCGATGCCGCCGGTCACCGAAGCGATCTCGCGCTGCACGGCCCAGGCTTCATCCATCGAGTGCGCAACACCCGAGCGGGCGGACTCCAGGCCGATTCCGGTCATGGCCTGCTTGAACTTCTGACGGTCCTCCGCCTTGTCGATGGCCTCCTCCTTCGCGCCGATCAGTTCCACGTCGAAGCGCGCGAGTACGCCGTTCTTCGCCAGGTCGAGGGCGCAATTGAGGGCCGTCTGTCCGCCCATGGTCGGCAAGAGGGCGTCGGGACGCTCCTTTTCGATGATGCGCGCCACCATTTGCCAGGTGATGGGTTCGATGTACACCATGTCCGCCGTGTCCGGATCGGTCATGATGGTCGCCGGATTGCTGTTGACCAGGATCACGCGATAGCCCTCCTCGCGCAGCGCCTTGCAGGCCTGCGCGCCGGAGTAATCGAACTCGCAGGCCTGGCCGATGACGATGGGGCCGGCGCCGATAATCAGGACGCTCTTGATGTCGGCGCGCTTAGGCATGGCCGGCCCCCCTGTGCTGCGCCATCAGCGCGGTGAAGCGGTCGAACAGGTAGCCGATGTCCTGCGGCCCGGGGCTCGCCTCGGGATGGCCCTGGAAACAGAAGGCCGGCCGGTCGGTGCGCTTGAGGCCCTGGATCGACCGGTCGAAAAGCGATACATGGGTGACGGCGAGACGGGCGGGCAGCGTCGCGGGATTGACCGCGAAGCCGTGATTCTGGCTGGTGATGGCGACCCGGCCGGTTTCCAGGTCCTCGACCGGGTGATTGGCGCCGTGATGGCCGAACTTCATCTTGAGCGTCGCCGCGCCCGAGGCCAGGCCCAGCAACTGGTGGCCGAGACAGATGCCGAAAGTGGGGATGCCGGCATCGACGATCTCCCCGACGGCAGCGATGGCGTAATCGCAGGGCTGCGGATCGCCCGGCCCATTGGACAGGAACACGCCGTCAGGTCGCATCGCGCGCACGTCGGCAGCCGGTGTCGTGGCGGGCACGACCGTCAGGTCGCAGCCGCGCTCGGCCAGCATGCGCAGGATGTTGCGCTTGACGCCGTAGTCGTAGGCCACCACCCGGAATTCGGGCTCGACCAACCGGCCAAACCCGCGCCCGAGGCGCCATTCGGTCTCGTCGAACCGGTAGGAAGCCGGTGTGCTGACCACCCGGGCCAGGTCCATCCCGGCCAATCCGCCGAACGCGCGCGCCGCCGCCAGCGCCTCGCGCTCGTCGATGTGGCCTGCCATGATGCAGCCGGATTGCGCGCCCTTCTCGCGCAGGATTCTCGTGAGCCTGCGGGTATCGATCTCGGCGATGCCCACCACGTTTTCGGCGCGCAGGTAGGCGTCGAGGGCCATGGTGCTGCGGAAGTTAGATACCGAAATGGCGAGATTGCGGATCACCAGGCCCGCCGCATGAATGCGGCGATCGCCGGATTCGACATCCTCGGCGTTGGTACCGGTGTTGCCGATGTGCGGATAGGTGAGCGTGACGATTTGCCGGCAGTAGGACGGGTCGGTCAGGATCTCCTGATAACCCGTCATCGCGGTGTTGAAGACCACCTCGCCCACGGTCTGGCCGTGCGCGCCGATGGAGACCCCGCGAAACATACTGCCGTCGGCGAGCGCGAGGACTGCGGGAGACGGCTTGGACATGGAATGGGCACCTGAGAGAAACCCGTGCGAACCTGGCTTCGGGGGTGCCGCGCAAACCTTCCCTGAACGCAATCCCGGACTGCAAAGCGGGGCGGGAACCGGTTTGCGCAGTCGTCGCTACCACACGGGCAAACCACCTGAGTATAGCAGACTAAATAACGTAATGCCTTGTTTTTTATCGTTTTTTATGTATACAAATTCATTTTTGGCTGTACACACGAAGTACATCGGCGGCGCACGGCCCCTACTTCCTGCGCGCCGCCTCGTACAGGGGCATGACCCGGCCCGCATAGTCCTGCAGATCGCGAATCCGGGTGTCCGATGATGGGTGGGTGGACAACCATTGCGGCGGGCCGTTGCCGCCTACCTTGCGCATTTTTTCCCACAGACTGACCGCCCCGCGGGGGTCGAAACCCGCGCGCGCGGCCAGTTCCACGCCGATGCGGTCTGCCTCGGTTTCATGAAGCCTGCTGTTCGGCAGGTTGTAGGTCAGATTGGTCACGAGATTGGCCATGTCCATGTTGCCTTGGCTGCCGCCCAGCGCCACCCCGACGCCGGTGGCCACGATGCCCGCGTTGAGTTGCTGGGAGGCGCGCTCACGCGCATGCTCGCGCAGGGCGTGGGCGATTTCATGCCCCATGACCGCCGCGATTTCGTCGTCGGTGGCGTTGAGTTTCTGGATCAGGCCGGTATAGACGGCGATCTTGCCCCCGGGCATGCACCAGGCGTTGACCTCCGGGGAATTGATCACGTTGACCTCCCACTTCCAGCCGACCGCGTCGCTGCGGAATGTCGCCGTCTGTGGAATCAGGCGTTGCGCGATGGCGCGCACGCGCGCCGTTTGCGCGGGGTCGGGGTTGAGTTGTCGCTTCTGGTTGGCCTGCGCCAGGGTTTGCTGGTAAGCCTGGATCGCACCCTGCTCGAGTTGGCGCGCCGATACCAGCGCCGACATGGTTTGCTGGCGGTCGACCCCTACGGCACCTCCCTGGGTGGTGCGGACAGTCTTGCAGGATGCCAGCGCGCAGCAGACCGAGACGGCCAACAGGAACTTGAGCAGTTTTCGCATGTGCATATCGTTTTCCCGCCTCTTCGATCGTCCGGACGCCTTCCCTTAACGAACCGGCCGGGCGCCGCGTTGACCGGTCACCGCCAGCAGCGCCGCGCCCAGTACGCCGGCGGCGGCGCTCAGGGTGTAGGTCCATGAGGGTCCGACACGCTCCCAGAGCGCGCCGCTGACGAGGCCACCGGCGAATCCGCCTGCCCCGAATGACAGGCTGATGTAAAGGGCCTGCCCACGTGCCTGGTTGGCGGCGCCGAAATAGCGGCCGACCAAGGAGACGGCGCTGGCGTGGTAGATCGCAAACGTCGAGGCGTGCATCAGTTGCGCGAGTACGAGCAACCACCAGTGGGCCACGCCCCAGCCGATGATAAGGAACCGCACGCCGCACACCACAAAGGTGGAAAAGAACAGCATGGCGGGATCGAAGCGGCGCATGATCTGCGGCATGGCCTGGAATACGCCGATTTCGATGACCACCCCCAGCGCCCACATGATGCCGATGGTGGTCTTGCTGTACCCGTGGTCGGCAAGATAGATCGAATAGAACGTGTAGAGCGCCGAGTGCGCGAAAGCGTTGAGCGCGCCCGCGCACAGGAAGGCGCGCACCTCGGGCCGGCGCAGGATGGGCCCCAGGGCAGCGGGCTCGGTGCTGCCCCGCCCCCCGGCGCCGTGGGGCACCAGCCATGCCGCCAGGATGGTCAGCAACAGCAGGCCCGCCACCACATGCAGGACCGCCCGCGGCGACGCATGGTCGAGCAGCGCGCCCAGTCCCAGCACGGCGGCGATGAACCCCACCGACCCCCATACCCGGATGCGGCCGTAACGGCCGGGCGCCTCGCGCACCTCATGCAGCGTGAGCGCCTCCACCACCGGCATTTGCGCGCTGGTGAAAAAGTGCACGCCGATGAGCACCGCGAATACCCAGGCGAAGGAAGACCCGAGATAGAGAAGGCAGAAGCAGGCGAGCGACAGCACCGTCGCGACGCGCAGGATGGCCACCGGGGCCCTGGTGCGATCGGCCAGGGTTCCCCAGACGTTGGGCCCGAAAATGCGCATCACCTGCGGGATCGCGTACAGGATGCCGATCTGGGTGGCGGCCAGCCCGAGATCCTGCAGGTAGAGCGTGATGTAGGGCGAGTACGCGCCGACGTAGGCGAAGTACGCGAAGTAATAGCCGGAAAGCGCCAGCGCGGGCGCGACCGCCGCGCGCCCCAAGGTTCAGGCCTGCGCGGGGATGACCGGCGTACCGGTCGCCACGCCCGCGCACTGGGCGCGATGGCGCAGGGCGTGATCCATCAGCACGATCGCCAGCGCCGCCTCGGCGATTGGCGCGGCGCGGATGCCCACGCAGGGATCGTGGCGCCCGTGGGTTTCGACCACCACCGGATTGCCGGCCGTGTCGATGGACCTGCGCGGCAGGCGGATGCTGGAGGTGGGCTTGAGGGCGATCGATACGACCACGTCCTGCCCGGTGGAAATGCCGCCCAGCACGCCACCGGCGTTGTTGCCGAGAAAACCCTGCGGTGTCATCTCGTCGCCATGCTCGGTGCCTTTCTGCGCGACGCTGGCGAAGCCGGCCCCGATCTCCACACCCTTGACGGCGTTGATGCCCATCATGGCATGGGCGATGTCGGCGTCCAGGCGATCGTAGACCGGTTCGCCCCAGCCCGGCGGCATGCCGGAGGCCACCACCGTAATGCGCGCGCCGACCGAATCGCCGGACTTGCGCAATGCGTCCATGTAGGCCTCGAGTCGCTCCACCGCGGACAGGTCGGCGATGAAAAACGGATTGGCCTCGCGAGCTGCGACATCGTCCCAGCTGCGAAAAGGCACCACGATGTCACCCAGCTGGGCAAGGTAGGCGCGAATCTTCAACCCGTGCTGCTCGCCCAGCCATTTGCGCGCCACCGCGCCGGCCGCCACCGTCGGCGCGGTCAGGCGGGCCGACGAGCGACCGCCGCCGCGGTAGTCGCGGACGCCGTATTTCTGCCGGTAGGCATAGTCGGCGTGCCCGGGCCGGAACGTATCGACAATATTGCCGTAGTCGCGGCTGCGCTGGTCCTCGTTGCGGATGAGCAGCGCGATCGGGGTGCCGGTGGTGCGGCCCTCGAATGTCCCGGAGAGGATTTCAACGCTGTCGGGTTCCTTGCGCTGGGTCACATGGCGCGAAGTGCCGGGCTTGCGCAGGTCCAGATCGCGCTGGATGTCGGCGGCGTCGAGCGCCATGCCGGGGGGGCAGCCATCGACCACGCAACCGATGGCCGGGCCGTGGGATTCGCCGAAATTGGTGACGCGAAAAAGATCGCCCAGGGTCGAGCCTGACATGACAAGCCGTGAAAAACCACAATAACGGATTCTAGCCGATGCTCACCGCGGGCCGCCCTGCCGCCAGCGCGGCCGCCTGCAGCCCCGCGGAGTAGCCGCATGCGGCACCGGCGCCTCTGCAACGTCTACGATGGTCGCTGCTGCCAGGCCCATGCCTCCAGTGGGGATGTTCCCGAGAGCCTGCTCGCGCGGCCGTGGCACGCGGCGGAGTCACGCCGGCCAGTTCTTGATGTAACCCTTGAGCATGCGGTTCTCGAAGGCCTGTTCCTCCAGGACCGCGCGGGCGACGTCGTGGAAGGAGATTACTCCCAGCAGCACGTCGCCCTCCATGACGGGCATGTAGCGCTGATGGCTCTCGATCATGACGGTGCGCAGTTCATCGACCTCCATGTCCGGCGTAGCCACCGCCGGGTTCCGGTTCATCACCTCGCTGGCGAAGATCTGCGACATGGTCGGCGTGGGGCCGACCCGGTTCTCCTGTTGCCGCCTGGCCAGCACCTTGATGATCTCGCGGAAGGTGAGCATTCCGGCCAGCTTGCCGGCGTCCATGACCACGACCGAGCCGATGTCATGATCGGCCATGCTGATGACGGCATCGGCCATCGTGGTGGCGGGCGTCACCGTGTACAGCGTGCTTCCCTTGATGCGCAGGATTTCCCTGACTTGCATGGCACACCTCCCTTGCTGTGTTTCCCAGAGCGTGATGTTCCGTGTTGGCGTGGGCGCCTGCCGGGCGCGTCCGGCCCGTGCCGGATCACGATGCCTGCCAGGCCTGATATGCCGCCCCGGCCGCCCGCGCGTCGCGCGCGGCGGATTGCGCGCGCTCGATCAGATCGTCGACGCTGGAAATCATCGAATCGAGCGTCGCCACCCCCAGGCTGACGCCCATGTCCTGCTCGGCTACGCTGCCGCGAATGCGCGCCGCCGCCTTCTCGGCGTAGGCCAATTCGGTATCGATGCAGATGAGCATGAACTGCAGTTCTGCGGTGCGGCAAACCACATCCTGCATGCGCGCGCCCTCGCGCAGCGCGCGCGCCACCCCGGCGGCATAGCCTGAGCACTGGACCGCGATGACCGATAGCGGCCCGGCACGCCGGCGCGCCGCGGCCCACTCGCTCTCCAGGCGGGTGCGGAAATAGCGCGCGTTCGGCAGCCCGGTCTCGGCGTCGATGGCAGCGTTCTGCAGCAGGTAACGGTAAACATCGGCTAGCTCGGTGGTGAACCGGACCGCTACGGCGTGGGACGGCGCGCCGAGGTCGAATGCGAACCCGGCCTTCAGCGGTCGCCCGAGATGCCGGCCCCACTCCTCGGCGTGGCGCTCGACGTCCGCGCACAGGCCGGCGAACTCGCCGGGCGCAAGCCCGATGCGCGCGGCGCGCTGCATCAGGTCGAGCAGGTTGGCCTCCGGATAAGGCAGCGCCAGGCTGGCGAGCAGTTCACCCAGGCGCACGGTCTGCGCGACCAGATCGGCGCGGGCGCCCGACAGCGGCGCCTCGGGGGCGAGTGCGGCATGGCGATCAAGCGCCGCGACGAGTTCGGCGCCGGGCCCCCACTCGGCGGGCGCCTGGCGCCATGCCGGGGTCGAATTGAGCCAGGCCGCAAGGAATACCTCTTCGCCCTTGGGCAAGGAAATCCGGCTGGCGATTGCCTGCGCGGCAATGGCAGCCAGAATGGCCGAGCCGGTGGCGTCCGCACCGGCGTCCTCGAGCAGAAGGCCCGCGGTGACCTGCTGGACGAACCGCAAGCCGAAGAGCGGGCGGAGATCGTCGGGCTCGATACCCGACCGGCGCCCGAGGCCGGGCAATGAAAGCGTGGCCAGCAAGCGGGCTGCGAATGCGGTGTCGGCGTCCAGCAGCGCCTTGAGGGCCGAATCGACATCCCCCGCGTCCGTGTTGAGCGCAAGGATGTCTCGAGCTGCGGATGAGGTCATGCGTGCACCGAGGAACAAGTGGCGGAATTTTGTCACATTTGCTCCCCTGCGGGGCAAGCCGCCCCCGCAAGTCGCGCCGGGCCCGCGTGATAACATCCAAGCGCCCTGATTTTTCCCGCGGTGGCCGTGTGCGCGATCGCGGCAACGCACCGGACGACCCTGAACGCCATGGCCCCTCCAAAGTATCCCGGGTTCGACACGCTGGCCCTGCACGCCGGCGCCGCGCCGGATCCGGCGACCGGCGCGCACGCCACACCCATCTACCTGACCGCGTCGTATACGTTCCGCGACTCCGACCATGCCGCGGCGCTTTTCAACATGGAGCGCAGCGGCCATGTGTATTCGCGCATCTCCAACCCCACCAACGCGGTGCTCGAGGAACGCATCGCCGCCCTCGAAGGCGGCGTCGCGGGCATCGCCGTGGCCAGCGGCCAGGCGGCCCTGCACCTCGGCCTCGCCACCATCGCCGGCGCGGGTGCCCACGTCGTGGCCTCGCGTGCACTGTACGGCGGCTCGCACAACCTGTTGCACTACACCATGCGGCGCTTCGGTGTGCAGACCACCTTCGTCGACCCGCGCGACATCGATGCCTGGCGGGCGGCGATCCGGCCCGAAACACGCGTGCTGTTCGGCGAAACGCTCGGCAACCCCGGCCTCGATGTGCTCGACATCCCGCGGGTAGCGGCGCTGGCGCACGACCACGACCTGCCGCTGATGGTCGACAGCACATTCACCACGCCGTATCTGCTCAAGCCGCTCGACCACGGCGCCGATCTGGTGTATCACTCCGCCACCAAGTTCCTGTGCGGCCACGGCACGGTCATCGGCGGCCTGCTGGTCGATGGCGGTACCTTCGACTGGGCCCAAGCCCACGCGCGCACCGGCAAGTTCGGCGAAATCGCCTCGCCTTACGAAGGCTTCCACGGCATGAATTTCGCCGAAGAGTCGACGGTAGCGCCCTTCGCCCTGCGCGCGCGCCGCGAAGGGCTGCGTGATTTCGGTGCCTGCATGAGCCCGTTCAACGCTTTCCAGATCCTGCAGGGCATCGAAACCCTGCCCCTGCGCATGGCCAGGCATGTGGATAACACCCGCAAGGTGGTGGCGTTCCTGGCCGGACACCCGGCAGTCGCCTCGATTTCCCATCCGGACTTGCCGGAACATCCCGACCATGCCTTGGCGCAGCGGCTCCTGCCGAAGGGCGCCGGAGCGGTGTTCAGCTTCACCCTCAAGGGCAACCGCGCCGCGGGCATGCGCTTTGTCGAAGCCCTGCAGATCTTCTCCCATCTCGCCAATGTCGGCGACGCGCGCTCGCTGGTCATCCATCCCGCGTCGACGACGCATTTCCGGGTGCCGAGCGCGGATCTCGAGGCCGGCGGCATCAAGGAAGGCACGATGCGCCTGTCGGTCGGGCTGGAAGACCCCGATGACCTGATCGAAGACCTCGCGCGCGGGCTGCGCGCGTCGCAGAAGGGGGCCTGACGCCATGCTGCTCAACATAGGCGGCCGTCAGGCCTATGCGTATACCGGCGGCAAGGCGTTCGACGCTGGCCTGCCCGCGGTGGTATTCGTGCATGGCGCGCAGCACGACCACAGCGTGTGGGTCCTGCAAAGCCGCTACCTCGCACATCACGGATACGGCGTGCTCGCCCTGGATCTGCCCGGCCATGGCCGCAGCGAGGGTCCGCCGCTAGAGAGCATCGAAGCGCTCGCCGACTGGGTGGTGGCGGTGCTGGATGCGGCCGGGGTGAAGGCGGCATCGCTGGTGGGCCACAGCATGGGATCGCTGGTCGCCCTCGAAGCCGCCGGACGCGCCCCCGCACGGATCGCCAAGATCGCCCTGGTGGGTTCGGCGTTTCCGATGCGGGTGGCCGACCCGCTGCTCGACGCCACCCGCGACGATGAACCGCTCGCGCAGGACATGGTCAACATCTGGTCGCATTCCACCCATGCGGCCAAACCTTCCAATCCCGGGCCCGGCTTCTGGATCATTGGCGAAAACCTGCGCCTGATGCAGCGCATCAAGCCTGGCGTCATGCACGTCGATTTCCGCGCCTGCAACGCCTACTCCGGCGGCGCCGAACGGGCGGCGGCGGTACGCTGCCCGACCTTGTTCGTCCTCGGCGACCGCGACATGATGACGCCTCCCCGGGCTGCCCGCGACCTGCAGGCAGCTATTCCCCATCAGCGCACCGTCTTGGTCAAGGCCAGCGGGCACAACCTGATGGGCGAGCAGCCAGACGCCGTCCTGGATGCCCTGAGGACTTTCCTGCCCTGACGGCCGGCCCAGCGAAACCGCCCGGGCCGAGGGTATTGTGCGACCCGGTCCTTCCGGCGTAGCATGAAATCGTGTCAGGTCTGGCCGGTCACGGCCGCCGGCGAACGCAGGTGAAACTCCACCGCACGCTCCCCGATGGGTCCGTCGGCAGCTTTGCCAGCCTGCGACCGCGCAAGCCGCGACCAGGCCTGCCCATCCCTCAAGCCGGAAGAGACCCCGCCCATGCCCCTTCGCCTCCTTGTTGCCGCCGCGCTTTGCATAGCCGCTCACTGCGTCCCTGCGGCGACACCGTCGCGCGGCGAGCAGGCCCCGGCCGCCGCCACAGCCGCCTCGCTCGAGGGGGAACGCGCCGCGCGGGCCGTCCTCGATGCGATCGACGCGGTGGTGCGCATCAAGGTCAAGGCGGTGCCCGACGCGCGCTCGCTGCGTACCCTCGGCCGTGAACGCGAAGGCAGCGGCATCGTCATCGCGCCTTCGGGATTGATCCTCACCATCGGCTACCTGATCCTCGAGGCGGACACCATCGAGGTCACGGACAATGCCGGCAAGACCGTATCGGCAAGCGTCGCCTTCTACGATCACGCCAGCGGTTTCGGGCTCGTCAGGCCGGCCATACCGCTGCCGGCCAAAGGCGCCCTGCTCGGCAACTCCGGCGAGGTCAGCGCCGCGGAACGTCTGATCTTTGCCACGCATGGCGGCAAGGAAAGCGCCAGCCTTGCCACCGTCGCCTCCAAGCGCCGCTTCGCCGGCTACTGGGAATACCTGATCGACGACGCCATCTTCACCGTGCCGCCGCGTGGCGACCATTCCGGCGCCGCCTTGATCAACCGCGAGGGCAGGCTGGTGGGTATCGGTTCCCTCATCGTCGCCGACGCCGCCAGCCCCAGCCGGCGCACCCCCGGCAACATGTTCGTCCCGATCGACTTGGTCAAGCCCATCGTGGCGGAGATAGCCGCCGGCAGGGCCAGGGAAACCGCGCGTCCATGGATCGGCCTGTCGACCCAGGAGGTTGAAGGGCGGCTTTTCGTCCTGCGTGTGCAGGAAGACGGCCCGGCCGCGGCCGCCGGCCTGAAAGCCGGCGACATCATCCTGGGAATTGGCGGCGACCAGGTCGAGTCGCTCGAACAGTTCTACATGAAATTGTGGTCTGCCGGCCCCCCCGGCGCGGCAATCCGCCTCAATGTGTTGCAGGGCACGAACATCCGCGAGGTCGAAGTGCGCTCGATGGATCGCCAGCAGTTCATGCGCACCAAGTCCAGCCTGTAGAACGCCAAGCAGCGGCGTCGGCGCGCCCGGGTGACGCTAGATCGCCTGCGTGGCGCCGCTCAGGCGCATCCACTGGTCTGCAGGCTCGGGGTCGAAAAGATGCTGCGGCATGACGGCATGCACGCTCCAGAACCCCGCCGCGATCTCGCGGGCCAGTTGGCCCGGCGCCCAGCCGGCATAGCCCAGGAAGACCTTGCTGCG
>Ga0068877_10004246_pt1 | contig 11226 bp, 7 predicted proteins | sample NOAtaG_FD_66437 | JGI IMG/M metagenome (GOLD analysis project Ga0068877, IMG submission 66437) | Freshwater lake microbial communities from Lake Erie, under a cyanobacterial bloom - NOAA_Erie_Diel6S_1000h metaG | ecosystem: Environmental > Aquatic > Freshwater > Lake | place: USA: Ohio, Lake... | reverse complement strand
TGCCCGCCCAGCTCGGCCAGCGTGCGGTGGAAGGGCTTGGTCTCGAAGGCCTGCTGGCTGAACTCGATCACCTCGCCATCGTCGGCCGAGACAAAGCCCGCCGGGCCGAAGAGGTTGGCCTGGGTCAGGCGGCGCTGGGTCATCTGCGGGGTGTCGTCCTCGAAGCCGAAGTGCGTCCACACGAAGTCGAAGCTGCCGTGGCCATTGGGCTGGATGTGGCGCGTGGACACGCTGTTGACCTGCTGCTGCAGGATGACGCTGGGGAAGATGGTGGTCATCACCGCTGTTGGAACGGGTGCCCCCACGCTCGGCACTTCGTGCGCTTCGCTGCCCCCCGAGGGGGCTGCCGACGCCTTGGGGCGGCCCGGCGGCGTCGGCCCTCCCCACCACGGCTCCGGCACGATGTCGATGAAGCTCGGGTCGTGCAGGGTCATCGTGTCCTTGAAGCTCGACACCTGTGTCACCTGCCCGGCCTGGCCCGCGTTGCCGCGGGTGCTGATCATGGCCGCGTGGCGGTGGCGGCTGTCCATGCGCAGGCGGCTCTTGTTGTCGGCGCGCCAGAGGCCGAAGGTGACGAACCAGGTGTGCAGCAGGCCGGGGTGGTAGGGGTCCTTGATGTTCTCCTGCATCAGCTTCCAATTGCCCGGAATGCGCTGGCGGTTGTAGCCCAGGATCTTGAGCTGGCGGCCGTTGAACAGGCGGTCAAACCAGCCCAGGATCTCGGGGCCCAGGTAGTCCTCGAAGGGCTCCACGTCGTGGTCGAAGGAGGCGAACACCACCCCGCCGCGCGTGGCCACCTTCAGCTTGGTCAGGCCGTGGTCGGCGGTCTTGAAGTCCGCCGGCATGCCGCCGTGCACCTGGCCGTCTTGCTTGACCCCGCGCCGAAAGGGCACGCCCTGCAGGTCACCCTTGAGCGTGTAGCTCCACTGGTGGTAAGGGCAGACGAACTCCTTGCGCTGGCCATGCCGCTCGCGGCAAAAGCGCATGCCGCGGTGGGCGCACACGTTCTCAAAGACGTGCAGCGTGCCGTCCGTGTCGCGGCTCAGGATCACCGAGCGCTCGCCCACCACCGTGCGCTTGAAGTCCCCCGGGTTGGGCACCTCGGCCTCCAGGCCCACGTAGCACCAGTGGCCCTTGTAGAAGAACCGCTCCAGCTCCTTGCGGTAGATCTCGTCGCTGGTGTAGGCCACAAAGGGAATGCGGTGGGTGCCATCACCTTCCCACGCGGGCTGGGTGGGGAAGAAGGGAGTGTCTTCACGCATGGCGTTGTGGAGGGGTGAGCGGGGTTGAAAAGATACCGCGCGAGGGCGGTAAATCCCGGGGTCGATCAAGGCCTGCACGGGGCTTGATAAGGGCCTGTGGACGAGTCCTCGCCTCCTGATTTTGATGCATGGCCTCTGCGCATGGCCCGGGCAGAGTCTGGCCCAACGCGCTGGACAAGGCGGCGCGTTGACGCTTTGCAGCCTCGGCGTTGACAATCCGCAAGGAAGACGGGAGAGCCAATGCAGGGTGTCATGCGTGGGTTGGCGGGTTGGCGTGGTGGCCTGCAGCGTGGGCAGCGCCAAGCCCACTGGCCCATGGCCGCCGGTTCGGTCCGCAGCACCCTGGTCTGGAGCGCCGCGCTGTACCTCTTGCTGGGGGCGGCGTTGGCTGGGTGGCTGCCCTGGTGGTGGATGGCTGGTGCCGTGCCGCTCCTGTACGCGCGCCTGGCGCTGGCGCTTCACGAGACCATGCATCGTCATGCTTCTCCCGAGGTCGGCTTGTGGTTGCGTCTTTGCATCTTGCTGGAGTCGCCGCTGGTGCTGGGCTACCGAGAGCACCGTGCACTGCATCTGCGGCACCACCGGTTCAACGGCGGCCCAGGAGATCCCGATCGACCCCTCATCGCCGCAGCCCCGCCACGGGCCCTGCTGAGTGCCCTGCTGGTGCCTGAGCGCGCCTTCTTTGAATGGGTGCGAGATCGGGGTCTGGATGCCCGCCTGGCGACGGGGTGTGCGGTCAGGGCGGTGCTGTTCCTGGCTGTGGTGGCCCTCGACCCGGCCGTCTTCCTGGCCTACTGGCTTTCGCTTCGCTTGAGCATCGGGTTGTCCGGTTTCGTCTTCCACCACGTGTTGCATGCGCGCGAGGGTCGGGTGGGCTCGTTCGCCTTGCCTGGCGGGCCGCGGGTGCTGCGCCTGGGGCGCTGGCTTTTCGGGCGTGAGCCGATGCTGATCCTCATGCGCCACCGGGCTCACCATCTGTGGCCGCGCACGCCGTTGAGCGAACTGCCTGACCTGCCGGATGATCTGGAACTGCCCAGCGGCCGTCTCGGGCCGGCAGAGCGCCACGCCGCGTTGATAGCGGCAGCCCGTACCCCAAGGAGACCACCATGCGCTGCGTGAACTGCCAGACCGCCCTGACACCAGGCGCGAAGTTCTGCCCCGAGTGCGGCACGCCGCAGCCGCGTGCCTGCCTGTCCTGTCAAGCGCCGCTGGCCGCCAGTGCACGTTTTTGCCAGGAGTGCGGCACCCCAGTGGGAGGCGCCAAGCCTGCAGCAGCTCCCGTCGCGCCCAACATGGGGGCCACGCCCGCACCGCCTGTGGCCAGCGTTTCGCCAGCGGCCCCCGTCCCCCCGGCTGGTGGTGCCGCCGCGCCCGCGATGGCCGCACCTGCCCAGGCCGCCACCACCATCCACGCCAGCGCAGGAGAACGGCGTCAGATGTCGGTGATCTTCTGTGATCTGGTCAACTCGGTGAGCATCTCCCGCCAACTCGACCCTGAGGATCTGCGCGACCTGATCCGAGACTACCGGCAGGTCTGCTCCGACATCGTGCGTCGATATGACGGCATGCCCGCGCAGTTCCAGGGTGACGGCATCGTCATTTATTTCGGCTATCCCGTGGCCCACGAGGATGCGCCGCGTCGGGCCGTACAGGCTGCGCTGGAGATCGTGCAGGCTGTTCGCGCGATGGCGCCTGACGTGCAGCGGCGCATGCGGGTGCCGCTTGCGGTGCGCGCGGCCGTGCACACGGGGCTGGCGGTGATCGGCGATTTCGGCGCCGATGCCAGTGCCGACGCGATGGGCTCCACGGTGAACATCGCCGCCCGCATCCAGTCGGCCGTCGCACCAGACCAGGTGGCGCTCAGCGGGGCTACCCAGCGGCTGGTGGCAGGCTTCTTCGAGGTCGAGAGCGTGGGTGAGCATCAGCTCAAGGGGTTGGCAGAGCCGATGGAGGTGTTCGTCGTGCATGGTGCGACGCAGGCACACGACCGCGTGCAGGCCTCGTCGGCGCTGCTCACGCCCTATGTGGGTCATGCCCAGACCATCGAGACGCTTCAGGACCTGTGGCGCGCCGCTTCCTCCGGCCATGGGCGTGCGGTCTTCCTCACGGGTGAGCCTGGTGTGGGCAAGTCCCGCATGCTGGCGGAGTTCCGCCGCGCGATGGATGGCGATGGCGAGTTCATCGAGTGCTGGTGCTCGCCCCATTACAGCCACACCGCCCTGTACCCGCTGGTGCGGGCGCTGCGCAGTCGGATGCTGGGCGACGAGCCCATGCCCGCTGACCGGCAGCACGCCCTGCTGCAGTCGGAGCTGAAGGTTCTGGGTTGTCGCGACGAAGCCGCCTGGCCCATCGTCGCCGAGTTATTCGGCATGCCCATGCCCCCGGGCTACGAGCCGCTGCGCTTGCACCCGCTGACGCACCGGCAGAAGACCATCGCCACCTTCGGCACCATGCTCATGGCGCGTGCGACGGTGCGGCCCACGCTGCTGCTGGTGGAAGACCTGCACTGGTCGGATGCGACCACGGTGGAACTGCTGGGCAGCCTGCTGATGCAGCTGCGCGGCCTGCACATGCTGGTCGTGATGACCTCTCGTCCGGGCTTCTCGCCCCCCTGGATCTCCAACGAAGGCCTGATGTCGCTGCACGTGAACCAGCTCGCACGTGCGGACACCGAGGCGCTGATCGCCCAGCTCAGCGGCGGCCGGGTGCTACCGCCTCAACTGGTGTCGGTGCTGGTGGAGAAGACCGAGGGCAACCCGCTGTATGTCGAGGAGATGACGCGGATGTTCCTCGACGCGGGGATGCAGCAGGGCGGCACCTGGAAGGCGCTGCCCGACTCGCTGGTGCCGGCTTCGCTGAACGATCTGCTGATGGCGCGGCTGGACCGTCTGTCCACCGCGGCGCGCCGGGTCGTGCAGCTCGGTTCAGTGGTCGGGCGCGAGTGGAGCTTCGATCTGCTGCTTCAGTTGCTGCCCGGCGAGGAAGACGCGCTGGCCCGCGGCATCGAGGAATTGGTGGCTTCAGGCTTCATCTACGCCACCGAGCGGGGCTTCAGGATCAAGCATGCGCTGATTCAGGACGCCGCCTATGACTCGCTGCTCAAGCGCGTGCGCCAGCAGTACCACCGCCGTGTGGCCGAGGCGCTGGTGCGCCTTGATGGAGACGCCGGCCATGACGAGCGTCTGGCCCAGCACTGGGCGCGGGCGGGCGATCACGCGCAGGCCGCGCCACTGTGGCTGCAGGCTGGCCGCCGGGCCGTGGCGGCCTCGGCCACCGTCGAGGCGGAATCGCACCTGCGGGCCGGGCTGGCCTCGCTTGAAGAGCTGCCCGAAGGCGCCGAGCGGGACATGCTGGAGCTGGCCACGCTGGCCACCCTCGGGGTGGCGCTGACGATTCGCAACGGCTGGGCTGCGCCTGACGTTGTGCAGGCCTACCAACGCGCCGAGGAGGTCTCGCGGCGGCTGGGACCCACGCCGCAGTTGTTCTGGGTGCTGTGGGGCATGTGGGCCTACTACCTGGTCAAGGGCGACCAGCATGAAGGCATGGTCTTCGCGCGGCGGCTGATGGCCTTGGCCATCGAGCAGGGGGATGCCGGCATGAAGCTGGAAGCCGACTTCGCCCTCGGCCTGAGTCACTACTACCTGGGCGATCTTGAGGCCGCGCAGCGCCATCTGGACGCCGCCATCGACGTCTACGAACCCGAGTTGCACCACGCCAACGCCCACCTGACGGCGCAGGACGTCGGCGTGACTTCTCGCTCGGTAGCGGCCATGGTGCTGTTCCTTCGCGGCCACACCGCAGCGGCGCTCGCGATGTCGGACGAGGCCCTGCGGCTGTCGGAGCGGCTGCGTCACCCGTTCAGTCGCGCTTATGCCTTGGGCTGCGCGGCCTGGTTCGACCACCTGCGTGGCGATGCCTCGTCGATGGCGGCGCACGCACGCCAGACCATCGACCACTCAGGTGCCCAGGCGCTCGGCTTCTGGGTCGTGTGGGGCATGCTGTTCGCGGGTCGCGCTGCTGCCGACGAGGGGGCTCAGGATGCGGTGGCGCAGATCGACCAGGGTCTGGCGACCATGGCCGCCATCGGCAGCGGCATGGTGGTGCCCTACTTCAAGGTCATGCTGGCCGAGGTGGAGGCCGCCTCCGGTGACCCTGCTGGGGCGCTGCAGCGTCTGATCGAGGCGCGCGAGCAGATGGTGGCCGGTGGAGAGGCCATGGCCGCTGCCGAGGTCGACCGGGTGGAGCTGGCGATCCGCCTGCGCGGCGCTGAGGTCGGTGGTCAGCAGCAGGATCCCGATGTCGTCGCCAACAAATTGCGTCAGGTGGTGGAGACGGCACTGGCCCAAGGCAACCGCGTCTTCGCACTGCGCGCCACAGCCGATCTGGCTGCCTGCGTGGCCGCCCAGGGTGCGGACGCACAGGCGCAGGCCTTGCTGGCCGAAGCCTTGCAGGCCATGCCCGACCCCACCCCCACGGTCGATATGCTGCGGGCAGCGAATCTGCTGGAGCAGCTTCGCACCGGCTCGGGTCTGACACGGTGAATTGCCGAGCAAGCCCAACGGGACGATGGGATGAGAAGGGAGGCGAGAACGTGAGTGCAGAACTTTGGAGCCCCGCCACGCTTGATGCTGCGCGGCTGGAGATGGACCCGCCGGCCGATGCTGTGGTGCGTGCGGTCTACGAGGCGGGCGCGGTGGACGCCGTCAACCTGCTGCTGATGAACACCCGGCGGCCCAGTGCCGAGTTGCCGATGGCGGTGCCCCCGGCGCTCGAGGCGATGGTGCGCGACTACCTGCGTGACACCGCTGTGCTGCCGCCTTGGGCAGACCGCGGCAAGATCCAACAAGCCGAGCACCTGTTCTCGCGCCACGGCTTGCTCGCCAGCGTGATCCTGTGTTGCGCCAGCCTGCCGGAGTGCTACCTCGATGCCCTGGACGTCCCGGTGCTGGCCTGCACCACCCAGTTGAGCGACCACGTCTACCGCCGCATCCTCGAGACCTCGTCCATGGTGGTCGCGGTGATGCAGCCCGGCGGCATGGCCCCAGGAGGCGCCGGCCTGAACCACAGCCAACGCGTGCGTCTGATGCACGCGGCAGTGCGGCACCTGATCCTGTCCAGAGGCAGCGCTGGAGCGCCAGTGCCGCCTCCGATCCCGGTGCGGGGGCGGCCCATCAACCAGGAGTCGATGGCCTTTGTCATCCTGACCTTCTCCTGGGTCGGCCTGCGCAGCATGGAGCGGCTGGAGATCGATATCAGCCAGGCCGAACGCGAGGCCTATGTCCATGCCTGGAGCGTCGTCGGCCATGTCATGGGCGTGCGCGACGACTTGCTGGCACACAGCGTGGAGGAGGCCCGGCAGCTGTTCGACCTCATCAAGTCCAGGCGACGCGGCGCCTCACCGGAGGGCAAGGCACTTACGGCCGCGCTGCTGGGCTGGATGGAGGGCGAGATGCCGCACCTGCTGAAGCATATGCCGGGCGAGATCATGGAGCGCTTGATGGACCCCGAAGACCTGCTGCTGCTGGGCGTGAACCGCGGCGAGCGGAACGCCGCTGACCGCCTGTGGGACGGCGTCTTGGAGGTGGTGGAGCGGGTGGCCGATCGCGTGGAAGCCCTGCCACTGGGCCGGCGCGCTGCCGAGGTCATGTTTACCCACATCGTCAAGGCGGTCTGGAGCACCGAGAAGGAGTGGATGGCCGAGGCCTTTGCCTTGCCGCCGTCGCTGCGACAAAGCTGGGACCTGCCGCCCGCACTGCGCGATGCCGTGCTGGCGGCGCGCTGAGCGGAACGGCCGCGGCTGAAGCATCGAGCCTTGCCCGCTCAGAGGCGCCTGCGCAGGGCGCTCAGAACAGTGCTTCCCGGTAGGTGAGGGCGCCAAACAGCGCCTGGTGAAGCTTCTGACGCACCGTTTGCGGTGCCCGGTCGAGCAACCAGGCGGCCCCATTCTTGGCCGCGACGGGCACCAGCGCCTGGCGCAGCAGCCAGGCCCGACGCAGTTCGGGTCGCAGCTTGGCCTCGAAGAGGGTTTGCCAGGCGTCACCTGGGTCCGGGCAGGGCGCGCGCCCGCCCGTCGCAGGAGCGCCTGTCGTTCCTGACCGGGGTTCGGGCCTTGCTTCGGCCACCGCCTGTGCCAACAGTCGACCGCTGAGGAGCGCGTTGCCGATGCCATCACCCGTGAGGGGGTCGGCCAGAGCTGCGGCGTCGCCGATGCGGGCCCAGCGGCCGCTGCCGACCCGCGGTGTCGACCATCCCCCCATGGCCAGAGGGAAGCCCTGAGGGTGGCTGCGCTCCACGGCCAGGCGCTCCAGCATCCCGGCCAGCGGGTCGGCGGCCAGAAAGCGGGCCAGCATCTCGCGCGGACCATCGCCGGGCTTGATGTCGGCTTTCCACAAACCCACGCCCAGGTTGAAGGTGACGCGATCGTCGCGCACGTCAGTCGGGAACACCCACCCGTAGCCCCGTCGATGCCGCGCGGTGGTGCGGATGGACACCTCGTGGGCCTGCCGGGCGAAGTCCGCGTCAAGGGGGCTGTCCTCGCCGAGGGCGCTGCGCGGCAGCGTCCAGTAGCCGCGCAGTCCGACTGCATTCACGGGCCCGGCCGCGGAGCCGCGCGCGTCGACCACCAGATCAAAACCTTCCAGGCCGGGCGCTCCCGGCGTGACAGCGGTGAACGCCTGGCGTTGCAACTCACAGCCACTGGCCACGGCCTGTTCCACCAGCACGGCATCCAGCCGAGCACGCGGGATGCACAGTCCACCCCCGTGGTGGCCCTCGAGCATCGGGGCGGTCGGGTGCGCTTCATGCGTATCTGCGCTCAATGCGCTCACTGCGCCCAATGCGTTCCATCGGCTCGGGCTGAGCGGGGCAAGGGTCATCGCCACGCGGCTCGTTCGGCCTGAAGGCGCGCGCAAAGAGGTGCTGGAGATGAGTGCCGACGAGGCGGCGCGAGCGCGCAGCGCCGCCTCGCCCAGCCCGATGGCCCTGATTTCATCCAGGGCCAAGGGCGTCAGCCAGTCACCGCAGGGCTTGTCGCGCGGAAAGGCAGCTCTGTCGAACAGCACCACGCCGTGCCCCATCCTGGCCAGATGCACGCCAGCCGAGGCCCCCGAGGGGCCGGCGCCGACGATCGCGATTCGTAGCATGGGGACGGTGCTGGTTGATGACGGGCAGGGTTTCTCAGGCGTTCTGACCGGTGGGTTCTGCCAAGGCGAGTTTCCTGCGCCCCGGGGTACGACGATCGCCTGCCTGCCTGCCTGCCTGGCGGGCGATCAGGCTCAGCCTTGCACCATCTCCACGAGTTGGCTCAGCGCGGCTGACCATCCGGCCTCGAAGCCCATGGCCGCGTGGGCATCGCGCCCGGCAACGTCCACATGGTGCACCTGCGCCTGGTAGCGCGTACCGCCGTCTGGCAGGCGGTCAAAGCGCAGTTCGCACACGAAGCCGAAGCCCGGGTGGGCCACGGCCTGGGGCACAAAGCCTGGCCCCAGCAGATTGGTCCACACCAGCCGATGCGGGGCCTCCACCGCCAGAAAACACCCGACGCCTTCAGGCAGGGTCTCGCCTTGCGGAGACTGCATCGTGGTGCAGAAGGCGCCGCCCGGGCGCGGGTCGAGGGTGCAGGCCACCACCCGCCACGGTCGCGGGCAGAACCAGGGCATCAGGCGCTCGGGCACGGTCCAGCCCTCAAAGCACTGCTCGGGGCTGATGGGCACCTCGCGCAGCAAGCGCAGGGTCAAGTCGGAGTGTGGGGTCATGGACGTGCCTTTCCTTCAGGCGTTGAGGGCGTGCCGGTCGGCGCTGGGGGCTTGACCATCGGCCAGCCGCGGCGTGCCCATTCGGCCATGCCGCCGTGCACGTAGCGCACGTGACCGTAGCCCTGTTCACGCAGCGCGCGCAAGGTCGCACTCGACCGGTTCTGCGTGTTGCAGATCAGCAGCACCGGCTGGTCGGCGCGGGTGGGAATCTCATGCAGGCGCTGCCTCAACTGCCGCATGGGCAGCAGCTTGGCGCCGGCGGCCACCCCAGTGGCGTGTTCGTCGGGCTCCCGGATGTCAATCAGCACGGCCCGGCCCGCCTCGAACTCTGCCCGTGCCACCTCCAGGCTCACGACGTCCGCGGTGGTCAGGCTCTGGCTCGAGGCCGCCAGGGCCCACCACATCGCTACCACCGCGGCCAGCTGAAGCGACGTACGACGACGCAGGCGGCTATCGACTTGGGTGGTTTGGCTGGGCGTTGTCATGAGGTCTGCAGACATGCAGGGGCTACGCATGTGTCGAGCTTGTCGACCTGAATTCGTCATCGACAACATCATATATAAGTACAAAACAATATTCGGCTGTCGCAGCTGCCTTGCCCAGGCATACGCGCCTTCACTTGGCGGGGTGCCGCCACCAGATCAGCAGGTACAGAGCGGCGCCAAGCAGCAGCAGCCCGGTGGCGATCCACAGGGAGGTGGCAAAGCCTTCTGCAGCACTCGCGCTGCGCCCCACCAGCCACGCGGCCATGGGCGGGCCCACCACCTGGCCCAGCCCGTAGGCGGCGGTGAGCAGGCCCATGAAGGGCGTAGCCTGCTGCGGCCGCACGCGGCGCACCTCCTGCATGGCAAAGTAGGTGAGCGCCGTGAAGGGCAGGCCCAGCAGCAGGCTGCCCAGCGCAAAGCCGGCCGGCGTGGGGCTGACCAGGCTGGTGGCCACGCCCGCGGCCTGCACCGCGTAGCAGGCCGCCAGGCGCAGCCGCAGGTCGCCCGCTGAGCGCATGCGGGAGGCGATGACCGCGCCCAGCGTCACCCCCGCGCCGAACAAGGGCCAGAACAGGTCCAGCCCCGCAGAGCCGGGCAGGGCCTGGCGGGCGATGACCGGCAGGAAGGTGGCTGTGATGATGTAACCCACCCCGGCCAGGCCGTAGGCCAGCGTGAGCAGGGCCATCTCCGCAGCGCCTGCGTGTGCGGGGGCGGGGCCTGCGCCCGCAGGGCCGGGCGCGGGTGCGGCGGCAGGCTGGGCGCGGCGCGTATCGAACACGCGCCACACGCCCGCCGACATCAACGCAGCCAGCAGGCCAAAGGCTGCCCAGCCCCAGGCAGCGGGCACCTGCAGCTGGACAAGCGCGGTGGCCGCCAGCCCGCTGACCACGATGCCCAAGCCGGGCCCGGTGTAGATGAGCGCCCCCATGGCCGGCACACCCCGCCGCGCGAGCTGCTCCAGGCAGAACCCGGTGGTGTAGAGAAAGACCACGGCGCTGGCCACGCCGGCAGCAAACCTCAGCAGGGGCCAGGCGGGCTGCAGATGCACCGCCATGCCCAGAGTCAGCAAAGCTGTGGCCACCAGCCCGTATCGCACCAGCCGGGGCCCGTCCACCGCAGTGCTGCGGCCCAGCCGCTTCCACAGCCAGGGCTGGAAGGTGCAGGCCAGCGCGCCCACCAGGTAGCCCAAGTAGTTGGCGCTGGCCAACAGGCTGGCGCCGGGCAGGTCGGTCGACCCCTCCGCCAGCATCATGGGCAGCAGCGGCGTGAAGGCAAAGCGGCCGATGCCCATGGCCACCCCCAAGGCCACCAGCCCCGCCACGGCGATGGTCAGCGGTGACAGCGGGCGGTGCGTGCTCATGGTGGCGGCGCAGTCTCGCATGCGGGTGTAGAGCGCTGGCCTGGGTGTTGCCGCAAAACGCCGCGCGCACAATGCGGCCGCCCTGACCCGCGCGCTCACATCATGTCCTTCCCGCCCGAGTGGCCTGCCGACCCCGGCGTGGCCGAATTCGACGCCTTGCAGGCAGACCCTGCGCGCTGGATCGCCGTGGTCTCGGCCCTGGGCGCCCGCTACAGCACTGCCCCGGCAGTGCCGGCCGGGGAGGGCACGGTGCTGGTGGCCTTGCTGGGCCGCGAGCTGGTGATCAAGCTCTACCCGCCGTTTCTGCGCGACCACTTCGCCTTCGAGCGCGCGATGCTCGCGCACCTGCACGGCCGGCTGTCACT
>Ga0068877_10004243_pt1 | contig 11227 bp, 8 predicted proteins | sample NOAtaG_FD_66437 | JGI IMG/M metagenome (GOLD analysis project Ga0068877, IMG submission 66437) | Freshwater lake microbial communities from Lake Erie, under a cyanobacterial bloom - NOAA_Erie_Diel6S_1000h metaG | ecosystem: Environmental > Aquatic > Freshwater > Lake | place: USA: Ohio, Lake... | reverse complement strand
AGCGCGTTGATAATGATCAAGGACAGGACAAAGAATGGTGCCAATAACGAAACCGTTGGAGGGACGAGCGACTCTTGGTAGGTCGTCGTCTCGAATGCAATACCACTTTGAATCGTTTGATAAAGTCCAACACCTACAAGCAAAGCGAAGAGCAGATAAGCGATTTTGACGAAAACAACTTTGCGTCCGTAGGCCCATGTGCACATTTCTCGCCAAAGAACTGGATTGTTCCAGACCGTGCGAGGTGCGCGACTTTTCCATGCCTTCACGTTCCTGGCTGTAGACACTCCCTGAATGTTCTCACCAGATCCTGTTTCCATGATGGATTCTGATTCTTGAGTATCCATACCCGTCGGCCGCCTCTCTCGCGATGGGTTCCATACGCGAAGCATGGACACGGACAGCAGCATCAACAAAATACCAAACAAAAGAACGATAGCTCCGGCCAACCCTGCGTTACCGCCGGGAACTGCAAACGGCAGAAAAGCGGCCGAAGCGATGGGTTGCGTGATGTCCATTACGGATCGCAGCGGGCTCAAGAAAATCGAAACAGCGGGATCGATACCAGGAAGCATGCCTGCAGCAACGATCTCACCGAAGCCCAACCAAAACGCAATGCTCAGCGCAGTAACAGCAATCGACTGAAACGTCTTTTCCCGCCAAAAGGCCACCGTTGCCCCAATGGTTGCACAGGCGATCAACGTACAAGCGGTCACCCAAGAGCATGCGATCACTTGTTCCACAGACACGCCGCCTAATAGCAACAGCATGAACATCACGGGCATCGACGCAAAGAACGCATTGAATGCGGTCAATAAGCCAGCACCTATTTTGCCGAGCACAACTTCTGCATTGGTAAGGGACGTCATCAAAAGCAGGATGATGGTCTGCTTGTCCTTTTCATGACTTACAGCCGTGGTTCCTGCTAAAGCAGCAGTAAACATTAGGACAATGAGTTGAAATGGCGCGATAAGCTGAAAGATCAGCACTCCAAACCGAGCGAGGTCACCGGGGTTTTGGACCGGCTGAATACCAGCCAGCAGCAACCATGTCGTGCAAATGATTCCAAAGACCATCAGCGCAAAAACGATGCGGCTTATAAAGTGCCTGCCACGACGTGGCAAAGTTGCGGTTTCGCGTTGAAAGATTGGTCCAATCATGAAGTCGAGTTTAATAAGTTCTTGAATTTCTGGCCATTCGGGTTACGGATCTTAAAAGAAAATACGAAACTTCTGACAAAAAGTTGATGCTACGGATAATTAAATGATGCAACCGGGGCTGATTTGCCGAACTTTACGTGAAATCGAGAACTATCCGAAGAGGCAAATTATGAGCTATCTACGCCATTGGAAACTGCGAACCACACCGTTTCGACCACCGCAATCTTATCACGAGACATTTGTCGGAGGGAGCGTTGAGGAAGCCATCGCGAGGGGTGAGTTTCTAATCGCCCAAAAGAAGAAGCTGGGGCTCATCGTTGGCCCGTCGGGTGTCGGAAAAAGCGTAATGGTGAACCAGTTGGCCCAAGCACGACTCTTCAAGACAACGAATGAACACTGTTGCATCGCAAGAATGCTTGGGCAAACGCCCTTTGATATCGTCGGACAAATCCTCCGACAACTCGATCCCGAATCCAATAGTGAAACGGGGAGCGTTGAACAAAATGTACTTCGTATCAGCGATACTGTTTTGAGCTGGCGGACCGTTGGGCATCACACGATCCTTGTGTTCGATGAAACAAGCGGCATCTCTGATAGCGGACTGGATCTTTTCGCCCGCCTTTGTCGTATACCGGGCGTTACCACCATGCTGTGTGTAACCGAAGAATCATTGGTGGATTTGCCGCGATGGGTAGTTGAAATGAACGAGCTGCGGATCGACCTGCCGCCCTGGGATCTCGGCATGGTGGCTGATTATTTCGACTTTGCGGTTTCTGCCGCCGGTGGGGATCCAAGTATTTTTGATGCACAAGCCATGACTAGAATTCAAGAATTGGCAGATGGCATACCTCGCAGAATCGCACAAATTGCTGATTTAGCCCTGGTTTCTGGCGCTGTTAGACGCTCCGACCACGTAAACGCAGGAATCGTCGAGGAGGTATGCAACGAGTTCACACTCTCCATTGGTACGAATTTTCCGGTTTTCTGGGAAAGTCCCCAATTGAATGCTGGAATTCCCGAGCAAGAATTGACGTAGATGAACTTCCTCTCGCTGGATAGCGGATTTCTTCGGATCGTTAGATTCCAGTTTAAGGCAATGCAGCCCCTCAAAAGTCGGGCATGCGGCTATCGCTGGAATCCGTCTGTCGAAGTGAACTTTTCCTTTTCCCAATCTGTCGGTATTGTCTGTACATCTGGAACATTACCCGAGAGGCGGAAGCCATACCATGGGCAACCTAAATCAAAAAACGTTCACGATCGAGCAAGCTAGGTCGATGCTTCCGCTCCTACGCCTTATCGTAACGGATATCGCTCTTTCGCATCGCGAACTCACAGAGCGAAAGTCCACGCTGCGTCGAATGCTTCGACGACACGATGGCAAAGCTCGCTTTCAAGTCTATGATGCGGAAATCACCGAGATCCAAGCGGACCTCAAGAGTCAATCTGCCCATCTCGAAGACTACGTCAGCGAACTCGAAGGGCTAGGGGTCATCTTAAGATCCGCCCATGATGGAATTGTTGATTTCCCCGCTTTGATCGATTCGATGCCAGCCTACTACACTTGGCAAATGGATCAGCCAGACGTTGTTGATTTTCATTGGGCTGCCGAATCAACAGCGGATCGCAAGCCTATCTTTGGCTAGTTCTACTCGCGTGAATTTGCCGGTTCGCTAAACTACTTTGTTCCCTTCCGTGCCTTGTAACAAAGTAATCTACGATGACCGATCTCGATATACATCAACAGCTTCCCACAGCCCTCGATTCTTTTTGCGATCCAGAGACAGGCAAACCTGTTGGGAAGTCGGGCCAAGTTGGCGACTGCACAGTAAGCGATGGAATCGTTCACTGTCGTTATAGTATTACCTCGATGATGAAACCGATCGCAGAGGAACTCGTTGAGCGATTAAAGTCTCACTTGATCGCAAATGTTTCTGGCATTCGAGATGTGGTCGTTCGTGTCGAAGCACTTTACAAACCGCCGGTTGCCATCGGTCAGATTGGCCTCAAAGCAAAATGCGTTGTTGCAGTTGCCGCAGGGAAAGGTGGAGTCGGTAAAAGCTCTTTGGCCGCATCGATTGCGTTAACACTAGAGAAGCTAGGCGCCAAAGTTGGCTTGATGGATGCCGACGTTTATGGGCCGAGCATTCCACACCTGTTGGGGCTCGAAGGACGCCCTGAGATCGTGGATGGAAAGATCCAGCCGATCTACGCCGGTACCATGCCTGTGATGTCCATGGGGTTCCTTATCGGGAAAGACCAGGCCGTCGTTTGGCGAGGCCCTATGCTTCACGGGTCGATAACACAGTTCTTGCGTGATACGGCTTGGGGGGAACTGGACTATCTGATCATCGACATGCCACCAGGAACAGGTGACGTCGCATTGACACTGTCACAACTACTTCCGCTAACTGGCACTGTTATCGTTTGCACCCCGCAGGAAGTCGCATTGCTAGATGCCTGCAAAGCCATCGCCATGTTCGAAAAAACCAAAGTACCTGTTTTGGGAGTAGTCGAGAACATGAGTGGGTTTACAGATCCTGAGACTGGAAAGACCTATGACATTTTTGGCAAGGGCGGTGCTCGAGCCAAAGCAGAAGAACTAGGAGTGCCGTTTTTGGGCGAAGTCCCCATTCAAATCGCACTGCGAAGAGAATCTGACGAAGGACGACTTGCGGATGCACTCAAAGATCCGACCTTATCCAAGCCATTTGAAGACGTTTGCCGAGGGCTGGTCCGTTCCATCTCGACTCGATTCGCATCCCAAGCTCAGTCTGCACCATTACCCGTCCTTCAATAACATGTGCGTCAACAATTTATGAAAGACGGACTTTCAGTCGGACATAGAGCCGAACTAACATGGCTCGTTTCCAGCGAGCATACGATACACCTCGGTGCCAATCGCCGAGGGTTCGGTGAAACAGGCCACGATACACGAAGATCGGCAGTCGTCTTTTCGACTCCCAATATGATCCTGCTTATGGAACGCGCCGCGAGAAAGGCGATTGAACCTTTTCTCGAACTTGGCGAAGAGTCGGTCGGTGCTCAGGTCCATGTCGATCATCTAGCAGCGACTCCCCTCGGAGCGCAGGTTACCGCTTTTGCTCAGATCACAGGGATTCAGGGACGAAGCGTCGACTTTGATATAACGGCTTTCGATGAACGTGAAATGATTGGAAAGGGAACACATCGTCGAATGATTGTGATGACGGAAAAAATAGCAGACCGTATTTTGCAAAAGACTCCATCACAACGTTTTGGAACGATTCTACCCATGGAAACGAAAGCTGAATCAGGAGAACTTGCTCCATTGTCGACGCTGGAAATCAAGATCGAAGGTCCCATCGCGTTCGTGAAGCTAAATCGCCCCGAGAAAAAGAATGCGGTCAACATGCAGATGACCAGTGACTGGGAGAAACTCAATGCTTGGCTAGCTGGCCATGCAGATATTCGCATTGTCATTGTGTACGGAGCTGCTGACTCATTCTCTTCCGGAGACGATGTACCGGAAGTGGGAAACCTATCCCTGGAAGACGCCCGAGAATTGAGCTATCGACAAGCCAAACTCTATCTTTCTTGGGAGAACCTACCACAGGTCTTCCTCGCTGCCATTGATGGCAACGCATTGGGTGGAGGCTGTGTCATGGCCTGCGCATGCGACATTCGCATTGCTACTTTCCAAGCTGTCTTTGGTATGCCAGAAATCAAGCTTGGGTGGCCACCTGGTTATGGTATCGCACAGTTAACGGCATTGGTTGGTAAGTCGCGTGCCATGGAAATGTGTATTCTCGGAGAAACCGTCTCAGCACAGGCCGCACAAGCATACGGTCTGGTTCATCGGTTGGTGCCACGACAGCAACTGATGACTAGTGCCATGGAGCTGGCAGCCAAACTGGTCGCATTACCGAAGATGGCGCTGAGGGAAACAAAACGACTGGTCCATCAAGACGAAGGGACGCAGCCGAAAGCAACCTATGTTGCAGACACCGCCGCCTATATTGAATGCCTCGCGACAAACGATGCGAAAGAGGGGATCGCTGCTTTTCGCGAGAAACGCCCTCCTGCCTTCGGTAAATAGTCATTCAGAAAAAGAACAGCGTAAATGCTCGATGTTCTCTTTCGTATAGAAACCAAATCTACTTGGTAAAGCGCAGAAGATAGTTCTCGGAGAATCCATCGATTGCGACTTGCTCGTCAAACCTAAAGCCTGCGTCGATAATCTCTTGCTTGAAAGTCTCAAGTGGTGCGCGGATGTGTCCTTGAAGCCATTGTTTGCGTTCTGGGCTTACGTCGGGTGCACGATGAAAATCTACCAAGATGAGCTTGCCACCAGTTCGCATCGCACGATAGATTGATTTGAGCGAGCCTTCTGGATACTCGAAGTGATGGTAAACATCGCACAGGAATGCCCGGTCGATGGAATTACCCTTCAAATTGATATCGCGGTCGGAACACAGCACGACTTCTACATTTCCTAGCATCTCGTCGTTCGCTCGATCTCGTAGATGTTTGACGAACTTGGGAGCGATGTCGATCGCATAGACTTTGCCGTCATCACCGACACTTCGAGACAATGGTCGCAAGTAAAGTCCGGTTCCAGACCCCACGTCGGCTACGGCCATGCCTGGCTTGAGTTGGATTGCTTCCAAAATCTGCGCTCGACACGCAAACACTTCCCGACTCTCGACCTCGAACCGCTTGATGAACTGCTCAACATTCATGTTCGGATCGAGGAAACTATCGTTGATTCCCGAGGGGATGTTTTCTGCTCGCTTTTCTTCACTCTTTGTCGCCTCTGCAGTGCTCGGGACTTGTCCAAATCCGTAGGTGCTAATAACGGTCAGGACCAACAGAAAGATCGTTGGCTTCGCTAGTCTTTCAAACATTTCAAATCACTTATACGAGTGGGGAAACAATTTCGGAATTCATCAATATATTCGGCTTCAGAACCACAACGTAGCCAACTCAGTTCTGCATGGCAGCGGCCGGCGTGTGACTGTGGTAAGGATTACCGACGCCGAATCAAGTTTTCTCCTTCGTGCTTGGATGAAGAGGCCAAGATGCTGGCTCGATCGGTGAAACAAAGTTGTCGGGTTTGACTGCCAAGATACTGCAATCGCAAGTGCTGAGAACTTTTTCTGCCGTGTTGCCCAAAAGAAGTCCTGGGATTCCGTTGCGACCGACCGTCCCCATAGCAATCAAGTCAACGCTTAAGTGTTTGGAGAGTCGAGCTACTTCTTGCCAAGGAGTCCCAGTCGACAAGTGTAATGTAACATCATCTCGGTCGATGCCATTAGACTCGAGTCCATCGTAAAGCCGATGCTCGACCGAATCGATAATATCCTGTCGACTCTTTTTGTCGAACAAAGACTTGGGAATGTCTCCTTCGTCGATGACATGCAGCAAATGCAGTGCGGCCTTGGCGTTCTTTGCAATCAAAGCTCCCCGCTTCACCGCTTTCCAACCGACAGAAGAAAAATCCGTTGCCGTCAACACAACCTTGGGTGGTCCGATGTGCTCGTCCTTCACGACCCAAACACTTGCTGGGCATTTGCGGATCAAGCGAACTGCTGTACTACCCACGAGAAACTGTTGCCACCCAGCCATCCCGCGAGTACCTGCCAGTACCAGATCATAGCCCTCGGACTGAACTGCGTGAATCAATTCGACAAACGGTTCACCGAGCAGCGTTTCCACCTTGATATCCAAATCTTCAGCTCGGTGCTTCTGGATGAGTTGGCGCATTTTTGCATCGGTCACTTGTCTTACTTCGCGTTGAAAAATCTCACCTTCGCCCTGAAGCAAATCGAGTTTTGCCAACGCCGATGCGCGATGTGCCACTTGACGCAGGTCCGGTAATGTATGAACCAGTACGATACTCGCACCTTGAGTACGGGCAAGCCATACAGCTTGCAGAAAGGCCGCTTCGGAATGGTTCGAGAAATCAATCGCAACCAATATCCGTTGAAAACCATTTTCATCCATCATCTTTTTTCCTTGGGAGAGCTTCAGCACAAAAGGCTTGACTAATTACCGCTATGAAGCGGAGAGCGAAAGTTATCTGGTTTCGTGGTGAGAATACTACAATCGCACACATCGAGTAGCTTTTCGGCGGTGTTGCCCAACAGTAGTCCCACAATCCCACTTCGACCTACGGTGCCTATCACGACAAGATCGGCACCAATATCCTTCACGGCATGCTGGATTTCTTGCCATGGAGTTCCCCATAGCAGGTGTGTTTGAATTCGTGCGCGGTCTACTGGCAGTGTTTCCACGAAGTCGTCTAACCGCTCCGTCGCTTCTTTGATAATCTCTTGCTTGAGAGAACTACCTTTCGGGATGTGGGAGATTAAGTCCTCTGGCACATCGTTCGAATCGACGACATGGATCAGATGCAAGGTAGCGTCTACATGTTCAGCGATCATCAGTCCTTCCATGACAGCTTTGCGACTCGCTTCCGAGAAGTCGGTTGCAGCCAATATTGTTTTCGGAGGTGCGAAATGCTCTGCCTTCACAATCCAAACGGACGATGGACAATTGCGTATTAGACGTTTCGCAGTACTTCCCACCAAGAACTGTTCCCACGGCGCGAGACCACGCGTGCCGACAAGAACCAAATCGTAACCCTCGCGTAGCACGGAAAGCGTTATTTCCGCGTAGGCTTCGCCAATCTGCACGGCCGGTCGCAGCATAACTGGATCCGGTATCTGTTCCATCATTCGCCGCATTTTCACCTCGGCGTCGCGCACTGCTTCGGCCTCCAAATCCTCGAGCGACTCCCCTTCGTTGACTAAGAAGTCAAGCTGAAAGCCAACTTCCGGCCCTGTCACGCTGGGGGCTAAGCGTTGAAAGGACGGTATCGTATGCAACACGTCGACAGATGCACCCGTCGCCGTTGCGATCCACACAGCTTGCTGCAATGCGGCGCTTGCAGGTGGCGAAAAATCAGTCGCTACCAAAATGCGTTTGTACTCAATCGATTGCGTCATGTTACTGTCCTCATCAGATGGGATTGTTGCTTAGTTTTTGTATCTTGCCGACCATAACCATTTGTGCAGTTCGATGGCTGGCACAATGGTTATACTCACTGCAAAGGCGACACCCCATAGCCAAAGGTCAACAGGCTTAGTCACTAGCAGATCTTGCAAAAATGGCACGTGCATCGCTGCCACGTGCATCAAGAATGCACCGAGTGTTCCAAAGAACAGTACGGGACTGCGCAGGGGTGAAAGATAAAACGCCGAACGTGACTCCGATCGGCAATTGCCCACATGGAAATTCTCAAATAGCACCATTGCCAATAGCAAAACGTTGCGAGAGTCTTCTAGAGTGAAACCGTAACGCAGGCAGATGTCGTAAACTAGGAATCCACCACCTCCGACAACGACTATCGCCACCAGCAATCGTTCGACCATCAGTCGATTGAATATGGGTTCGTTAGGCGAGCGTGGTTTGCGTTGCAAACTATCTCCTTCGCCAGGTTCGAATACCAAGGCCACGCCCTGGATTCCATTGGTGACTAAATTCAGCCATAGCAATTGAACCGGCAACAATGGGACAGGTAGCCCCGATAGCACTGCCAGTAAAACCATCAATAGTTCCGCCGCCCCCATCGAAAGAAGCAAGTAGACTACTTTTCGGATGTTGTCGTAAGCGATGCGTCCTTCTTCGATACCGCCGACAATCGAACGAAAATTGTCATCGCTGATCACAAGATCGGCGGCCTCTCGAGCTACGTCGGTACCGGCTTGCCCCATGGCAACGCCGATGTTGGCGGCCTGGAGTGCTGGAGCATCATTTACACCATCCCCTGTGACTGCAACAAAGTGACCAGCCTTGCGAGCAGCTTCGACAATTTGCAATTTTTGACGAGGTGTTACTCGAGCAAAGACTCGAACGTCTCTTACCATCGCTCCTAGTTGTTCGGATGACTTCCCTTCGAGGTCCGAGGCCGTAACCACCTGATCTTCCCGTGTTGCTAATCCCAGATCACGAGCAATTGCTAACGCAGTGATTCGGTGATCTCCTGTTATCATCGACACCAAGACACCTGCCTTTTGGCATTCTGCGACAGCTTCGCGAGCACCCGCTCGCAATGGATCGATCATCCCGAGGAATCCAACTAAACTTAGACCTTTCGGTTGCGGTGGAACCTCGTTACTCGTGAAAGCTCCAGACACTTCCCCGGTAGCGACGGCGATAACGCGGAATCCGCGAGACGCCATCTCCAAAGCTATCTGCTCCATGCTAGCACGATTGCCCTTTGATAACTGGATATCGCTACACATGTCTAGGACACGTTCCGGAGCACCCTTGACGAAGACTTTTATCCGTACGTCCACTTGGTGATATGACGCGGCAAACTGGTGTTCTGATTCAAACGGAATCTTGCTCACTTCTGGGAATGACTCCAGCGCGTGTTCGCGATGCGTCCCCAGCTTCACGCCTAGATTCAACGCTGCGATGTCGACTGCATCCCCATGCCAGACCCAATGACCGTCACGCTGATGCAAGTCCGCTTCATTGCAAAGCACCACCGCTCGAATGAGAGCGTCCAGTCCAGGGTGAGCGGACTTGGCGACCGGTCGCGCTCCAAAATAGACTTCACCTCTGGGCGCGAAGCCTTCGCCAGATACCGTGAACATGTCACCGCTTGGCAAATGCACTTCACGCACCGTGAGTTCATTGCATGTGAGCGTCCCTGTTTTGTCCGTAGCAATCAGCGTGCAACTCCCCAGCCCCTCAACCGCCGTTAGGTTTCTGACGATCACATTGCGTCTGGCCATGCGCGTCGTCGCAACAGCCAATGCAACTGTGATCGCCACGGGTAACCCCTCAGGTATCGCTGCCACGGCCAAAGCTACGACAAAGAAAAATGCCTCGACAACCGTATAGCCCCAAAGAACACTGCCTAACAAACCGATCCCGGTAGAGGCGAGCAAGGTCCCGATTGCCACGTAATTGGTGAATCGCTCCATCCGTTCCAGCAACGGAGGCTTGCCACCTCCGCTGCCCATCACATCTAGAGCGAGCTGACCAACATTGGTCGAACTCCCGGTGGCGACAACCACGCCTTTCGCTCGGCCTCGTGAAACAAGCGAACCGGCAAAGGTCATGTTCTGTTGATCCGCAAGCGTTGCAGACGAGTCACCGATCCAGTTGGAATCTTTTCGAACCGCTACCGATTCGCCCGTCAATAACGACTCGTCCACTTCAAGTCCCTGAGACGACAACAATCGAGTGTCTGCAGGAACACGATTACCCGATTCCAGCCATATCAAGTCTCCAGGCACCACATCCTCGGCGCTGACTTCGCAGACCTCGCCGTCGCGTTCCACGTGCGCCTGTATGCACAACAGTTTCTTTAACGCTTGACTGCTTTGCTCAGCCTGCCACTCCTGGTAAGCACCAATAATCGTGTTCAACAAAAGGACGACGGCAATAAACGAAGCATCTTTCAAGTCACCAATGACGGCCGATACCACGGCAGCCGCAACTAGAATATAGATCAACGGGCTAATGAACTGCCCGAGTACGATCCGCCAAAGGGGCTTCGCTCCCTTTTCGGGGAGCACGTTCGGACCATACTTTCGCAATCGACGGCCAACCTCCGCCGCCGAGAGCCCCGATTCGTTCGTTTCCAGTCCCTTCAGTACGGCGGAAGCCGTTTCGGCATGCCAATGTCGCTCGCTGGGCGCGTTTGATTTCATTGCTGGTTCCTGCTAGCGACTTACGGAATCGACCTCGTTTCAAAACCGTCGTGTCTGGTTCTTCCCTCGTCATTGACAACGAAATCGAGGCAACGGCGCGAGCGATATTGCAGTAGCAACGTCTATGCCGAAGCCATGTTATATTGCGGGCTACCCACAAATGCCGGAAATTACAGTTTCCGACTCAGGAAGCTGGAACACACATCCAATAAAGCGCATCCATATGCCACACAACGTCAACATAGTGTGCCATCCCGAGCCAAAAGCACATCGTTTCGCGCAGACGTAACTCTCTGCCCATTAAACGATCCGAATCCGTATGCACCCTCGCGGCTGAAAATCGAGTAACATTTAACGCAG
>Ga0068877_10004240_pt1 | contig 11230 bp, 13 predicted proteins | sample NOAtaG_FD_66437 | JGI IMG/M metagenome (GOLD analysis project Ga0068877, IMG submission 66437) | Freshwater lake microbial communities from Lake Erie, under a cyanobacterial bloom - NOAA_Erie_Diel6S_1000h metaG | ecosystem: Environmental > Aquatic > Freshwater > Lake | place: USA: Ohio, Lake... | reverse complement strand
TCACCATCGCCGTCGCCAAGCGCAAGGGCGCCAACGCCATCACCGTCGCTCGCGATGTTCTGCGCAAGGTCGAACGCGCCCGTCCCCGCCTCATTCCTTCCGCCGTCCAAATCACCACTACCCGCCAGTACGGTGAAACCGCCGCCGAAAAAAGCAACGAGCTCCTTGAGCACATGGCCTTCGCCGTCCTTTCCGTGGCACTGCTGATCGCTCTCGCCCTCGGCTGGCGCGAATCCCTTGTCGTCTTCGCCGCTGTTCCCGTCACCCTCGCCCTCACCCTCACCGTCTTCTACCTCTACGGCTACACCCTCAACCGCATCACCCTCTTCGCTCTCATCTTCTCCATCGGCATCCTGGTCGATGACGCCATCGTCGTGGTCGAAAACATCGTCCGCCACGCTCGCCTCCCCCAAAATCACCACCTCCCTTTTCCCCAGGTCGTGATCGCTGCCGTCAATGAGGTCGGCAACCCCACCATCCTCGCTACCTTCACCGTTGTTGCCGCCATCCTTCCCATGGCCTTCGTCGGCGGTCTCATGGGCCCCTACATGCGCCCCATCCCCATCGGCGCCACCGCCGCCATGCTCTTCTCCATGCTCGTTGCCTTCCTAGTCACCCCCTGGGCCGCCGTCAAACTCCTCGCCGGCCACGCCCACCTCCACCAGGAGGGCAGGGAAGACCTCATCACCCGCCTCTACCGACGCTACATGCACCGGCTGCTTCACCAACCACTCTGGACGGGCGGATTCCTCGTCTCCGTCGTCCTGCTGCTCATCGCCGCCATGCTCTTCTTCCCCCTCGGCTGGGTGAAGGTTAAGATGCTTCCCTTCGACAACAAGAGCGAATTCCAGGTCATTGTCAACATGCCCGAAGGCGCCTCCCTCGAGCAAACTCAGCACGCCGTCTCCACCCTCGCCCGCGCCGCCCTCGCCCAACCCGAGGTCCTCCACGCCCAAACCTACGCCGGCGCCGCCGCTCCCCACAACTTCAACGGTCTCGTCCGCCACTACTACCTCCGATCCGGCGCGAATGTGGCCGACATCCAGCTTAACCTCCAGTCCCGTCACGACCGCCAGCAACAGTCCCACGAAATCGCCAAACAGGTTCGCGACCGTCTCCTGCCCCTTGCCCAATCCCTCGGCGCTCTCATCCAGGTTGCTGAAGTCCCCCCGGGCCCCCCTGTACTCGCTACCCTGGTTGCCGAAGTCTACGGACCCAGCCCCGATGGCCGCCGCCGGATCGCCGCTGAACTCCGCACGATCTTCGCCCGCATCCCCGGTATCGTCGACATCGATTGGTATGTCGAGGATCCCCAACCCAAATACCACCTCTCCATCGACACGGAAAAAGCCGCCCTACACGGCATTTCTCCCCTCGCCGTCGCCGAGGCCCTTCGCCTCGCCACCGCCGGCCTTCCCGCCGGTCTCCTCCACCAGGAATCCGAGCTGGAACCCTTGCCCATCTCCCTCCGCCTCGCCCGCGCCGACCGCGCTTCTCTCGACCGCATCCGCCGCATCCCCGTCGCCGGCCCCACCGGGCCACCCGTACCCCTCTCCTCCCTTACGACCGTCAGCGAAACTCGCGAGGGCCCTTACATCTATCACAAGAACCTGATGCCCGTTACCTACGTCACCGCCGACGTCGCCGGCCGCATCGAAGCCCCCGTTTACGCTGTCCTCGCCGCCGGCCCGGAAATCGATAAGTTCCGTCCCGAAGGCTATGCCATCGAACAATATGTCGCCACCCAGCCCTTCGATACTTCTACTTACTCCATGAAATGGGATGGTGAGTGGCACATCACCTATGAAGTCTTCCGTGATTTAGGCCTTGCCTTTGCTGCCGTTCTCGTTCTTATCTATGTCCTGGTCGTCGGTTGGTTCGAAAGCTTCCTCACCCCCTTCGTCATCATGGTCGCCATTCCCTTCTCGCTGGTGGGCATCCTCCCCGGACATGCCCTTCTTGGCGCTTTCTTCACCGCCACTTCCATGATTGGCTTCATCGCTGGCGCCGGCATTGTCGTTCGCAACTCCATCATCCTCGTCGACTTCATCGAACTCCGCCTCGCCCAGGGCATGCCCCTCGATGCTGCCGTCATCGATGCCGGCGCCGTGCGTTTCCGCCCGATGATGCTCACCGCCGCCGCCGTCGTCGTCGGCTCGGCCGTCATCCTCTTCGACCCCATTTTTCAGGGGCTCGCCATCGCGCTGATGGCCGGCGAGATTGCCTCCCTGCTGCTGTCCCGCGTCACTGTCCCGGTTGTTTACTACTTCCTTCAGAACTTCCAAAGGAGATCAATATGAACGTCGAAAGACTGCTCCGCTTGATCGCGGGCACATTTATCCTCATTAGCCTTGCCCTCGCCCACTATTTCGATCCCAGATGGTATTGGTTCACCGCCTTCATCGGCGCGAATCTCCTGCAGTCCGCCTTCACCAACTGGTGCCCCATGATGACCATCCTCCGCAAGATCGGCGTCAAGGGATAATTGAGGCAGTGGTCAAACATTCCATGCCGGAAGCCTTCCTCGATTCCATCGCCCATCGCTTCCGCGCCCTCGGCGAACCCACCCGCCTCCGCATTCTCAAAACCCTTCTCGAAGGCGAGCATACCGTCTCCGCCCTCGTTCAATCCCTCGGCCTCACCCAGTCCAACACCTCCCGCCACCTCCAGGCCCTCCACGATGCCAACCTCGTCAACCGCCGCAAATCCGGCCTCGAAGTGATTTACTTCGTCGACGATCCCCTCATCTCTCAGCTCTGCCAAATCATGTGCGACAGCGAACTCCGCCGCCTTGAAGATACCCTCGCGGCCGCCCGCCGCACCTCCAACTCCTAGCCCTTGGGCTCCGCTAACAACTCCATACCTCACCTTCATCCGCCACACCACAACGCAATTCTGCTCCAGTTTCATCCACGCTCCCCAGCCTCATCACCCCTGCTATCGGCGCCTCTGGCCGCCAGTTCCGGCGACGCACTCAATCCAAGCCGCCACGCTCAAGAACTTCGCGATAATAACCCTTCGTGCTCTTTACGCTCCCCCTCTTGCCCCTCGCCATCCTCATTGGTATCGTTCTTGGCGCTCTTGGCAGTGGTGGAGCGATCCTCGCCCTTCCTGTCCTGGTCTACGGCGTTTCTCTTTCTGTCCCCCAAGCCATCGCGGTCTCGCAAATCGTGGTCGGCTCCGCTGCCCTCATCGGCGCGCTGCTACAGAGTCGCCGCGGGGCCGTGCGCTGGCGCGAGGCCTCTCTCTTCGCCCTCTCGGGCCTTCCTGCTACCACCCTCGGCGCCTATCTCGGCTCCCACCTCGAAGCTCGCCACCTGATGCTCACCTTCGCGGTTCTCGTTTTCCTCGCCGGGGCCCGTCTCTGGTTCTTTGATTCTCAAACCCCCTCTCCGCGCCCCCGCCTCCCTCTCTGTCTCGCCCTTGGCGCTCTCGTCGGTCTCCTCACCGGCATGCTTGGCGTCGGTGGCGGTTTCCTGCTCGTCCCCGCCATGATTGCTTTCGCCGGCATCGATACCCGCGCCGCCACCGCCACCAGCCTCCCCGTCATCGCTCTCAACAGTCTCACCGGCGCTCTCCAGCACGTTCCTCTCTGGTCAAGTCTCCTCCCGCTCGTCCTCACATTCCTCCTTGCCACCCTACTCGGCACCTTCCTCGGCCTCGCCCTCGCCCGCCGGGCCTCTGAGCGCCACCTCCGTCGCTCGCTCGCCATCCTGTTGCTGGCCGTGGGTGCTGCCGTCGCACTAAAAAATCTCTAGCTTACAATTCACGTCTAGAAACGGCAGTTGGCTGGCCCCTCACTGAGCGCCACTGATGGATACGGAACGGGATCAGCGCGAACGAAGAAAATTTGAGGCTTAACCCCGTTGGGTGACCATGAAGAGGAGTTTGTCCAGTACCCGCCGCCCCGGAAGCTGGACACCTTTGGCGGGGTAATCGAAGTTGGCTGAGAAGAGGACGCCGGAGTGAGCCTGCACGGCGGCTTGGCCTTCCCCATCGAGTTCTTGACTGGGAGCGGGATCTGGGAGAAGTTCGTTGAAGGTTGCCCGCTGAAGTATGTCTCGCCGAACGCGCTACGCTTCCATCACGGGGATGCGTGGGGACCAAGTATTGCCGCGGTTGCTGGGCATCGCGAAGTTCCGCCGCGAGGACTGCGTGCGGCGGGCTTTCGGGAAGCAGAACGAAGACGGTGAAGACCTTGTATGGGCGTCAGGAGCAAGCCCGCGTTGGGTATAACCATGCGCCTGAATGGCGCAGTTTATCAGTGGGTGAGTGTCCCACCCCAGGAGGAATCGGTATGACTGGGCAGCTGGCGAGCGGCTCAGCCGGGTAATGGGCTGGGTCGGAGCCTCGTGACAAGGTCCGCTCGATCTCGATCTTTCCTTCGGTGGCTTCGGCGCCGGCCCCCTGGCGCCGATTGTGAAACCCTGGCGCGGCCAAAGTCGCTTCCTCGAACGCCTCTTCTCCCTCGAGGCCTTCATTAAGTTCTATAAGTCTCATCTCGCTGCCTACAACAACACTCTCGGCCAGCCCGAACGCCTCGCCGCTCAGGTCGACGCCTTGGCGGCTCTCATCCGGCCCGCTGTCGCCGATGAGTCCGATGTGAAGCCAACTGCCTTCCATCGCCGCATTGCCGCGAACCCCACCGCCGAGCCTCTCCCGCCGCCGCTCGCTCAGATGGGCCCCCCGCCCGGTCCGGCCCGACCAGGTGGCCCCGGTGGCCCGGGCGGCATGCCCGTCAAACTCTTCGTTCCTGCTCGCGTTCAATCCGTTGCCGGCCAACTTGCCGGTAAACAAACCCCTGCCACCCCTCCGCAAGGCGCCCGCGGCGGCCCGATCTTCTTCGCCGGCGCCGCCCTCCATCGCTCCCTCGATGCAGACCAGGACGGCGCCCTCTCACGCACCGAAATGCTCTCGGCCTTCTCGCGCTTCTTTGCCGATTGGGCTGGAACTCCCGAATCCCCTCTCACCGCCGACCAACTCCGCGCCGGCCTGGAAAATCTGCTCCCCCCGCTGCCCGGCCCGGGCATGATGATCATGGGAATCCTACCGTGAATCCCATGCTCCCCGATACTCTCATCCGCTTGGCCCTTGCCTTCCTGATGGGCCTCGGCGTCGTCGCCGTTTATGCCTGGGCGCGCGCCCGCATTCTCGCCAGTTCCTCTTTCCCGCTCACGCTGCTGCTGCTGTGCGTCCTCATTGCCATGGTCACTCAGGTCATCGGTGACAATGTCGCCCGCGCCTTCTCTCTCGTCGGCGCCCTCAGCATCGTCCGCTTCCGTACCGTTGTCCGCGACACCCGGGATACCGCCTACGTGATCCTCGCAGTCATTGCCGGCATGGCCGTCGGAGCAGGGAACACCTGGATCGCCTCCCTCGGGATTCTCTCGGTCGCTCTTGCTGAATTTCTCTTCCGCTTCCGCCCCGCCATCGGCGCCGACATCAGCCTTACGCTCCGCGCCGCCCCCGGCACCGACCTCGACCAAATCTTCACCCAAACCCTCAACAACCTCGTTTGCACCCGCCATCTCGAAAGCTTGGCTCAGGTCAAACAGGGCGAATCCGTGGAGGCCCACTACCACCTCCATCTCGCCCCCGGCGTTGAGCTTTCACGCATCCTCGCCGCACTTACCGCCATCGGCGGCATTCACCACGTCACTGCCTCCCGCCGCTCTCCCGAACAGACCTAAAGTCCCAGCCGCTGCTCCACATCCTCCTCGCCCTCAGCCGCCTCCATCTTCTCGCGTGCCTCGACTACCGCTGCCCACGCCGCTGCCTTCAGTTCCGTCAGCCCCTCTCCCGTGATTGCCGAAATCTTATATAACGGCAACTCCCGCTCCCGGCAAAATGCTTCCAGTTCTTCCCAACGCGTCCCGTCCTGTGCCGAATCCGCTTTGGTCGCCACCACGATTTGCGGCTTCTCCACCAACTCCCCGCTGTAGCTCGCCAGTTCGTTTTGGATGATCTCGTACGCCTCCACCGGCCGGTGCTCGTTGAACTCCGACAAGTCGATCAGGTGCAGCAATACCCGCGTCCGCTCCACGTGCCGCAGAAAAGTCGTCCCCAGTCCGTGTCCTTCGCTGGCCCCCTCGATCAGCCCCGGAATGTCGGCCATGATGAACGTCTCGTTCCCATACTCGTCCATCGTCACCACCCCCAGCACCGGTTCTTTTGTCGTGAAAGGATAGGCCGCAATCTCGGGCTTCGCCGCCGACAGCCGTGAGATCAGCGTACTCTTACCCGCGTTCGGAAATCCCACCAGCCCCACATCCGCCAGCAGCTTCATCTCCAGCCGTAGCGTGAACATCTGCCCGGGTTGCCCATCTTCCTTCTCCGTCGGCGCCTGGTGCGTCGGCGTCGCAAAATGCTGGTTGCCCCGGCCCCCTCTTCCCCCGCGCGCCACCACAAATCGCTCTCCATCGTGCGTAAAGTCATGGATCTGCTCCCCATTGTCCCAGTGGTATACCACCGTTCCCACCGGTACTCTCACCACCAGACTCTCCCCATTGCGCCCCGTCCGGTTCGATCCCTCCCCGTGCCGGCCCCGGTCCGCGGTGTGCTCCGGGTTCATCCGCAAATGAAATAGCGTGTTGTAATGCCGCGATGCCTCAAAGATCACATCGCCCCCGCGGCCTCCATCCCCTCCCGACGGACCCCCGCGCGGAATAAACTTCTCCCGCCGGAACGCCGAGCACCCGTTGCCACCGTCCCCACCCTTCACATAAACTTTCGCTTCATCGATAAACTTCGAGCTGTGCAGCATAAATGGAGAAAGGCCGCCATGCCTTCGCCTGGCGACCCTGCTTTTCTTTCATTTCTGTCTGGAACTAGTTCAGACTCAGTTCCTTGATCGACACATACTTGCCCATCCGGCCCCGGTCGCGGAATTCCACCATCCCCGGAATCCGGGCATACAGCGTGTCGTCCTTGCCAATACCCACATTGTCGCCGGGTTTGATCCGCGTTCCGCGCTGGCGCACCAGAATCGAACCGCCAGTTACGATTTCGCCGCCAAAACGCTTTACCCCCAGCCGTTGTGAGTGGGAGTCGCGACCATTCCTTGTTGAGCCTGCGCCTTTTTTACTTGCCATTTCTTCAACTCCTCCTGCGCCGCCCTAGGCGATCGCGTTAATCTTCACTTCCGTAAAGTTCTGCCGGTGTCCCTGCGTCCGCTTGTACTGCTTCTTCCGCTTGAATTTGAACACGATCACTTTTTCGCCGCGGCCATGTTTGGTTACCGTCCCGGTCACCTTCACGCCAGCCGCATCGGCACCGGTCTGAATGCCCGACTCCCCGGCTACCATCAACACCTTGCCCAATTCCACTTCCGTCCCAGGCTCGGCATGGAGCGTGTCCACTCGAACCAAATCGCCAGGAGCGACGCGGTATTGCTTACCGCCGGCCTCTATCACTGCGTACATAACTCTATCTGTTTCCTTCTCGTGCGGGTCAGATCAGCCCTGCGCCAGGACGCAACGCCACCTCAACCTTCTATCTTACCGGATCGTCCACCTCCTTGCAACCTTCGGTGCTAAGCTGCCCGAAAAGGCCTTTCCATGCAACATTTTCTCGTCTTCGGCGACTCTCTCAGCTGGGGTATCATCCCAGGCACACGCCGCCGCCTGCCCTTCCTCGAGCGATGGCCCGGAGTTCTCGAAACCGAGCTGGTTTCCCGTTGCTTCCCCGTCCGCATCACCGAGGATTGCCTCAATGGACGCCGTAGTGTCTTTGAGGATCCCTACAAGCCCGGCCGCAATGGCCTCCTCGGCCTTGCCCAGCGCATCGAGTCCGCTTCCCCTCTCGACCGCATCCTTCTCATGCTCGGCACCAATGACTTCCAATTCAATCATCCCTTTAATTCCGCCTACTCCTCCGCCCAGGGCATCGCCGCCCTGATTCAGGAAATCCGCCGCGCTCCCATCGAACCCGGTATGTCCATTCCTCCCATCACCATAATCTGCCCTCCCGCCCCACGCGATGACGCCTCCCAACCCATGCCCAAATTCGTCAACGCCACCCTCCGCTCCGCTGGCCTCCCCGCCGCCCTCAACCAGGTCGCCCGCGACCTCGATTGTGATTTCTTCGACGCCAGCCTCATCGTCAAATCCAGTCCCATCGACGGCATCCACCTCGACGCTCCCGAACACCTTACCCTCGGCCTTGCCCTCGCCAACTATCTCCTCAAGCGATAAGCTTCCTCCATGCTCTCCCGCCGCGCTCTTCTCGCCGCCCCCGCTCTCCTCGCCCAGGACAAACCCTCTTGGGCAGCCCCCGTGATCGATATCCACCTCCACTGGCGCCACGACCTCCGGCTCAGCCGTGATGCCAACCTCACCCACATGGACGGCTGCGGCGTCTCGCGCGCCGTCCTGCTCACCCGCTCCCAGGCTGCCGATGCCGCCGCTGCCCTCGTCGAAAAATACCCCCAACAATTCATCTGGTCCGTCTCGGCCGATATCACCAAGCCCGAGGCCGAAATTCTCTTTACCCAAGCCGTCCGGCGCGGCGCCCGCGCCTTCGGAGAACTCAAATTCCATGTCGCCGCCGATGGCCCCGAACTCCGCCGCGCCTATGCCCTCGCCGCTGAACTCGATGTCCCCGTCCTCGTCCACTTCCAGGAAGTCGACCACTTCCCCGGTGAAGGTAAATGGTCGGCCGGCTTCAAAAACTTCGCCTCCGTTCTCAAAGCCTTCCCCAAAACCAAATTCGTGGGCCATGCCGATGCCTTCTGGGCCAACATCAGCGCCGACTACCAGGAGGATATCGATTACCCCACCGGTCCCGTCCAGCCTGGCGGCGTCACCGACCGCCTCCTCTCCGACTTCCCCAACCTCTACGGCGACCTATCGGCGAATTCCGGCAACAATGGCCTCTCCCGCGACCCCGAATTCACCCATGGCTTCCTCCTCCGCCACCAGAATAAACTCCTGTTCGGCTCCGATTGCCCCTGTACAGACGGGCGCGGCGCCAACACCGAACGCGCCGCCAAACGCCTCCAAGGAAAATGCGTCGCCCGCCAAACCTTATCCCTGCTCCACCGCCACCTCAAAGGCTCCCCCGCCCTGCGCAAAATTACCTGGGAAAATGCCCACCGCCTCTACCGTATCCCCCCCTCAGCCGCCCTCTAAACTGCGCTCCCCCTCAACAAGTACAGCCGCCCCGGATTCACCCAGCAGCCCCAGTTCCGCCTCCCTCACCGCCAATCCTTCCAGAAGTGCCACCTCGATGCCTCCCAGCTTCAACGCCTTCAAATGCGCAATCCGCCACCTCCAGGCCGGTACCAGGCAAAAGCGCAGCGCCCGGAACGCTGTCCCGGCCCGCCACACGAATCACCTCTCAATCGCTTGCCACGGCGCCTCATCTTCACCCCCCAATTCCGGCTCCCCTGCGTCCATCGTCAACCTCATACTATGCTTGAGCTAAGCCCCGCCCGATGCGCTTGCTCCTCGCCCTCGTCCTGCTCGCCCCCCCCACTCCCGACGCTGATCAGGACGGCCTCGCCGACGCCCTCGAGCAAACCCTCCTCGCCCAGTTCGCTCCCCGCTTTCTCATCTCTCCCCACGACTGCGATGGCAAACCCGCCGAATTCGAGCCCGATCGCCCCGCCCCTGCCGTCAAGGCTCGTAACGGCGTCATCTACACGCAGGCCTTCCCCCTTCCCGGCGGCATCGAATTGCACTACTACCACCTCTGGGCGAGGGATTGCGGCCGCAACGGCCACGCCCTCGACCCCGAACATGTCTCCGTCTTTCTCATCGAGGACCAGGGCCAGTGGCGCGCGCGCTACCACTATGCCGCCGCTCACGAGGACACCGCCTGCGACCGCGGCACCGCTGTGCGTGCCTCCACGCAGTTCGCCGAATGGCGCGGCGTCGAGGTCTGGATCTCCCACGGCAAACACGCCTCTTTTCTCTCCCCAGATCATTGCGGCCGCCTCGGCTGCGGCTCCGACCGTTGCGACAAGCCCGACCGCCTCCTCGTGCCCCGCCTCATCAACCTCGGCGAACCCGGCCGCCCCCTTCATGGGTCTGTCTGGGCCGCGAGCCCTCTTTGGCCCCTGGCGGCCAAGATGCAGTCGGACTTCCCACCCTCCCTCCGCGCCCAACTCGATCAGTCCCCAGGCGTCATCCTCGCCGTCACCCCCAATTACGTCGCCCAACCCGTCGCCCTCGCCGCCAGCAAAACTCTCGACTCGCTGTCTCTGGCCAACAAGAAAACCGAATCGGCCCTGATCAAAGCCAAACGCTGGGTGAAGAAACGCCTCGACTAGCTCGCCAGCCGCGGCGTCAGATACCACTTCAAAACCCCAACGGGCTGGCTGCCGAATCCCTCCACGTCGATCCGCAGCATCGACCCCTTCTTCACATCGATCCGCAGGCCCGGCGAGTTCACAATAAAGCCCGCCGCTTGGCCCATCAGCGGCTCATGCGAGGCCACCAGCAAACTGCTTTCCCCCTTATGCACCCGCACCTCTTCCCACATTTCTTGCACATGCGCGTAGGGAACGAGCGCCCCCGTCTCGACGATCTCGCCTTTGTAGCCCAATTCACTCGCGGCCATCTCGGCCGTTTCCCGCGCCCGCCGGTACGGGCTGGTCAAGATCAGCCCCGGCGCCACTCCCGCCTTGGCCGCCGTCCGCAGCACCTCCTTCAGCCTCTTCCGCCCTTCCGCCGTCAACGCCCGCTCCGCGTCCCGGCCCCCAACAGCCGTCTCCTCGGCAATGCCATGCCGCATCAGATAAAGTTCCATCATCTTCCGAACTTTCAATACTACGATGAAAGCTGTGACTTTTACGCGACAACTGGCCGCTGAATTCTCACTCGCCTGTTCCATCGTCCTCGCGTTCTGCTCCATCGCCGCCAGCCAGATCTTTCTGGGCCTCGCCCTCGCGCTCTTTCTGTCCCTGCGCCGCCGCCCCTGCTGGCCGCCGGGCATCCTTTGGGCCGCCGCCTTCCTCGCTCTCACCCTGCTCGCCGCGCTGGCCAGCGGTGAGCCCCGCTCGGCGCTGCCCCAAATCAAAAAACTCTTCCTCTGGTCCCTCCTCCCCCTCGGCTCCACTCTCCTCACCCGCCGCTTCCCCGGCCCCGCCCTCGCCTGGCCGCTTACCTTTGTCTGCCTCGCCTCCGCCCTCTGGAGCTTCATCGAATACAGCACAAAGCTCAACGCCGCCCGCCTCGCCGGCAAGGACTTCTACCTCGCCTACGTCGCCGACCGCATCACCGGCTTCATG
>Ga0068877_10004239_pt1 | contig 11230 bp, 7 predicted proteins | sample NOAtaG_FD_66437 | JGI IMG/M metagenome (GOLD analysis project Ga0068877, IMG submission 66437) | Freshwater lake microbial communities from Lake Erie, under a cyanobacterial bloom - NOAA_Erie_Diel6S_1000h metaG | ecosystem: Environmental > Aquatic > Freshwater > Lake | place: USA: Ohio, Lake... | reverse complement strand
GGGCTTGACGGGGAGGTCGTTGCCGGCATTATCGAAAGCGGAGGTGAAGACGAGAATGCGGCCCTCGCCGATTTTTTTCTCGACCAGGAGGGGACTGCCGTCTTCGAGGCGGGCGGCCACAAGAGCATCCGGGCCGGGGTCGGCGGCGACGTATTGAAAGAAGCGGACCCCATCGAGGCGGCCAGCGCGGCGGAGGCTGGGATAGGTTGGGTCGACGTTGGCCGGGGAGAAGAAGCGCTGCGTACCGCGGGAGGCGACGCGCGAGCCGTTAACGGGGAAGCCGGCGACGGGGATGGCCGGGAGGGCGCCGGTCTGGGGCCCGGCGGCGAGCAGGATCGCGCCGCCACCTTCGACGTAGGACTTCAGAGCGCTTTCGCTGCCCTTGGTGTTGATGCCAGGGTCATGGAGGATGACGAAGGCATAGTTGGAGAGCCGGGCGTTGGCGGCCGCACCAGGGCTCATCTCCTCGACGGTGAAAAAGCTTTCCGCGCCGGCCTCGAGAGCGGCCTTGAGATAGAGGCCGGCGCGGGAGCCGCGTTGTTCGTCGATGAGAAGGACTTTGCGGGGATCGGAGCGTTCGACGGCAAACAGGAAGCGGTTATCGCCCGGCAGGGCATCGGCGTCGGTGATCTCCACCTCACCGCGCAGCCAGCCATAGGGCCCGTCGAGGCCAGTGAATTCGGCGCTGGCGCGGCCGTTCTCGGGGACATCGACGGTGAGGGTCTTGAGCGTTTTGCCGTTGACTTTGAGGGCGACGGTTTTGCGGGCGGCCGGGGCGTTGAAGGCGGCGATCGTGGCATGAATCCTGGCCTTGGCGGGATCGCTGACGGTGCGGGGAGCATTGACGGCTTCGACGGTATAGTTCGGGAGCTTGCGGCCGATGTCGATGACTTTCAATTGGGTACCGGGCTCAAGGCCGAGGTCTCCGAAGCTGGGGGGCAAGGCCGAGCGCTGGGCATCGGTGATGAAGGTGACCCGCAGGGGACGACCCTGGGAGCGGGCGGTGTCGCGCAGGGCGCGGGCCAACTCGGCGAAGCTCGATTTTTCGTCGGAAGGACCAATGGAGGAGATGGCGGCGGTCCACTCGGTGCGGTCGGTTGAGTTTTGGGTCAGGTAGCTGACATGACTGCCGAAGCTCCAGATCTGGGCCGTGGCGGCGGAGGGGAGGGCGGAATTGGCCGCGCGGCGGGCGGCGTCGAGGCGGTCGCCTTCGCGCATGGAAAAAGAATTGTCGACGACGACGATGTGCAATGTGTTGGCGGCGTTGAGCAGGGCCGGGGGCTTGCGGAGAAAAGGCTGGGCGAAGGCCAGAGCGATGAACAGGACAATCAGCAGGCGCAGAGCCATGAGCAGGCGGTACTTGATACGGCGCTGGTAGGTGGTGGATTCCGTGCGGCGCTCGAGCAGCATGGTGGAGGCGAATTCGACCGGATCCTGTTTGTGCTGCTGGAGGAGGTGGAGCCAGACGGGCAGCATGGCGCCCACGGCGCCGGCAAGCAACCACCAGGGAGAGAGCAGCCCCATTGGCTTACATCCTTCCTTTGCGGGCGGCGAGGTATTCGCGCAGACCGGCATCGAGGGGTTTGTCGGTGGGCAGCAGGAAATAATCCATGCCAGCGCCCTGGGCGCGGGAGCGAAGGTCTTCGATGTGCTGCTCGATGCGCAGGCGGTAATCGGTGCGCAGATACTCGGGGGTGACCTCGACGGCCTCGCCGCTTTCGAGGTCGATCATGGTGGAAGGGGTGGCGAGGCGGGGCTCGAGTTCCTGGCGGTCGAGGATGTGGAAGAGCACGACCTCGTTCTTCTTCCAGCGCAGGGGAGCGATGGTGTTGATGACGGTTTCGGGATCGGCATAAAAGTCAGAGACGACAATGACGAGCCCCCGCTGGCGAATGAATTCGAGGAATTGGGTGAAGGGCTTGGCGAAGTTGGTGTGGGCGCCGGGGGAGGCACTTTCAATGGCATGCAGCAATTTCCGCAGATGGCCGACGCGGCTCGAGGGGGGAATGAACTGGCGGACCTCGTCATCGAAGAGGATGAGGCCGGCGGCGTCGCGCTGTTGCACGGCGAGGTAGACAAGGCTTGAGACGAGGTAGCGGGAGTAGTCGAGCTTATTCGGTTTGGCGCCGTAGCTCATCGACCGGGACAGGTCGAGCAGGACGGTGACCTTGGTGTTCGTCTCGCCGCGGTAGCGCTTGAGGTAGGCGCGCTCGGTACGGGCGAAGACGTTCCAGTCGACATGGCGGAGGTCGTCGCCGGGGGAATACATGCGGTATTCGGCGAATTCCTGGCTAAAGCCGAAGTCGGGGGAGCGGTGCAGCCCATTGACGAAGCCCTGCACGACGGTCTTGGCCACGAGGTCGAGACCGGAGATTGAGGCGAGGATGCGCGGGTCGAGAAAGTTCTGTTGCAACCATTACTCCTTGGGAACCGGCACGGCGTCGAGGATACGGGCGAGAAGGGCGTCCGGGGTGAGCTTGTCGCTTTCGGCCTGGAAGTTGAGCAGAATGCGGTGACGGAGGATGGGCTTATAGAGCTGTTGGATGTCGTCGTAGGTGACGTGATAGCGGCCCTTCATCAGGGCGCGGGCCTTGGAGGCGAGGACGAGGTTTTGAATGCCGCGGACGCTGGCGCCGAAGTTGACATATTTCTTTACGAAGTCGGGGGCGCTGGGATCGGAGTGGCGGGAGGCGCGCACGAGCGAGACGGCATAGCGGGCGACGCTTTCAGCGATGGGAACCATGCGCACGAGGCTCTGGAAGCCGAGCATTTCCTCGCCGGTGGTGATGGCGGAAGCGCGGGCCGAGGCGGTGGTGGTGGTGAGGTTGATGACGCGGAGTTCTTCCTCGGCCTCGAGATAGTCGAGAACGGTGTTGAACAGGAAGCGGTCGAGCTGGGCTTCCGGGAGCGGGTAGGTGCCTTCGAGTTCGATTGGATTTTGCGTGGCGAGGACGAAAAAGGGGCTGGGCAGGGCGTAGTGGTTGCCACGGACGGTAACGGTGCGCTCCTGCATGGCCTCGAGGAGAGCGGATTGGGTCTTGGGGGGAGTGCGGTTGATTTCGTCGGCCAGCACGACGTTGCCGAAGATCGGGCCTTGCACGAAGGTCCAGGTGCGGCGGCCGGTGGTGGGATCTTCCTCGATGATGTCGGTGCCGGTGATGTCGGAGGGCATCAGATCGGGGGTGAACTGGATGCGGGTGAACTTGAGGCCGAGAATGTCGGCGAGGGTGCGAACGAGCAGGGTTTTGGCGGTGCCGGGCAAGCCGGTGATAAGGCAATGGCCGCCGACGAAGAGGGCGATCTGCACCTGTTCGAGGACTTCGTCTTGGCCGACGATGACCTTGCGGACCTCGGTGATGAGGGACTGCTGGACGTGTTGGAAGCGCTCGACGCGAGACCGGATCTCGGAGGTATCGGATTGGGCTTCGGGAGAAATCATGTTCATGAATTAGTCCTTGCTCTGTGGAGTCTCAAGTTCGAGTAGCAACTTCTGCGCGGGTTTGAAGCCCGGGGCGAGTTCGAGGGCCTGGAAGAGGGCGTCCTGGGCGTCTTTGGGCCGCGACAGGGCGACGTAGGATCTGGCCAAATTGTAATACGCGCCCGCCGGGTCGACCGGTTTCGAGGCCAGTTGGGCCCAGAAGGAGGCGAGAGCGCGATCGGGTTGTTTGAGGTCGAGGTAGTATTCGCCGAGCTTGCGGTGGAGATCTTCGTCGCCGACGGGGGCGATATAGATGAGGCGCTGGAGGGCGGCGGCGGCCATGGCTTTGTCGCCGCCTTCTTCCTCGAGCTGGGCGAGGCGCTTGAGCGAATCGGGCTCGCGGCCGCTGGCGCGGGCATATTCGCGGAGAGCGAGGCGGGCTTTTTCCTTGTCGCCCTTGGCGAGCAGGGACTCGGCGAGGGTCTCGTAGGCGGTCGCCAGCAGAGCCGTGGCGGGGTAGCCATCGATGGCGCGGCGGGCCTCGGTGATGGCGCGGTCGTAATCCTTATCCTTGAGGGCCTTGGCGGCGCCGGTAAGGGCGGAGCGGATTTCCTTCAACTGGTCGGCTGATTTGCCGTAGCGGGACTGGATGAAGTCGAGCAGCTTGGCGTCAAATTCCTTGGGAGAGAGCTTAAGGTGTTGTTCGATGACCTGGGGGGTGGTTTTGCGCTCGGCGAAGCTGAGGACCATGGCATTAACGGTGTCCTGGCCGTAGTTTTTCACGATCCAGTCAAGGGCCTGGCCGGCCTGGAAGTAGCTGAGGCCGACCTGCAGGGGGTCCTTGGGGCGAACGAAGCCGGAGTCGAGTTCGGCGACAGGGAGGAATTTTTTTTCCTTGATGGCCATCAGGACGGCGGATTCGACCGGGTCTCCCCATTCGGAGCTGACCTGGGTCTCTTCGTGGACGCTGATGCCTTCGGTAAACCAGCGGGGCACGAGGAACTTGCTCATGACGAGGATGTAGCTATGGCTCAATTCGTGCCAGAGGGTGCTGGCCCAGTGGTAATCGCCGCCTTTGCGGGCCGAAGGGGAATCCATGGCGACGACGGGGCCGAAGCTGACGCCGGTGGCGCCGAGGCCGGGCATGCCGAGGGTGCGGACGGCGAAGTCTTCATGATCGGGATAGACCTCGACCTCGAGATCGGCATCGAGCTTCATCTTGTATTTGGCTTCGTAGGTCCGGCGGGCGCGGGCAATTTCTTCAGCGAAGTAGGGCCGCAGAACATTGGCTTCCTTCTTATGAAGTCGAACCTCGCCGCCTTCGAACTTGAAGGATTCGAAGTTCTTGTAGGAGTCCATGAGGCGGAGGCTGTTGACGACCTCGTTTGAGTGGTGCTGGTTGTTGTAGGCCAGTTCGAGTTGTTCGCGGGCCTCGGCTGGTTTGCCGATGCGCATGAGGTTGATGCCGAGTTGTTCGCGGGCGATCCAGAGGTCGGGCTTGAGGGCGACGGCGCGGCGGAAGTAGCCGATGGCCTCTTCATAGCGGCGGTTGAGGATGAAGTAATGCCCGGCCCAGAACCAGGCTTCGCCGTATTGGGGCTGGATGGCGAGGATGCGGTCGAAGAAATGGGTGGGCTTGTTCTGGAGCAGTTCGATGGCGCCGAGAGTCGCCATGGCATGAAGGGCTTTGGGTTCGATAGCGAGGGCTTTTTCGGCTTCCTCGCGGGCCTTGGCCTCGTCGGAATTTTCCAGCGCTAGCTGGGCCATCAACTCGCGGGCCTCGTAGAGGCCGGGGTCGGCTTCGGCGGCGGCCTTGGCAAGGTCCATCGCCTTGGCGTCAAAGCCGCGGCTGAGCAGGCGGGCCAGGGCGAGCATGCCGGTGGGGTTGGTTTTGTCGATCTCGAGGGCTTCGCTGATGAGCTTGAGGGCTTCGGCACGGTTGAAGCGAGCGTCGAAGAGCAGGCCGAAACGGATGCGGACGAAAGGATCATCCGGATAGAGCTTGAGGGCTTTTTCGAAGTCCGCCATGGCATCCGCGAAGCGTCCGGTGCCCCAATGGCCTTCGGCGGTGAGGGCGGGAGAGGGCTCGGCCAGGAGGGCGACAAAGCATTTGGTGGCGGCGACAGAATCGCCGGCGCGGCGCTGGTCCCAGCAAGAGAGGGCCTTTTTGTGATCGTAGGAGTTGACGGCGATGCGCTTTTTGGGGGCCGGGGCCTGGGCGAGCAGAATGCCGATGGTGAGAACACCGAGCAAAGTCGCGTTTCTCACTTGTCGAGCTCCTGCTGAACGCGGGCGACCTGGAGCAGAAGATTGCGCATCTCAAGGCGGTATTGTTCGGCGGGCATGGCAGCCTTGCGGAGTTTGAGGTTATCGATGCGTTGTTCGAGTTCTTCGCGCTGGCGCAGCAGGGTCTGTTTTTCCGGGGACTTCGCGGCGTTTTGCAGGGAACCGAAGACCAGCACGGGCATGCGCATGGCGACCATCGCTTCGCCCTTGGTGGAATCGGGGGTGCGCCAGCCTTGGCTCGAGCTGGTGTCGGCAATCAGGGCGTGTTCGCTGGCCAGACGCTGATTCGATTCGAAATACTTGGTGGTTTTCGTGTCGGCGTAGCGATAGGCCTCGAGGGCGGACACGATATCGTTCTTGTCGGCGTCGGACTGGGGGTCGCGCAGGGCTTCGAGCCAGAAACGGGCAAAAACGGTGGCGAGTTTCTCGGTGCCGGATTTGGTGGCGGTGATGACGGTGCGGCCCTCCTGGCGGAGGTCGGCGAGGCTGGCGCCGCTCGCACTGGTGGTGTTGACGACGAGTTGGCGCTTGGCGGGAACGGGCAGAAGCCAGAGGGCGAGTTCCTTGGCGCTGATGTCGGGGCCGGGGATATTGAATTTATAGTCAGAGCCATCGAAGGTGCCGTGGCCGATCAGGGTGAGGACGAGCGTGTCGTCGGGCTTGGCTTCGCGGGCGATCTGAGCCAGGGCGTCGCGCACCTTGATTTTGCTGAGGGCGGGACCGGCAAAGCTGAAGACCCGGGCGCCCGGGGCGGCGGCAGTGAGCTTGTTGAGCTCCTCGATCTGGGCCTTGAAGCGGGATTCGTAATCCTCCTGGCCACCGAGTCCACCGAGATTGACATACCAGGTGGTGGCCAGCAGTGGCAGGGGCAAGAAAAACAGGGCAAAGCGTCGCATTGGTCTATACAGCTCCCCAACGCCGGCGCAGGAGCCATTCGGCGGCCTTGGCGCCAAACAGCGCCAGCAGAAGGGCCGGCATGTTCCAGAGATCCTTGGTTTCCCGCGTGGTGATGCCGGCCTCGGAGTAAGCGATGTCATCCGGCAGAGCCTGGGCTGAGGCGGGGGTGTAATAGTTGCCCCCGGTTTGGCGGCTCAGGCCCTCGAGCAGTTGGCGGTTCTGCCCGGCATGGAAGTTTTCAGCGATGCCGTCCTGGCGCGACAGGGTGAAGACGTCGCGGCCCATCTCTTCCTTGCCGTTGCGGGCGAGGACCTCGACGACGTAATTACCGGACTTGGGGGCATCCCAGCGAGCCGTGAAGAGGCCGGTTTGGCTCGAGTCAGGGGTGAGCGGCAGCATGGCGGCGGCGCCACCGGGCCCGAGGATACGAGCCTCGACAGTGGCCCCGGCGAGGGGCTTGTAGGCGGGATCGCGCACGTCGGCGCGAAACTCAACCTGGCCGTCGTCGAGCAGCAATTGTTTGGAAGGGGTGGCGCTAACCTGGGGTGGGGTTTCGGTGACGAGCCAGCGCAGAGTCTGTTGCCAGAAGACCTCGTGACTGAGATCCTTGACATCCTGCAGCATCTGCCAGCGCCAGGTGCCGGAGCTGGCAAAAACGCTGACGCGGCCGCGGCCGTAGCGCTGGGTGACAAAGAGCGGGTGGCGGCCTTTGCTGGTGGGCAAAGCATCGACAAGAACGGTGGCGCCGGGCTTGGCCGGGCCGGTCTCCTGATAATTGGCAAGGTAGGGGAGCTTGCGCCAGCGCTCCTCATTCTTCTTGGCGTCCTCTTCGATGCGGACGATGAGGCTATCGCGGCCCGCGCCGGTCAATTCGGCCGTGGCGGGATCGCGATGGAAAGTTCCTTTACGGTCGGCGAGGGTAACGGGAATCATTTCGGCCACCGGGGAGGCCGCCCAGCCACCGTCGGCGAAGGCGCCGCGGCCCGCCAGGAAGAGCACACCGCCGCCGCGGCGATCGGCGAAATTGCGGATCATCGCCTGTTGTTGCGGGGTGAAGTAGCTGGCTTCGATACCACCGATGATGAGGCCGGAGAATTTGAATAGCTCTTCTTCCTTGCCGGGAAAGCCTTGTTCGAGTTCCTTGGGATCTTCAACACCCTGGCGGTAGATCTTATTCTGCGTCGTGCGCAGCATGGTGGTGAGTTGAAGATTCCGGTCGCCCTCGAGGGCACGGCGGATGAACTTGAAGTCCCATTTCGGCTCGCCTTCGATGTAGAGGATGCGGGGCTTGAGGCTTTCGACGTTGATGAGCCGGGACTGGGCGTTGTTGCTTGGGTTTTCTTCGCCCTCGAGCTTGACGACGGAGGCGCGCACGTTGCGGGCTCCGGCCAGGCCGGCATTAAAGAGCAGAGTCTCGGTTTGGGGGACGCCTTCGGCGCCGAGGATGACCTCGCGGGAGGCGACGATTTTCTCGTCGGCAAGCAGGGCTAGCTTGGCTTTCTGGCCATTGAGGCCGAAGTGGCGGAGCGTTATGGCGGCGCCGATGCGGCTATCGGAGAGAGCGCGTTGGGGGACATCGAGATCGAGAACTTCGAGGTCGCGGGCGAGCTTTTCTGCCCCGAAGCCAACGCTGTGAATGGGAATCTTGCGGCGGCGAATCTCGGACAGAGTATCGGCTTCGAGCCCACCGGAGTTATCGCTGCCGTCGGTGAGCAGCACAACGGCGCCGATGGGCAAGCTGGCGGACTCCTCCATCATTTGCTTCATCGACAGGCCGAGGTGCGTAGCGGGCTGAGCGCCGGTGAGGGCGTCGAGGCCTTGGATGCGTTCGAGGTAATTGCCAGCGCGGTAGACGCGGACTTGAAAGCGGTTGCGCAGTTTTTCGAGCAAGCCGCCGCTGAGCAGTTTCCGGGCTGCTTCGAGCCGGGGGAGGTCCTCGTGCTTGAGCTGCATACTGCGGGAGTCGTCAACGACGACGGCGATCACATTTTGCTGGGGTTTGAGAGCGGTAACGCGGAGGGCAGGCCGCCAAAGGAGAAACAGCAGCAAGGCCAGCACGAGGCCTTGCAGGGCGGCGACGGCGATCCAGCGGCGGCCGGCGAAGTTGCCGCCGTGGTGACGCCAGACCCAATAGCCAGTGCCAGCGATGGCGATCAGCATCAGCAGGAGGAGAACCCAGGCCGGCCAGCCGGAGGCGAAGAGGAACTCGCCGCGGGTGAAGAGCCGGTATGGGTAAAGGAATAACGCTTCGAACATTCGCGCCTTTGTTTGTTTGGATGCCGTTCTAGTGAGTCATGCTGTAGATGATGTAGTTCAAACCGATGCGGTAGGCCATGCTCGTGTAGCGCTCGGGATACTGTGGCATGTCGGCATGTTCCCAGGCATCACCGAGATCCATGTTGTGGCACATGGCGACCATGATGCGGCCCTTTTCGTCATAAATGCCTCCCCATTTTTCGGTGACGCCATCCTGCTCATAGGTTTGCCCGGTGTAGAACATGACGATGCCAGGAATCTGAACGCGGTTATCCAAATCGAAAAGCATGTGGAAGATGGCGTCTTTGTTGGGGATGTCGACAACGGGACGGTCGGGGAAGACGCGGCTCATCGAGCGCATGAAGATTTCCCATTCGATCGAGCCATGGAAGTCGTCGACCATGAGGAAGCCGCCGCGAGTGAGGTATTCGCGGAGCTTCGCGGCCTGGGAGTCGGACAGGTCCCAGTGGCCTACTTCGACACCATAGATCCAGGGGTAATCGAAAATCTTGTCGGTATCGAGATCGACAACTTCCTCGACACTGCGGACATGGACGCGGGAAAGGCGGCGGATGCCCTGGGCGAAATGGCGTTCTGCTTTCGGGTAGTCGGTGGACCAACTGCCGCGGACGCCCCACATGCCGGCACCCTGGCGGTAGGAATTGTAGCGGAGGCGGGCAAAGACCCATTCGGTCTTTTCTCCAGCGTCGGCGGGGTAGGGCTCAGGCTCGTCTTCGTCGTCGAGGAAGGGCAATCGGCCGCGGCGCTGGAAGGCGAGACAAGCTCCAGCAAGCAGAATCACGACGATCAGCGCGCGGAGATTACGGTTGAATACCATCACCCAATTGATGCCTACTCTAACACGGACGAAACAGAATCCTGGCCGTTACGCCGCGGCAAAAAACAATTTCCGCGGGGTTGTTTCCCGGGGAGAAGAAAAAGGTTGATAATTTTAATGAGCACACCTTTAGCATGGGGAACGAAAGCCTTTCCATTACCGACAACCGAACCGGCAAGTCATATGAGTTGCCGTTGAAGCACGGCAACATCCGCGCGATGGACCTGCGGCAGATCAAAGCAGATGAAAAAGATTTCGGGGTCATGTCCTATGACCCCGCTTTTTTGAATACGGCCGCCTGTGAGAGCAAGGTGACTTTTATTGACGGCGATGCGGGGATATTGCGCTATCGGGGCTACCCGATCGAACAATTGGCGGAGAAGACTACATTTCTCGAGTGTGCTTACCTGCTGCTGTACGGGGAGTTGCCGGATGCGGGGCAACTGGCGACGTTTACGGCGCGGGTGGCGAAGCACACGTTCATCCACGAGAACATGAAGAAGTTCATGGAGGGCTTCCGCTATGATGCCCATCCGATGAGCATGCTGGTGAGCTCGATCGCGGGGCTTTCGACTTTTTATCCGGATGCGCGGCAAGTGGATGACCCGCAGGTGCGGGAACTGATGGCGATCCGGCTGATTGCCAAGATGCCGACGATTGCCGCCTATGCCTACCGGCACACGAACGGGCTGCCGTTCGTGTATCCGGACAACGATCTGAGCTACACGGCGAATTTCATGAACATGCTGTGGAAGATGGCGGAGCCGAAGTTTCAGGCCAACGCGGTGCTGGCGCGGGCGCTCGACATTCTATTCATACTGCATGCCGATCATGAGCAGAACTGCTCGACCTCGACGATGCGGGTGATCGGCTCGTCGCAAGCGGATCCATTTCTGAGCATGGCGGGAGCGGCGGCGGCGTTAAGCGGGCCGCTGCATGGGGGTGCGAATGAAGAAGTGCTGCGGATGATCGATGAGATCGGCACACCGGACCATATCCCGGCCTTCATGGAGAGCGTGAAGAAGGGCGAGCGGAAGCTGATGGGTTTTGGCCACCGCGTTTATAAGAATTACGACCCGCGGGCCAAGGTGATCAAGGAGACGGCTGACAGCGTGTTTGCCGTAACGGGCAAGAACCCGAAGGTTGATATCGCCCGGGAAATCGAAAAGATCGCGCTGAGCGATGAGTATTTCGTGAAGCGGCGGCTGTATCCGAACGTGGATTTTTACTCGGGGATCATCTACGAGGCGATGGGTTTCCGCCCGGAGATGTTCACGGTGTTGTTCGCCATTCCGCGTACGGCGGGTTGGCTGGCGCACTGGGAAGAGCAGTGTAAGGATGGGGATACCAAGATCAGCCGGCCGCGGCAAGTTTTCCTGGGCGAGGCGGAACGCAAGCTCTAGGGCGCCTCGGCAAAGACGAAACCGGAACAACGGTTGCCGCGTCCTTGACACCAGAAACGAATCCCGCTAGGGTTAGGCCAAGGAGATGTCCATGAAACCATTTATGATTGCCCTGTTCGCGACGGGTGTTGT
>Ga0068877_10004237_pt1 | contig 11231 bp, 11 predicted proteins | sample NOAtaG_FD_66437 | JGI IMG/M metagenome (GOLD analysis project Ga0068877, IMG submission 66437) | Freshwater lake microbial communities from Lake Erie, under a cyanobacterial bloom - NOAA_Erie_Diel6S_1000h metaG | ecosystem: Environmental > Aquatic > Freshwater > Lake | place: USA: Ohio, Lake... | reverse complement strand
GCGCGCAATCGGCGCGCGAGGCGGCCCGGCCGGGCGGCGCACGAATGGAATAGACCTTCCGCGGCATGGGGTTGCTGGGCCTTGCGCGTGGGCGGGGGAGGGGATAGAAACCGCGCGGCTTGCGGCGGGGTGGTCCCGCCGGGCTCAACACTCACGCGGACTTCACGGCGCCAGCCCAAGGGGCAGGTCCCGTTTCCGGTGCCCGGAAGGGTGCTCGGTCCGCGGCGGTCGAACCGGAGAAAGGATACGCCACATGGCGATGCCCGAGTTTTCCATGCGCCAGCTCCTCGAGGCCGGCGTCCATTTCGGACACCAGACCCGTCGCTGGAACCCGAAGATGCAGTCGTACATCTTCGGCGTCCGCAACAACGTCCACATCATCGACCTCCAGCAGACCGTGCCGCTGCTGTCGCAGGCCCTGCAGGCGATCCGCGAGGTGACGTCGCAGGGCGGCCGCGTGCTGTTCGTCGGCACCAAGCGCCAGGCGCAGGAGCCGATCGCGGCCGCCGCGCAGCGCTGCGGCCAGTACTTCGTCAACCACCGCTGGCTCGGCGGCATGCTGACGAACTGGAAGACGATCTCGAATTCCATCCGTCGCCTGCGCGAGCTCGACGAGCAGCTGGGCGGCGAGACCAAGGGCCTGACCAAGAAGGAGACCCTGAACCTGACCCGCGAGCGCGACAAGCTCGAGCGCGCGCTGGGCGGGATCAAGGAGATGGGCGGCCTGCCGGACATGCTGTTCATCATCGACACGAACAAGGAAGCGATCGCCGTCGAGGAGGCGCGCCGCCTCAACGTGCCGGTCGTCGCCATCCTCGACTCCAACTCCAGCCCTGACGGGATCAGCTTCCCGATCCCCGGCAACGACGACTCGCTGCGCGCGATCCAGCTCTACTGCGACCTGGTCGCGGGCTCCGTGCTCGACGGCCTGCAGGCCGAGATGGTCGCCTCGGGCATCGATGTCGGCGCCCAGGACGATGCCCCGGTCGAGGCCGTCGTCGCCGCGGCGGAGACGGGCGCGGAGGCCGGTGCAGTGGCCGAGGCGCCCGCGGCCGATGCGGCCGGTGGCGAGGAGGCCGCGAAGCCCGCGGCGAAGAAGCCGGCGGCCCGCAAGCCGGCCGCCCGCGCAAAGAAGCGCGCCCCGGACGCCTGAACAGGTGGCGACGGCGCCCCGACGGGGCGCCGTCCGATGCAACGAGAAGGATCGATCGCCATGGCCGAGATCACGGCAAGCCTCGTCAAGGATCTTCGCGAGAAGACCGGCGCCGGCATGATGGACTGCAAGAAGGCGCTGACGGAGAACGGTGGCGACCTCGAGGCGGCCGTCGACTGGCTGCGCAAGAAGGGCCTCGCCGCGGCCGCCAAGAAGGCCGGCCGCGTCGCCGCCGAGGGCCTCGTCGCCGTTGCGGCGGCCGGCTCCCGCGGCGCCGTGCTCGAGGTCAACGCCGAGACCGACTTCGTCGCGCGCAACGACCAGTTCCAGGCCTTCGCCAGGGCGGCCGCCGACGTGGCGCTGCAGTGCGGCGGCGACATCGAGAAGACCAAGGCCGCGGCCTTCCCCGGCGGCGGCACGGTCGCCGAGAAGCTCACGAACCTCGTCGCGACGATCGGCGAGAACATGAGCATGCGCCGCGCGGTGGCGCTGTCGGTGCCCGCGGGCGTCGTCACGAGCTACGTGCACAACGCCGCCGCTCCCGGCCTCGGGAAGATCGGCGTCCTCGTGGCGCTCGAATCCACGGCCGATGCGGGCGCGCTCTCCGCGCTCGGCAAGCAGATCGCGATGCATGTCGCGGCCGCGAACCCGACCGCGCTCGACATCACGAGCGTCGATCCCGTGGCGCTGCAGCGCGAGCGCGCGATCCTGACCGAGCAGGCCGCCGCCTCGGGCAAGCCGGCCCAGGTCGTCGAGAAGATGGTCGAGGGCCGCCTGCGCAAGTTCTACGAGGAGACGGTGCTGCTCGAGCAGCTCTACGTCGTCGACGGCGAGAGCCGCGTGAAGGACGTCGTGGCGAAGGCCGCGAAGGAGCTCGGCGCCCCGGTGAAGCTGGCCGGCTTCGTGCGCTACGCCCTCGGCGAGGGCGTCGAGAAGAAGCAGGAAGACTTCGCGGCCGAGGTCGCCGCGCAGCTCAAGCGCGACTGACCGGCGGGGCGTGGGGGACATGGGCGCTTCCCGGGACGCATCCGCGGGCGGGGCGCGCTATAGGCGCGTCCTGCTCAAGATCTCCGGCGAGGCCCTCATGGGCCCCGGCGAGTACGGCCTCGACGCTCAGACCGTCGTGCGCGTGGCCGGCGAGATCAAGTCCGTGCTCGCCATGGGCGTCGAGGTCGCCGTCGTCATCGGTGGCGGCAACATCTTCCGCGGCGTGTCCGGAGCCGCGAAGGGCATGGAGCGCGCCTCGGCCGACTACATGGGCATGCTCGCCACGGTCATAAACGCGCTGGCGATGCAGAACGCGCTGGAGCAGCAGGGCGTCCACACGCGGGTGCTCTCCGCCATCCCGATGTCGACGGTCTGCGAGCCCTATATCCGCAGGCGCGCGATCCGCCACCTCGAGAAGAAGCGGGTCGTCATCTTCGCCGCGGGCACCGGCAACCCGTTCTTCACGACCGACACCGCGGCGGCGCTGCGCGCCTCCGAGATGGGGTGCGACGCCCTGCTCAAGGCGACGAAGGTCGACGGCGTCTACAGTGCCGACCCGAAGAAGGACCCGACGGCCACGCGCTACGACCGCCTCGGCTACCTCGAGGTGCTCGCGCGCGACCTCGGCGTCATGGATGCCTCCGCGATCAGCCTGGCGCGGGAGAACCACATCCCGATTCTGGTATTCTCGATCCAGGAGCCGGGCGGATTCGCGGACGTCATGCAGGGCAGGGGCCGCTGCACGATCGTCTCGGATCCCGTGCGGTCCTGACCCGGCGACAAGCCGGCGGCGGCCCCAAGGGATTGGCCCGGGGGCGCCGAAGACCACGAGGACGAGGAACGCGTCATGTCGGCGAACGCCAATGTCGATGAACTGAAGCGCCGCATGACCGGCGCGATCGATCTCCTGAAGAAGGAGTTCTCCGGCCTCAGGACCGGCCGCGCCTCCGCGAACATGCTGGAGCCGATCCAGGTCGATGCCTATGGCAGCCACATGCCGCTCAGCCAGTGCGGGACGGTGAGCGTCCCCGAGCCGCGCATGCTCTCGGTCCAGGTCTGGGACCGCGGCCTCGTGAAGGCCGTCGAGAAGGCGATCCGCGAATCGAATCTGGGCCTCAACCCGATGGCCGAGGGCCAGCTGATCCGCGTGCCGATCCCCGCCCTGACCGAGGACCGCCGCAAGGAACTCGCCAAGGTCGCGCACAAGTACGCCGAGCAGGCCCGCGTCGCCGTGCGCAACGTGCGCCGCGACGGGATGGAGGCGCTGAAGGCGCTCGAGAAGGCCGGAAAGATCAACGAGGACGAGCTGCGCAAGCGCAGCGCCGACGTCCAGAAGGCCACCGACGAGTTCATCAAGAAGATCGACGACATGCTCGCCACCAAGGAGAAAGACGTCGCGCATGTCTGAACCGCGCGACGCCGCGCCCCTGGGCGCCGCGCCCGCCGCGACGCCGGTCCATGTCGCCATCATCATGGACGGCAACGGTCGCTGGGCGAAGGCGCGCGGCCTGCCGCGCGTGGCGGGGCACAGGCGCGGCGTCGACGCGGTGCGCGCGGCGATCGAGGCGGCGGGCGACCATGGCGTGCGCTACCTGACGCTGTTCGGCTTCTCGTCCGAGAACTGGCGCCGGCCGGCCGACGAGGTCTCGGACCTCATGGGTCTGCTTCGCCACTACCTGCGATCCGAACTCGCCGAGCTGCACGCGAACGGGGTGAGGCTCAGGGTGGTGGGCGAGCGCGAGCGCCTGCCGCAGGACATCGTCGCGCTGGTCACCAACGCCGAGGAGACGACGCGCGCCAACGAGCGGCTGCACCTGACCGTCGCGCTGAGCTATGGCGGCCGCGCCGACATCCTCTCCGCCGCGCGGAGGCTGGCCGCCGACGTCGCCGCCGGCCGGCTTCCCGCCGACGCGATCGGCGAGGCCGAGTTCTCGGCGCGCCTCTGGACCGCCGGCATCCCGGACCCCGACCTGCTGATCCGGACCTCGGGCGAGCGCCGGATCAGCAACTTCCTGCTCTGGCAGTCGGCCTATACCGAGTTCCTGTTCCTCGACACGCTCTGGCCGGATTTCGGCAAGCGCGACTTCGCCGCCGCCATCGCCGATTTCCAGCGCCGTGAACGACGCTACGGAACCTCGGGCGGCTGAGCCCCCCCGCGCGGCTTCCGGCGGCGGCTGGGCCGAGGGCCTGCGCACGCGCACGATCTATGGCGCGCTCATGGCCGCCATCGCGGGCGCCGGCATCCTTATGGGCGACGTCGCCTTCGCCTTCCTCGTGGCCTTCTGCGCGGCGGCGATGGGATCCGAGTGGACGCGGCTCTCCTCGGCCGGCCGGTTCGGCCCGCCGGGATGGCTCGCGGTCCTCGTCCCGCTCGCCTGCATCGCGCTCGCGCATCTCGACCGCACGGATGCCGCGCTCGCGCTCGCGACCTTCGGGGCCGCCGTGGCCCTCGTCATCGCGCGCGCGATGTCCCGCCCGACGCCCGCATGGGCGGCCGCCGGGGTGCTCTATGTCGCGTTGCCCGTGGTGGCGCTGGTCTGGCTGAGGGGGCATGACGCGTCGGGCGAGCGCATGATCCTCTGGCTCGTGCTGGCGGTCGCGGCCTCCGACACCGGCGCGTTCTTCGCCGGCCGGCTGATCGGCGGCCCGCTCCTGGCGCCACGCATCTCCCCCAAGAAGACCTGGGCCGGGCTGGGCGGGGCCGTCGCGTCGAGCGCTTGCGTGGGGCTTGTCGTGTCGGCGCTGGATGGCCAGGCTCCCCCGGCGCTCCTGCTTGCGGCGGCCGGTGCCGTCCTCGCGGTGGTCGCGCAGGCCGGAGACCTTGCCGAATCGGCTTTCAAGCGCCACTTCGGCGCGAAGGACGCCAGCGGTCTCATACCGGGCCATGGCGGGATGATGGACAGGGTAGACGGCCTCGTGGCTGCCGCCGCATGCCTCGCGGTGTTCCAGTGGGCGAGCGCAGGGGCAGTCCTGGCGTGGCGCTGACGGATCCGTGCGATCCCTGAGCTTCGTCGTCCAGGTCATTGAAGGGGAAGCGTTTTACCGCCTGATGGGGCCACCAGGGCCAGCCGCTCGCCCGAGCTTACAGGAAACGCCACCAAGGCATTGGAAGAAAACATGGACTTCATATCCAGCCTGCCGAGCTACATCATCCCGTTCCTGGTCGTGCTCACGATCCTCGTCTTCGTGCACGAGCTCGGGCATTTCTGGGTGGCGCGCAGGGCCGGGGTCCGCGTCGAGGTCTTCTCGGTGGGCTTCGGCCCCGAGATCTTCGGCTGGAACGACCGCCACGGGACGCGCTGGAAGATCGCGTGGCTGCCGCTCGGCGGCTACGTGAAGATGCACGGCGACGCCGACGCGTCGAGCGCGCCCGACCATGCCGCCGCCGCGACGATGTCGCCGGAGGAGCGGAGCACCGCCTTTCCGCACAAGAGCCTGGCATGGCGCGCGGCGATCGTCGCGGCCGGCCCGGCGGCGAACTTCCTCTTCGCGATCCTCGTCTTCGCCTGCCTGTTCGTCGCCTCCGGTCGCCCCTTCACGCCCCCCGTCGTCGGCTCGACGATCGAGGGCATGCCGGCCGACCAGGCGGGCCTGCGCCCGGGCGACCGGATCCTCGCGATCGACGGGAGCCGGATCGACAGGTTCGAGCAGATCCAGCGCACGGTCCTGCTCAATCTCGACCGGCCGCTCGAGATCGAATACATGCGCGACGACCAGCGCCTGCGCACCACGCTGACCCCGCGGATCGTCGAGGACACCGACCTGCTCGGGAACAGGTCGCGCATGGCGCGACTCGGCATCCGCTCGAGCGGCCAGCGCGAGAGCGAGGAGATCAGGTCCCCGGTGCTCGCCATCTACTACGCCGTCGAGGAGACCTGGAGCCAGACGACCGGCACCCTGAAGGCGGTCGGCCAGATGCTGGTCGGCCGGCGCGGCGCGGAGGAGCTGAGCGGGCCGCTTGGTATCGCGCGTGTATCCGGCGAGGCGGCGCGGGCGGGATGGGGTTCCCTGGTCGCGTTGATGGCGACCCTGTCGATCAGCCTCGGGCTCATCAACCTCTTCCCGATACCCATCCTCGACGGAGGGCATCTCGTGCTCTACGCGATCGAGGCGATCAGGGGGCGCCCGCTCGGCCCGCGGGCGCAGGAATACGGTTTCCGCGTCGGCCTCGTTCTGGTACTCAGCCTGATGCTGTTCGCGACGTGGCAGGACCTTCTCCGGTGGCGCGTCGTGCAATGGCTCGTCAACCTGGTCGGCTGAGGCGCGGGGATCCGCGCCTTCCGGCCGATGTCGCCATGAAGGTCCCGGCTCTTGCCTAGACTACGGTCGTCCCTGTCGCGCCTCGTCGCCCTTTTCCTCGCCGTGCTCGCGGCAGCCCTGGCGTTCCCGCCGGCCGGCCCGGCGCGCGCGCAGACCATCACGGAGGTCGTCGTCGAGGGGACCCAGCGAATCGACCCGGCGACCGTGCGCTCCTACCTCCTCCTGCGGCCTGGCGACCAGGTGGATGCCGACAAGCTCGACCGGTCGATGAAGGCCCTCTTCGCGACCGGCCTCTTCTCCGACGTCACGATCGACAGGCAGGGGGCGAGGCTCGTGGCGAAGGTGGTGGAGAACCCGATCGTCAACCGCATCCAGTTCGAGGGCAACCGCAAGCTCGCGGACGACGTGCTGATCCAGGAGATCCAGCTCAAGCCGCGCCAGGTCTACACGCGCACGAAGGTCCAGAACGACGTCAAGCGCATGATCGACATCTACCGTCGCGCCGGCCGCTTCGCCGCGACCGTCGAGCCGAAGGTGATCGAGCTGCCGCAGAACCGCGTCGACATCGCCTTCGAGATCGTCGAGGGCGACGTGACGGCGGTGCGCAAGATCGCCTTCGTCGGCAACCAGCACTTCTCGGAGGCGCGGTTGCGCGACGTCCTCAACACGAAGGAGAGCCGCTGGTACAGGTTCCTGTCGACGGCCGACACCTACGACCCCGACCGCATCTCCTTCGACCGCGAATTGCTGCGCAAGTTCTACCTTGCCCAGGGCTACGCGGATTTCCGGGTCGTGTCGGCCGTCGCCGAGCTGACGCCGGACCGCGAATCCTTCTTCGTCACGTTCACGGTCGACGAGGGCGAGCGCTACCGCTTCGGTAAGGTCGACATCCAGTCGACGCTGCGCGACCTGAAGCCCGAGCAGGTGCGGGGCTCTGTCCTCACCGAGGAGGGCGCCTGGTACGACGCCGACCAGGTCGACCAGTCGGTGCAGCGCATGACGGACAGGATCGGCGCGCTGGGCTTCGCGTTCGTGGACATCCGGCCGCGCATCTCGCGCGACCGCGAGCGCAAGAGCATCGCTGTCGCCTACGAGGTCCAGGAGGGCCCGCGCGTCTACGTCGACAGGATCAACATCAACGGCAACACGCGCACGCTCGACAAGGTCGTGCGCCGCGAGATGCGACTGGCCGAGGGAGACGCGTTCAACTCCGCGAAGATGCGCCGCTCGCGCCAGCGCCTCCGCTACCTCGGCTTCTTCGACAAGGCCGACGTGACCAACGTCCCGGGAGAATCGCCCGACAGGACCGTCGTGAACGTCGACGTGCAGGAGCGCTCCACCGGCGAGATCAGCTTCGGCTTCGGCTTCTCCTCCTCCGATGGCCCGCTCGCCGACATCAGGCTGAGGGAGCGCAACCTGCTCGGCCGCGGCCAGGACCTGATGATCGGCGGCATGGTCTCCGGCAAGCGCCAGGAGATCGACTTCAGCTTCGAGGAGCCCTACCTCTTCGACACCAACGTCGCGGCGGGGCTGGACCTCTTCAAGGTCAACCGAAACTTCCAGCGCGAAGCCAGCTACGACGTCGACAGCTATGGCGGGACCGTCCGCGCCCGCTACGAGATGTCCGAGAACCTTCGCCACACGGTGCGCGTCTTCGCCCGCAGCGAAACCATCCAGAACGTGAGTTCCAACGCCTCGCGCTTCATCCGCGAGCAGGTCGGGACGTACAGGACCTACGGGCCCGGGCACGACCTGGTCTACGATCGTCGCGACGACCGCTTCGATCCGACCGACGGCTACTTCATCAGGCTCTCGCAGGACCTCGCCGGCTTCGGCGGCGACAGCAACTGGCTGCGCAACCGACTTTCCGCGGGCGCCTATTATCCGTTCGCCGAGGACTTCATCGGCAGCCTGACCAGCGAGTCCGGGTTCATCTACGACATGGGCGAACCCGTCCGCATCAACCAGCGCTTCTTCGTCGGCGGCGACAACTTCCGCGGCTTCAGGTCCGCCGGCATCGGTCCGCGCGACACGTCCACCGGCGACTCCCTGGGCGGCAAGCGCTATGTCGTCGGCACCGCCTCCCTGTCCTTCCCGGTCGGGATCCCGCGCGAGGTCGGCATGCGGACCTTCGCGTTCAGCGACTTCGGCAGCCTCTGGGATACCGATGCCAACGGGCCCTCGGTCGTCGACGAGAACTCGATCCGCGCCTCCGTCGGGCTCGGCCTGTCCTGGCGGTCGCCGCTGGGGCCGATCCGCCTGAGCGTGGCCACGCCCGTGGTGAAGGAAACCTACGACCGCGACGAGATCTTCCGCTTCAGCTTCGGCTCACGCTTCTGACCGATCCAATCCGGCACGGGACCATGATGAACGCAATCGGCCGCACCAGCCTCGCCCTGTGCATCGCACTGGCCCCGCTCCTCGGCGCGAGTGCCCAGGTCCAGCTGCAGGCGCCTCCTCCCCAGCAGCAACCCCCGCAGCAGCAGGCCCCGCAGCAGCAGCGTCCGGCGCCGCGCCCCCAGACCCAGCAGCCTCAGCCGCGCCCGCAGCAGCAGCCCGCCGCGCAACCCGCCCAGCCTGCCCAGCCCGCGCAGCAGCCCGGGCAGGCGATGCCGCCGCCTCCGCAGCCCCGGCTTCCGAATTTTCCCGCGGAGCTGCCGCCCGCCGGCACGTCGGTCGTCATCCTCGACAGCCGCCTCGTTCTGTCCCAGTCGAGCGCGGGGCTGGCCTTGCGCCAGCAGGCCGAGCAGCAGGGCGCCAGCATGCGTGCCGAGGTGCAGAAGCAGGAGCAGGAACTCAAGAACGCGCAGGCGGAACTCCAGCGCCAGCGCGGACAGGTGCCCGCCGACCAGCTCGAGAGGCGCGCACGCGACCTCCAGAAGCGTGCGTCCGACGCCCAGTCGCGCCTGCAGGGCCGCACGCGCGGCCTCGACCGGGCCTTCGGGGAGGCAGAGCAGCGGATCTACCAGGCGATGCTGCAGTCCACGGTCGAGATCGTGCAGGACCGTGGCTACCAGGTGATCCTCGACAAGAGCCAGGTGGTGATCCACCAGGGCGCGCTCGAGATCACCGGCGAGGTGCTCGCCAGGGTCAACAAGCGCCTGCCGACCGTTCCCCTGCAGATCCCGGCGAACTGACGTCGGGCCGCGTCGCGCATGGCCGATCCGCGCTTCTTCCCCGGCATCGGGCCCATGACGCTGGCGGCGATCGCCGAGGTCGCGGGCGGCACGGTCGCGCCTGGAAGCGATCCCTCGCTGGCCTTCGCGAGCATAGCCACGCTGGCAGATGCCGGGCCCTCCGACATCAGCTTCCTCGAGAACCGCCGCTACGTCCCGGCCTTCCGCGCCTCGCGCGCGGGCGCCTGCATCGTGCATCCGCGCCTCGCGGCGCTCTCGCCTGCCGGCATGGCGCTGGTCCTCTGCGACGAGCCCTATCGAGGCTACGCCCGGGTGGCCGCCGCGCTGCATCCCGAGCCCGCCGAGCAGGCGGGCATCCACCCCTCGGCCACGGTCGGCCCCGGCTGCTCGATCGGCGAAGGCGCGAGCGTCGCGGCGGGCGCCGTCATCGGGGCCGGCGCGATGATCGGCGCGCGCGCCTCGGTCGGGGCCAACAGCGTGATCGGCCCGGGCGTCTCGATCGGCGCGGACACGCGCATCGGCTCCAACGCGACGATCTCGCACGCGCTCGTCGGCGAGCGCGTGCGGGTCTTCCCGGGCGTGCGCATCGGCCAGGACGGCTTCGGCTACGCGCTCGGGCCGGGCGGCCACGTGAAGGTGCCGCAGCTCGGCCGCGTCGTCATCGGCGACGACGTCGAGATCGGCGCGAACACCACGATCGACCGCGGCAGCGTCGGCGACACGGTGATCGGCAATGGCACGGTGATCGACAACCTCGTCCAGATCGCGCACAACGTGCGCATCGGGCGCGGCTGCGTGATCGTGGGGCAGGCCGGCATATCGGGTTCGACCCGGCTCGACGACTTCGTGGTCGTGGGCGGCCAGGTCGGCGTCGCTGGCCATCTCCACCTCGCCAGCGGCGCGCAGGTCGCCGCCAAGAGCGGCGTCCATCGCGATGTCCGTGCCGGCGAGGTCGTCGGGGGCTATCCCGCTGTGCCTATCCGCGAATTCCGGCGCATCGCCGGCGCGGTCCGCAGGCTGGCCCGTCGCGGCGGCGGCGAAGCCGAAGGCAGCAACCCGGAGGAGTGAGGCAGCGGCATGCAGAACGACCAGGCGCAGGAGCAGCAGGCGGTTGCGACGCGCAAGGAGATCGACATCAACCGGATCATGCAGATGATCCCGCACCGCTACCCGTTCCTGATGATCGACCGCGTCGTCGACCTCGTCTCGGGCGAGAGCTGCGTCGGCGTCAAGAACGTCACGATCAACGAGCCCTTCTTCCAGGGCCACTTCCCCTCGCGCCCCGTGATGCCGGGCGTGCTCCTGATCGAGGCCATGGCGCAGACCGCCGCCGTGATCGTCGTCGAGAAGCTCGGCCCGGAAAACGAGGGCAAGCTCGTCTACTTCATGACCATCGACGAGGCGCGCTTCCGCAAGCCGATCGGGCCGGGCGACCGCGTCATGATCCATTGCCGCAAGGAGCGCAGCCGCGGCCCCGTGTGGAAGTTCAGCGCCGAGGCGCGGGTCGACGGCGCGCTCTGTGCCGAGGCGACCTACTCGGCGATGATCATGGACCGATGATGGCCGGCATCCACCCGACGGCGATCGTCGCGGACGGCGCGCAGCTCGGCGCCGACGTCACCATCGGCCCCTATTGCGTGGTCGGCCCCAAGGTGCGGCTCGGCGACGGCGTCGCGCTCGTCAGCCATGTCTGC
>Ga0068877_10004236_pt1 | contig 11231 bp, 13 predicted proteins | sample NOAtaG_FD_66437 | JGI IMG/M metagenome (GOLD analysis project Ga0068877, IMG submission 66437) | Freshwater lake microbial communities from Lake Erie, under a cyanobacterial bloom - NOAA_Erie_Diel6S_1000h metaG | ecosystem: Environmental > Aquatic > Freshwater > Lake | place: USA: Ohio, Lake... | reverse complement strand
AAATCTTAAACCAATGGTAACCGCTGGCAATGGCCCATCGTCGCTGCACTGCGAAAAAGCAAATGCCCGGCCTGGAGTTCTGTTCCGCTTTTCAACAGCTTTGCCGGAAATCCTCAGGAATGACGGCCAAGCACCCGTTCCAGAAGATGCGCCGCCGCCAGCGTCCGCTGGTCATCGCCGAAGGCGCCGACCACCTGCAAGCCCACGGGAAGCCCGGTCGCCGCATCCTTCCAGCCCGGCACATTCACGGCCGGCAGGCCCAGCAGCGTGATGAGCTTGTTGAAGGTGGCATCGCCGGTGCTGTCCCGCAATGGCGCGATGCCCGGCGCGGAGAAGGTGAGCAGGACATCGACCTTCTCGAACAGCGGATGCGTCGCCTTTCGCGCCCGGTTCGAGACCGAGCGCGCGGCATCATATTCCGCAAGGCTCACGGAGCGCCCGTGCTCGATGGCATCACGGAGAATGGGGGAGAGCTTTTCGCGATGCCGCTCATATTCCCAGGTGAGCGACACCGCGCCCTCGTGGTTGTTGATCGCGCGGTGATGCGCATGGGCCTCGGCGAAAACCGGCGCAAGCGTCAGTTCGAGACAGGCGATGCCGGCCTTCGACAGCGCCGCGATGGCATGGTCGAGCGCCGCATGCGCTTCCGGTGACGCTTCGCCTGCGAAGGGCTGGCGCGTGATGCCAAAGGTGGGCTTGCCGAAATCGCCGCCATCGACCCGCAGGTCGCGTCCGGTGATCGCCGCGAGGCCGAAGGCGACATCCGCCACCCGCGCGCCGAACAGGCCCATGGTATCGAGCAAAGGCGCGAAGGGCTTCACGCCCTGGATGGGGATGAGCCGGAAGGAGGGCTTCATGGCCGCCACGCCGCAGAAGCTCGCCGGGCGGATCACCGATCCGCCGGTCTGCGTGCCGAAAGCGAGCGGCATCAAGCCCGCCGCGACTCCCGCGGCCGAACCGGCCGAGGAGCCGCCCGGGCTATGCGCGGCATGGTGCGGATTGAAGGTCGGGGCGGGGTTGAGAAAAGCGAATTCCGTGGTGGCCGTCTTGCCGAGGCGCAGGCCCTGCGCCGCCTCGGTCATCAGCACGATGGGCGCATCCGCCCTGGGCTTGTGCCCCTTGTAGAGCGGCGAGCCATGCTCGGTGGGGTAATCGGCGGTATCGATGATATCCTTGAAGCCGACCGGCAGGCCGAACAACCCGTCATTTCCGGGGATGGCGCGCGCCGCGAGCCGGGCGCGATCCATATCGAGAGCGGTGAAGGCGAGGATATCCTTCTCGCGCTCGGAAATGGCTTCCAGCGCGAGTTCGAGGACGGTTGCCGGGGTGAGATCCCCGGCTTCGACAGCCTCGGCCAGATCAAGTGCGCGCATCATGTCTTGGTTCCTTCCAGCCTGGCGACGACGAAGCGCGTGGCGCGCTGGGCAAAGGGCGCCGCGATGAGCGCGGCGAGATAGGCAAGCGGCCAGGCCTTCACGAAAGCCAGCATCCAGCGCAGGACGAAATCGGAAGGCAGGCCCAGGTTGAGCCAGGTGACGAAACCCGTCATCAGGAAAGCCATGATGCCCGCCTGAAAGAACGGAAAAATGAAACGCGCCTTGCCCTGCACCGGACCCTCCCGAACGTGTGAATGGAGAAGAATCTTAACCACCCCGTAACCCTTTCTCTTAAAGGAACCTTACCAAGGTCGAGTCAATTTTCGGGAATGTTGCGTTCCCACCATCCATTCCTGCCTCGGGCCTCCGCGATCCCGCTCCCCGCGCGGTTGGGTCTGGCGGTTCTCGCGAGCGCCGCCTTCCTTTCGGGCTGCGGCTTCCTGCGCTTCGAGCAGCGCGAGGCCTGGCGCGGCGAGGCGGAAATCGCCTGCATGAAGGCGGGCATCGTGCAGGAAAGCGAGTTCGTGCGCATCACGAGGCCCATCGACGGCTCCGGCGCCTGCGGGCTCGACATTCCGCTGAAGGTGCAGGCCTTCCAGATCGACCAGAACATCCTGCAAAGCTTCGCCGAGGCCGGCGCACCGCTGCAAACCGCGACCGGGGCGGATCTGCGCCTCACGGTCCTGAAGCCGGAAGCCACGCTCACCTGCCCCATGGTCGCCTGGCTGGATGACTGGCTCGCGACAGCCGTTCAGCCCGCAGCCCTGGCCTGGATGGGGCAGGGGGTGAAGGAGATCCGCACGGGCGGCTCCTATGCCTGCCGTCGCCGGAACCACCAGCCGGGCGCGCGGCTTTCGGAACACGCCTTCGGCAATGCCATCGACATCATGTCCTTTGTTTTCGCGGATGGCTCGGTGACAACCGTGAAGGGCGGCTGGCGCGGCGCGCCTCACGAGCAGGGCTTCCTGCGCGATGTGCTGCATTCCGCCTGCGGGAAGTTCCGCACCGTGCTCGGCCCCGGCTCCGACGCCTTCCACTACGACCATTTCCATCTCGATCTTGCGCGGCACGATGCGCGCGGACAGCGCCGCTATTGCCGGCCGAGGTTCGATTCACCGATGCGCCCCACCCTCCCGCCGTCGATGGGCACGCAGATACCGCCCGCCACGGCCTTCAAGCCCCAGCCGCCTGCGCCCCAGGGCTTCCCGAACAGCGCCTATTCGGCCGCCTCGCCGCCACAATTGGCCCTCACGCAGCGTCCCCCGGCGGCACTGGCACCCGCCGGCTCGCTCGATCGCCAGCGACAATTGCTGCAGCAGAATGGCGGCGCCCATACCGAGGTGATGGAGCAGGAGGAGGAATTCGACCCGCGCGATTTCGATCTCACCTCCTCGATGCCGGAACTGCCGGTGAACCGCGGTCGTGGCGTGACGCGGCAGCCCCTTCCGGCCCCCGCAGGCGCTTTGCTGCCTTCAGCGCCGCCCCAGCAACCCGCACCTGCGCGAAACCCGCACCGCGCATCGCAGATTCGGCAGCAGAACATGCCGACGGGCGGAAACTGAGCCTTCTTCCGGCTTGACCCGGGCGGATTGGGCGTCCAAATCTGGAGCGATTTTTGCCGCTCCCGGAGTCCGCCATGCGCCGCGCCTCGTTGACTGCCGCCAGCCTGATCGCCCTCACCCTGTCCCTTCCGACGAAGGCGCGCGAGGAAATCCCGGCCGAAAGCCGTTTCGCGCCCTTCTCCGGCGTGGTGGATACCTGCGAATCCCCCGGCGTGCTGGCCAGTATCCAGTCGCGTTTCGCCTCCACCGAGCGCCGCTTCTGGAACAGCAATGCCGAGATCATCGGCTTCGAGCGCATCCAGCAGACAGGCCTGCGCCAGCATGGCATTGATCTCATCCCCCGCCGGACCTGCGAGGCCGTGGCCGTGATGGGCGACATGCAGCGCCTGAAGCTGCACTACGCCATCATCGAGGCCAATGGTTTTGCGGGCTACGGCAATCAGGTGACGTTCTGCCTCGCCGGCCATGATCGCAACCTGACGAATGGCGGGGATTGCAGCCGCCTCCCCGGCCGCTGAGGCGATGCTGCGCGCCGTCTTCGTGGCGCTCGCCCTTCTGGCGGCTGGCCTTCCGGCTGCCTCCCAGCCACGCGAAACACGCGGGGCGGCGATGGGCGATTTCGATTTCTACGTGCTCGCGCTCTCCTGGTCGGCGACCTGGTGTGCCATCACCGGCGAACGGCGCGGCGCGAAGCAATGTGATCCCGGCCGCAATCCCGGATTCGTCGTGCATGGCCTCTGGCCGCAACATGAGCGGGGCTATCCCGCCTTCTGCACGCCGGAAGGGCGCAATCCCTCGCGCCGGGCGATGGATATCGCGGAGGATGTGCTGCCCGATAGCGGCCTTGCCCGCCACCAATGGCGCAAGCATGGGACCTGTTCGGGCCTGCCGCCGGAGGGCTATTTCTCGGCAACTGCCGCTGCCCGCCGGAAGGTGCGCATTCCCGCGGCACTCGAAGCCCCGCGCGAGACGAGCCGTTTCGCGCCGCTGGAGATCGAGCGCGCCTTTGCCGAGGCCAATCCCGGTCTGCGTCCTGAAATGATGGCCGTGACCTGTGAGCGCGGCATGCTGGAGGAGGTCCGAATCTGCCTTACGAGGGATTTGCGCGCATTCCGCCCCTGCCCGGAGGTGGATCGCGATTCCTGCCGGACGCGCGAAATCAGCGTACCGCCATCACGGTGAAGCCCTGACCAGGCGCGCGCGGCGGCTCGGCAAGCTTGCCCGCCGGCTCGGCCGGCGGAGGTGGCGGCGCGACAGGCTGGACAGGATCGACCGGCGCGGGCGCGCGGGGGTGCGTGGCGATGCGCGGCGGCGGTTCCTTCTTGTCGGTGAACTGGCGGAGATATTCCATCACCTGAGCAACGAACCCTTGCGGCGCCTCCTGGATGCGCGCGACCTGTTTTTCCCGGCCATGGTTTCGGTCCCTCCCGGGGCTTCGTTCCAAGGAAAACTCCGGGAGCCCGTACCCGTAACTGAATGCGAGAAGACCCAGGACGGGGATGCCTAACCACCTGCTCTTCATGACGAAACCGCCTTTCGGATGCCGAGACGATTTTAATTTGATTTGTTATGGCGCTAAACGGTCTGCCGATCCGTGATCGAAATGGCTTGAATTTGAGCGAATTGCCATGAATTACCGCCACGACTTCCATGCCGGGAATTTCGCGGATGTGCTGAAGCATGTGATCCTCATGCGCATCCTGACGCATCTGCGGCTGAAGCCCGCCCCGTTCCGGGTGATCGACACCCATGCGGGGAGCGGAATCTACGATCTTTCCGGCGAGGAAGCCCAGCGCACGGGCGAGTGGCGCGGCGGGGTTGGGCGCATGGCCGAGCCCTTCAGCCCGGCATCCGAGGCCGTGCTGGCCGCCTGGCGCGAGGCGCTCGCCGCGATCTGCCCGGATGGCCGGCATTACCCCGGCTCGCCCCTCTTCATCCGCCACGGCCTGCGGGAGCAGGATCGTGCGGCCTTCAACGAATCCCACCCGGCGGCCGAGGCCGCCTTGCGCAAGGCCTTGCCGAGGCGCGACGATCGCCTCGCGATCACGGCGCTCGACGCCTACACCATCTGGAACGCGCAGGTGCCGCCCAATGAACGGCGCGGGCTGGTGCTGGTCGACCCGCCCTTCGAGAGCCGCGACGAATTCGAGCGGCTCGCCAGGGGCGTGAAACTGATGGCGCGGAAATGGACCGGCGGCAGCCTTGCCGTGTGGTATCCGATCAAGGATCGCGCCGCAGTCGATGGCTTTGAGAAAGCGGCGGTCGAGAGCGGATTTCCCGATGTGCTCGTTGCGGAACTGCACACCGATCGTTTCGATGCCGAAGGGCCGCTCGCGGCCTGCGGGATGCTCGTCGCGAACCCGCCCTACACGCTTGAGGGAGACCTCGCGACCCTGCTGCCGGAATTGGCCGGGCGCCTCGCCACGGGGCGCACCGCCCGCTACCGGCTGGATTGGCTCGCAAAGAATTAAATGATGCTTGCCAGCAGGCCGCTCGCGCGCGAAATCTGCGGGACCAGTCTCAAAGGACATGCTCCCATGCTCACCCTGCGCTCTTCGACCACTTCGCCCTTTGGCCGCAAGGTGAAGGTCGCCGCGCTCGTCACCGGCCATTCCGATAAGTTCAAGATCGTCACCGCCGATACCATGGCGGCGGATGATCCGCTGCGGCGCGACAACCCGCTGGGGAAGATCCCCTGCCTGATCCTGCCGGATGGCTCGGCACTCTATGATTCGCGCGTCATCATCGAATGGCTCGACCACGATGCCGGCGGCGGAAAGGTTCTTCCCGCAGATTGGCCGAAGCGCGTCGCGGCCCTGAAGCTGCAGGCCCTTGCGGATGGCATCATGGATGCCGCGATCCTCATGCTCTATGAAGGACGCTTCCGCGTGGCGGAGAAACACGAAGCGCGCTGGATCGACCACCAGCGCGGCAAGGTGGAACGCGGCCTCGCCGCCCTCGAAGCCGATCCGCCGGTCGCCTCGGCGACGCCGGATGTCGGCACGATCACGGTCGCCTGCATGCTCGACTGGATGGATTTCCGCTTCTCCACGCTCGCGGGCGGACAATATCCGAAGCTCGCGGCCTTCCTCGCGGCGATGAACAAGATGATGCCGGGCTTCTCGAAGACCAAGCCGCACGTCTGAGCCCGGACATGAAAACCCCGGCCTGCGCGAACAGGCCGGGCGCATCCACTGGAGGAGAAATCCCGCTGGCCGCGATCAGAACCTATAGCTCATGCCGAAACGCAGCAGGTTGTTCTGCACGCTGGTGCGGCGCGCGGCCGGAACCGAGTAGGTCTGGCTCCCGAAACCGTAATGCAGGAACTCCACGCGGGCCGAGACGCGATCGGTCAGCATCGCCTCGACACCAGCGCCGATGACATAGCCGAAATGGGCCTGATCATCCTTGCCGGTCGCGGTCTTCATCGTGCCGGTGGTATAGGCGAGACCACCGGTGACGAAGGGCAGGAAGCGGTCGAAGGCATAGCCCGCGCGAAGGCGGCCCGAACCCAGCCATTTCTGACGGAACGCTTCGGAAAAGCCGCGATGATCGATGCCGGTATAGCCGAAATCACCTTCCGCACCGAACACGCCGGGACCCGACTGAAAATTGTAGCCCAGATGCCCGCCCAGGCCGAAGCCACCAAGGTTCGCGCCATTCGCCTTGCCCCAGCCGTAATGCGTATTGACGCCGAGATAGAGGCCCTGCCAATTCGCAGCCAGGCGCGGATCCGAATAAACGGTAGAAGAATTGCGGCTATTGGGAAAATCAGCCGCAATAGACTTCGCAGGATGCAACACGCCGACCGTCAGCGCGATGCAGATCAAAGTCGAACGCAGATGTTTGAGCATCGCATTCCTCCTCGTTTGAAATGAATACAGGAGCTGGCGCTCCTTTCATGATTTTTCAGGATTAACACGGCTGTTCACCATGCTGAACAAAAGCCTGAAGAGAAGGCCAACAACTGATTAATCGTGGTGGCGAGCCGTTAAGCCTAACCGCGCGTTACCCATTGAGCCGCCTGCCCTTCGCCGCTTGCCAGCCCGGCAAACGCGTGCGAAGCGAGGAAAACGCGCTCGAAACCGGACGGAACCGTGACCGCCCCGCCCCTCTCGATTTTCATCATCGCGAAGAACGAGGCGGATCGCCTGCCGCGCGTGATCGAGGCGGTGCGGCACCTCTCCGACGACATTCTCGTGGTCGATTCAGGCTCGATCGATGGCACACAGGATGCGGCGCGTGCGCTCGGCGCCCGCGTGATCGAGCGGGAATGGCCAGGCTATGGCCCGCAAAAGCGTTTTGCCGAAAGCCAATGCCGGCATGACTGGGTGCTGAACCTTGATGCAGATGAGGTTGTTCCGGCCGATCTCGCGGCGGAAATCGCAGGGCTTTTCGCATCTGGCGAACCGGCGGCGCAGGCCTATGAAATCCGCATCGCCGAGATTTTTCCCGGCGAGGCAGCGCCACACCCGCTCGCCTATGCGCTGGCCCCCGTGCGGCTCTACCGGCGGGATCGCGGCACCTATTCGATCTCGCCCGTGCATGATCGGGTGGATCTTGAGCCCGGCACCCGCGTGGCGCGGCTCAAGGGCACGGTGCATCATTTCTCGGTGCGCTCGATCGGCGACCAGATAGCGAAGCTCAACGCCTATTCCGACCAGCAGGTCGCGGATCTCGCGTCGCGCGGGAAATCGACCTCCACCGCGCGCGTTTTCCTCGAATTCCCGATCGCGTTCCTCAAGGCCTATATCGGTCGCCGGCACGCGGTGCGCGGCACCTATGGCTTCATCACGGCGATGAATTTCGCCTTCTATCGCTGGCTTCGCGTGGCCAAGGATTTCGAGCGTCGCAACCGGGAGCCAAAGAGTTGAGGCAAGGCGGGATGAGGAAGGTCGCGCTCATTACGGGCGGTTCAAGGCGCATCGGCGCGGCCATTGCGGATCGCCTTGCGGAGGCGGGCCATGCCATCGTGGTGCATGGCCGCGAGGCCATCGGCACCGAAGCAAAGGCGGCGGAGCTGCGCGGCAAGGGCGCGGAGGCCGCGAGCCTTGTCGGGGATCTCGCCGATCTCGCCAGCCTGCCCTCGCTGATGGAAGCCGCCACCCTGCCCTTCGGGCCGGTGACCTTGCTCGTGAACAATGCCTCGCTCTTCGAGAAGGACAGCCTCGCAAGCCTCTCGCCGGAGAGCTTCGCGGCGAACCTCGCGGTGAATCTGCAGGCTCCCGTGCTGCTGGCGCAGGCCTTCGCGAAGGCCCTGCCGGAGGGCCGGCCAGGCGCGATCGTGAACCTGATCGATCAGCGCGTCTTCCGGCCCAACCCGCAATTCTTCTCCTACACTCTGGCGAAATCCGCGCTTTTCACTGCCACACGCACGCTGGCGCAGGCCTTGGCCCCGCGCGGCATCCGCGTGAATGGCGTGGGGCCGGGGCCGACCCTGCCGAACATTCATGACGGCATGGAGGGTTTTGCGGCCGAGGCGGCGGGCACCTTGCTGGGGCGCGCCGTGAGCCCCGCGGAAATCGCGGAAGCCGTGCTCTTTCTCGCGCAAGCACAGGCCGTGACGGGCCAGATGATCGCCGTCGATTCCGGCCAGCATCTGGGCTGGCAGACGCCGGATGTGGTGGATTAGAGCATCCGCCCGCCAAGTGGATACCGGCTGGTCGAAGAAAATGCGTGAAACAACAAGAAATGAGAACGGACGATCTCATTCAATCAGATCGGAATCCGCTCTAGAGCCGGATCGCTGCGAGCAGGCGCCCGTAATCCGCTTCGCCGCGATGCGTCATGCGGCGGTAGGAATAGAAGCGCGCCTCGTCCGCATAGGTGCAGAGGCCGCAATCGTCGATCTCGGCCACGCCGGCCTTCTCGAGCCGTCGCGCGATATAGCCCGGCAGGTCGAAATGCGGATGCGTCTCGCGCGTTCCCACCCGGAAGAAATCCGCATTGGCGGGATCATGCTTCAGGAAGGTCTCGCGGAATTCCGGGCCAACCTCGTAATTCTCCTGGCTCAGCATCGGCCCCATCGCGACCGAGATGCGCGCGCGCCGCGCGCCAAGACGCTCCATGGCTTCAAGGGTGCTTTCGAGCACGCCGCCCATCGCGCCCTTCCAGCCGGAATGGCAGGCACCGATGATTTTCGCTTGCGGGTCCGCAAACAGGATCGGCCCGCAATCAGCCGAGCCGACCGCCAAAGCGAGGCCTGACATCGCCGTTACCAGGCCATCCGCCCGGGGCCGCTCGCCGGGCCAGGGGCTGGCGACATGAATCACATCGGGCGAATGCACCTGGTAGAGCGAGAGGAAATGGGTCGGCTCCACGCCGAGCCAATCGGCCATGCGGCGGCGGTTCTCGGCCACCAGAGCCGGATCGTCGTTCGAGCCGATGCCCCCATTGAGCCCGGCATAAAGCCCCTGCGAGACACCGCCCTCGCGCGTGAAGAAGGCGTGGCGGATGCCCGCCTTTTCGAGAACGGGGGAGAGAATGGGCTTCGGCATGTCAGGACAATCGGGGGTCGGGCTGCTCGAAACCGGGCGGCGGTGCCATGCCCGGCGCGGTAATGGCGATCGCCTTGAACAGAAGGCCCATCGCGGCATCATCCGTGCCGGCGAGGCGGGCGACGGCGCGGTCGATCTCGGCGGGGTTCTCGGCCTTGCGCTTCAGGATTTCCGCACGGTGGTGGATGCCAAGCCGCTCCAGCAGGCTCGCCTGTGTCAGCAGCGGATGCGCCAGCGCCCCGCCGCGCTGGGCGGCGATCGCGAGCATCGCGAAATCGACATGCGCGGTGATATCCACCTCGCCCGGATCGGTGAGGACCGGCACGAAGCGATGCGCCTTCACGGCCTGCAAAGTATCCCCGAAACCACTTTTCGCGTGCCCGTAATCGATGGCGATCATCGCCCCGCCTTGCCGCGCGATGCGCTCGCCGAGGCGGCGCATGATATCAAGCGAGAGTGGCGAGGTTTCGAAGATCGCACCCTCCGGCGCGGCGAAGGGGATGTTCGCGGCAGGCTCCTGGGCGAGGCCGACGGCGAGGCCGCCGGCCGGATCGAGCCCCACGAGGCGCTCATGCCAGTGATTGCCCGCCCGCTGGAACTGCCGAACCGGCAGCGCATCGAAGAACTCGTTCGCAAGAATGAGAAGCGGGCGGTCTTCCGGCAGGGAATCGATGTTTGCGTGCCAGTTGGCATCACGTCCATCCTGCGCGAGGCGCGCGGCCTGCGCACGCATCAGCACGGGGCTTATCTCCACGAAATGCGGTTCGAGCGTTTCCGCGAAGGCGGGGATGGCGCGCGCGGCGCGCAGGGCATCGCTCATCAACGTGCCGCGACCGGGGCCAAGCTCGGCCACAACGACACCTTCCGGCGCACCCATGTTCTGCCAGGTGATGGCCAAGGCGAGACCGAGCAGTTCGCCGAAGATCTGGCTGATCTCCGGCGCGGTGATGAAATCGCCGCCCGCGCCGAACGGGTCGCGCGTCATGTAATAGCCGTGGCGCGGATGCCCCAGCGCCAGAGCCATGAACCGATCGAGCGAAAGCGGGCCTTCGGCCGCGATGATCGCCGCCATTTCCTGCGCGAGTGGCGTGGTCAGTGCGTTCATGCCGTCACGGGTTTCTTGCCGGCGCGAGCATAGAGCCAGAAGCCCACAAGCGCCATCGGCACGGAGAGCACCATGCCCATCGTGACCCAATCACCGGCGAGGAAGCCGAGATGGCGGTCGGGCTCGCGGAAGAATTCGCAAAAGATGCGCGTCGCGGCATAGCCCATGCCAAAGAGCCCGGCGATGCGGCCGGGATGGGCAAAGCCATCCTTCCGCACGACGACGGCCAGCACGACGAGCAGAAGAAGCCCTTCGGTCGCGGCTTCATAGAGCTGGCTCGGGTGGCGCGGCAGCGGTCCGGCAGCCGGGAAGATGAAGGCCCAGGGCACATCGCTCACGCGGCCCCACAATTCGCCATTCACGAAATTCGCGATGCGACCGAGCATCAGCCCGAGAGGCGCCACGGCAGCGGCAATATCGAGCATGGAGAAGGGGTTGAGACCATTCCGCCTCGCCCAGAGGAACACCGCCACGCCTGCGCCGAACAGGCCACCATGAAAGGCCATGCCGCCCTTCCAGACCTGCACGATCTCCAGCGGGTTCTCCAGAAAATAACCGGGATGATAGAAGAAGGCGAAGCCCAGGCGACCGCCAATCACCACGCCAAAGGCCGCATAGACCAGAAGGTCATCGAGCTGTTCCGGTGTCGGCGCTTTCAGATGCTCGGGCCAGAGCCGCGCATTGGCTGCCA
>Ga0068877_10004233_pt1 | contig 11235 bp, 11 predicted proteins | sample NOAtaG_FD_66437 | JGI IMG/M metagenome (GOLD analysis project Ga0068877, IMG submission 66437) | Freshwater lake microbial communities from Lake Erie, under a cyanobacterial bloom - NOAA_Erie_Diel6S_1000h metaG | ecosystem: Environmental > Aquatic > Freshwater > Lake | place: USA: Ohio, Lake... | reverse complement strand
CTCGACCCCGCGCGTTCGCCAAAGTAGCCGGCGCGCCTAGGGCTTCCTGTGCGGCTTTAAGTTGCTCCGTCGCGGCGACGCTGCGCGTCAAAGCCGTCGGGTCTCCAGAGGCGGTCGAATCAGTCGTCGGCGTGGGTGCGCCCGGTGCGGCAGCGCCGAGCCCGCCCATCGCAGACGGTGCGGAGGGAGCGGCGTCCGTCATCACGGAGCCGAGTCCAGCATTCGTAGCAGGCGCGCCGGCGGGTTGCGGGACTCCGCTCGAGCCCAAGTAATCAGACCAGCGATCGACGCTCGCCCGATTCTGGCGCTCCTGCATAACCCGTGCGTGTGCCTCGGGGGCGTAGACCGCCGCTTGCGACATAACCAAAGCGGCGAGATTCTCGGTTCCTACCGTGACGACTTCATCGTTGTCAGGGTTGTCGTCGTCCGCAAACCGAACGAGTGGAGCGACCGTGCCGTCCTTCTGGCGGACGAGTACATTGAGGCGCTTTCGTTCCCTATCGTTCGGGTCGAATCGAACGCCAGCTACCTCGGCGTCCGCGACCCCGAGCTTCTTGAGTAGATCGTTCGCCACCGGTCCGAAAAGCTGTGGGTCGGTCAACCGCTGGGAAATCAGCGTCTCGTCCGGTAGACCGTCTGGACCTGTAATCGACGCCACGAATGCGGTGACGCCCCTAGCGATCCGCTCGTCTTCAAGAGCCCGGTCGCGATCTTCGCGGCGCATCCTCGCCTCGTCCTCAACGATAGCCAGCTTGCGCTGGTCATTGAGGAAGTTGCCCATGGTCTGGAAGCCCTGGCTGAAAGACCCGACGGGATCAAAGACGGGATAAGACATGCGTCTCCTTCCTAGGAGATTTAACCGAGGAAACTGGCGAGCAGGCCGATGCCTGCGCCGACTGCCGCTCCGACAGGGCCAGCAGCTGCGCCAAACTTCGCACCCATCATCGCGGAGCTAGTACCAGCCATGAAGCCAAGGCCGGCGCCGCCGGCGGCGGCAGACACGCGGCTTGCGCTCTGAGCGCTCGCGGCTTGGCGCGCAGCGGCTTGGCGGGCTGTGGCGAGCGAGCCAGCGCTACTAATGTCACGAGATGCCTGGCCAGCGATGCCGCGACCAATCTGGAGCGCGTCGCTGGAAAGCTGGATCTGCGTGTCCTGCCCGCCGCTGTAGGCTTGGTTCTCCGCGCCCGAGACAGCGAGAGCCCGCTCGAGCCCAAAATTGCGGTCGAGCGAGCGCTGCTTATCCGCCGTGACGCGCACCCCAAAACGCCCCAGATTGCGACGCTCCATACCGGCAGTGGCGTCGATCGCCTCGCTTGCTGACTGCCCGGCCTGGGTCGCAAGCCGTCTCGGCAGGTTGGGGTCGGTGATGTCCGCGAGCGCTGCGTCTTCGAGCGGCGCGCCACGGTTCTGGAAGTAGCTGCTTTGTTTGCGAACAAGGTCAGCGCTGGCTTGGTCCGGATTGCTTGCAGCAAGCCCGGGATTGAGCGTGTATGGCGCCGGGTTAAAAGCGCTCGACGACGGGTTAGCCGTGTACTTGCCGTTAGATACCTGCGGCGCGATGGATGCGAAGCTCTTAGTGGTCGACGCCAAAAACGGCGGAGTGCCGCGTGGATACTGGATGGACCACGGGATGGTGCTTGCCGCCATTAACCGATCGCCCCATTTGTGCTGTTGTCCTTGCGCGGCCACTTAGCGGCCACGCCCATGCCGAGCGCGCCGAAGCCGGCCTCGAGCATGGCGTTGCGCGAGGCCATACGCGTCTGAGCGTTCTCGATCGCCACTTGCGTTGCGTCGCGCGCAAGCGACCCGGTCATCAGATTCGCGTCGTCCTGAAGGCCGCGCAGATTGGCCGCGATCTTGAGCTGACCGCCCGTCCGCAACGACTGCAGGTTGGGCTCCAGGACCCCGGGCACCGCAGCGAGCCCGCGTCGGAACACGTTCGCCCTGTCGGTGGTATCGCGCAGGATAGGCGCCGCGTTGGCCGGTACACCCGAGCGAGCGATCGCATCCGCGCCGAAGCCCGACTGCTCCATCGCAGTCGCCGACGCGTCCATCATTGCGCGCTGACGGCGCTCCTGAAGGTTAGACGAGAGCCGAGTGAGTGTGTCTTCGACTGCAGGTCCGATCTGCAAAAACCTGTTCCAGTCCTGAATAGCGCGCTCGGCCATGGCGCGCTCCATCTGAGTCTGCTGCGTGCCGGTCGAGGCCGACGGCTTGTCGTCACCACCGAGACTCACGGAACCCCCTTGATGTAATCGGCCAGCGTCTCGTCGTGGAAGTAGCGGCGGATCTCCGGGCCCACCTCGATCGCGTGCTCAGTGCCGCCGACCAAGTAGGCGCACTGCACGATCAGGCTGGTGAGTGAATCACGCAGCACGAAGGAAAGCGGGAGGTCGTTGGGTTCGCCGCTGCGCTCAAGCTCCACCGAGTCGATCCAGTCGTGCGCGGCGGCGCGCATCAGCGGGGCGAGAACTTCCCGATGCTCGATGTAGAACTTGTTGGTGTGCAGGCTGAAGAGCGCCAGCATGAACGCGCGATGTACGTCGTCGGCCGTGTAGTCATCGCCGTCGATGATCGCGTCCCAGGTCTGGCTGATCTTTCCGAGCATCCGCAAGAAGGCGACGGCGTCCTTCTCACCTAGCATGACGTGATTGAGGAACTCAGACTCTCGCATCACGACACTGTACGGAGCTGTGCAATGGGGCTGCTATTGTTCTCGCTGCGTCACGAGGCGATCACCCGGGTCGCCCTGTTCTCCGTTCCACACGCGGATGACTTCAAGCAGCCGGTTGATCACGCGACGCAACTCCTTGGGGTCATCGGAGTTAACGCTCGCGGGTAAGCCGGTCGCAAGATTGATGGTGCGCTTCTGGGGCATATTAGAAATTCGTCACGAACAGCGCGCCGTCACCCTCGAGGGTGTTACCTGCGCTGTCAACCACCACGACCGTAACCTTGTACACCTCGCCGCTCGTGCCACCCGCCAGCGTGAAGGTCACTGCGTCGCCGTCGATGGTTGCTGTGCCCGGAGTAAGCGCGCTAGCGCCTGTAATCCGGCCGAGTCCTGCCCACCCGAACGAGGAGATCGACACGATGGTGCTGCCCCGGAGCTTCTCCGCGAAGTCCATATAGAACCGCCGGTTTTCACTCGGTTGCTTCTCAAGCAGCGGCAGGCCGGTGATCGCGTCGATGTACTCCAAGCTCATGTCGTTATCCTACTGAAGTGAGAGTGCCGGGCTCGGAGACGCTCGTGCCGCCGCTGTTGGTCCACCCGGTCCAGCCGGTCAGATTGCCCGCGCCCCAGAAGTCTGCGGCCTGGCCGCCCATGGTGGCGGCGTGCGGGACGTACTGAAGCGACGCCGAGATGAAGTTCCGGCGGTCGGTCGCGTTATCGAAATCGAACAGATTGCTCGTTGCGAACTTGACCCAGCCCGCAGCGATCTTGGCCGTCGCGTCATTGACCCCAAACGCAACCGGGTCGGTCGCTTCGAAGTAGGCGACGTGCGGGCCAGCGCCCAGGTTAATCGTCGCGTTCTGCGTAATGTTGAGGTCCTCGAAGACGGCGCGCCTGACGTCGCCGATGTAGACCTTAAGTCGATTCGCCAGCACCGCCTCGGTGGTGTCCAACTCCCACAGGATGTGCATCCACCGCTCGTTGGTGGGGTTGGAGGTCGGGTACTTGATCGCCTCGCGCGTCGTCGTCGTGGCCGGGTTGATCGTGAACTCGTGGTAAATGTTCGACGTGAACTCATCTCCTATGGCGAGCCGGAAGCCTGTCTCGGACCCGCTGTCGCCGGTGATGTACAGCCCGATGACCATCTCGCCGCCCGACGCGGACGGCGGGATGGACACCCACATCGACCCGTACATGCGGGTGTAGGTGTCGTCGGACAGCGAGAGGGACCGGGACAGGCTGTTGTTATCAGCGGTGAACTGCACGGCTGTGAAGCCCGACGGCGCCGGCAGCACGTCCCCGCAAAGACGGTCATCCCCCATCACGAACGTGTTCAGCTCGCCGCAGTTAAAAACTGAGCTAGTCTCCGGCAGCTGGATCAGGATGAGGTAGAGCGCGTAGCTGACCCGCAGCTCGAGCGGGTAGTCATCGCGACCAGGCACGACCCAGCGATCCCCGGACGTACGCACTCGCCACGTGTTGCGCCTCATGACTGCCTCAGGTCCTTGCTCGACGCGCCGACCAGCACCTCGTGTACCTCGTCGTCCGCCTCGATCTCGATCTCGTACACGCGGCCGAGGCGCGAGTTGCGCACCCGATGCGGCAGGTTGCTTGCGACGCGCACCCGGTCCTGCAGCTGCCCGTCACGGTAGACCGCCACGGTCACCGGGTAACTCTCCGCCCACACCTGGACCACGGTCATGGAGCGTGCCACCGGCAGCTCGTACCGCTTGCTCCGCCACAGGAGGCTCTGCGGGTCGCCCGCATCCCACAGTGCTATGTGCGTCGGCGACGACACGTACACGTCGGCCGTCCCCAGGTCCTCGTGCGCGCCGCCAAAGTCGAGGCCGTAGAAGCGCCCGACCCCGCGCTCCGGGTTGCCTGGGTCGAAGATGAGTCCCTGCAGCTGGTCGTCCAGGTCGGTGTAAAACCCGACGTACCGACCCCGCCAGTTGAAGGCCTTGAGCGTGCCGGGCCGCACCGCCGCCCAGTCCTGCTCGTCATACACCTGGTCGGTCAGCAGCTGCACGCCGGAGGCGGTGACGTAGGCCAGGCCGTTGGCTGACGGGTACACGGCGCTGTTGCCGAACCGGGCGACGCCGCGCTTGGACATACAGGCGTAGCTGTTCTCGAGCTTGGCCGGCGCCATCGCGCCAGGGTGCGTGCCGATGAAGAGGTACGGCTCGCCGCTGGTCAGGGCCGCGAAGCCGTTGTCGATGGGCGCGAGCGCCACGATCGGGAAGTCAGTCTGGTAGCTGTAGTCCGCCGGCCATGCGTGCGCGAGCCCCGGCTCGGACAGACGAATCTCGTTGCCACGGAACGCTGCGATCACGCCGTTGGGCAGCATGATGAAGCCCTTGAGGTCGGTCGGCGGCGGGTCCCACTCGGCCGACGGCAGCTCCTCGATGAGGACCGCCGTCTGGTCGGTGTAGGTCGTGCCGGCCACCTGGGCGACGAACTGGAACGCGGTGCCGAGGGTGTTGGTCCGGTAGATGCGGTATGCCGACACGGTAGCGTAGCTGCCGGCGGCGACCGCCGTCAGCGTCACGTTGACCTTGGTGTTGGTCACGGTGATGCCCGCCGACACCGGCGACGGCGCCCCCTCCTCGCCCCACAGATTGACCACCGTGTAGACGTAGAAGAATGTCCCCGTGATGCCTGTGGCCGTGCCAGCTGCCAGGGTCGGTGCAACCGTCGGCGTCGGCACCCCGATGCGGTATCGGTTAGCCCCCGGGAACGGCGGGCTACCCAGCGTCGCGATTGCGCTCGCGGTCACCCACGGTCCGTCCGACGCCCGCGTGAAGTAGACCCTGCCGTACTGGTCGTTGGGCACGGGACTGCGGACCACGTCCACGTCCTCGGTCCACTCGAACCACGAGGTGTTGTTGTAGCGGTAGATAGTCTGCGGCGCGCTCGCCGTCGTGATCGGGACGATCGCACGTAGTCCGTTGACCGGGCGCAAGCTCTCGCGCCACAGCCTAGTGTTGCGCGCGATCTGGGCGTTCTGGTCAGGCAGGTAGCTGGCGTTGAGCGCCGGCAGCTCGCCGTAAAAGCCGCGTAGCCGGATCGCCGCCGGCATCAGCGAGACCCGGCCGAGTAGTAGCGCACCGCCCGGTTGATGCCGCGCATGTTGCCGTCCGCCGCCTGCGCCTCGTACAGGTCGATCTGGTCGTTGAACAGCTCGCGGTAGTAGTTCGCCGCGTTCATGCTGGTCACCGCCGTGTTGGGTACGGTGTAGATCAGCGACAGCGCGCCGTACTCAAGCACGTCGGCGTAGCGAATCACCACGTCGTCCGGGATGGTCGTCGCGTCGCGCGTAGGTCGTAGCACGAGGCGCGCGGACAATTCCGCCGAGATGTCCGTGCCAGGGTCGGGTGCTACGACAATCGTGCCGACACCCGCGAGCCTCGCGCCTCGTGCGGAGCCGGTCTCGGGCCAGCCTCGGCCCGCCATCTGGTCGTACGTCATGCGCTCGAGGTCGGTCTCCGCGTACTTCGGAAACAGGAAGTCGACCAGCTCCGCGTCGGCCGGAAGCGTCGGCGCATATTCCGCGCTCGTCGTGCCCTGCACGAAGGTCGTCGAGTCAATGTCCCAGCCACGAACGCGTCGCAGGAGTCGGCGCGCCGCGTCACGGTACGACGTGACAAGCAGTGCCTCGGGCACGCCGGGGCACCGGGTGTAAAGTTCCTCTACTGCGTCACTGAGGTTCACCGGGGCCGCCTATGTGGTTCATGAATGACTGGTAGAAAGCACCGGCCTTACCGTCGACCGCGTACTCCGAATCCTTGCTCAGTGCGCGAAACACGACGTAGTCCACCAGAGCGGGGTGGAACTTGGCGTTGACCGGAACAGCGGACCCCTGGGTCATGACCGAGGGGTTGCGCTCGACCTCGAGTTCGAGCTTGGCTCCCGCGACGGCCGGGGGGTATACCCAGAACTCACTGGACTGATCTGGGGACAACGCAACTTCGCGCGTCGTGCTTTGTGGTGCGAGCATCCAGCCGGGGCTGGCGTTGTCGAGCAGCTCCTTGGGCACGAGCCTGATGGCTCGACCTCGGGTCGTCTCGGCGTTGTCGATGTTCGAAAGTGGACGGAGCAGCGCGACGTAGTCGCTGGGCAGCGACTGCTTCGGGCCTTCCGCGAGAGTGACCACAGCTGTGACCACGAACTCGTCCGGGCGCTTGGCGGCGAGCGCCTTGAGCCCGTCGTTGAGGTACTCCAGCAACTCCGTGCGTCCCCACACGTCGTTGGCCGGGTCTTCCAACAGCCCGGTCGCGAGGTCGATGAGATCTGCAGCCGTAGCCATGGGAAGCGGGGGCGGTTGCCCGCCCCCTTATCCTCAGATCGCGTGGTCGACGCGCATGACGCCGTAGTCCTGCGAGGTGCCGGACATCTTGTCCACCCACACCGGCTTCTTAAGGCCGATGATCTTGCCGCAGGAAATGGCGTTCTGGTTCTTGAAGTCCCAGGTATCCTCTTCCCACGTCGGCGCACCGAGGTCAGCGAAGGCCATGGCCTGCGCGCCCATGAGCAGCGTGCTCGAGCCATCGACCGCACCGTTGGTGCCCCACTTGTAGCCGATACGGTTGGCGTCCGTACCCGCCGCGCCGGCCGTCGCACCGATGGTGCTCGGCACGTGCGTGTTCTCGACCAGGATCAGGCCGTCGACCGTCGCCACCGCGCCGCTGAACAGCGGGTTGCCGTCGCCGCGGATACCGGCGTTCCGGATGTTGGCCAGGAAGTCGGCGTCGAGCTTGAGCTTGGCCATCGCGCGCGGGTGCATGAAGACGTAGTACGACTCCATCCCGTTGATCTTCAGCGGGCGGATGCGGCGGTCCTTCGCGTACGCCTTCATCTCGACCAGCATGCGGTACGACGGGAGGTCGGTGTTGGCGATCAGCTGCCGGCCACCGGTGTTGGTCGTGCCATCGGTCATGCCCACGAGCGAGTTGGTCGTGGAACCCACCCAACGCCACCAGCGCTGCGAAGACGGCGCGGTGATGTCGGCGGTGAACTCCAGGTCCGCGAACGCCTGACCGGTGCCGGCCGAGCGGGTAAACCCGGTGTTGCCCACGCGGTCGATCTGGCTCCAGTAGGTCGTCGCGGTCGCGGCGACAAAGCCGGTGCGGATCGAGCCGTTGGTGTTGAAGCGCAGGTTCTGGCCCGAGGCGATCAGGAAGAAGACCTGGTCGAGACGGTCGGCCAGCCAGTAGGCCAGCTGGTCACGGGCCGTCTCGCGGAAGCGGACCACGACCTTCTGGTCGGCCATCTTGCCGGAGAGGCGGATCGCGTTACGGATCTGGTCAACGCGGATGAGCTGCTGCGCAGCGACCAGCGCTTCTTCGTTGTCCCACAGGAGCGAGTCGCCCATGACACCGTCGGTGTTCATGTCCTGGACGAGCGTGATGTACGCCTGCGTGCCCTTCTGGGACGCGCTCAGCTCGGTGATCCGCTGGACCATCGAGTTCGGGCCGGAGCCCGCGAGCTGCATGACGAACGAATTCTGGCGAACCTGCGACCAAAGGTCGCGCGACCAGGTCGTCAGCTGATTGGTATTGAGTGCCGACCAGTTGGTCAAAGCCATTGCGAGTTACCTCCAAAAGTTAAACAAACCTGTTGTCTTGCGCCGTGTCGCCGGTGCCAGCGAGGCAAAACGGTCGGTTCGTCGACCGGAGGTACGCCCGCAATTAACGCTTTGCGAGAGAGCTTCTGGTACGGTATCTGATTGAATTACGGGGCTGCTACAGTTGCAAAAAAGACCCCGCCGAAGCGGGGTCAAGGCCGCTAAGGCAGGCTCACACTGTCACAGCATGTCTCCGCGCAACCGCGCTCTCACAGACGCGGGTAGGCGTATGAACTCGTCATCGCTCATGCTCATCGGATCGATCACGTCCTCGCCCGCAACCTGCTGGGCTGGTGCGGTCGGAGGCTGGCGGTTGGCCGCCTCGATCTTGGCCGCGACGGTCTTAGGATCCGGCGTGGGTTTCGGCTTGGCAGGCGGCGGCGTAGTGCCGGCGCGGGCAATGCCGTTGAGCGTAGCAACCTGTTCCGCCGCCTTGCGGATGGCGGTCGGGTAGTCCAGCCCACGGAACTGGATATAGCCCTTAGCGATCGCCACGGCCTCTTCCGTCAGGTCGACGTCGAAGTTCGCAGAGTCGGGGTCGAACACCGGGAAGGCGTTGTTGACCTCCTGCAGCGCAGCCTGGTTGGAAAGCTGCTGCTGGACTGCAGCCGCAGCCTCGTCGGCGCGCGGCACGGACTGCGCAACCTGCTGCTGGATGGCCTGGAACTCCGCTTGACGAATGTCGTTACGGATGGCCAGCGCCTTGTCGGTGTCGCCGTCGAGCACCGCCTCCATGTACTCCTTCTCCTTAGAGGCGAAGTCATACTCCGGGACAGGCGGAGCAGCGGGTTCCGGCTGGGTCTGGCGCGTGGCCAGCTCCTGGCGCAGGCGCTCGACCTCGGCGGCCAGCTGCTTGCGCTGGTTGATCACCTCGTCGAGCCGCGCCTTGGGGATCATCTTGGACTGAGCTGAGTCAAGCTCGGGCTCAGGCTCCGGGGTCTCGTCGGTCGTCTCGGGCACCGGCTCGGGCGCCGGCTCCGGCGTATCCTGCAGCTGCTCGATCTCAACCTCGAGCGCGTCACCACGGTCGGTGGTTTCCGACGGCTCATCGAAATACGGGTCGTACTCCGGCTTGAAGTCGAACGGCGTCACACGGGCGTTGGTGTCGATTGGGGCGGGCGTGGTGGAAGTGGGCGCAGCCGAAGCGGCGTCCACCGGCGCAGGGGCATCCTGCGCAGCGGGGCGACGAGCCATGAGGTCTCCTTTAAGTGTCTATCGCGACTTACGCGGTAACGCGCGTGCCGGCGCGCGGGGTTTTTCGGCGTTGATTTGAGCGGTGATTGCTTGGGAATCTCGGTCTTTGTCCTGCCCGATCGACTTCATCATGGTCGTGTACCGGGTCAGTTCCTTCTTGGTCTGGGTGTGGAGGCCCGCCAGCTCCAGCTTGTTCATCAGGTTGGCGATCTGCTTGGCGATGTCGGCACGCATCTGCTGCATGCGATAGGCCTGCTCGAACTCGCTCTCCATCCCAGCGCGCTGTTCTTTCATCACCGTGCCGGCGGCCTGCGCACGCTTCAGCTCGGCCGAAGCAGCGAGGTCGTCGATGCTCGCCTGCAGCTTCTGCAGCTCGGCGGTGAGCGCCTCCATCTGCAGCTGCTGCTGCATCTGCGCGAGCTGCGCTTCCTCGGGCGACGGCTCGGCCAGACCCTGCAGACGCTTGGTCTCTTCGGCGATCTGACGCTTGTTGTGCAGGTTGGACGACAGGATGACGTGGTAGTCGGGGATGAGGATCCCGGCCTCACGCATCTGGAAGGCTTGGGCAAACTGCGCATCCTGCGCGGTATCACGCGCGGGCGCCGTGCTCACGACCACGTCGTACTTGCCGAGCGTGACGTTGTTGAGCACGTCGCTGTTGATCTCCAGGTCGTACTGCGGCTGTTCCGGGTCGCGCAGGTCGGTGACTCTCAGCATGCGGTACTCGGTGTAGAAGCTCTGCACGCAGTCCAGCAGGTTGAGCGCGAGGAAGTGGCGGGTCCACTTCAGGTTGTCCATCACCGGGGCAAGGCCGAGGATGGCCTGGGACTGCGCGCGCTCGAGCGTCACGCCCGAGACCTCGGCCGATGGCATCTGGCCCACCAGCGTCGCCGCGCCAGGGATGTCGATCAGGTACTGGGCAGCCTTGCTGCTGATCCGGTCCATGCCGGTCGGGATCTGGTTGGGCTGGATCTTGACCGGTACGTTGCGGCCCTTGCCGTACACGACCACGAGGCCGGTCTGCGCGCCCCGCTCCTCCAGCTCCTCGGGCGTCATGTTGACCAGCGAGCCGGCCTCTACCATGTAGCCGCTGTTGGCCGTCGTGTTGACGACGTGCAGCTCCTGCGACTCGGCCTTGTTGAGCTGGTCCTGCGGCGAGATCAGGTCACGCATCACGCCTGACGGACGGCCCGCCGTGAAGTACGGGAAGTACGGGATGATGGTAAAGCGGTTGTACGGGGACCAGTCGTCGAAGAGGATGACCCGGTCAGCGGAGACCGTCCACCTGATGCGCTCCTTGGTCACCTTGCGCACCATCAACTGATACTGCGCTGCGATCTCTTCGACTCGCTCGTCGGTCCATGACTCGGGAATGTCAGACACGTCCAGTGTGTATGGGTCGACGAACTGGCGCACGGTGCCGAGTTTGCGGTGCTGCCTTTTAATTACGCGGACCGCGCGTACGCGTTTCGCGTCCTTATCGGGCGGTCCCGCGTACCCGGAGGTCGGGCCGTCATGATCGCTCGTTGCGCCGAAGCGGATGGACTCGGAGCCCAAGCCGGTGTCGTTCTCGGCGTAGAACTTGACCTGGTCTGCCTTGCTCTTGCCGTACAGCGCCTCGATCTGGTTGATGCTGTACCAGCCGATGTCAAAGATCTGGGACCACGTCTCGGGGTCGTACTCCTTGGCCTCGGGGTCGAGCACCACATCGCGCGGGTCCTTGTGTCGGATCTGGACCTCGCCG
>Ga0068877_10004232_pt1 | contig 11236 bp, 8 predicted proteins | sample NOAtaG_FD_66437 | JGI IMG/M metagenome (GOLD analysis project Ga0068877, IMG submission 66437) | Freshwater lake microbial communities from Lake Erie, under a cyanobacterial bloom - NOAA_Erie_Diel6S_1000h metaG | ecosystem: Environmental > Aquatic > Freshwater > Lake | place: USA: Ohio, Lake... | reverse complement strand
GCCCAACAGTCGCCGGCTCAAGCCGGTACTACGAACGAGAACCGGATGCAAGCGCATTGCGGCTAATCAACAGCCGATGGCTCTCACGGAGACGCAAAGACGCAGAGAGCAAACTGCCGTGCCTGGTGAATCGATTCGTGGCAGGATGGTTCGGGTGGGAGCTTTGGATCGCATGATTCCCGCCCCGGTGCCTACAGCGCAAACTACAGCGCGCAGGGTGCTTTTTCGGATGAAAGTGGGCGAGAAGATGCTGGGAAAGAGAGGGTAACGACGGCGGAGCGTCGTGCCACGATGACCCGGGTTTCCCGAAGGAAAGGCGGGGTTTCTAAGTGTTTTTCGCGAGTGAGAGCGGAGGGATTCGAACCCTCGACCCAAGGATTAAAAGTCCTTTGCTCTACCGACTGAGCTACGCTCTCGCGTGGGATGGCGATCGGATAAGTCCGTATCCCCCTATTCCGCAATCCCCAAGCACGCCTTAACCGATCGTCGCCCGGAATCTTTCAGACCCAGCGGTTCCGATCAACGGAACGGCCAGATGGGATACCTTCGAATCATTGCCTTCCCAAGGATACTAGCAAAGTCACGCGATTTTTGAAGGGGTTCGCACACGCATTTTCACATTGCGATTTCAGGATTATCCCAACCCGAAACTTCTGTGAGCGATAGAGTTACGTCGATTTGACACGGTCCACAAAAGTGATCCTGAGGCGCTAGCCGAATTCGTGCGACGTGCAAGAATCGGCTAGCGCCGCGGGGTCAATGTGCGAAAAATCGGCTAGCGCCTCAGGCTCAATGTGCGAAAAATCGGCTAGCGCCTCAGGCTCATGGGTACGAAAATGGACTTTTGTCGGCTGTGTCGCAATCATGGACCCTGCACAGCACAGGAGCAGAAACAGGGATCGCATGTCTTGTGGTTATTTCTAGGGGAAGGGGTGAAACGGTTTCTCGGTGCGCCATCGCCGCATGGTTTCGAGGTTGGCCCGGTATTCGGGAGAGCGATTCCCCTTGCCACCTTCGGTGTGTTCGGCTGCAGCCTCGCTTTCGTAGACCAATTCGCTCTCGGGTTCGTTGGCATCGTTCGATTCGCGTCGCCATTGCGACAAGCGAGCCCGCATCTCGTCGAGCCGATCCTTCCATTCGGGCCGATCGGCGAGGTTGTGAAGTTCCAAGGGGTCGTTCTCGAGGTCGTACAGTTCCTCGAGCGGTCGCGTCTCGGCCATGATGAGGGATTGTTCCGGGGTGAGTTTTCCCTCGGCGTGCAATCGCCGCATGGCTTGCACGATCGCCTTGCTGTCCTTGTAAGCGTTGGGTTGCAGATACGGTCGGGTTGGAAACCCGTTGCGGATGTATTTCAGGTTCTTGGTCCGGACCGAACGGATCATGTCGACGGTTTCATCCGCGCGATCCCGAGCTGCGAACACCGCTTGCCGCTCCGGGCTTGAGACCGGTCCCAACAGGGAACGTCCCTGCAGGTTCGCCGGGCGATCGACATGGGCGAGCGACAGTGTGGTCGCTACCAAATCGATATGTTCGACCAAGTCGTCTCGCACCGCGGGTGCATCGGAGTTTGGCGCGTGCACGATCAACGGCACATGCACACCGCCATCGTAGAGAAACTGCTTGTTCCGAACGTGGCTGATGCCGTGATCGGTCATGAAGAAAACGACCGTGTTCTCCCAGACTCCTTCCTGCTTCAATCGTTCGACGATGGTCCCAACTTGATGATCGGTGTAGCGAACGCAATCGAGATATTGAGCCCAGTCATCGCGGATCACTTCGTCGTCGGGAAGGTAGGGAGGCAATCGGACGGCATCGCGTGAAGTCACCGACCCCAACTCCCGTTTCACGCGTTCGGGCCAGGCTGGCTTGGGGGCCTGGCCTCGGAATTTGCCTCCCTGCAATTGGATCTGAACGAAGAAAGGTTTCTCCGAAGGCCTGAGTTTCCAGTGCGCCGCATCGTAGGCGGCTTCGGGTTTCCATTCAAAGTTGTAATCGGTCTTTGCGACCGGAACATTGGGCTTGGATTCCAGATCTTGATCGGACCGCAAGAAGTCTTCCCACGTGAGGTTGTTGCAATGGTAACCCGCCTCGCGCAGGATCTCGGGGACGATCCGAACCCCTTGCGGCAATGAGATTGGATGGCCCGGGACGCTCGAGCGATGGTTTTGGCCACCGATGCTGGTTTGATACATTCCGGTGATCAACGCCGATCGGGAGATGCTGCAGATCGGCCCCGTCACGAAAGCGCGGGTGAACCGCAACCCCGTGCGTGCGAGTTCATCGACGTTGGGGGTGCGGATGGCGTTCTCGCCGTAGCAGGAAAAATGAGCCGACATATCTTCGACGATGATCCAGACGATGTTCGGTCGACGTTGCTCTCGGAAAAGAACCTTGAAGCTATTTTCCTCCGGCGCATCGACTTGTTCATTGACCAGATACGGCTGAACGCTGTGCCACCATTCCTCGAATTGGGCAGCTAGTTTTGAAGCGACGTCCTTCTTTTGCTCGAGGATGTTGTGTTTCTGGCCTGGATCCTCGATCACATCGAACAGTTCCCAAGCTGGCTCGCGTCCGCCGCCGGGGCTGACGAGGGTGTAGCGCGAATTGCGGATCGCGGCTTGGCGATATTGGAATTCGTTCGGGTCGGTTCCTTTGGGCCAGCGGCCCACATGGGTGACGAGCGTGCGATCGTCCCAGGGGTGGTTGGGATCGCTCAGGAGCGGGCTCAGGTCGCGGCCTTGGATTTGGGCTTGCGCTGCGGGGCTAAGGGTTGCTTGGCCGATTTTTGCGAGGGTAGGGAATAGATCGACGTGAGCGGTCAGTGCATCGCAAGGGCCGGGTTTGATTCGGCCCGGCCATCTCCAGAATGCGTTGGCGCGAGTTCCCCCCAGCCATGCACTTCCCTTTGCTCCTCGCATGCCTGCATTGAAGTGTTGGGCACCGATCGCGCTGCCGTTGTCGTTCATGAAGAGGACGAGGGTATCGTTTGCGATCTGCCAGCGATCGAGTTGCTCGAGCAGTTGCCCGACGTTTTGATCGATGTTGTGGATCATCCCAAAAAAGTTTTGGAGTTTGGGATCGAGTCCATCTTTGGCATAGAGAGCAGCATCTTGGGGACGCGCGATGTACGGATCGTGCGGCGCGTTGGTGGCGATCCAGCACAAGAATGGGCCGTCGGATCGCTTTCGATCCATCCAGCGCTTGGCTTGATCGAAGAAAACGTCGGTGCAGTAACCCTTCGTTTTGACAAACCGTCCGTTGTGAAGGATGTACGGATCGGTGTATTGATTGCCCGGCGCATCTCCGCAACTGCCAGGATACGTTTGGCCGATTCCTCCGGCGCCGTGGATGAAGAACTCGTCGAATCCGCGGCGGTCCGGACGGTAGGCTTCCTGGTCGCCGAGGTGCCATTTCCCGAAGATGCCGGTCGCATAGCCCGCATCGCGAAGCGTCTCGGCCAATGTCACGGCGTTCGGAGCGAGCCGCTCCCGTTCGAGGATGGTGTGGGTGATGCCGTTGAAGAACTCATGGCGGCCGGTCATCAGGGCCGAGCGAGTCGGCGCGCAGGTGGGAGACACAAAGAAGTTGCGAAACGATCGGCTTTCGCGTTCCAAGCGATCGAGGTTGGGAGTGGCGAGGGTCGGATTGCCGTGCGCGGAAATGTCCCCATACCCTTGATCATCGGTCAGGATGACGATGATGTTGGGGGGGCGAGCATCTGCGGTTGGCAAAAAGGCGATGCCCAGGAGGAGTCCACCGATCGCACGGAGAAGACGGGATGCTGTGCGGGATCCAGTTGTGACCATCGTAGAAAGCTTTGCAAAAGAGATGCGGGCTCGGGGAGGATTTCACTGCGTCGATTTTAGGCGGCGAGGGCGCTGGTCGCCACCATTGCTTTACGCTTCTCGCAACGCGCTTCGCAGTCGTTCGATGTCCTCGTCATTGTTGTAGGCGTGGGTCGCTGCACGCAGATTGCCGTGCCGGACGCTGAGGACGATGCCTGCCTGAATCAGTTTCGTCCGAACTTCGGCGGGATCTTTGCCCGGCATGCAAAAACTGACGATGCCGCTCGCGGTAGGAGCATCCCAGCTCGCGGGTTCTGGATAGGTGAGCGATCCTCCGACTCCCCGGATCGCTTCGCGGATCTTGGCAGCGTTCGCGAGCACTTTCGTTGCGATGAGATTCTCTGAGCCCTGAACCTTCAACTCCATGAGGAGTTCGAGGCTTTCGGCCAGGCCGATGAGTCCGACCAGATTGGCGGCTCCTCCCTCGTAGCGGGAGGCGTCCTTCTTGAGGCGCGTTGCATCGGCATGGAACTGGTAGCTTGCTTCGACCGAGTTCCAGCCCACCATGACGGGCGCGAGTTGGTCGAGATTTGATTCGCGGATGTAGAGGAGGCCGGCACCCTCGGGTCCGAGCATCCACTTGTGTCCGTCGGCGGCCGCGTAATCGATCGGAACCTGCTGGGTATCGAGGGGAAAGACGCCGAGTCCTTGGATCGCGTCGACGCAGAGTTTGGCACCTGCGCGGTGCACGATTTCGCACAGATCGGCCAAATCCGTCCGGTATCCGGTCGCGTAACCGACCCAGCTGACCGCGACCAGTCGTGTTGAGGAATCGATGGCGTCTCGGATCCGGTTGAGGTCGATCTGGCCGGAGGCGTTCACGGGGATGGTGCGGATTTCGACGCCGAGTCGTTCGAGCCCTCGCCACGGGAGGAGATTGCTGGGGTATTCGTTTTCAGGGACAACCAGACTGTCGCCCGCTCGCCAGGGAAACCCCAGGGCCACGATGTTGATGCCGTAGGTGGTGTTCGGGACGAGTGCGATTTCGGACGTTTTGCAATTCAGGATTCGGGTGGCCAAACCTCGCACGGTGTTGGCTTTTCTCGACCATTGCAGCCAGGGCACATCGCCGTCTTGGGTGGCCTGGTCGATCCAGGATCGCATGGCTTGGGCGGCGCGGTAAGGGATGGGGCTGACGGCGGCGTGGTCGAAATACGCCCATGATTTTGCGACCGGCATTTGGTCTCGGAAGGCTTTTTCCATGCGAATCATGGATCCGTTTGTGCCGACAATCCCCATCGGTTAAACCCTATTTCTCAAGAATTTCGGGAAAAATGAGACTGCGTCCGGTCGCAGGATGACAGTCGAAAAAGTTCAACTATACTAGCCCTTCGGACCTGGACGAGACCGGTCGTAGCCCATTCCTTCTCTCCTCCTCGTAAGTCAGCTTGAAGTACACCATGTGCCAGTCCTGCTCGTCAACTGGGAGCATCCCTGAATTGCGCCGAGGTAATTGATGCCCAGACTGTTGTGTTTGACAGGACTCGTTGTTTCCGGGCTGGTTTTCTTGCTCTTCGCAGCAAACCTCGTGATGACGTTGCTGGGTGGAAGTGGGATTTTCTGGTATCCGAGTTTGTTGATGGACATCGTGTTCATCATTTGTTCCGGATTGCTCGGCTATCTCGCTTGGACAGCCATGCGGGAACTGAAGTAGGACGCTCACCGAAGCACCCATGAAATTCGATTCACAAGGATGGTATTTGGAGCGGGGTCGCTGGGGTGAACTCGCTGGCATACTCATCGCTCCGCGCGGAGTGACTCCGTCAGCGATGGTAACGCTGTGCCATGGTTTTGGGGCATCGGGGACCGACTTGGTACCCTTGACGGAGGAGATTGTTCCGGAGTTGCCCGACGGCTTGATTCCGCCGGCGTTCTATTTCCCCGAAGGTCCCTTCGACCTGGAAGCGATCTACGGCATGCCTGGGGCATGCGCGTGGTGGCCGATCAACATGGAGATGCTCGCGGAATTGGCGGCTGCCGATGCATTCGCTGTGTTGGAGGATCAGATCCCTGAGGGAATCGATTCCGCGCGGACAAAACTGGTTGAGTCGATCTCGCAATGCGCGGCCGCCCACGAGTGGGGTTCCATCGCGCATGTTCTCGGCGGTTTCTCGCAGGGTGCGATGTTGACGATCGATACCGCGCTTCGGGGAGACGGGTTGGCCGTACAAGGCGCGATCGCATGGTCGGGGGCGTTGATTTGCCAGAAGGTTTGGCACCAATCGCATCGGAACCGACCGGTCGCCATTCCTGCCTATCATAGCCATGGCCGTCAGGATCCGATTCTTCCGATCAGCGCCGGCCGGGCATTGAATCGCTTTCTCAACGGATTGGGTTGGGACGTCGAGTCGTTCGAGTTCGACGGTCCTCACACCATTCCGTTGGAAGGAATTAGCGGTGCCGCTCGCTTGATCGAGCGGGTCGTGCAGTCAGGGAGCTAAGAGCCGACTATTTCGCGGTCTTGCCGGTGTTTCCCTTGGCTTGCGGTGGGTTTTTCGGTTTGCTTACCGGCGCGGATACCGCCTTGGAATCCATCAGTTTGTCGACCGCCTCGACCATGTCATCCTTGAAGTGGGCGGATCGCATGACCACGACTCCCTTTTGATCGATGAGGATGGTGACTGGCAGACTGAGGACTCCGAGCTTGACCGCGAGATCGCTTTCAAAGCCACCTTGTTCATGAATCTGGGGCCATGGGAACTTGGCGGTGTTTTCCTTCATGAATTTGATCGCGGTGCCGGCTTCGTTATCGAGATTGACACCGACGACCTGCAGGTTTTGCCTTGCATACTTGGCTTGGATTTTCCGCAACTCCACCATGTCGTTCTTGCACGGATCGCACCAGGTAGCCCAGTAATGGACGATGGTTGGACCGGAGGTTTGAAAATCCTTTCCATCGAGTGTCTTGCCTCGAAGGTTAAGGGTCTTTCCTTCCAGGTTGAGTCTTGCGATGGCTCCTTGTGCTTTTTTCCCGGTGGAGGTATCCGCAAATCGGCTAGCGATTTTTCGATACCACTTCTCGGCTTCGCCCTCGTCTCGATTCAGTTCGTAGTTCACACCGATTTGGATCATTGCCTCAGCGGCTTCGGGCGACTCGGGATATGCATCGGCAAACTTTTCGAGGTTTTCAATGTATTGCTCTTGGATCACCGCCATATTGGCTTTGGGGGAGGACATTTGCACAATGTTCTCGGTCGTGATGGTTCGGAAAGCGACGTAGGCTTTTTCCTGGTCGCCGCCTGGCAGATCCGAAAGCATGTCTTCCAGTTCCTTGAGTTTGCCGAGTCCACCTTGGTAGGTTCCCGTTTGAGTGGCTGAACTTATCGAGTCGGCCAATTGGCGAATCCATGAGCCCATATCTTCGGTTCCTTTGGTGGCCTGAATCAGCCGCATGATCACCGATGCTCGTTGATCATTGAGTTGTTCGGTGTTTCCATCGGCATCGCGGAGCGAGCTGTCGACCCGATCGAGTTCGGTGAGAAGGGACTGCATGGCCTGCGAAGTTCCTCCATCGCCGCTCACCCCCACTCCACCTCGGTTGATTGCCACCGAGGGGAAAAAGAATCCGCTGTCGGACAGCGAGTCGGTGTCGTTGGTCAGTCGAGGCAGATCGATCAGTTTCCACGATTTGCCTGATTGCACCAAGGTGCCGATCTGGAGCTGCTGCGTGGTCGAATCGAGATCAATCAAGGCGACGACGTTTTCGTAGACAGTGATGTCCTCGGTCGAGCCGTCGGTACCGGCGGGAATGACTCCGGGCTTGTCGGCGGCAAAGTGCGTCCACTTCAAGTTGGATCCCAGATTCTTTTGCGATCGCAGCCAGTCGGCGAAACCCTTTCGAGCCTTTCTGACTCGTTCTTCGAGTTGCTCCCGTTTTTCGTCGCCGAGATTCAACGCCGCCAATTCTTTTTCGCTCAGGAGCAGTCGCTCAAATCGTTCGCGATCCTGAGTCCGGATCGCTTCGGCCACTTCGAAGGTTGCCTCTTCGGCCGAGAGCGCTTTCCAGGAATCGATCTTGCCATCTTCGTTTTGGTCGATTCCCCAACGCATTCCGGCGGTACCAAGCCATCGGTATTGATCGGCCTTGCCGTTGTAGTCGCCGTCGATATCGCGGTAGACTTCGATTCCATCCTTGAAGTAGGACCACTCGTCGACGTTTCGATCTCCGTTGGAGTCGGCGAAACGACGGAGAAGCTGACCGGTTGGCCCGTAGATCATCAGGCCGTCGATCCCGTTGCGTTTTTCATATTTGCCAACGCACCGAGCTTCGTCGCCGGCATCGACTTTGTCGAATTGCACGTTGTTTTGTCTCGGGCTGTAACTCAAACCGGTAGCCACCAGTTTATCCGTAGCTTGCCCATGGACGACCGAAGAGCCCAGAACGGCGAGAAGAGGAGCCGTGGCCACCCAAGTCCATGCCAGCCACTTGGTTCGCTCCTCGACACAAACAACCTGAATTTCGTAACGCATCCTAGATTTGCTCCTGGCTCTCGGGTCAATCGATCCGCGGGGAGTCTAGCAAAAAGGAACTTGATGTTCCAAGAGCATTCCTGTTCGTTTCCGAGGCAGGGCCTGCGTCCTCGAGCGAGGCCTAGGCGCGATGTTTGGCTACTTGTTCCCACGAACCGCTATCCCACCAGTCGCTGGGCCAGGTCGGCTGGGACTCCAACACCACGAGCGTGCAAGTCCGCATTTCGCAGGGTTCATCGCTCAGCTGTGTTGCAAGCATTTCTATTCCGGGATTGTGGCCGATGACCAGGAGCGACTGGGCACCGGTGGCGTGCGCCATGGCTTCTTCGAGGATCGTTTGCGGGGACGCCAGATAGAGTCGGTCGATGAAATGGATCGCGGGTTTGGCATGCCACGAATCTTGGATTCGATCCCAGGTTTCGCGGGTTCGTTTGGCGGTGCTGCAGAGAACTCGGTCGGGGATCCAGTGATGCTTTTGCATCCAAAGAGCCATATCCGGAGCAGCTTTCCGGCCACGTGGGTTGAGTGGTCGATCCACGTCGAGCAATCCTTCATCCGACCAATCGCTCTTGGCGTGTCGCAGCAGCATTAGGTGGACCATACGCTCCTCGTTTCGCTCGGTATCAGGGGAGTGGATTGGGACATTGTTTTCGCGGTTTGCATGGATTCGGAGCGGTAGGCTTGGCACAATCCCAGGGCGAACATCAGCAGCGTGTACTCGATGCTCGAGAAGGAGACTTCATGAAATGCCATTTGAATGGCATGCGAAACAATGAGGCATAAAGCGAATACGGCAACACTCTTCGCCATGGGCGTCCCCGCTTGATCGCGCAACAACTTCCACACGCTCTGCAGCATCGCGAACGACGCCAGCGCATACAGGATACCGCCGACCAGTCCCAGGTCCACCAGCAGACTCAAATAGGAATTGTGATGCACGTAGCCTCGTATGGATTCCAAGCGAATGTTGGTGGTACGGTCATCTAGATAGGGTCGATTGTACACTTGGAACTGATTGAATCCGTACCCGATCAGTGGTCGATCCGCGATCATTTTCCAGGAGACATAAGCGAAAGCGCCTCGCATGCGGGTGCTTTCGAGGGTTTCCGCCGCGGAGTATTCGCGTTTGAATGCGACCAGGTTGGGACCGGCGATCAAACCCGCCAAGACGGCACCGAAGACCAACCCTCCTGCGGCGGTAACTCGTATTTTCCCTTTGAGCATGGTCAGCAACAAGGTAACCAGAATCGCCAACGAGGCGATCCAGATACTTCGGGTGTAAGTCAGAGCGATTGCGATCGCGAACAGGGGGGTCAGTATTCCTGCCACGATCCACGTGCTCAGCTTCTTTGGCCTTTGCCAAACCAGAAAGGTCCACAGGGCGGCCAAGCACGCGCACAGACACATTCCCAACCGGACCGAATTGAGCATCGGTCCTCGAGCTCTCCCGAAGTGGATCGCGAGTTTCGGATCTCCGATAAAGCTCGGTTGAACAAAACTCCATTGTTTGGTGATCTCGAAGATCGCGGTCACGCTGAGGTAAGCTCCGAAGAGCAGCAGGACCACTAGACTGCTCCAGACGAGTCTTGGTTGCTGCGACGTGTTCCTCAGAATGCTATAGAGGAATGCCGGTACCAGGTACCCATTGATCAGGTGCATGGATGTCGAGGGTTGTCCTTTGATCTCTTCACCGATCGGCGTGAAGACGGTTCGCAGGACGAGCCATGACAGAAACAGCAACAGAAAAAAATCGGCTGCGGTCAAGGCCCGCCACGTACTTCGTCCGGTCCCCAGGTCGTACAGAAACTGCAAGATCAAAACCGCCAGCCAAACGCGATCTGCAGTGAGGGAGAATCCGACTTCGATGGAGACGTATTCGACGGGGAAAACGCTGGTGGCAACGAGGAAGAGGGCCGAACCTGTGACCACATCGTGGTACTGGACCAGCAGGAGGGCCCAAACGGCGGCTGCCAAGCCGACCAGCAACACTGCGAATTCCACCTGTTCATCCTCGCGCCGCGACCGTTTTTTCCTCGACAATCTGTTGTGGCCATCGGTCCGCGGTCGCCGCGACGTGAGATGGCTTGATCCATGTTTTCGTGGCTTTTTTCTCCGTCTACCTATATCTGCTACAACCCTTACAAGCGGCAGTTCTTCCCCCCTCGGGATTCAATTTCCTGCCTGGAATCGAGGATCGACGCTTCCCTCGTTCTTAGTCCGACCAAGGGTAGAGAAGACTTGTTATTCCCCGCCCAATCCTTCGTTCGAGCTTGGCATGCCACCTTTTCTCCGAGAAACCGCTCTGCAAGCGTATCTGCAGGTGACCTGGCGACATCGCCAGTCGTTGACTCGTCGTTTCTCGGCTAGAAAATCGTTTCCGGGTGCGATTCTGTTCTACCATCGTGTTGCCGATCACTCCCCCAATCATTGGTCGATCACGAACAAAAACTTTCTTCGCCACTTGGACTGGTTGCAGCAGCACTTTGAATTCGTCAGTTTGGACGATACCGTGGCTGCCCAAAAGCTTGGCGAACGGGAACGGCCCTCGGTTCATATCACCTTCGATGACGGCTATGCGGAGAACATGTCTTTCGCGTTGCCGGAACTGATTCGGCGTGGGATACCTACGACCTATTTTGTGACGACTCGTTTCGTCGAAGAGCAGATCCCCTTTCCCCACGACGTGGCGAACGGTTGCCCCTTGTCAACCAACACCATTGATGACATTCGTTGCCTCGCTGATGCCGGGGTTGTCATCGGTGCCCATTCGCAAACGCATATCGACTTTGGACAACCGTTATCACCGACTGTCCTTCGTGCAGAGATTGTCGATGTTCGCAAGAAGCTGCAAGACTGGACCGGCCAGAGCATTGATTATTTCGCGTTCCCGTTTGGCTTGCCTAGCAACATCGTTCAATCCG
>Ga0068877_10004231_pt1 | contig 11237 bp, 10 predicted proteins | sample NOAtaG_FD_66437 | JGI IMG/M metagenome (GOLD analysis project Ga0068877, IMG submission 66437) | Freshwater lake microbial communities from Lake Erie, under a cyanobacterial bloom - NOAA_Erie_Diel6S_1000h metaG | ecosystem: Environmental > Aquatic > Freshwater > Lake | place: USA: Ohio, Lake... | reverse complement strand
ACCTCGGCGCCGAGGCGGCGCCAGAGCGCGAAATGGCGCGGGCTGTCGAGCGCGTCGGCGATCGAGGCGTTGGTCAGCGCCGTCGCGAAGAGCAGCGCGCCATAGCCGAGCTTGCCGTAGAGGTAGCCCCAGATGTTCTCCGTCAGCACCGCGTCGGGCTCGAAGACCCGCAGCATGTCGTGCATCGCGCGCGTGCGCGGCAGGATGCGCCCGTCGACCTCGCCGACGACGACGGCGCCGCGGTTGCCGCGCAGGATCCGCCCCGGCGCCAGCCAGTCCGCGCCGTAGTTGACGAAGCAGCCCATCGTGCGCGCCTCGCCGACATGCCGGGCGATGACGAGTTCGTTGAGGCCGTTCTGCGCCGAGAGGACGAAGCCGTCCTCGGCGAGATGCGGGGCGATGTCGCGCATCGCCGCGTCGGTGTGGTGCGCCTTGACGGCGAGGACGACGCGGCGGAACCGGCCCTCGACCTCGCCAGGCACGAAGGCGCGCAGGGGACCGGTGGAGAACTCCTCCACGGGCCCCTCGATCGCGAGGCCAGTCGCGCGCATCGCCGCGACATGGTCGGCGGCGCTGTCGACGAAGACGACGTCGTGGCCCGCGCGCACCCAGGCGGCGCCGATCGTGCCGCCGATGGCGCCGGCGCCCCAGAGAAGGATGGGATCGCTCATTTCGGCCACGGCCCCTCGATGAGCGCGCGCGTCTCCTCGACGGCGACGCGCCACATCTCGAGCACCTTCTCGTCGGGCAGCTCGTACCAGCCGCCATAGTTGCCGTCGCCGATATGCGCGCGGACCTGCGCCGGGTTCATCATGCGCAGCGTCTCGAGCTCGACCATCGGCTTGCGCAGGTTCGGCATCGCCACGCCCGGAAGGCGCGTCCAGGGCAGGTTCTCCATCCACGAGCCATGGCTGGCGAGAGGGTCGATCTCCTGGACCTTCGCCCAGGTCCGGGGCGAGTTCCACCAGTTGTGCCACTTCACGGCCATGCCCGGGTTCTCGCTCACCCATTCCTGGGCGAAGGCACCGATCGGGTTGTTGCCGCCATGCCCGTTGACCATCAGCACGCGGCGGAAGCCCGCGCGCCGGACGGAGTCGAGGACGTCGCGCGCGACGGCGATCGCCGTCTCCTGGCGCAGGCAGACCGTCCCCGGGAAGGCCTTGAAGTACGGCGTGATGCCGTAGCTGAGGACCGGGAAGACCGGGACGCGGATCGGCTCGGCGGCCTCGGCCGCGACGCGCTCCGAAAGGATCATGTCCACGCCGAGGCTGAGATAGGCGTGCTGCTCGACGCTGCCGACCGGGATCACGCAGCGATCGTCGTGCTTCACGTGCTCCTCGACCTGCATCCAGTTCATGTCGACGATGCGCATCGCGGTCTGTCCTCGTCAGTTGGTGCGGACGCCACGGACGGGGCGTCTGGCCCCGGCGCGCGGCGTCCTCGTTTCGCAAGCAGGGAAAGGCCGCGTCCGGGCGCGACACGCGCGCCCGGACGCGGATCGTGCTTCAGCGGGCGACCGGGACGATGTCCCAGGCGTAGGTCTCCTCGTCGCTGCGGCCGACGCGCAGCGTGGCGCGGTCGCGGCGCACGGCCCAGGCCGAGCCGACGGCGGCCAGCGGGATCACCACCCGCTTCTCGTTCCACAGCGCGCCCACCTTCTGGAGCAGCGCCTCGCGGGCCTTGTCGTCGAGCTCGACGCTCGCGGCCTGGACCAGCTTGTCGATCTCGGCGTCCGAGAAGCCCGTCCAGTTGAAGGCGCCAAGGCGGAGCTGCGCGTTGTTCGTGTGCGCGTTCGCCGCGTAGTAGTAGTTGGACTCGCCCGTGAGCGTGCCCCAGCCGGCCATGATGTTCGACAGCTCGCCGCGCTGGCGGGCCGGGAAGATCACAGCAGCGGGCTGCCCCGCCGCCTGCACCTCCAGGCCGATGCGCGCGAGCATCTGGGTCAGCGCCGCGCCGACGCCGGCATCGCCCGGGAGCCGGTTGTTGCTGAAGTTCAGCACCATGCGGAAGCCGTTCGGGAAGCCGGCCTCGGCGAGAAGCTGGCGGGCCCGCGCGACGTTCGGCGTGGGAACCTTGAGCGCCGGGTTGTAGCCGAAGATGCCCGGGGTCACCATCTGGCTGGCCGGCGTGCCGAGCCCCTCCATCGCGATCTCCGCGAGCGCGCGGCGGTCGATGGCGAGGTCGATCGCCTCGCGCACGCGCGCGTCGCGATACGGGTTCGACGCGAGCTTCGAGCCGTCGCGCGCGGTCACCTGCGGCGTCGGCTCGCGCTGGTCGAGCGCGAGGTTGAACACGTAGATGGTCTCGGCCTTGACGACGGTCAGCGTGTTGTCGCGCTCGAGCGTCGGCACGTCCGCGGCCGGCACGCGCACGATCATGTCGAGCTGCCCGGTCTTCAGCTGCGCGACGCGCGCCGCGGGGTTGGTGATCTCGCGCCGGACAACGCGGGCCCAGGCGGGACGACCGCCCCAGTAGCTGTCGTTGCGCTCGACCGTGAACTGCTCGCGCGGGGTCCAGGACGAGTAGCGGTACGGACCGGTGCCGATCGTCGCGCGACCGGAGTTGAAGGCCTCGTTCGAGTTCTCCGGCGTCAGCCCGGCGGTGGCGCGCGCCGAGGTCACGAAGACGCGGATGAAGTCGTTCGGCAGCGTCGGCGCCGGCCCGTCCGTCATGATCTGGATCGTGTGCGCGTCGATGATCTTCATGTCCTGCACGCGGCGGACATAGATGCGCGTCGGGTTCGGGCCGGCGAGCTGCTGCATGCGGCGGATCGAGGCCGCGACGTCCTCCGCGGTCATGTCGGAGCCGTCATGGAACTTCACGCCCTTGCGGAGCTTGAACTCCCAGGTCGTCGGGTTCACGACGCGCCAGGACTCGGCGAGGCCCGGCTCGATCTGCAGCCGGTCGCCGAGCTGGGTCAGCGTGTCGAAGACATGCTTCAGCGCCTCGGAATGGGTGCCGGTCGCGGTGAAGTGGGGGTCGAGGCTCTCCGGCCCGGCCATCACGCCCATGGTCAGCGTCTGCGCCGAGGCGACGCTCGCCATGAGGGAAAGGGCAGTGGCCGCGACCGCGAGCCTGCTGCAAGTCCTGCGCATCGACGTTCTCCTCAAGTCATTGATGTCCAAGCCTATTGGACGTTGTTAAGCGGAGTCAATTCGGCCACACTCCGGCGCCTCATGCTCGGTTTCGTCATACAGCGCCTGATGCAGGCCGCGCTCGTGATGCTCGCGATGTCGGCGCTGGTCTTCGTCGGCGTCTACGCGATCGGCAACCCGATCGACGTGCTGATCTCGCCCGACGCGACGCAGGACATCCGCGAGGCGACGATCAGGCACTACGGGCTCGACCAGCCGCTCTGGCGCCAGTACCTCGCCTTCCTCGGGCGCCTCGTCCAGGGCGACCTCGGCCGCAGCTTCGTCCTCAACATCCCCGTGCTCGACCTCGTGCTGAGCCGCCTGCCTGCGACGCTGGAGCTCGCGCTCGCCGCCGTGCTGGCCGGCGCCTTCATCGGCGTGCCGCTCGGCATCTATGCCGGCTACCGCCCAGAGAGCCCCGCCTCGAAGGCGATCATGGCGGCCTCCGTGCTCGGCTTCTCGGTGCCGACCTTCTGGATCGGGCTGATCCTCATCCTGACCTTCGCGGTCAAGCTCGACTGGCTGCCCGCCGGCAATCGCGGGCCGACGACCGAGGTCCTCGGCGTCGGCTGGTCGTTCCTGACGCTGGAGGGGCTCAGGTTCCTCGCGCTGCCCGCGCTCAACCTCAGCCTGTTCAAGCTCGCGATGATGATCCGGCTGGCGCGCGCCGGCACGCGCGAGGTGATGCTCACCGACATGGTCAGGTTCGCGCGCGCCGCCGGATTGTCGGAGTTCACGATCCTGCGCCGCCACGTCCTGCGGCTGATCGCGATCCCGCTCGTGACCGTGTTCGGGCTCGAGTTCGGGTCCACCCTCGCCTTCGCGGTGGTCACGGAGACGATCTTCTCCTGGCCCGGCGTCGGCAAGCTGATCATCGACTCCATCACCTCGCTCGACCGGCCGGTGATGGTCGGCTACCTGGTGCTCGTCGCCTTCCTGTTCGTGACCATCAACCTCGTCGTCGACCTCGCCTACGCCGCGCTCGACCCGCGCCTGCGCCGCGCCGGACGGGCCTGATGAAGGCGTTCTGGTCCGAGTACGCGGAGAACCGTCTGGCGGTGGTCGCGCTCGCCGTGGTCGCGCTCGTGGTCGCCGCCGCGCTCGGCGCGCCGCTCGTCACGCCGCAGGACCCCTACGACCTCGCGAACCTCAACCTGATGGACGCGCGGCGGCCGCCCGGCCATGTCGGCTCCGAGGGCTACGTGCACTGGCTCGGCACCGACGCGCAGGGACGCGACCTGTACTCCGCGATCCTCTACGGCCTGCGCATCTCGCTGCAGATGGGCGTCGCGGCGGGCGCCATCGCGATGGCGATCGGCGCCGGGCTCGGCGTCGTCGCCGCGGTCTCGTCGAACCGCGTCGAGCAGGCGATCATGCGCGTGGTCGACCTGCAGCTCTCCTTCCCGGCGATCCTGCTGGCGCTCGTGCTTGTCGCGGTGCTGGGCCAGGGCCGCGTGCCGCTCGTCATCGCGCTCGTCGCGGCGCAATACGCGTATTTCGCGCGCACCGCCTATGGCGCGGCGACGGCCGAGCGGCAGAAGGACTACGTCGAGGCCGCGCGCGCCACGCCGCTGCGCGCGAGCAGCGTGATCCTGCGCCACCTCCTGCCGAACTGCCTGCCGCCGCTGATCGTCGTCGGCACGGTGCAGGTGGCGAACGCGATCGCGCTGGAGGCGACGCTGTCCTTCCTCGGCCTCGGCCTGCCGCCGACCGAGCCTTCGCTGGGCATGCTGATCGCCAACGGCTTCCAGTACATGATGAGCGGCCGCACCTGGATCTCGGTCTACCCGGGCGTCGCGCTCATCGTGATGATCGTCGCCATCAACATCGTGGGCGACCAGCTGCGCGACCAGTTCAACCCGAGGCTCCGGCGATGAGCGGGCCCCTGCTCGAGGTCCGCGGCCTGCGCACGCATTTCGCCACGCGCGCGGGCGTCCTGCCCGCCGTCGACGGCATCGACCTGTCGATCGATCGCGGCCGCATCCTCGGCCTCGTCGGCGAGTCCGGCTCGGGCAAGACCGTGACCGGCTTCTCCATCCTCGGCCTCGTCGATCCGCCGGGCCGCATCGTCGGCGGCTCGGTGCGCTTCGACGGGCAGGAGCTCGTCGGCCTCGACCAGGAAGGGCTGCGGCGCCTGCGGGGGCGGCGCATCGCGATGGTCTTCCAGGACCCGATGATGACGCTGAACCCCGTCCTCTCGGTGGGCGAGCAGATGGCGCTGGCGCTGCGCGCGCACCAGGACGCCTCGCGCGCCGAGGCCCGCGCGCGGTCGCGCGACCTGCTGGGCCTCGTCGGCATCCCGAGCCCCGAGGAGCGGCTCTCCGCCTATCCGCACCAGCTTTCCGGCGGCATGCGCCAGCGCGTGGCGATCGCCATCGCCCTGCTCCACCGGCCGGACCTCATCATCGCCGACGAGCCGACCACCGCGCTCGACGTCTCGATCCAGGGCCAGATCCTGCACGAGATGCGGCGCCTCGCGCGCGAGACCGGCGTCGCGCTGGTCTGGATCACGCACGACCTCGCGGTGGTCTCCAACCTCGCGGACGACATCGCCGTGATGTACGCGGGCCGCATCGTCGAGACGGGGCCGGCGCGCGACGTCCTCGCGCGGCCGCGCCACCCCTACACGCGCGGGCTGCTCGATTCCGTCCCGGGCGAGGCGCAGCCCGGATCGATGCTCGCCCAGATCCCCGGCTCGACGCCCTCGTTGCTGCGCCTGCCGCCGGGCTGCAGCTTCCGCGAGCGCTGCGCGCACGCCAGCGCGGCCTGCGGCGAGATGCCGGAGCTGCGCGCGCTGGGCGGCGGCGCGGTGCGCTGCCACCACGCGCTGGAGGCCACGCCGTGAGCGCGCCGCTCCTCGAGCTCTCCGGCGTGTCGAAGCGCTTCGAGCGCCGCCCGAACCTGGGCGAGCGCATCGCCGCGGCGCTCGGCGCCGGGCCGGCGGGAGAGGTCGTCCACGCGGTCGACGACGTCAGCCTCTCCATCGCGCCGCGCGAGACGCTGGCGCTGGTCGGGGAGTCGGGCTGCGGCAAGTCCACGCTCGGCCGCGTCGCGGCAGGCATCCACGCGCCGACCTCCGGCACGGCGCTGCTCGCGGGCGCGCCGCTGATGTCCGGCGGCGCGCGGCCGCGCAAGGCGACGACGCGCGTGCAGATGGTCTTCCAGGACCCGTTCGCCTCGCTCAACCCGCGCATGCGCGTCGCCGACATCCTAGCGGAGGGGCCGCTCGCGCATGGCCTGGTGACGCGCGCGGACGCGCCGGCCTATGTCGCGGGCTGGCTGGGCCGCGTCGGCCTCGACCCCTCCTTCGCCAGCCGCTACCCGCACCAGTTCTCCGGCGGCCAGCGCCAGCGCGTCGCGATCGCCCGCGCGCTCGCGATGCAGCCCGACCTTCTGGTCTGCGACGAGCCGGTGGCGTCCCTCGACGTGTCGATCCAGGCGCAGGTGCTCAACCTCTTCGTCGAGCTGCGCCGCGACCTCGGCCTGACCTGCCTGTTCATCAGCCACGACCTCGGCGTGGTGCGCCACGTGAGCGACCGCGTCGCGATCATGTACCTGGGCCGCGTGGTGGAGACCGGCCCGACCGCGGAGATCTTCGCCGCGCCGCGCCATCCCTACACGAAGGCGCTGCTCGACAGCGTTCCGCGGCTGCGGCGCGAGGGCGCGGCCGATGGCGACTTCAGGCCGATCGCCGGCGAGATCCCCTCGCCGCTCGCGCCACCGCCGGGCTGCCATTTCCATCCGCGCTGCCCGGTCGCCGAGCCGCGCTGCCGCGAGGCGCGACCGGAACTGCGCGGCGTGGCGGGCCGGCAGGCGGCCTGCCACCTCGCCGGACCCGGCTGAGGCGCCTCAGCCCGGAGGCGCGACGGCGGCGGCGAGATGCGCCGCGCCGGCGGCCAGCGCCGCGCGCGAGGCGGCGACATCCTCGGCCATGAACAGGAAGCCGTGGCAGGCGTCGGGCATCTCGCGGAAGTCGAAGCGCACGCCCGAGGCGGCGAGCGCGGCCGCGAGGCGCCTGTTGTCGTCGCGCAGCGGATCGAGGCCGCATCCCAGCAGGAAGGCGCGGCGCAGCGCGGAGAGGTCTCCCTTGAGCGGCACGGCGCGCGGGTCGGCGCTCTTCCCGTCGCCGCCGAGGTACCAGCCGAGGAACAGCGCCATGTCCGCGCGCGACAGGCCGAAGCGGCCATCGCCGAAATCGGCCGTGTAGGACGCGGTGCCGAGGTCGCAGTCGAAGGTCCCGTAGTAGAGCAGCAGCGTCGCCGGGGCGCGGCCCTCCGCGGCGAGGACGAGGCCCGCCGCGAGCGCGAGGTTGGCGCCCGCGGAGTCGCCGCCCAGCGCGAAGCGCGCCGGGTCGATCCCGAATTCGCCCGCGCGGCCGAGCACGTGGCGCGTCGCCTCCAGGCAATCCTCGAAGGGCAGCGGGAAGGGATGCTCGGGCGCCTTGCGGTAGTCGACGCCGACGACGCGGCATCCGGAGCGCTGCGCGAGCTCGCGCATGATGCGGTCATGCGTGTCGATGCTGCCCCAGGCCCAGCCGCCGCCATGGAAGTAGAACAGCGCCGGCCCGACGGGCGCGGCGCTGGCCGGCACGTGCAGGCGCATGCGGATGCGCCGCCCCGGAAGCACCGCCTCCTCCTCGCGCGTCTCGCGCATCGCGGGCCCGCCGGACATGCCGCGCTCCAGCCGGCGACGCATGAAGTCCGCGCGGATCTCCGCGAGGTTGTCCGCGCGCAGCCTGTCGCGCGGGCCGTACTTCGCGAGGTCGCGCGCGATGGAGGCGGCGATCTGCGGGTCGAGCGTGTTCGTGGCCATGGCGGTCCTCAGCTCGGGAAGCGGCGCTGCAGGTCGACGATCTGCGCGCCCTCGAGGAAGCGCGTCGACCTGCCGTTCAGCATCAGGAAGAGCTTCGCGGTTTCCTCGAGCTCCTCGGCGTTGTAGACCGCGTCGTCGAGCGACTTGCCCGCCACGACCGGCCCGTGGTTCGCGAGCAGCACGGCATGGTGGCGCCGCGCCTTCTCGCGCACGGCCTCTGCCAGCGCGCGGTCGCCGGGCGCGAAGTACTCGACCAGCGGCAGCTTGCCGATGCGCATCACGAAATAGGCGGTGATCGGCGGCAGCACGTCCTCCGGGTCGGGATGGCAGAGGCACGAGACCGCCACGCAATGCGTGGAGTGCAGGTGCACGATCGCGCGCGCCGACTGCCGCTCCTCGTACATCGCGAGATGCAGGAACCCTTCCTTGGACGGCGGGTCGCCGGAGAGCAGGCGCCCGTCCGGGGCCAGCTTCGAGATGCGCGCGGGATCCAGCCGCCCGAGGCAGGAATTCGTCGGCGTGACCAGGATCCCGTCGTCGAGCCGCGCGCTGATGTTGCCGGAGCTGCCATGGGCGAGGCCGCGCGCATGCAGCGACTCCCCGTGGCGGCAGATCCAGTCCCTGAGCTCGCTCTCGGTCATGCCCCTCCCCTTCGCGGATCGACGCCGAAGCGCGCGACGGCGTCGTCGCGCAGCGCCACGCCGAGGCCCGGCCCCTCCGGCAACTCGAGTTCGCCGCCGGCGATCCGGATCGCGGGCGCGAAGACCTCGTCGTAGAGCGGGTTCTCGTTGGCGTCCGTCTCGAGCCAGTGCGCGCCGTCGATGGCCGCCGTCAGGTGCGCGCTCGCGAGCACGCCGAGGCCGCCGCCATACATGTGCAGGCAGAGCTTCCGCCCCGCCGCGACGACGCGCCGCCCGATCTCGAGCCCCGCGGTGATGCCCGCGGTCTTGGTGATGTCCGGCTGCACGACGTCGGCGCCGAGCGCGATGACCTCGTCGAGCCCGTCGACGCCGCGCGCGTTCTCGCCGAAGGCGAGCGGCAGGCCGAGCTCGCGCGGCCAGTCGCGATAGGCCTGCAGGTCGTCGACGGGGAACGGCTCCTCCACCCAGAGCAGCCGCGCCGCCACGAGGTCGTCGCGCAGCGCGGCCAGGCTCGCGCGCGTGAAGGTCTGGTTGGCGTCGGTCATCAGCGGCGCGTCGCCCGCCGCCGCGCGTCCCTCGCTCAGCAGCCGCCTGTTCTCCTCGATCGAGAACGCGGTCTGCAGCTTGAAGCGCAGGTGGCCGCGGCGGCGCGCGGCCTCGATCGTCGCGGCGGCGTCGGCGCGGATGCCGCTCGCATAGACCGGCAGGCGCATGCGCGGCGCGCCGGCGGGATGGAGCAGCCGCGCGAGCGGCACGCCCCTCGCCTGCGCGAAGGCGTCCCAGAGCGCGATGTCGACACCGGCGATCGCCTGGTGCACCGGGCCCGGCGCGCCCCACTGGTTGGCGAGCAGCCGGAGCCGCGCATGCATCAGCGCGTGGAACCGCGCCGGGTCGTCGAGGGTCTCGCCCTCGAGCAGCGGTCGTATCGCCTCCTCCACGATCGCGGCGCGCTCATGCGGGCCCCAGGGCGGGAAGTTCGCCCAGATCTCGCCGAGCCCGCGCGCGCCGGCGGAGGTCTCCACCACCGCGACCAGGTTGGGCCGCGCGGAGAGCACGCCGAAGGGGCCGCGGATCGGCCTGGGCAGCGGAAGGCGCAGCAGCAGGCAGCGCACGGAGAGGATCCGCGCGTCGCTCACGGGTGCCGCTCCCCGCGCATCGTCGTCCCGGCCATTCCCGTCCCCCTCAGGCAAGGGGGCGAGATTCGCGAACCGGGCACCGCGCGGTCAACTCCCGTGCATCGCGCCCGGCGCCGCGCTATCTGGAGCGTCCATGAGAGCCGCAGCCCTCCTCCTGCTCCTTGCCGCGCTCCACGTCGCTCCGCCACAGGCGGTGGCGCAGGCCGTGCCCGGCGTGCACAGCGAGGAGATGGAGCGCGCCATCGCCAAGGCACGGCGGACCCTGCCGGCCTTCTGGGAGCGCGTGCGCGCCAACGAGCCCTCGGAGACCGGCTACGCGGTGAAGATCGTCGCCAGCGACCAGCATGGCGTGGAGCATCTCTGGCTGTCGCGGCCGCGCATGCGCGGCGGCAGGCTGGTCGGGACGATCGACACGCAGCCGCGCATCGTGCGCTCGCTCAGGCAGGGGCAGGAGCTGCCCATCAACCAGGACGCGATCATCGACTGGATGTACTTCCGAAACGGCCGCATCGTCGGCAACGAGACCGGCCGCGCCATGATCCGCCACCTCCCCCGGGAGGAAGCGGAGAAGATGCTGAAGCTCTACGAGTGAGCGTCCGGGGCGCGGGCCGCCGAAGCCCGCGCCCCGTCGGCGTCCTCAGCGCCCCCAGCGCAGGGCGACCGGGTCGACCTCGCGCGCGAGCTCGATCAGCCCGGCGCGCGTCGCGGGATGCAGGCGCTCGAGCGGGTGGCGCACCGCCTCGGAGCGGATGACGCCGCCCTCGGCCATCACGGCCTTGGTGGCGCGCAGGCCGCACTGGCGGTTCTCGTAGTTGATCAGCGGCAGGATGCGCGCATAGGCGGCGGCGGCCTCGGCGCGGCGGCCGGCGCGGAACGCGTCGAAGACCGGGCGGATGAGGTCCGGGATCATCGCGCTCGGCATGGTGCCGTTGGCGCCGGCGTCGAGGTCGGCCATCAGCGTGATCGATTCCTCGCCGTCCCACGGCCCCACGACGAGCTCGGGCCCGCCCGCCTCGACGAGTGCGCGCAGCTTGGCCGCGGCCTGCGGCACCTCGATCTTGAACCAGCGCGCCAGCGGCACCTCGCGGGCAAGGCGCAGCAGGAACGGGACGGACATCGCGACGCCGCTCAGCGGCGCGTCCTGCACCACGATGGGCAGGCCCGAGGCGTCGGCGACGCGCGCGAAGTGCTCGAGCATGCCCTTCTCGTCCGCGCGCAGGCCGGTGCCGTGGTAGGGCGGCATGAGCATCAGCATCCGCGCGCCGACCTCGGCGGCGCGGCGCGCGCGCGCGGCGGCGATCCGGGTGCTGAAATGGCTGCAGGTGGCGATCACCGGAACGCGGCCCGCGACATGCTCGACGCACAGGCGCAGCAGCGCGTCGCGCTCGTCGTCGGAGAGCAGGAACTGCTCGGAATAGTTGGCGAGGATGCAGATGCCGTCGACCTTCTGGTCGACCATGCAGTCGAGCACGCGCCGCATGCCCTCCATGTCGACCTCGCCGTCGTCGTGGAAC
>Ga0068877_10004230_pt1 | contig 11238 bp, 10 predicted proteins | sample NOAtaG_FD_66437 | JGI IMG/M metagenome (GOLD analysis project Ga0068877, IMG submission 66437) | Freshwater lake microbial communities from Lake Erie, under a cyanobacterial bloom - NOAA_Erie_Diel6S_1000h metaG | ecosystem: Environmental > Aquatic > Freshwater > Lake | place: USA: Ohio, Lake... | reverse complement strand
CTTTCGACAACCTCAGCGATTGTCTTCATCGCCACCCACAATCCGGCGTAGCGCGAGAGTGCGAACCCGGCGAGCCCGAGCGAAAGGATTTCCGACACGCTGGCGGGCTGGAGGATTGGGATCAGCGTGGACTGGAAGATGCCGTCGGTCTGATGCGGGAAAATCGAGGACTGAGCCGCATGATCATCCCCCGCGACCGCCAGAACACCGCCTAGCGGCGATGTCCCCAGCATGTTTGCGCTTCTGAAGACGTCGCCACAGCGATCGACGCCGGGCCCCTTTCCGTACCAGATGCCGAAGACCCCATCCACCTTGGCGGGTCCGTAAGCTCGGTGCATCTGAGCGCCCCAGAGGGCGGTGGCGGCGAGGTCCTCATTCAGGCCGGGCTGAAAACGGATCTGGTGATCACGAAGATGGGGCTCCGCCTTCCAAAGTTGCTGATCATAGGCCCCGAGGGGCGAGCCCCTGTAGCCGGAGACTAGGCCGGCGGTATTCAGGCGGCGCGCGCGGTCCAGCCTCCTCTGCATCATTGGAAGACGAACGAGCGCCTGAATGCCCGTCATGAAGACCGGACCACGTTCGGCGTTGTAGACTTGGCCGATCGTCATTCTGCTCGCGTCCGTCATCGACTTGCCTCCCGCAGGTCGCTACTTGCTTCTGTTTCGGATCGGCCCTGCCGACTCCTTTTCAGGTCTTCCGCCTGACTCGCCGCCGCCTGTCTCTGTCCGCCTGGTCCCAGCTCGAACCGGGGTTCGAGGAGGACCAAGCCGGGTCGAGCAACCAGGTGTCGCAAATGCTCCGCTCGGCCTCGACCTGACACCTGAACGGGCGCGCAGACGGCAGGTTTTGTGGGGGAGACTATAGACTCGAAATCCCGAAAAGATGTTTCAAAATTGCTTAAAAAACGGCTAAATTGGCAATTCTATTGCTCATATCGACGTTGAACAAAAAGTTTCCACCGATATGAAATCGAGTTGAGTCTCGGATCCTTACGGCCCCAGGTGCACTGACCCAGGGGCGAGGCTCAGTCCTCGCCCCGGACCTTTCCCCTGAGGGACTTCACGCCGCCCCGGCGCACCTTGCCCTCTACGCGCCGGACCTTCGAGGCCAGGGTGGGGCGGGTGCGCTTCCGCGGCGGCGGGGGCGGCTCGGCCGCCTTGCGGATCAGCTCCACGAGCCGCTGCAGGGCCTCGGCCCGGTTCCGCTCCTGGCTGCGGTGGGTCATGACGCTGAGAACCAGCACGCCGTCCTGGGTCAGGCGCCGGCCCGCCAGCTTCATCAGCCGGACGGCCACGTCATTGGGCAGGGACGGCGACCGACGGACATCGAAGCGCAGCTCGACGGCGGTGGAGACCTTGTTGACGTTCTGCCCGCCCGGCCCCGCCGCGCGGATGAAGCGCTCGGTGATCTCGTCCTCGGGGATGAGGATGGCGGGGGTGACCTCGATCATGGCGGCCGCCCGGGTTCAGGCGGCGCGGCAGGCGGGGCAGAGGCCGCGGGCTTCGAGGGTCAGGCTGCGCACCGAGTACCCCGCCTCCGCCGCCGCCGCCAGGCCGGCGTCGAGGCCAGGCTCGAACTCCCGGGCTGCACCACAACAGTCACAGATCAGGAAGGCGGCCCGGTGGGCGTCGCCCCGAATCCGGCAGGGCACGTAGGCGTTCAGGCTCTCGATGCGGTGGGCGAAGCCCTGCTTCTCCAGGAAGTCGAGGGCCCGGTAGACGGTGGGTGGTTTGGCCGGCGCGCCATCGCCTCCGAAGGCGGCGATCATGTCATAGGCCTTGAGCGGGGCGTCCGCCGAAAGCAGCAACTCAAGGACCCGACGGCGCGGTGCGGTCAGGCGTTCGCGAGCGTCGACGCAGCGCGCCTCCGCGTCGGCCAGGGCCGCCGCAAGCCCCTGTCCGGCCAGGCCCTGTCCGGGGCCGTCATCGTGTCCACAATCGTGCGCCATAACCAAGGGCTAGCCCCGAAGCTGCGCGGGCGCAACCGCGTCGTGGTCAGCCCTCGTCGCCCGAGCCGCCGCCCTGGCCCTCATCGCCCTCGAAGCTGCGCGGCGCCCGACGGCGGCGCGGGGGTCGCGCCTCCTCGACCACGGCCTCGGCCCGCGGGCGGCGCGGCCGCAGAAAGTCGGGCGCCTGGCTCTCGGCGCCATCCTCGCTGCGGAGGGTGGGAGAGGGCGGCCGGTCCTCGGCGGCGGGGGCGATGGCGCCGCCGCTGGGCTCGACCACGGCCATGGGGTCGCGCTCGGGCCTGTCTTCGCGGTTCCGCTCGGGGCGGTCCTCACGGTCGCGCCAGCGGTCCCGGCGTCCACCCTCGAAACGCTCGCCGCGGGGACGGTCCTCCCTGGGCCGCTCTTCCCTGGGCCGCTCTTCCCTGGGCCGGTCCTCCCTGGGGCGCTCGTCGCGGGGACGATCGTCCCTTGGCCGATCGTCGCGGGGACGGTCGTCGCGGTCGCGGAAGCGTTCGCGGCGGTCGTCCCGGTCGCGCCAGGATCCTCGGTCGCGGGGTTCAGCCTCCGCCTCTGAAGGCTCAACCTCGGCGCCCCCTTCGCCGGGCTCTTCCTCGAAGTCGACGTCGAAGCCCGAATTGTACTGGTCGCGGCCGATGATCTCGGAGGCCGGCCGGGTGGGCTGCATGGCCCGGATCAGGCGGAAATAGTGCTCGGCGTGCTGGAGGAAGTTCTCGGCAAGGACGCGGTCGCCGGAGGAGGCGGCGTCGCGGGCCAGCTGCTGGTAGCGCTCGAAGACGGTCTGGGCGTTGCCGCGGACCTTGACCCCCTCGGGGCCGTTGGACTCCAGGGCCCGGTTCGCATTGTGCTGCTGAGGCTTGCCACCGGCGCTGCGATTGCGACCGCGTTGACGCTTCATGCCCTTGAAATCTCTCATGTCCCGCCGTTCCGCCGACCCGCCGTCACTTGGCGGGCTAGGGCTGCTCTTCTGGTCTGTCCGCAGGGTTCGTCCCGGCGTAGATCATCCGAAGTTGAAAAGGTTCCCGTCGTCCCACCCGGAGCCTGGCGTTTCGCCTGTGACGAACGGCCTGCCGGCCCGGGGCCCGATCCTGAGGTCCGGGCGGTCCATGGCTTCGACGGTTTGAGTGGAGACCGAGAGTCCGTCTAGCGGCTCAGCCGCCAGTTTCCAAGGGGTTTTTCATGCCCGTCACGACGCGGTCGTGGGTCGACAGGTCGGGCAGGGTCTCGACCTCCAGGGCCCCCGCCTGCCGGAAGAGGGCCTCGACCGCCACCCGCTGGTCAAAGCCGATTTCCACCAGGAACCGCCCGCCAGGCTTCAGCACGCGCAGGATCTCAGGGGCCAGGGTCCGGTAGGCGTCCAGCCCGTCGGGACCGCCGTCGAGGGCCATCCGGGGTTCGTAGACCCGCACCTCGGGATCCAGGGTCTCGATCACGTCGGTGGCGATGTAGGGCGGGTTGGACACCACAAGGTCGAAGCCGTTGTCACCGAGGCCCGCCGTCCAGTCCCCCCGCAGGAGGGCGACGCGGCTAGCAAGGCCCAGGCGGGCGGCGTTGTCGCGGGCGACGGCCAGGGCCTCCTCCGAGGCGTCCACACCAAGGCCGCGTCCCGCCGGTCGCTCGGCCAGGATCGCCAGCAGGATGGCGCCCGAGCCGACGCCGAGGTCGAGGAGGCTGAACGGGCGACCCTCAGGAAACAGGCGCAGGGCGTGGTCGACAATGACCTCGGTCTCGGGCCGGGGCGTCAGGACGTGGGGCGTCACGCCCAGCATGAGGTTCCAGAATCCACGCCGGCCGAGGATGTGACTGACCGGCTCCCGACGGATGCGCCGTTCCAGATAGTCGTCCAGGCGTTCGGCCTGTCCGGAGTCCAGTTCGCGGTAAGGATCCCCGACGATATCCGCCCGGGTGACGCCGCAGGCGGCCTCCACCAGGACCCGGGCGTCGATCACCGGACCCGGGATCCCCGCCGCCTCCAGGCGCGCCCGCGCGCCCTGCCAAGCCTCGAGGAGATTGCGGGTCATTCCGGGTCGCCGGGCGTGCTGCAGGCGTCGCCCACCCGTACGGTCCCGCCGTGGGTGACCTGGACATAGATCCCGCAGTCCCGGTGGCCGTACTGCTCGAAGAGGTGCTCCACCAGGGGCATGTCCCTCTTGGCGGTGTCCGGATCCACCTCGGTGGCTGCGCAGCGGACGATGGGGGCGAAGACCGTCGCCCGGGCGAAACCGAGCAGGAGGTTGCGGCCCTTCCAGCCGTTCTCGACCCAGGGCGGCCAGCCCTCGACATAGAGGTTGGCTCGGAAGCGCAGGGGGTCCACAGGCCGGCCGATCCGGGCCTCCAGGTCGCGGACGCTCGCCAGGTTGACGATGGAGACGTGCCCGGCGGGATGGTCGAGAAACTGGTAGTCCGGGGCCTGGAGCACCTGCACCCCTTCGCGGGCATCCTCGCCCAGGAGGTCGCGGACCCAGGCCGCGAAGCCCTCACGTCCGTCGCCGGCGCCGAGGTCGCCGTGGAAGTCGGGCCTGCCCGGCGCCGAGGCGGACAGGGCGGTCCCGGCGACGCGGGTGCGGGCGGCCGCCACCACGGGGTGGGCCGCCAGGACGGCGAACTTCATCTTCGGGATGTACTTCGGCGCCTCAGGATCGAAGCCGGAGGGGCCGTTCTCCACCACCCAGCGGCGGTCCTGGGCGATGGCGCGTCCGGGAACCAGTTCGGCCTGGGCCAGGGCTTCCGCAGAGAATCCCTTGATCGGATAGCGGAAGAGGCCGGTGATGAGGGCTTCCATCAGGCGAACTCCGCTTCCAGGCTGGCCAGCCGCGCCGCCTGGTCCTCGGCGATCAGCGGGTTGATGATGTCGTCCAGGGACTCGCCCTCCAGCACCTTGGCGAGGTTGTAGAGGGTCAGGTTGATCCGGTGATCCGTCACCCTCCCTTGAGGGAAGTTGTAGGTGCGGATGCGCTCGGACCGGTCGCCCGACCCGACCTGGCTGCGGCGGGAGTCCGCCCGCGCGGCGTCAAGGGCCTCGCGCTTCTGGTCGTACAGGCGCGCCTGGAGGACCTTCATCGCCCGGGCCCGGTTCTGGTGCTGGGACTTCTCCGACGACGTTACGACGATCCCGGTGGGGATGTGGGTGATGCGCACGGCGGAGTCGGTCTTGTTGACGTGCTGGCCGCCGGCGCCCGACGAGCGATAGGTGTCGATGCGCAGGTCCGCCTCGCGGATCTCGATGTCCACGTCCTCCACCTCGGGCAGGACGGCCACCGTGGCCGCCGAGGTGTGGATGCGCCCGCCGGCCTCGGTCTCGGGCACGCGCTGGACCCGGTGGACCCCGCTCTCGAACTTCAGCCGGCCGAAGACGCCCTCGCCGGTGATCGAGGCGATGATTTCCTTATAGCCGCCCACCTCGCCTTCGGAGATGGAGTCGATCTCGATCCGCCAGCCCTGAAGGGCGGCGTAGCGTTGGTACATCCGGAACAGGTCTCCGGCGAACAGGGCGGCTTCGTCGCCGCCGGTGCCGGCCCGGACCTCGAGGATGGCCGAGGCGTTCTCGTCCCGGTCCCGGGGGGCGAGGAGCAGGGCGACCTGGCGCTCAAGCTCCGGCAGGCGGGCCCTCAGGGCCTCCAGCTCGTCCTGGGCCAGGGCGGACATGTCGGCGTCGCCGGAGGCGGCCATCTCTTCCAGCTCGGGCGCCTCGGCGCGGGTCTTCTCCAGGGCCCGGACGGCCTCCACCACGGGCTTGAGCTCGGAATGCTCACGCGACAGGCGCACGATCTCTGCGCCGTCCGAGGCGGCGGACATGCGGGCCTCGATCTCGTGGAAACGGCCGAGAACCTGGTCGAGTCGGGCTTGGGGGAGTCGCAAGGGTCGGGATCTTCAGGGGGGCGGGAGAGGCAGGCTTCTAGCCCGCCGCGCGCGGCTTGCCAAATCCCGGAGGCTGGCCGGCGATGGGGCGGGCGACCCGCAGGGGGCCGCCCGCGATCCGCGTTCGGATCAGACGCGCACGCCGCTCAGCGAGGCGTTGCCGAAGGCGCCGAGCTTGACGTTGCCCGACAGGCTGTCGCCGCTGACGGTGGCTTCGAACTCCAGGGTCATCGGCATCGGGCTGGTGATGGACGAGGACCAGATCAGCTTGTCGCCGTCGACCTTGCCGGTGATGTCCTGCTCGCCCATGCGGCCCGAGGTCTTGCCGGTGAAGGTGTCGCCATTGGTGGTGATGGAGGCGTTCACTTCCTGAGCGCCCATCGGGGTGTTGATCGTGATCTTCCAGTTGCCGTCCGCAGACATGGCTCTCTCCTCTTTGCGAAGCGGCGCCTCATTAGGCCAGGTTCGGCCCTGCAAGCGGCGCTTCCGTTCGCCATCGACGGACTCGCCGCGGCAGCCAGTTTAGGTGGGACTTAGGGACGCGCGTTCAAGTTCAGCGGCGCGGCGCTCCACCAGGTCCACGATATGGTCGACCATGCGGTCGTTGTCCATCTTGTGGTCGGCCTTGCCGGCCAGGTAGACCATGCCCGCCCCCTTGCCGCCGCCGGTGAAGCCGACGTCCGTCATCAGGGCCTCGCCGGGCCCGTTCACCACGCAGCCGATGATGGACAGGCTCATGGGGGTGGCGATGTGGGCCAGCCGGGCCTCAAGGGTCTCCACCGTGCGTATGACGTCAAATCCCTGACGGGCGCAGGACGGGCAAGCGATGATGTTCACGCCGCGGTGGCGCAGGCCCAGGGATTTCAGCAGGTCGAAGCCGACCTTGACCTCCTCCACGGGGTCGGCCGCCAGGGAGACCCTGAGGGTGTCGCCGATGCCGGCCCAGAGCAGGGCGCCCATGCCGATGGACGACTTGACCGTGCCGATGCGCTGGCCGCCGGCCTCGGTGACGCCGATGTGCAGGGGACAGTCGATGGCCTCGGCCAGCATCTGGTAGGCGGCCACGGTCATGAACAGGTCCGAGGCCTTTACGCTGATCTTGAACTCGTGAAAGTCGTGGTCCTGCAGGATGCGCGCGTGATCCAGGGCGCTCTCGACCATGGCGTCGGGGCAGGGCTCGCCATACTTTTCCAGGAGATGGCTCTCCAGGCTGCCGGCGTTGACGCCGATACGGATGGAACAGCCGTAGTCCCGCGCAGCCTGGATCACCTCGCGCACCCGTTCGGGGCTTCCGATGTTGCCGGGGTTGATCCGCAGGCAGGCCGCCCCCGCCTTCGCCGCCTCGATCCCGCGGCGATAATGGAAGTGGATGTCCGCGACGATGGGAACCTTCGCCGCCCTCACGATCTGCGGCAGGGCGGCGGTGGAGGCCTCGTCAGGGCAGGAGACCCTTACGATATCCGCGCCGGCCTCCTCCAGCTGACGGACCTGGTCGATCGTCGCGCCTGCGTCCGCCGTGAGCGTGTTGGTCATGGATTGGACGCTGATGGGCGCGTCGCCACCGACCTCGACGCCGCCCACCCGAATCTTCCGGCTTTTCCGGCGGACGACGGTTCGCCAGGGGCGAAGGGTATGGGGCTGCGACATGGCTGGAGAATAGGGCTGTGGGATGAGAATCCCAAGGGGGGGTTCAGGAGGGCGGCGACAAGGCTATGGAGCTTGCCGAAGTCCGGCCAGCAGGGAGGACGCCAAGGGCCCTGTTATCGACAAAGATCGCCAGGACACCGGCCTCGACAGTCTCGAAGGTGATCCGCGCACCCTCTGGCGCCCGATAGGCTTCTCCGGCGGCGAGGGATCTCGCGAACCAGGCGGCTCCGTCGGGCCCCCAGACAATGAGAGCGGTCGGCCGACGGGCCTGAAGGACAAGCCTTCCGCCTCCCGCCGGGGCGCCGCTGACCTGTCCTTGCGGGGTAAAGGTGTCGCCCAGATCCAGAAGGGTGGGATCCTCTCCGGAAGAAAGCCCTTCGGGAAGCGCTGCCGATAGCTGGCTTTCGAGCCCGGGCGTAAGGTAGGGCGGCGGCGCATTTGACTCCACCGGAGCAGGCAGCGGGGACCCCAGGGAGATTGGCCCGATTGGAGCCGCCCGCGGAGGGTCAGCTGTAATGAGGCGCGTTGGGCCACGACTCTCCTCCTCCAGGGTCCCGCGGCGGATCAGGTTCCATGCCAGGATGGCTGACAGCAACAACATCCCGGCCAGCATCATGACCCGCAGGCGGGGATCGGCCATCCGACGTACCCCGACAGGCGCGCGCAGGGCGTCGTTGCGGTCCGGATCGTCGGCCTTGAACCGGGCGACCGCCGCGTCCCCCGGAAAGCCCAAGGCCTGGGCGTAGGATCGAATGTAGCCGATAGTGAAGGGGCGGCTCGGCAGATCCTTCAAGCGCAGAGACTCAACCGCCTCCAGATAGGCTGGCCGGATTCGGGTCTTGTCTGCGATGTCCTGGACCGTCAGGCCGCGCGATTGACGTATTGCCCGAAGGGCCGCCCCCACATGCTCACCGACCTCAAGGTCCAGGGTAGGCGCGGGCGGACTGTGTCCTTCCTCACCCTCCGCGGAGCCTTCCTCGGCCATGGCTGCGACGATCCCCTCAACGCGGCACGCCGATAGCATAGCGGGGAGGGGAGTCCAAACTACGCCGGACCGAAGAGGTTCAGACCGCGAGATACAGCTTGCGGGCCAGGGTCTCCACCTCATTCCTGATCGAGCCCGAGGCGCTGCGCAGGAGGCGTTGGATCCCCCGCCGGGCGGCGGCCCGGTCGCAGGACAGGACCATCTGTTTGACCGGCCCTATCCCCGCGGGCGGCATGGAAAGGGCCTCGAACCCCAGAGCGACCAGGACGAAGGCCTCGAGGGGGCGGCCAGCCATCTCGCCGCAGACCGAGACCGGCGTGCCCGTTTCGGCGCACGTCTTCTGAATCATCTCCAGGGCGCGCAGGGCCGGGGGTGACAGGAAGTCATACCTATCCGCGACCCGAGGATTCCCCCTGTCCGCGGCGAACAAATACTGCATCAGGTCGTTGGTGCCGACGCTCACGAAGTCGGTCATGGGCAGGAGAGCGTCCAGATGCCAGATCACCGAGGGCGCCTCGATCATGGCGCCGACGTCCAGGCGCGCGGGCTCGGGTCGCCCCCTCCGGGTCGCCCAAGCGATCTCCTGATCCACCAGGGACCGCGCGGCGCGAAACTCGTCGACGCTGGCCACGAGGGGGAACATGATCTTGAGCGGTCGGCCGCGAGCGGCGGCGATCAGTGCCCTTAGCTGCAGCCTCAGGAGGGCTGGTCGGTCAAGCCCCATGCGCACGGCGCGCCACCCCAGCGCAGGGTTGTCCTCCCGCTCGGCTTCCATGTAGGGCAGGACCTTGTCACCCCCCAGGTCGAGGGTCCGGAAGGTGACCGGCAGTCCCCCCGCCGCATCCATGACCCTGCCGTACAGGGCCGTCTGGGCGGTGAGACGGGGCATCTCTTCGGCCACCATGAACTGGAACTCGGTTCGGAACAGGCCGATCCCCTCAGCGCCCGCATCGCTGAGCATGTCCAGGTCCACGTCAAGACCGGCGTTCATGAGAAGCTGAATCTTCGCCCCGTCTTGGGTCAAAGCGGGCCGGTCGCGCAGGCGCGCGAACTCAGCGCGCCTCTGAAGGCGGACGTCAAGGCGGGCCTTCAGGGCCTTCACGACATCTGGGCGCGGCCTCAGATAGGCCTCGGCGGTCTCGGCGTCGACGATGACGGTATCACCCTCCGAGACCTTATCCCGAAGACCCGCCAGGCGGCCGACACAGGGGATGTCCAGGGCCCGGGCCACGATGGCGGCGTGGCTGGCGGTGGATCCTTCCTCCAGCAGCAGCCCCTTCAGGCGCGTCCGGTCATATTCCAGGAGGTCAGCGGGGCCAAGATTCCGGGCGATCAGGATGGCGTTCTCGGGAAGGTCGCGGGCCAGGCCGGCGTCCCCTGCCAGATGGCGCAGCAACCGGTCCGCCAAATCCTCGAAGTCGTGCAGACGCTCCCGAAGATATGGGTCGCGCGCCTGACCCAGCCGGGCTCGATGCTCGGACCGGACACGCTCCACCGCAGCCTCTGCGGTCAGCCCGTTACGGACGGCGTCCTCGAGTGAGCGCCGCCATCCCCGGTCGTGGGCGAACATGCGGTAGGTCTCGAGGACCTCATACGACGCCTCGACCAGGCCATGCTGGCCCTCCAGCATGCTGTCGATCTGGGCCTGAAGGGTCGTGATGGCCGCCTTCAGGCGCACTTCCTCGGCGGCGACGTCTTCAGCCAGGAGGTCTGATGGGGCCACCGGCGGCTCATGCAGGACCGCGACCCCCAGGGCGAGGCCCTCTGCGAACCGCGCGCCCTTGAGGCGCTCGGGCTTCTTGGGCACCAGGTCGATGTTCTTGAGGGGCCCCTCGGCGGCCAACTCACCGCCCGCAACCATCTCGGCCAGGACCATGGCGATGATCTGAAGGTCCTCAACCTCGTCCTCGGAGTAGACCCGCTCAGTCCGGTTCTGGACGACGAGGACCCCGATGGCCCTGCCGCCTCGAAGCAGCGGCACGCCCATGAAGGCGTGGAAGGGGTCCTCGCCCGTCTCGGGGCGGTAGGAGAAGGCGGGGTGGTTGGGGGCATCCGAGAGGTTCAACGGACGCCCCAGCCGCATGATCTCACCCACCAGGCCCTCGCCGGGCTTCATGCGTGTCAGGTGTACCGCGTCCGGAGAGAGGCCCTCCGTGGCGAACAGCTCCATATCGCCGTCCGCCTGGCGCATGTAGAGCGAGCAGACCTCCGCCACCATAGACCGGGCGATGATGCGCACGACCATATCCAGGCGCGCCTGGACGGGCCCGCCTGAGGCAAGGGCCTCGCGTATCTGCCGGAGCAGGCTGCGCTGCCCCCGCACGGCGAAACTGGCGGTCGATGTCGGCAATAGCGCCTCGCGACAGGGGGAAAACTCATGTCCTCAGTCGCCCTCCTAGCAGGAAGGGGTGACAGAACGGAAAACAATTGCCCGTGCGGACGGCGTTCAGCCGCCCGACGCCTGTTCTTTAGGCGGGACCTTGTCCTGCGGACAGGTCAGGGACGCCGCCTTGGAAATCTCAGACGCTGCAGCCTTTAGGTCGGCCTGGTAGGCGGGCGTCTTCGAGACCCTGTCGTAGACCGCAAGGCCTAACATGCGACCGGCGGCGACGTCGCTTGGCCAGTGCACCCGGCAGTCGACACGGTGCTGCCCCACATTCGCACCCCAGGCGCGGATCGCGTCGGAGCGGGCAGGCGCCGCATCGGAGAGGGCGAGGGCCAGAAGCCAGCCAATTCCGGCGTGGCCGCTCGGATAGGAGAAGCCCAGCCTGTCCCCCTGACC
>Ga0068877_10004229_pt1 | contig 11238 bp, 4 predicted proteins | sample NOAtaG_FD_66437 | JGI IMG/M metagenome (GOLD analysis project Ga0068877, IMG submission 66437) | Freshwater lake microbial communities from Lake Erie, under a cyanobacterial bloom - NOAA_Erie_Diel6S_1000h metaG | ecosystem: Environmental > Aquatic > Freshwater > Lake | place: USA: Ohio, Lake... | reverse complement strand
CTACAAACACTGTAGTGACCATATCTTATCAAAGCACATCAGCAACCTATAGTTATAATGGCACAACCTTTGTATTTGTGTCAGCAGTGGGTAATGCTGCTAATGGTAATCCAATTAGTGCAACGAATCCCGTGAGCATTCCTGCGGCAGCCGTTCCAATTAATAGTGGTGCTAATGCTAATTATGGTGTTAGTGTTGACCTCCCTCCTGATACACCACTTTCAACGGATACTATTGCTCAAGGTACGCCTGTCACAACTACGATCCAACGTGGTTTCCCCGTACCAATCACAGCTTTTCTTGATGTAAATGATGATGGTGCAATTGATCCAAATCCTTTAGTAGAGCCTCGCAATATCACCATTGACCGTGTATACACTGGATTTTTACAACTACTGAAAGAGTCACGCATTTTACAGGGGACTGGGGCTGCTGTGCAAGGTACAGATGGAACCTTTAGCATTGGACCTAAAAGACCTGCTCCAGGAAATATCATTGAGTATCGGATTACCTATAAGAACATTTCCGAATCTATATCGGGAACTGGTAACGTGATTTTAAATGCTGATAATGTTGTAATTACAGAAGATGGTACAGCAGGGACTAACAATTGGGCGATAGACAATCCTCCTACTAATGGAGTGATTGATACCAGTAACGTTGTTGGTTCAGCGAAGGATTCTGGAGCTTCAACAATTACATTCTTTAATGGTATTCCTGCTGTGTTGGGTAGTGATATAACTGGGCTTACAGCAGCGACAGATGTTACTAAGTATGTAAATACTGTTACTGGTGTGGTTCCACCTCAAACGACTAGAACGTTTACTTTTCAACGTAAGTTGAACTAGAACTTATAGGACTTACGCATTGGGTAGATGTGGTGCGGGCAAAGCCCGCGCCACATCTACCCCAAGCCTAATAAATTCGTTCGGTTTGTGTAAGTCCTAACTTAGATAGAACGATTACATGATAATCATAGTAATTGTTACGTCTGTTATCAAATTAGATAATTCAAGTTAGACAATCCCAATGAAATATATGAATATGATCGGCTTGGGCGCGATCGCCCTCATTTCTACTGTTTCCTTAGCTAATATGCCAATGTTAGCAAGTTTGCAGCAAAACGAACCTGCGATCGCGCAAAGCGCAAAGCCGCAATCAGCCATTCAACTTCAGCTTGCTGCTCAAAGGCAATCGATTATTGCTGTTGCCTCAGGTCGAGGAGATTGGAAAGCAATCCCAAAAGATGCTTCACTCCGTCCTGGTGAAACTATTCGCTATGTGGTGACTGCTAGTAATACTAGCGATCGCAATATCAAAAAATTAGTTGTCACTCAACCAATTCCGCAAGGTTCTGTTTATGTATTAAATTCAGCAACCTTACCAAATGTTGAGGGTGTGAAATTAGAGTACAGCATTGATGGTGGTAGAACTTATAGCGAAAGTCCTTCCATTCGGGTCAAACTTGAAAATGGTGAGATTGTTAATCAACCTGCTCCTGCAAGTATGTACACAAATGTACGTTGGAACTTTGGTGATACCTTCCCTGCTCAAACAGTGATAAATGCGAGCTATCAAGTTCGCATTCGCTAAAACATAGAAAAATATTGACTTCAGATGACAAAGCGAAACTGGGCAACAAGACCACTACTTAACAAATATTTCTTGCACAGAAGTTTAAAACTGACTGCAACTCTGCTGTTGGGAGCATCTCAATTATTAGAATCTGCCTTAGCACAGCCAGTAATTCTAAATCCACCAATTCAGAACACGGCAAACTATACCTATACTGAGCCAGCAACTGGAAATGTGTTTTTTGGGGTATCTCAAACACTTCAGAGTCAATTAGTTCCATCTCAACCACTGATTGATCCATTTGGTCGTTTAACAAATTGTGATGGCGGGTTACTTCCAAATTACACAGGTTTTAGTGTCGGTTTGTATGAGCCTCTCAATGCAGTGGGAGATATTGGCGCACCTATTTCCCTAACCGCTACAGTCCCACCCAATCAAGCTGGGGCTAATAAGAGCGTTGGCATAGAACCCAACTTTTTTAATGCTAATCCTTTCTTCTTAACTAACAGCGATCAAGGGAAATATAGCTTTCTGCTAGATCCTAATCGAGGTCAAGTTTCTGTGGGTAGTCAGTACATTTTAGCTGTGAAACCTCCAGCTAACTCTTCCCTAGGTGGACGTAGGATCAGAATTGTAATCACTGCTCGGAATGGAAATATCCTCAGCTATTCGGCAACATCTCTAGATGGTAATCCAATCTCTTCAACTAATGGACAAAATTCGATCAATGGAACCTTCAATATTGGGAACGCGGAGGCAGAGGGGCTATCACTAGCTATAGTCAATCTAAATCTCAGTATATGTGATGCCCAGTCGATCCAGATATTGAAAACAGGCGATCGCGCGGCAGCCCAACCTGGGGATGTTGTGGTTTATCGTCTGGCTGTAAAAAATCTTGCGAATACTGAAATTAGACTACCAGAAATTCGTGATGATTTGCCAGTGGGATTCCAGTATGTTAATAATTCAGTGCGGGCTGAATTAGGAGGAGCCTCTGTGCCTATTGCGGTGAGCCAGAATGGTAGAACCCTAACTTTTCAAATCCAAAACACTGCTCTTCCTCCAGCAATCGTCAATAGCGCTGTTCTCAATCTAGTGTATGCTGCCCAAGTAACTAATGATGCATTACGCGGAAATGGCATTAACCGCGCCACTGTATCGGGTGTCCGTTTAGATAATGGACAGGTTGTGAGAGATGGACCTGCATCCTATCGGATTAGGGTTCAACCAGGGATTCTATCGGATTGTGGAACTTTAATCGGACGAGTTTTTGTTGATAAAAATTTTGATGGTGAACAACAACCTGGCGAACCTGGTATGCCAAATGCAGTGATCTACATGGATGATGGCACTCGCATTGTTACGGATGCGAATGGATTTTATTCTCTCAGTAATGTACTTGCGGGTAGTCGTACTTTGGCGATCGACTTAACTTCTACTCCTGGATATACCCTTGCACCAAATTTGTATTTTATTGAACGTAATAGCCAATCTCGCCTAGTGAGACTAGCTCCTGGTTCCCTAGGACGGGTGAACTTTGCTGTGACTCCTGCGGCGCGAGGCGTTAATAGTAGCCAGCAAGGAGGTGCAAAATAATGAACAGGATATCTATTCTATTGACAAAATCAGGGTTTTTTGTAATTCCTCAGATTTTACTTCTACTCGGTAACTCTCCTGTTAATGCCAAACTTGATCAAAATATTAATCAAAATATTAATCAAGATATTAATCAAGATATTAATATTACAAGCTCAACGCCGCAAGCCAGCCCAACTCAAGTTAAGCAACCTCAAACTGCCCCGAACACAGCAATATCCCCAAAGATTACCATTCTCTCTCCCACTACTGGTACGGTGATAGATTCCCCTGCCGCAACAGTAGTCATTCAATTGCCGCTAAAAACCAAAATCGAGCTTTTGGTAAATGGTAAAGTAATAAATTCTAATTTGGTTGGGCGATCGGAATTAGATGAGGCTAATCAAACAGTTACTCAAACATGGTACGGCGTACCTTTACAGGCTGGTGATAATACGATCGCGGCAAGGGCGATCGGTGGTGACCCATCGCTGACTAGTTCCGTAAATCTAAAGGTCAGAGGTGTGCCAGTAAAGCTCTCGATTAAAACGCTGGAAACCCGTATTCCTGCCGATGGACGCTCCTATGCCACTGTTGATGGACAGCTAATAGATGAAAATGGCAATCGCTCTAATTGGGATGCTCTGGTCACATTGGAAGCTAGTGATGGAGAATTTATTGGTACTGATGCTTCACCTGAGCAACCGGGATTTCAAGTACAAGCTAGACAAGGAAAGTTTACCGCGCAGCTACGCGCTAGTTTAAAAACTGGACAAGTTACTGTGCGATCGCGTGATGGTCAAATGGAAGCCTTCACACAGCTTCAGTTTGAAACGGATTTGCGTCCTTCCTTAGTAACTGGCGTGATCGATTTGCGCTTTGGGGCAAGAGGTACGGATTTTTATCGCAGTTTGCGGGAGTTTTTACCAATCGATCGGGACAATCGCCCCCAATTAGATTTTAATAGTGCAGTATTTGGAACAGGTCGAGTCGGCGAATGGTTGATTACAGGCGCATTTAACAGTAGCCGCCCCCTTATTCAAGACTGCGCTGGAAATAGCAGCTTGTCCACCACAACCAAGTATTGCGATCCTCTATATCCTACTACTGGTGATAGTTCTACTTCTACTCTGACTACTCCCTCCTATGACAGTCTATACCTCCGTTTGGAGCGTAACTCACCTGTGCAGGGTGCGGGTACGGATTATTTCATGTGGGGAAATTTTAATACTCAGGAATTTACTTCGCGATCGCAACAGTTTAGTGCGCTCAATCGTCAACTTCAAGGCTTTAAAGGCAACTTCAATCTTGGCGATCTACAAATCACGGGATTTTATAGCAATGTTGGCAAGAGCTTTCAGCGCGACACGATCGCTCCTAATGGTACAAGTGGTACTTATTTCCTCTCCAACCGCTTTGTGGTTAATGGAAGTGAAAATGTTTTTATTGAACTAATTGATTTCTTTAGTTCAGGGACTGTAGTTTTGCGTGAGCAACTCACAAGAGGCACTGACTACGATATAAATTACGACAATGGGTCAATTCTATTCCGAAAGGCGTTGTTACAGACGGAATTGGGTGATGCAGGTCAACTCTTGCGTCGTCAGATTGTAGTTACCTATGAAAGTGAGAAGGATGGGAATAATAGTAACCTTTATGCTGGACAACTACGTTATTACTTTAACCGTAGCCAAAATCAGCCTAGTTGGATTGGAGCAAATTATTTTAAAGAAAGTTTAGGAATTCGTAACTTTTCTCTATATGGAGCAAATGCTTTAATCTCTTTAACTGAAAAAACGCAATTAATAGCGGAGTATGCTCAATCACAAAATGATTCAGAAATTTTAGGTTTTGTGAGTGGTTCCGCAATTCGCTTTGATCTCAATAGTGAGCTTTTTTCAGGGATTCTCGGTAGACTATATTATTCCAAAGCAGAAACAGGATTTACGAATAATGCCACTATTAGCTTTGTCCCCGGACAAACTAAGTATGGAGGACAGTTAACCGCTAAATTTAGTCCCACCACTAGTTTTCAATTTCAGTATGATCAAGAAGATAACAAAGGCATTGCCCCACGACCTTTAACTTCCCTCACGGATCTTCTCACTCCGAGACAAGAGGCGATACCAGGATCAGCCGTAGACAATTCTTTACGCACAATTAGCTTGGGCTTGCAACAAAATATTGGTGCAGCAATTCTCAACCTCGATCTATTGTACCGCGATCGCCAAGATCGTCAGCCGCCCAATGTTTTAACGAGTAACTCTACGCAATTGCGATCGCGGTTAAGTTTACCAATTGCTGAAAACCTGAAACTCACTGCCCAAAATGAAGTTAGCCTTTCCGCAACTGCTGATGTCGTCATTCCCGATCGCAGTGTTTTAGCGTTAGATTGGACAATCGTGCAAGGCTTAACGGCTCGCATCGGTCAGCAATGGTTCCAGTCAGGTTCTTTAGCAGGTACTTCAATCACCAGTGCTGATCTACTCGGTGAATATAAACTAGGCAGTGATACGAGCTTGACAGGTCGTTACTCTTTACTGAGTGGAATTAATAATACTTCTACTCAAGGATCGGTGGGACTCAACCATCGCTGGCAAATTCTATCAGGACTACGTTTGAATTTTGGATATGAACGAATATTTGGAGATTTTACTCCCACAACCACAACGGGTACTCCCTTTCTCCAACCCTTTGCCGTTGGTCAATCCTCCAGTTCCTTGACATTCCAAAGTGGTGATAGTTACAACATTGGGATAGAATATACTGATAATCCCGATTTTAAAGCCAGTGCAAAATTTGAGAACCGTAGCGATCGCAATAGCAGTAATACGGTGTTTACGGCGGCGGCCTTAGGGAAACTTTCTCCCGCTTTTACTTTGTTGTTTAACTATCAGCAATCGACTGCGGCAAACCAACTGATCGCTGGATTGGGGACGATCGCCAGTCTCAAGGTGGGCTTAGCTTACCGCGATCCGCAGGATGATAAATTTAACGCTCTGTTGCGTTACGAATATCGTCAAAACCCAAATACTATTCCCGACTCTATTTTGCTGGGCAGTGGTAGCGGCTTCAGCGATAATACTCTGGCTTTAGAAGGAATCTATGCCCCCAACTGGCAATGGGAATTCTATGGCAAATTTGCCCTACGCAATAGCACCACCACGATCGCCAGAGATTTTATAGCCACATCACTGACCACCCTGTCGCAGTTTCGACTTACCTATCGACTAGGCTATAACTTTGAGCTAGTGGGCGAAACTCGCATTCTCAATCAACCTACGGCTAGCTATAGCGAAGTTGGTCTAGTGGGTGAACTAGGTTACTATCTTACTCCCAACCTTAGACTAGCCGCAGGTTATAGCAGTGGTTCCATTAATGCTGATCGCGATTATAGTGGTACACGCAGTGCTGGTGGTTTATATGCAGGGATCACCGTTAAGCTCAATGAATTATTTGATGGCTTTGGGTTACAAAAAACCCCTCCGCGTCAACAAGTCGAGCCAGTGGAGCCGCAAGCTCCCGTTGCACAACCCCCTGCCCCAACACCTAAAGTTGCTGCTGTTCCCAATACGCCCCAAATTATTAGTCTCAATGTAGCGCGATCGCTCACCTTTAGAGATACTAAACAGGCTGGCAGTACTGATCTAGCGATCGGTGATATTGCAATTCTCGAAAATCTCGTTGCTGTTCTCAAGGAATATGGAAATCTTTCCCTCGATATTCAAGCATATATTGGCTCCCTAGCAGACATGAATTCGGGTGATAATCTGGCTGCTAATAGAATGATGGTGACCAGAAAATATTTAATGGATCGTGGCGTGACCAGTCAGCAAATGACCTTACGCTCTTTGGGTAGTCTAGCCTTGAATAATACCGAGCGAGTGAGTACTGCTAATTCAGCCCCCATTAAATTTGCCCTCAGTGGTCAAGCCGAAGTCTTTAATGCGATCGCTACCCGATTGCAAACGATTTCTTCTAATTCACCTGCTACACCTGCGACGGAATTCTTACAAAGTCTATTCCCGAAAATTGATGCGACCCTCCAAGCTGAGGCTGCATCAATCCCCACAACTCTGCCCCCTAACAAAACGAATATCTCTCTGGGTGTCAATGTGGGCAACGATGGCAAAATCGCTGATTTGAGCTATTCCAGTCTTGATCGCATCATTGAGCGTCTGAAGAGTAGCTCCACATCAACACTGGAGCTACAGACAGGTAATATAAATGTGGCGACATCTCAGGATCTAGAGATGTTTAAACTACTGGCGGTGAGAAGTTATCTATTGGATAAAGGCATTAGTTCCGATCGCATTATCATCAGTGTCAACCCAAACAATTCAAGTCAGAATAGCTCTAATAATACAGTTACGCCAATGGGAACTTCTCAAGTGTTTATTTCGCTAAATGTAGATGATGGTAATACTAATATTGCGGCGAAGCCGATAACGCCAACGGCAAGTGCTAATACTGCGGTTCCTACTTTGGCGCTCTTGCTAGGAAGCGATCGCCGCCAGTTTGACCAGTTCAATTGGCTAGGAAGTTCGCTAATCAATTCATCAAATTTCCAATTTACTAATTCTCTCTTGAGTACTTCTATTCAACTTCCTAACCTTGGTGAATTACCTCAATTGCTTACCCAGTTACCTTCATCTATCGATTCCTTCCTGTTGGCGACGAATATCACTAATCGCGAGCCTAATGAGCAAGATCGTCTCACTATTGCGGAGAGTTCAACTCGTCGCCTTGCCACCGCCTTTAACTTTTTATTGAGCAATCAAGGTGACACCTTAACTGCACTCCTGCAAGCGATGGGAATTAGCACATCTCAGAACACTGCTCAGAACAACGTCCAGAAAAGCGGCTTTGAGATCGCCCCTGACCAACTCTTAAATCTAATAAATCCACAAAATTAGAGGGTTGGGAATTACGAATTATAAATTACGAATTAGAGACTATGCGAAAAGTAATCAGCAACAAAAAAAAAGTAATGTTTATCTCAATGGGATTGGCTGGGCTTGCCAGTGCGACCAGTTTGGCTAGTCTTTTGAATACGGTGTTCGCGATGCAGGCGATCGCGCAAAACCCAAAAGATCCACAAATTCATGAAATCATCATCAATAGTAATACTGATGGCGAAATAAAGGCTGATGGCGAATTAACTTTGCGTGAAGCGATCGCGATCGCTAATGGTAGCCTCACCCTTGATCGGCTTAGCGAACGCGAACGCGCTCAAGTGAGAACCAACTTTGCTAGTCTCTTCAGAGGTACGCGAATTTTATTTAATTTGCCACCTAACAACACCACGATTCTATTAAAGAAAGCTTTACCCGATCTCAGTAGCGCCAATCTCACCATTGATGGCACAACTCAAGCAGGTTACGATTCGCAAAAATCCTTTGCCCAAGAATTAGCGATTCCCCAACCGATTGTGGCGATCGCACCTGTTGATGGGGTAGAAATTTTCCGAGGTTTTACTATCGTTGCTGATGGCATTACAATTAAGGGCTTAAGTATCTATGGCTTTAATGCGATCGAATCTGTCCCCACCTCCACACCTTCAGGCGATATTTTTATCTCCCACCAAGCCCCACCACCCGACACCACCCAACAGCAGCAACCCGCTAAGTTAGCCCCCTTCTACGACAGCAATCGTCCCCCGCAGAATGTCAAGATCGAAGCTAACTGGTTAGGGATTCCGCCCAATGGTGTCATGCCCAAGCAAACCTCTAGTCTAGGAATCTATCTTTTTAATAGCACCGATACACTCATTCGCCATAATCGCATTGCCTACCATGAGGGTAGTGGCATCGCTACTTCCGTAAGGGCAACGGGAACACAGATTATTGAGAATGCCATTACCAGCAATGGTTTTGATGGAATGCCTCATGGGATTTATCTAGAAGGAGAAATTGCCAATTTAAAAATCAAGGGCAATACTCTCTGCGCTAATGATGGCAGTGGTGTTTATCTCTTTAAGCCCAATGGAGCTATTCGTATTGAAGACAATCGCATTATTTTTAACGATCGCAGTACTAACTATGCTGCTATTTATTTGATGGGCAACGATCATCAAGTCACCAATAACGAAATTAGTCATCAACGAGGTTCAGGTGTAGCGATCGCGGCTTACCCCAAGAGCGATCGCAATCTGATCCGCAAAAATAGTTTTACATCTCTGACTGGGCTTAGTATCGATCTGATTTCAAAAAATCAGGTTGGCGATCGCGACCTCATCACAGGCGATGGCATTAATATTCCGCGCAATTCCTATTTCCGACGAGTAGATACCGCCAATGGCGCGATCAATGCCCCCACTTTTCTCACTACTACTTTCCCAATGTTCACGCCCAATAAGGTAAATATCGATGGTACTGCCGATGCCGATACCGAAATTGATCTCTATCGTGTGACTGGCAAGATCGATCCGAATTTGCCCTATGGCTCCCTTAGTGAATATCTCACCACCGTTAAAACCGATGCTAATGGTAAGTTTGGCGCTTCCCTAACTAATGTCCAAGTTGGCGATACCATTAGCGCGATCGCGACCGATCCTCAATACGGCACATCAGAACCCGCCTTAAATGCTCGTATCGTTAATCCAGATCTTTCCGCCCCACCACCCACCAATTCTCCACCCAAAATCCCCACCTGTACTACACCTCCCAAAATCGTCCAGACTCCACCACCACCTGCGCCCATCGTTCTATCTATACCGAGGCAAGTTCACTTTGCCCTCGATCGCGATACCATCAGCCCCCAAAGCGCTAAAATACTGGATCGCATCGCCACTGTGCTGAAGCAATATCCCACGATCCTCATTAATCTCGCAGGACATACCGATCCTAGAGCCAGTGGTGAATACAATCGTGAACTGGGCTTTAGGCGATCGCTTGCCGTCCGCAATTACCTAATGCGACAGGGTATTCCCTCCGAACGCATGACCGTGCGATCGCTAGGCGAAACTCAACGGGCTTCACAGGGCGATCGAGTTACCGACTATGCAAGCGATCGCAGGGTTGAATTTTTCCTCCAAAATATCCAAGGCGTGGAAATTCAATTGCTAGACCAACAGGAAGACATTCAAATTGAAGGAAAAGGAAATCAATAGACCATGAGGAGAACATTTGCCCCCGTATCTGCATTAAATCGGACACTAAGGCTCCTTAGCCTATTCCTTCTAAGCTTTGTCTTTGCGATCGCCCAACACCTCTGGTTTCCATCCCAATCTTCCATTGCTGCTCCATCCGCCCAGATCGCGATCCTGAATACCTTCGTTCCGAATACCATCAATCCTGGTGTCGACACCACCTACCGCCTGACGTTCCGTAACTCCACTAGTACGTCAATTACGATCACATCCCTAAATCACACTCTAACCAATACTCCAGGTCCGATCACAATTGCTAGTACCACACCATCACTAAATACCTGCGGTGGTTCTGGCACAGTCACCCTGAACTCAGGCACAGAACCCACCCCCGGTGGTTCTGCTGGGATTTCAGGCTCGTTCAGCATCTCTGGCTATACCATCCCCGCAGGCGCTCCTGGAGAATGTGTCATTGAGTTCCCTGTCCGAGGCTTCAGTGCAGGCAATCACACCGACACCATTCCCGCAGGCGCTTTATTTACCAGTGCAGGTGAAAACCTAGATCCTACCAGTGCAACGTTGCAAGTCAATAGTTTCGCTCCAGCAACTCTTAGTAAATCCTTCGCTCCTAATACAATTCCCGGAGATGGACGCTCTACCGTAACGATTACAATAACCAACCCCAATAACTTCCCTCTCACTGGTACAACCACAGTACCAACCTTAGTCGATACTTTACCAAACACTCCATCACAACTTTTTGTGGATACTCGCCCCGGTGCACCAGCGCCAACCACAACCTGTACGGGGGGCACGGCAAGTATTGTCACAGGATCTGGCGATACTCAAGTGCAGTTAGTAGGTGGCACAATTCCTGCCAATAACGGCAGTTGTAGGATCACATTCCCTGTTACTAGTGCTGTAAGTGGTACTTATACCAATACTATTCCGAGCAATAGCCTCAACACTCAAAACCGCATTAGTAACAGCAATGCTCC